>ORMF010260327.1_pt1 | contig 17765 bp, 15 predicted proteins | sample 1779871 | NCBI WGS metagenome assembly ORMF01 (sample SAMEA104232316, study PRJEB22302) | groundwater metagenome | biome: forest; feature: aquifer; material: groundwater | place: USA | collected 2011-08-07 | depth 5.4 m
CGATTATCGACATCGGCGGCTACCAAGGCATGTTTCTCCATGCCGCGGCCCAGACGTATGGCGCCAAGGGTATCGTCGTCGACTTTAACGCCCGAGGCATCGAGTTCGCGAAAGGGCTCGGGTTCCGGGAATCGACTGTGATTTCGAGCGTGCTGGACTATAGACCCCCACGGCGCAGCCGTTTCGTGTCAATGGTTCACTCTCTTGAGCATATGCCCGCGCCGGTATCTCTGCTGCGAAATGTTAAGGAGAACATACTGGCCGAGGGTGGATTCATCTATATCGAGGTTCCAAACCTCTTTGCCTCGCCACTGAGCGATCCCACGCATTTCTTCACCTATTCGCATGAGAGCCTGGCCTACCTACTCAATACCGCTGGCTTTGAGGTCCTGGCACTGCGGCATGCCGGCAACGATCACGCCCCACTGACGATAGCCAGCGACGAGCTGGTGGTCACTTGCCTAGCGCGCTCCGTCAAGAACGCACCGGCGCCCGTGCCCTCGAAGCTGGGCGGTGCAACCGGCAGGGCTGTGGAAAGTAACTATCGGCGGCTTACTCGCAAGGGAATATGGAAACAGTTCCGCAGAGTGATCAACGAGAGCGTGAAGCTGCTTTATTATCTCGCCGGTCACTTTGTCCTCGAGAGGTTGCCGATTGATCTATACCGCTTCATCAATCGAACCAAGGCCGCGACAGGCGTTAGGCTCCATTAGCCCCCGACATCACAGGGACGCATGAGCATCTGGGTCAATCGGACGTTGCGGCAATCCGCTACACCCTTTCCACGTGTCGTCGTCGACGACTTCCTGCCAGATTCTATCGTGGAGCCGCTGGTTCGGGATTGCAGCGACGGCCACTTTTTTCATCACAGGGGCTGGGGAGGCAGCCGCGTTAGCGTGCAATACGGCAGTCACCAATGGGAGCAGCTGCAGGCGATGAACGAAACGGTGCGGCAACTACACGAGCTGCTCGTGTCGCAGAAGACTCTGGAAGAGCTCTTTGAGCTGTTCGGGCCACACCTGTCCGACAGTGGCCTAAAAGAACAGTACCGCTCACCTTCGCAGCTGCACTACACGCCGGACAGGACGGAATTCGTCATTACCAGCAGTGTCGTCAAGCGCGCCTACATAAAGTCTTTCTATAATCCGATCCTTCGCCGACTGCGGTTGCGCAGGCACGTCCGGGCATTGGCCCGACGGGTGAACGGACCGACCGTCCATCCGCTGTTGTCGATATCAGTGTCGAAGGGCGGATATCTTCAGCCCGTACATACGGATGCCCGCCACAAGATCTTTGTGGGGCTGGTGTATCTCGACGACATCGTCGACGGCGGCGAGCTACAGATCCTCCAAGCGAAGACGCCGACTCGGCGTGACGCGAGCATGCAGTTCCCAGAATTATCAGCACTTAACACGGTGGCGTCGATCGCGCCGAAACGCAACCGCCTCGTGGCCTTTGTCAACACAAACGATGCATACCATGCAACGACAGCCTTCCAAGGGTTGAGACGCTTCATCTATTTCTCGTACGCCGCCTCTCATGAAGAATCGGCGTTCGAAACGAGCTATCCGGTGTCGCTGGGCGATGCTGACAGAGGAGAGTTGTGAGGGTATCGCAGTGATCCAGCTCTACACACGCTCGCACGCACCACACCTGTTGGAGAAGGTCGGTTCTGGGATGTTCACTGCCCAGGAGCACTCTTACGTGATCGAACACGAATTCGCGCACCTCTTCCAGTCCAGGGATACGTTGCTCCGCTGGTACCTGTCGCACAACCTGCGAAAGATTCCGGCGCTAGAGTTCTTGCTGAACCGCATCCGTGATGGAAAATACCGGCGAGTCGTGTCCTTGGGCGCGGGCTACTGCGTGCTGGAGTACTTTCTCCAGCTGATTCTGAACGACGCAGCCGCGGTGACGGCAACCGACTTCGACAGCTACGTCATCGCCAGGACCAGCGAGTTGTTTCCCCAACTGCGGGCTCAGACATTCGACTTCTTCTACGACGACGCCGGCACGCTGGGCCCGCAGGATGTCGCTGTGTTCTTTGGGTCAGCGTATGTCATGGACGACTCGCAGATGGTGGCGCTGCTCAGTGGATTGAAGAAGGCGGGCATCAAGGAGATTATCGACTTCCACGCGGGATTCATGAGCTGGCGCCACATGCTCCGGAATGTAGTCGCGAAGCCAAAGGCTGACGGCAAGCTCCACGGCTTTGGGCGGAACCGCTTCGAGCTGCAACGGTTGTATGCGAAAGCGGGTTGGCGTGTCGTAAAGACCGCATCTGTTCCCGCATACAAGTTTGTCGCCGTCCTCAACTAAAAACAGACAATGGGTACACGCCGAAAGACGATTCTCATTACAGGCGGAACGGGGTTCTTGGGCAAGCGACTCGCTCTAGCGCTGAAGGACAGTTACACCGTCGTGCTCACCGGGCGAAACAACCGGATGAACATGAACGCCCGTCATTACACCGGCTGCGATGTCGTCCCGATGGACGTCTCGAGCATCGAATCCGTTCGCGATGCCGTTGTGAGCACGAAGCCGGACATCATCATTCATGCGGCGGCAACGAAGTTCGTTGATCTGGCGGAGAAGCAGCCGATGGAATGCGTTGATGTCAACGTGGTCGGTTCGCAGAACGTCGCGCGCGTCGCCGCAGATAAAGGCGTCGACACGGTGATCGGCATCTCGACGGACAAAGCGTCGCCCCCGGTGCGCAATACGTACGGTCTGTCAAAGGCGATGATGGAGCGCGTGTACTGCGCTATGAATGGCAAGACCGACACAAAGTTCATGGCGGTTCGGTACGGCAACGTCGCCTGGTCGACGGGATCGGTGCTTCCGATCTGGAAAAAAATGCATGACGAGTCAGGCGTCATCGGCACCACGGGTCCTGAGATGCGCCGTTTCTTCTTTACGGTCGACGAAGCGGTTCAGCTGGTCGTGACCGCGCTGGACAACATCGGGGTGCTGCAGGGCAAGGTGTTGTCGCGCAGGATGAAGGCGGCGCAGATCGGCGACATTCTCCGTATCTGGACGGTCAATCACGGTGGTCGGTGGGAGCGGATCGAGGGGCGGCCCGGCGAACGCGATGACGAATTTCTGATTGGAGATCTCGAGCTCCCGTACACCGAAGAGGTGGATTTCCACGGGATCCCGCATTACGTGATCTCGTTTAACAACAAGGTCGCGAATCCGGTCGTGATTGGCCTCTCCTCGGCGAACACCGAACGGCTCACCGACCGGGAAATTCTCGACATCATCGCCAATCCGCCGAAGGAGGAGCTCCAGAAGGCGTAATGCGAATTCGACATGCGCTCATCATGGCGGCAGGGCGGGGCACGAGGATGCTTCCCTTGACGAACGACATCCCGAAGCCGATGGCGCCGTACCGAGGCACCACGCTTATCGCCGACGGCATCGAGAAGATCCGGGCGCACGTCGACAATATCCATATCACCGTCGGCTATAAGGGAAAGACGCTGGCGGAGCACGTCGTCGATCTCGGCGTAACGTCGGTGTTCAACACATGTGGGAAGGGAAATGCCTGGTGGATCTACAACACGCTGATGAAGCACGTGGACGAGCCGGTCGCAGTCCTAACCTGCGATAACGTGGTCGATCTCGCATTCGATCAGCTCGCGGCTGACTACGATGGATTCGGCGGGCCCGCGTGCATGGTGGTCCCTGTCTTACCGGTGGAGGGACTCGATGGCGATTACATCTTTCATCAGCATAATGTCATCTCGAAGCTCGACCGTCACGAGCGTTCCGATTGCTACTGCTCAGGTATCCAGATCCTGAATCCCTACCGAATCAATAACCTGACGACCGCGACTGAGGATTTCTACGACGTGTGGCACCAGCTCATTTCCCGACGTGAGCTGTACGCCTCCAATGTCTATCCGAGACAGTGGTTCGCGGTTGACACGATGGCGCATCTCGATCAGTTAAATAGCCGATGAGAGTGCTGATCATGCAGCACGGACTGTTTCCAGGCTATGTCGCGCCTGTCGGTAAGGAGTTGGCGAAAGACCTCTGGCGGAGGGGAATCGACGTGGCGGTCGCGGTGATTGGCGGACGATCACCGTCAGCCGAGTCTGAGCCGCTCGACTTTCCGATTCACTGCATTGAGAAGGGGAATGTCATTGATACTTACCGGCGCGTGCACCGCGTCGTGCGCGATTTCGACATCGTGCATTACTACCCCAACAAGGGTCTGGAGCTGCTGCCGCTGCTGACGCCCCACACGAAATTCATTTTCAACCGCCTCAGCGTATCGGTTACTGGACATCCCGTTCGGGACAGACTCCTCAACATCGTCAAGCGCTGCCAGCCCTTCTTTGCGAGCCACGTCGTTTTTACCGACGAGCCGCTGGCCATTGCGCTGCGGCCATTCGGGCGCAAACCTGTCAGCATCCTGCCCGTCGGCTACGCAAGCGATCTCTTTTATCCTTGCGCGTCTTACGCCGCGCGCACGGAGAAGTTGCTGATCTATCACGGCGCAGTTCGGCCGCAGCGGGATCTCGATCAGCTCGTAAAGGTGCTCAGTCGTCTCCCGCTCGAGTACCGGATGATGATTATCGGCGGTGGGCTAGCTGCGGATGAAGCCTACAAGCGGCATTTGGCTGCACTGGCGGCCGAGCTCGGCTGCGCTGGTCGCCTCACGCTGACGAATATGCCGCAAGCTGCAATTCGCGCGGAGATCGAGAACGCGTACCTATGCCTCAGCCATGTGCCGATGTGGGAGTGTTATCAGGACCAATTTGTTCTGAAGACGGTGGAATACTTGGCGTGCCATCGCCCTGTCCTGACCACGGCGACACGGTATTCCAAGAAATTCAGCGAGACGCTCGGCGCCAATCGGCTGCTCCTCACCGACGGCAGTGTTGACGACATGCTCAAGCAGATCTGCGACGCCGACGACTACATCCGCTCGTTTTACGAGCCGGAGAACCTGCGATCGCTGTCCTCAAGCCTCGCTCCCTACTCGACGGAGTATGTGGTTGAAAACAGCCTCCTGCCGATCTATCGATCGGTCTTGAATGGCGACGAGACGCGCGGCGAGTGCATGTCAACACTAGGGAAAGAATCATTAAGGACTGACTCTCCTCACAGCATCGAACCTCGTCCGAAGCGTCGAGTTTCATGATCTGGCGATCCATTCGCTGCAGCTCGCCACGGGGGCGGCAGGGACGGCGAGGTCGTTCATCCACAGCCCCTTCGCCGTTGACACCAAAGTTCAAGACACAATTTCCGCGGAAGGGCGTTCAGTATTGCTAGTCGTGGCGAACAGACCGTGACAAACGATCAAAAGCCTCAAATTATTCTTGGGGGAACTGCGGTACACGAAGGCGCGATGCCCTACATCATCGCGGAAATCGGTGTAAACCACGGCGGCTCGATCGAGCTGGCGAAAACGCTCATTGACCAAGCCGCCGAAGGGGGCGCGCACGCCGCGAAGTTCCAGACGTACAAAGCCGCTAAGCTGGCTTCCGCGAACAGCCCCGCGTACTGGGACACGACGAAGGAACCGACGCGCTCTCAGTATGAGCTGTTTCAGAAGTTCGACAGGTTCGAGCCGGATGATTATGTCGAGCTGAAGCGACACTGCGACCTGCGATCGGTCGAGTTCCTCTCGACGGCGTTTGACTTCGGGGCGGTTGATGTGCTCGATCCCTTGATGCCCTTCTTCAAGATCGCGTCAGCCGACATCACCAACACCCCACTCTTGCGGCACGTGGCAAGCCGCCGCAAGCCGGTGATCTTGTCGACGGGTGCCGCCACGCTCGACGAGGTCGAGCACGCGGTTCGCGAGTTGACGACTCACGGTGCCCAAGAGGTCGGATTGCTTCACTGCGTCCTCAACTATCCGACCGCGTACGCCGACGCCGGGCTGTCTACGATCACCACGCTCAGGCACAGCTTTCCGCACTCCGTCATTGGCTACTCCGACCACACGATGCCGGAGCCGGATATGCTGACGCTCACCACCGCAGTGACCCTCGGCGCGGCGATCATCGAAAAGCACTTCACTCATGACAAGACGCTCCAGGGCAATGACCACTACCACGCCATGGACACAGCCGATCTAAAGGTGTTTGTTGGCAATTGCCGGCGCCTCCTTGCGATCTCGGGCAGGGTCGACGAAGACGGCCGCGCGAATGAATCACTCGCGCGGCTCAACGCCCGGCGCTCTATTGTGGCGGCAACCCCGATTCGCCGGGGAGAACGCATCACTCTGACGCAGCTGACTTGCAAGCGGCCCGCGTTCGGTATCAGCCCGTTGCACTGGGACGCGGTCGTCGGAAGGCGCGCAGTGCGTGACCTGGATGCCGATCACATTTTGAACTGGAGCGATCTCGACGGCGAGGCGCTGGCGACGGCAGACAAGGACCTGCGATGACAGCAAGAAGCGTGCAGATCGAACGGCAGAAGCAGGACATCCTCGTCGGGTCAGCCCGCCTGAAGGATCGCGCGAAGCAGGTGACCGACCGCGTGGCGTACATGACGGCCAACATGGCCGACAACAAAGCATTTATCCACGCCCTCGAGGAACATCCGGATCAGTCGGCCGACAGGTTACTTGCGGAGTATCGGGACCGCTACACCGACTATCGTCGCCGCTGGACAGAGCAGCCGAAGGACTGTTTGAGCCGGGGCCTCGTTGGCGCCGAGCTACTCGACGCGGGCAATATTCCGCTCTGCATCGATATCGAGACCGCGGCACTCTGCGATCTTGCCTGCGAATTCTGCTATCGCGAGTCCTTAGCGACTCCCGACAAGCTGATGAGTGAGAAACTGTATCGCGAGATTGTCGATCAGGCGGCCGCACTCGGTGTGCCGTCGATCAAGCTCAATTGGCGGGGCGAACCGCTGCTACACCCCAACCTGCCGAAGATGATCGACTACGCGAAGCGGCGCGGAATCCTCGAAACGATCATCAACACCAATGCGACGCATCTGAGCGACAAGGTTGCGCGTCAGCTGATAGACGCCGGACTGGATTTCATGATTTTTTCGTTCGACGGCGGCACGAAGGAGACGTACGAGCGGATGCGGCCGGGGCGCTTCAAGAAGAACTCGTTTGAGGACGTGCACAAGAATATTGTGCAGTTTGCCGAGATTCGCAGCCGCATGGGCTCTACGTTTCCGCGAACCCGCATTCAGATGATTCTGACCGCGGAGACGTTCGGCGAGCAGGAATCGTTTTTTGATCTGTTCGATCACTGCGTCGACGAAGTGTCGGTGACTCCGTACTCCGATCGGGGGGGCAACACAGAGGAGCTGAGCGACTCGGAGCGCGCCGCGTACGGAGAGCTCTGCCTGAAACTGGGATTGCCGCTTGGCGCTCCATACCTTCGTGACGCCGATGGCAATATCAGCGTCGCGGAGAAGCGGCTGCCCTGCGCGCAGCCATATCAGCGGATGATGATCACCTATGACGGGCGGGTGGCCATGTGCTGCTACGACTGGGGCGCGATGCACCCAATCGGCTACGTCGACAGTGGCTCGTTCGAGGACGAGGACGCCGACAAGCGAGTGGTCCTCGAGCGCGTCCGGAATGGACATCGCGGCATGGAGCTGATGCAGAACGTGCAGATGCCCCCGAAGTTCAATCGGCCGGACAAGGTTGTGCACCGCCTGCACAAGGTGTGGGTCGGCGCCGAGGTGCAGAAGGTCCGCGAAGCCCACATCCGTGGAGCAGTCGACGAGGTCAACATCTGCCGGAAGTGCCCCTTCAAGGATACCTACAGCTGGACCAAGTGACCGGAATTGGCGCCCAGCAGCCCTCCGTCATCTGCGAGATTGCATCAGCGCATGGGGGTGACGTCGACGTCCTGAAAAGGATGCTCACGTGCGCGGATCTGGCGGACGCCGACTGGGTCAAGGTGCAGGTGTATCGATTCGACAGTCTCATCGCGGAGTCGAACGAGGATTTCCAGGACCTGAAGCAGATTGAGCTTTCGCCGGACGACTGGCGCGTCGCCATACGTCACGCGGGGAAGCTCAGGCCCCGCTTAGTTGCGGAAGTCTTCGATTCGTCGAGCCTCGAGCTGATGGTTGGGGAACCCGCAGTGCAGGCCTTCAAGATTCCGACCGCCGATCTCGGCGACACAGCCTTCGTGGACGCCGTTTGCCGTCAGGGCAAGCCGGTATTTGTGGGTGTTGGGGGGGCTACGTTCGACGAAGTGGACGCTGTCGTCGAGCAAATCCGTTCTTATCTGGGTGTCAGGCTGATTCTGCTGCACGGGTTTCAGAATTTTCCAACGCGCCTGGAAGACTCGCTGCTGGCCAGAATCCGTTTGCTTGGTGCCCGCTATGGCTGCGAGGTCGGCTTCGCCGACCACGTGGACGCCGAGAACGTAGAAATAGCCCGCACACTTCCGGCGATGGCGGTCGCGGCCGGCGCGACGGTAATCGAGAAGCACCTGACACTCAATCGCGCGGCTCGTGGATTCGACTGGTACTCGGCACTGAACCCGGACGAATTCATCGAGTTCGTCCGTCATATCCGCCTCATCGCAACAGCGATGGGACCGGAAGGGTCAACTGAGCTGACCAGCGCCGAGCAGGTGTATCGCAACAAGATGAAGAAGTTCGCCGTGCTGGGGCGCGCCGTCCTTCGCGGCACGCCGGTTGCCGACGCGACGGTAGCCTACAAGCGCACGAGCAGCCCTGGCCTGACACGGGATGCACTGGGATCACATGGCGCGCGCGTCTTCGCAGCCGATTTGCCGGCCGGCACCGTCCTGCGTGACGATCAATTCAGGTAAGCACGACCAGTTCGTGTTTGTGGCCGTGCGCATGAAATCCGCGCGGCTAGCCGCGAAGGCGCTCGCCGACCTCCACGGCAAGCCGTTGCTGATGCGACTGGTCGAGCGGGTCGGCGAAGCCATTCCGCGGGAACGCATTGTCCTGTGCACGTCGACGCACCCGGAGGACGACGTGATCGAGGCGTTCGCGCGCGACCACGCCATTAATAGCTTTCGCGGCAACGAGCTCGATGTGATGCAGCGATTCCTCGACGCCGCGGCCGCGTACGGCGCCGGAACGGTTGCGCGGGTTACTGGCGACAATCCGCTGACCGATCCTGAAATGCTGCGCGAAATGTTCGATCGGCATGCCTCGGCGGGCGCCGAATACAGCTTCACCGACGATCTCCCGGTCGGCACTCGTGCGGAGATCATCGATGTCGCGGCGCTGCAGCGCATTCACGGTCAGCTCGTGGCGCCTTCGTTCTCCGAGTACATGACGTACATGCTGAAGCGCCCAGACAAGCTGCGGCAGCTCGAGGTGCCCGCGCCGCGCCGCGTGCTGAAGCGTCCGGAGATCTCCCTGACCGTCGACACGCCGCGAGATCTGGCGCTCGTGCGGGAGATCTACGCCGCGTTCGACACTGCACTGCCGCCGCTCGACGACATCATCCGCTGGCTCGACTCAGCGCCCGGCCGGGTCATTACCACAGCCGCGGCACCCGCTGCCCCACCCGCCGCGATCGTCTGTTCGTACCAGGGCGACAGCGATCTGACCTCGACCCGCGACTGACGATTCATCGCCATGTCCACGCCAAAGATATCGGTCATCATTCCGGCGCATAACGAGGAGCGGTTCATTGGCCGCTGCCTTCGATCGGCGCTGACTCAGACCCTCAGCAGGGATCAGTACGAGATCGTCGTGATCAACGATTGCAGCACCGACAAGACGCATCAGTCGATCGAGCCGTACCACGATGAGATCGTTCTCCTGAACAACGAGACCAATATCGGATTGCCAGGATCGCTGAATCGCGGAATCCGCGAAGCGAGAGGGCAGTTCATAGTACGGATTGATGCAGACGACTTCGTGCTCCCCGAGTACCTCAACATCCTTTCGCTCTCGCTCCGGCTGAACAACGCGCTCGATGCAGTTGCCTGCGATTACCAGCTCGTGGACGAGCGGCAGAACGTCATCATGGTGATGAACTGTATGGAAGCGCCGATTGGCTGCGCGATCATGTACCGGATCGAGCAGTTAATTGACATTGGATTGTACGACGACAAGTTTCTGGCGCGGGAAGACGAGGACCTGCGCATCCGGTTTCAGAAGAAGTACACGATCAGCCGCGTGCCCGTCCCACTGTACAAGTATCACCTGCACGGCGAGAATCTCACGGCGGACACGGAAACGATGGCGCGGTTTCGTCAGATGATTAATGAAAAGCACCACATCTGAGGTGGCGGCCGAATCGCAAGACCGGATTCCCGGCGGTCGGTGGTTCGTGCGAATCGAGACGCCTCAGGATCGAGACCTGTCGGAATGGAACCTGATCATCGACTTCAGCGGCTATGTTGACCGTCCGAATCGCGTGTCTTTGCCCCGCTATCTTCACGAGAGGCAGTCCGAGCTGATCGCGGAGACGACCAGGCGTATTGACGAGTACGCCGAGCTGCCATGCGCCGGCGGGGAAACCGTCGACGCCCGCCTACGCGTCGACCAGGGCACATCGTTCTGGCGCACTTCGGGTCCTGCACAGAAATGCCTTGTGCGAAATCCCGACCTTGGGACCTACATTAAGTTGCTAGCCATCGAACAGCTCGTGCGCAGATACAGGCCGTCGTCGCTGGCCACGGATAGCGAGGACCCACGGATCGCCGCGGCGCTTCGTAAGATCGCGCTTAGCTCAGGAGTTGCGTTTACCGGTGGCGTGCGAGGTCGCGTCAGGGCGGTACCCGGCATCGTGCTCAGGCTACAGGCAATGCTCCGCTTTGCCGCGATTGCAATGCAGGCCCTGACCTTGGGTGGACAGCTTCGCCACGGCACTCCGGATTTACGAAGGAATCCGACCGGTCGCGTTCTGTTTGTGGCCTATTCGGACAACTTGCGTCTGGGGGCTGATGCACCCTATGAAACCAGGTACTGGAAGGGCCTTCCTGAGCTCGTCGAGCAAACGTTCCAAACCGTCACCTGGATGCATCTCTACGTCAGTAATCTGGCCGAATCGCGGCGGGCCTTCTGCCGCCGATTAAGTGCGCTCGAACGCCGCGTCGGCCCCCCCCATCGGCTCCTTCTGCTCGATCAGTTCCTCAGTCTTCGTCTCGTGGTTCGAGCGATCGTGATCTTTGCCCGTCTGCAATGGCGGTTGGGGTCGGTCCAGGAGGCGGTCGCCGGCCATTCAGGCCGCGGTGTCGACCCATGGCCCTTCATGGCGGCATCTTGGGATCGCTCCATGAAGGGCGGGACAGCTGCCGCCCAGATCGTCCAGAAGCTGCTGATCGATGAGTTCGCGCGCGTGATCGGGCCCCAGCAAGTCACGGTCTATCTGTTCGAGGGAATGCCCTGGGAGCAGATGTTCATAGACGCGTGGCAACGACATGGCAACGGGCCCCTGCTTGCGTATCAGCACGCAACCATCAAGGAGTACGACCTGCGCCCGTTGTCGTATCTGCCGGCCCGATCAAGCGGCATGACCACCGACCTACCCGTGAAGATCCTGGTGAACGGACCAGCGGCGATGCGATCGTTGGAGGCGATGGGATTTGACACAGCGACGTTGATCCCCGTTGAGGCGACACGATTCGATCATCTGGGCGAGCCGGTTGAGCGGTCTCGGGACGCCGTCGTGAGCGAATACCGCGTGTTGTTGATCCTGGAGGGTATCGAAGCCGCCGATCGATTTATGCTGGATCTCGTTGTGGCGCTCGGTCGCGCCGAGGTGACGGGCCGTCCAGCCCGGTTCATCATCAAAGCCCACCCGAGCGGTCGGGTGTCGATCGCCGATACGTTGTCCTCGAAGCCTGTCGCGACACGTTGGACCGAGTCCCACGACTCTATTCGTGACGCGCTGACGAGTGCCGACATCGTGTGCGCCAGTGTCAACAGCTCGTCGGCGATCGAAGCCCACATGATGGGCCTGCCGGTGGTGCTTCTATGGAAACCGGACGAGCTCATCCGGAGCTCGATGCCGCTTGATGACTGGTCGCAGATCGCGACCGATCCGCCATCGCTGCAACGGGCGCTCGCACGTCCTATGACGCAGGATACCGCCCGCGAACCGGTCTTCTTCTTGGGCGAAGACCGCTCCCGCTGGCGAGCTGTGCTCGCCGGAGAGCCTGCGTGATCAGCGTCGTCATCAATTGCCACAACGGCCTGGAATATGTTCCCGCCGCAATTACATCGGTGCTAGCACAGACGGACAGAAATTGGGAACTTGTCTTCTGGGACAACGCGTCGACAGAGCCAGTGCTCGATCTTGTCCACAAGTACGGCGATTCCAGGATTCGCTGCTTTCGCAGCGAGGATTTCACGCCGCTTGGAACGGCACGGAACAGGGCGCTCGAACAGGTTCGCGGCGACTATATCGCGTTCCTCGACGCCGATGATTACTGGATGCCGGAGAAGCTTGCCAAACAGCGGCAGATATTTGAGGCCGATGCCGAGGCAGGCCTCGTCTATACGGACGCGCACATAGTCTACGACGGCAAGGTGACGAAAAGCGTATCCCGAGGGACGCCGCCTGAAGGAATGGTGTTCGAGCGCTTGTTGGCGGCTTATTTTCTCGTGATGTCGTCGGTAATGATTCGGCGGACCGCGCTCCAGAGCCTTACCCACTGGTTCGACCCTCGTTTAGAGGTCACGGCTGACTACGACCTGTTCGTCCGTATCGGGTCGGTGTGGCGGGTCCGGTGCGCGAACGAAGTGCTTAGCGCTTGGCGGTGGCATTCGGCAGGTACGCAAATGACCAAGCGCCGCCTGATCGGCCTCGAGAAGCGCCTGATTTTAAAAAAGCTCCGGAAAGAATACCCGTCGCTGATGGGGCGTCACCAGCCTGCAGTGGAACGAGTGCGAGCAAAGATCCTGATCACGATGGCACTCAGTCACTACTATGCCGGACATTCGAGGCGTGCCAGGCGCATGCTGCGCAAGTCGAACAAGGCCAACCTGAAAGGGACGTTGGTGTATGGCGCAACGTTTTTCCCGTCCGCCCTGATCGACGTTGCCTACAGGAAATTGAAGGGCAATCCACTCGTCTAGCGATACTGTGTTCACCATCCGACAGACTACCTTCGCATTCGCGGTACTCTCTGTGCTCGTGTACGCGACGGTGTTGCGGGCGTTCACAGTGGATACGCCATTATTCGGTATCGCCGCGTTCGTGGTTATGCTCGTTCTGGCGTTGCTTGGGTTGGGACTGGGGAGGGACGCGCGCCTCAATCCCGACGCGAACATCGTGCTGCTGTTTCTATTCGTCCTGGACGCGGTGGTCTACCTTGTCCACTACGAAGGAATCGAAACCTTGGCGCATATGTTCAGGTTTTTCGCGCCGGTGGTGTATTTTCTGGCATTCAGGGTCTTGCTTGACCGCGAGAAAGTCACCTGGGACATCTTTCGTTTCTTCCGCGCGGTGTTCGTTGTCGAATCGCTATTCATGTTGATCGAGGTTGTCGACGGCGCGCTCGGCTTCGATGTGCATGCGACACAGCTTATCGGGTACTTCATAGAATCCGACGAGCGTTTTGAGCTCATAACGCCGCCGGCGCTCGCGTCACCGCTGGCGTACCTGCCACCGGTCTTGGGAATCCATGGATTCCCTCACTACACGGCACCGATCTACATGGTATCGTTTCTGTTTACGCTCGCCCAGACGGTGTCGCCCCGGCGGGCCGGCGGACGTCTGTCGCGCCGCGATCAATGGAAGGCTGCAACCGTCTTATTCGTCGGCATGTTCTGTATCTACATGCTCGGCGTGAAAACGCACTTCATCACCGGAGCGATCACCATCGGGCTTCTGGCGCTCGCGTTGCGTCGGCGGCTGCTCTGGTCCGTAGGTGTATCGCTCTTGGTACTGATCGCCGGCACTCTTGCGTCGCCCGCCGCGACCGAGCGGTTCAGGAACCTCATCGACCAGACATTCGTGGGAACCGCTGAAGCGGGCGGCAGCCGGCTCGAGGTCATCTTCAACCTCGGCGAATATCGCACGATCTTCGAGCGCTCGACGTGGGAAGTGATTGTTGGAACGGGCGAGTTCGAGGACATGCTAAACCTCACGGAGCAGGGATATTTCCTCGAACAGCGCTTTCTAATCGTCATTCTGGTGTTCGGCCTGCCGTATCTGTTTTTGCTGGTCGGCTTCTTCGGAAAAGGGTGGCACAGTTGCTGGCGCGTGTACCGTGGCACAGTCGATCCGCAGGTCCGTGCGTGCGCTGTTGCCATCGGATGTTCGTTCATCAGCTACTTTCTCGAGCTCTTTCACTACGGGTTCACGCTGAGCAGTCCAAACTTCCAGTTTTTCTTCATGATGCTCGCGGCCATAACTGTCTTGGAAGGTGGTCTAAGAATCGTGGCACAAGAGCGACGAGGGTTGCCTCACGTAGGTCGACAACCGCGTGCCACGCCTTGGCACACTGTGCCTGAGGCTACGCGCTGACTCGAACCGTTCTCGCGTGACGGGTCCCGGCCTCGACGTCATGGTCCTTTTGGGCAGATCCGATCAATCGATCGACAGAATCACTTTTCTGGATGCGCGCGGGTTGGGCGTCGACGGTGGATGGGAATGCCTGGCGGCGCTGATGGACTCCACGAGTCCTGAGACGATTCATTTTGCCGACGTGCGCCATCCGCTCTATTTCTACGTGACCGATGGATGCATGACGATCGCGACGTCGCTGAAAACACTGTCGATCCGGCGTCACGAGAGCGGCCTGCCCGTCGAGGTCGATCAGGAATTGCGATCGGCATACCGCGACGCCGGGTTAGTGCTGCCACCGCTCACCATTTTGCGCGATATTTTCCAAGTCCCGCTGTACTCGACGTTCCACCGCCGTTCGACCGGTTACGTCCTGGAATTCACCGGGATTGCGCGTGGCGCCGCGCCATTTCAGGATGACGACGCGGTCTTCAGGGATCTGCGGCGCGAGCTGACTGAGGCAGTAAAGGGGCATGACGAGGCCAGGGTGGTGTGCACGCTGAGCGGGGGTGCGGATTCCGCGACGCTTCTGTCGGTGGTCTGTTCCGTGGTGGCGCCCGCGCGAATCCGTACGCTCACGTGTCGCATGCCAGGATTTGACGGCGAGGTCGATCGCGCGCGTCGTATCAGCGATCGTTGCGGGGTCGAGAACCTTGTCTACGAACCCGAAGGTGTGGACGCGGCTGCCGTCGCCGACGAGTACGTGGCACGCTTCGGGAATCTCGTGTACGACCCGGTCGTGCCGGTGTTGACGTCAATGCTGCGAACGTTCGATGGGGACATCCCTTCCGGCCGTCCGGTGCTGATCGTCGAAGGACAGGGCGCGGACACTGTACTGGCCGGCCTACCTCATAACGCCGCGCTGGCCCTCTATTCCCGCCGAGCGGCCAGGATGTTCAGGATTCTCAAGGGCCTGTTGCCTCAACCGAGTGAATGGCTGCAGCAGCACTGGCGGTTCGTGTATCGCGTGATCAAGACCGTGCGCCTGTTGGCCGAACCGACGTGGGAGCGCGCGCTGCTGCGAGCACTCGATTTCGAGCCCGAACGCTATCCCCGGTACTACGCGACGCTCGTCTCGATGCTGCAATGGCTGGAGGGGCAAAGTCGTGACCGCCACAAGGCAATCATGGTGTTCTTCCTGCTGATCCTGCAATCCAGGGAAATGCAGAAGTACCACTTGCTTCCAGACGGGTTCCGGGTCGTGCTGCCCTTTATGGCGCGCTCCTTCGTCGAACGCTGCTTTGCCACGCCAACGAGGATGTTCATGCGCGCGGGGAGGCGTAAACTGCCGATTGTGCGACGAGCCCGCGCGTTGTTTCCGGAGATCTTCTCCTCTGTGAAGACGACGCCGTTCGCCGTTCGTTACAACGTCGCGAGCGTGCAACCGCAGGCGCCAAGCCATCGGCCATCGGGCTCGTACGCCCAACTCAAAGAGCACTGCCTCGAGGCGCTTGCTAATACGTTGAGCCAGACAGCGCCGGAGGCGGCCGTTCCGGGGATCGTATCGTGATACCCGATCACGGGATCGCGTCTGCCAAAGAACAGGACACGACGACGAGGATCACTCTGACGGGCGACTACTACATCGGCCCGGGTTTCTCGCGCCCTTCGAGAGAGGTCATCAGGAGGTTCATCGACGAACGCGGGTTCGTCGTGGTGAACTACGAAGGGTCGTTGCGGGACGGCGTCGGCCGTCGAAAGGCGGCGACACTCGCGATGGCGGAGGAGTCGCTGGATCTGCCGCCGGGCTGCGTATTGTCGTTGGCCAACAATCACATCCTCGACTATGGCGACGACGGCCTGCGACGGACACTCGATGCGGTCACGGCGTCGGGAATGACATGGTTTGGCCTCGAGCACTCCCGCGGCGCCGGCGACAACTATACGATCGTCGACCGGAACGGCTGTCGGATCTGCCTGGCCGGTTTCGGCTGGCGTAATGAGGAATGCGTCCAAGCCTCGCGCGATCGGCCGGGGGTAGTCGATTTCACCAAGCTCAACATCGATCGCCTCTTCGCGCGCCTTGCGGACGAGCGGTACGATCACCTGCTGGTATATGTCCACGCGGGTTACGAGTTTGAGTACTATCCGCTGCCGCTGCACGTTGGGTTGTCGCGGTACCTCATCGACCGTGGCGCGTCACTCGTGTACGGTTCGCATTCTCACTGTATACAGCCATACGAGGTATATGCGGACCGTTACATCTTCTACGGGCTCGGCAACCTCGTGTTCTCACCTAGTGCGGATGACTACCCGCCGGTATCCGACCGTGGCCTGATCGTCTCCCTTTTGGCATCGCCTGGACGTCTCGTCGTAGAGGGAGTCCAAAGAGTTCAGTACGAGCGGACGCACTCCACGCTGTCAGTCGCACCAGACCACGAGTTTCTCGAAGCGGACAGACTGTCGATGAGAAATCTGCAGACGTACGGCCGCTCTTATGCGGCCGTCCGGCGGCGCAAGAGGAATCCGCGCCCCATCATGCAATACGACAGTCCGATCGCGAACGCGCTGAAGTACCAGTTCTGGCTCGGATGCGCCCGCGTAACTGGATACCTTGGCATGCGGCAGGTCGTGAAACGCATGCTGGGGTGGTCGGCACAATGAAGAGCACCGGCGAGCTCGAGTGGCTGCATTTCATCCGCGATTACGAGCTGTCGCGGGCCTTCGCCCATTTTCCTCGTGACGCTGATGCACAGGTGCTCGAGATCGGTTCCGGTACGGGGTACATGCTGGGCAAGATCAGGGAGCGCTTTCCAAGGGCGGTGGGACTTGAAGTCGAAGGGTCGGCGTATGCGTCGGCCGACTCGTCGATCAACTTGTACGATGGCCGAACGATTCCCTACCCTGACGGCCAATTCGATTTAGTGTTTTCGTCCCACGTGCTGGAGCACGTTTACGACCTCCCCGGCTTCCTCCGAGAAGTCAGGCGGGTGCTGAAAGAGAGCGGGTCAGCCGTTCACATCATCCCTTCTCCAACTTGGCGCATCCTGACATCCGTAATGCACTACGCTGCGTTGACGAGAATGGGGGTGTCGGCATTTCGCCATTCGAATAGGCAGATGATACGCAGCGACGCCCGTCGGGCGTCGCTTTTTCAGAAGGCCAAGTTCATCCTCTACGCGCCTCGCCATGGAGAGCGCGGAAATGTGGTGACCGAGATCTTTCAGTTCAATCATCGCCGCTGGTGCCGCGCCTTTGAGGAAGCTGGATTTGCTGTCGCTTCGGTTGGGGGCACCGGCGTTGTGTACTGGGGTCGGGACGTGTTCAGGCGTTCGCTGCCGCTCGGATGGCGCGAATGGTTCGCCGGCCTGATTGGGTC
>ORMF011087516.1_pt1 | contig 17764 bp, 14 predicted proteins | sample 1779871 | NCBI WGS metagenome assembly ORMF01 (sample SAMEA104232316, study PRJEB22302) | groundwater metagenome | biome: forest; feature: aquifer; material: groundwater | place: USA | collected 2011-08-07 | depth 5.4 m
CGGCAGATTGGAAATCTGCGCTGCGACTTGGTGTCAGAGGCGTCGCCTATCGCGCAACCCAAGGAGAAGAGAAGGACGCGGGGAAACGACCTGCTCTTCCCCCACAACTCCGTGTGCCACGGGTTTCAATCCCAAAGGGATTGCGTCGTCCAGCCCAGGGTTGCGAGGAACGAGCTACCCTGGGGTGATCCGCCAGAGCGAGTGACAACCCTGAAAGGGTTGTGGCCGTGATCCACACGCGGCGGTGCAACCATTGCCACACCCGACGATGCGAGGTCACAACCCTTTCAGGGTTGGGGCGCTCCGGCCCATGCCATCCCAGGGTAGCTCGTTCCTCGCAACCCTGGGCTGGACGACTGCAATCCCTTCGGGATAGCGAGCACGAGGCGACCGGACTTGCGAGGCAAGTGCAGGGAACGCTCGCGATGCCTCAAACGCTGGCAGAAAGCGAAACCGCCACCGAAGCGGATCGTGGCCGTCCCCCGTCCGCAGCCAAGCCGTGATCATTGCCGGGTGTGCTGCCCGCGCGGCCGGACAGCCCTCCGCGAGGGAAGATGAGCACGGACGACGGTTTTGCTTGAACAAATCGCCGCCAGATGTTTCAATCAAGGCAGACAACCGAACCGAATAACTGGTTATGAATCGCGTTATCCAGCACGCCCTTTTTTCCAGCCTGGCTTTGACTGTGTTCTGCCAGCCGTCGCCCGCGGCGGAGCCAGAGCCAACGCCGCCGCCGCTCCTCTTCAAAGACAAGGCCCTCGAAACCGCCGTCCGCAAGTTTGTCTTTGAGAAGCGCGACAACGACAAGCCGCTCGTCGAGGCCGATCTCGTCAACCTCTCGACGATCAACGCCCCCGGCCTCGGCATCACGAATCTCACCGGCTTGGAGAAATGCCTGAGCCTCGCCGCGCTCGACCTCGCGAAAAACAAGATCAGCGACCTCGCGCCGCTCAAGGGCCTCGCCAGACTGCAGTACCTCAACCTCGCCGAGAACCAGATCGAGGACCTCGCGCCGCTGGCCGAGGACAAGGCGCTGCAATACATCGAGCTGTCCCATAACCGCGTGAAGGACCTCCTGCCGCTCCACACCCTGACGAACCTGGCGTCGCTCTATCTCTCGCACAACCAGATCGCGGACCTCTCGCCGATCGTGAACTTGCGCCGGTTGTCGTCACTCTACCTGGAGCACAACAAGGTCAGTTCGATCAAAGGGATCAGCGGCTGCGCCAGCCTGATGTCGCTCTCCTTGAGCCACAACTCGATCACGGACATCGCCCCGCTGGACGGCTTGAGCGGGCTTTACCACCTGTTTCTCGAAGGCAACAAAATCCGCGACCTCAGCCCGCTGGTGAACATGGCCAAGAAGGATGCCGAAGGCGAAAAGCGCTTCGCACCCTTCCTGAACCTGTACCTCAAAGGCAATCCGGTGAAGCGCGCTCAGCTCTCGGCGCTCAAGCAGTTCGGCGTCCGGGTGCAGGAATGAACGCGGATACTTCACACGCTTGAGCCACGCGGTACTCGTAGCTATACAGGTTTCCAACCTGCTGTATCGCGGGTTTCCAACCCGCTGGCACGCTCGACGATTCGGATACCTTGCTGACTGGAAGTCGGCGATACAGCAGATTGGAAATCTGCGCTACGAAACGGCTGGCCGACCGCTTGCCTCAGCGGAGCAGTTGTCGGTCGAGCTGTGTGTGAGATACGCGGGCGTGGCCGGGACCTCGGCAGGGCGAGCGCACGCCGACCGACGCCACTGCGGCGCCGCGGAGGGTGACTTCGCTCTTCGGACCGGCTGAAAATTTGTGCTTCAACCCGCCGGGGCCGTGTGTTATGCCTCGGGTTGCCCAGACGAAAACCGTTTTGCCCGTTGCCCGCGCGGCGGCGGGCGTTGAAACAATGAACTCAGCAACTCATCACGCAGGCCAGAATATGAAAACCTTCACCAGCCTGCTGCTCGCCGCCCTGGGGTGCGGCGGCAGCCAAGCCATCGCGGCGGTCGATTTCGCCAAAGACATTCAGCCCATCCTCGAAAGCCGCTGCACCAAGTGCCACGGACCGGAAAAGCAAAAGGGCAAGCTGCGCCTCGACTCGAAGGAAACCGCGCTCAAAGGCGGCGAAGACGCGCCGATCGTCCCCGGCCAGGCGGACAAGAGCAAGCTGGTTCGCCTCATCAGCTTGCCCAAGGGCGACGACGACATCATGCCCAACGAAGGCGAGCCGCTGACCAAGGCCCAGATCGAACTGTTCAAAGAATGGATCAACGCCGGCGCCCCCTGGCCGGACGGCCTGGTGCTCAAGGCCCCGGCCGCCGCCCCGGCCGCGGCCGAGGCGCCGCTCCCGACCGACTTCAAGCCCGGCGCGAACGAAGCCAAGGCCGTGGCCGCGCTCGCCAAGCTCGGGGTGGATGTCCGCCCCATTGCGATGAACGTGCCGTGGACCGAGGCCAACTTCCGGCTGCAAGGCTCGAACATCACCGACGCTGCGCTGGCCCCGCTGAAAGACGTGCTGAGCCTCGTCGATCTGAACCTCGCCACCACGAAGATCACTGACGCCGGCCTCGCGAACCTCAAGTCCCTGACGAACCTCGGCCGGCTCCATCTCGAACTGACCCAGACCAGCGACAAAGGCTTGGAGCACCTCAAGGGGTTGTCGCGTCTCAGCTATCTCAACCTTTACGGCGCGCCCGTGACCGACGCTGGTCTGGAGCACCTCAAGGCTCTCAAGTCGCTTCGGCATCTTTTCCTCTGGCAAACCAAAACGACCGAGGCCGGCGTCGCAAAACTCCAGAAGGTCCTGCCCGATCTCCGAATCTCCACCGGCTGGGACCTCACCGCCGTCGTCAAGCAAGAGGAGAAAAAGGAGGAGAAGAAAGAGGAGAAGAAATGACGAATGACGAATGACGAAAGAACCTGAAAGCCGCAGTTGGACTGAACAGCCAAGCCGCGAAGGTGCCAAGCCGAAGCGTTTCGAGGAATCGGCAGGGATCACTCGGAGGGTGAATGGCTGCCGCCCACTTTGTTCGTCTGGATCCTTTGCGCGTTAACTTGGCGTCTTTGGGTCTTCGCTGTTCAACTGCGGAATCCAGCAAAGCGTCGTTCGTCAGCGCCACTGGCACGCGAGCGCGACGGACCTACTGGCACGAAGCTCATCGCAACGCGCGCAACAATCGTTTCGGATGAACTGCATGGACTGGCAGCAGGTCGGCGTCGTTGAAGGCCAGCAGCAGCGCGTCCTCGTCAATGTCCAGCAGATGCTTGTCGGAAGTGACGAGCAGCGGGATGCCTGCAAGAGAGGTCTCCCCGAGAATGCGCCCGTCGTTCCACTCCTCTGCCGGAACGAGCCTCAGTTCGAGCAAACGGCGGCCGAATTGTCCGGCAATGGCCAGTTTCGTGTCCGACAACAGGTAGAGCTGGCACTGCCATTCGCGCAACTGACGCAGGGCCTGACTGGCAAAGGCCCTTTGCGGTTCGCCACCATAGAGGCTGAGGACGTTCAACTCTGCTGCCGCCGTGGGCGGCACCAAAAGCTCGTAGTGCCGGGACTGAAATTCCTCTCTGAATTCGTGTGCGAAGTCCTTCCCCTCAGCCAGGTCGAGCAGGAGGTTAGCGTCCAGCGCCAACTGCTTCTTTGGGCTGACCGCCATAGACTTTGAGGATCGCCTGTCGGAAGTGCTCGGCGTGCTCCGCCGAGCTCATTTTGCTGGCCAACCGGCGCGCCTCGGCGGCCCACCGTGTGCCGTTTGTCTCGTCCGGGTAATCGAGCTTCTTTTTCCTGCGCTTGGGCTTTGCCATACGACGCGAAGTTCGCGGCTCGAACGAACCCTGTCAATCCTGCAAACCGCCGTGGTTGGCGCCAACCGCACGGGCTGGCTCTCACGGCTGGAGCTTCACCCGATAAAACCGCACGCCACCTCGCAGCGGAAGCTCCACTTCAAATCTCCCTGGCGCGCTGCTGGTGATCACCGCGCCCGCCTCGGTTGGCCACTGAATCGGACTCGCCAGCGACTCCGTGCTCTCAACCGCAAACTCCGCCGGATCAGAACTCGTCGCCGCAAAGATCAGCCTCAGCTTCCCGGTTTCGAGCACCTTGAGTTCGACGATGCGCGGCACCCAACTCGGAACCACGCGGACCGTCTGCGGATAAGCGTTGTTCGTCTCGTCGGATTCCTCCACCGCACTGTCGGCATCCGCGACGGCGAACACCGCGGCGTAGTCTCCAAGGTCCTGCCGGCCACCCGTGTCCCACTGATAGGCGATCTCGTAGGTTTGGCCGAGCGCGAACGATTCGAGGCGGCTCTTGCCGATCTCCGGTCCATCCGCTGCGCCGAGCCGCCACGAGATGTCGAATGGCCCGCTCGCCGCCGCGCCAGAGTTCACTACGCGCGCCACGAGCACCACCGACGAACTCGACACCGGCTCGTTCCAGCACGTCTCGATGGTCAGGTCCGGCAGCAGCGTCCGCTTCACGCTGCTGTTATTCGAGCGATCCCGGTCCTCCACGGTCAACGCCGGGTCTGCCACCACGAAAAGGTCGTGCGGCTTCGCGTCCGACGGCACGGTCCACGACACCGATACCTCCCGTTTCGCGCCGCCCACCAGCACGTCCGCGATCGTCTGAGCCCCGCCGATCGGTGTGCCGCCCCTGGCCGGATCACCATCGTAGAAGGCCACGCGGATGCCCTGGACCGGCAGGTCCCCGCGATTCTCGACTGTCGCTTTGAGTGTCGCGCTAGCGCCCGGCGCCGGATTCGCCGGCTCCACCACCAGCGACTCGGTCTCCACCGCCAGATCGTTCCCCAGCGCATGGCGCAACACGCACAGGTCCGTGCGGCCCGGCTGCGGCACATTTTCGATGCGCTCCATCTTCCCGTTGATCTCGACGTTCACACCGGCCCGCACCGTTTGCGTCTTCAGGTAGGCGATCACCACCTCGCGCCCGTCGTACGCCAGTGCCAGCGCGCTCTCCACATGCTCATCGTGCGTCAACTGCCGCGGCAACGACCACTGGTCCAACTGCGCATCGTAGAACGCCGCGAAGATATCTACACCCGAAGGCATCTGCACCGAGTATCCGACAGCGGCCCCGCCCGGCAACGTCACCCCGTCGAGCGTCGGCGCCTCGTTGGCCAGCGTCTGCTCGCTGAAGACCGGCTTCGGATTCCACGCGCTCAATGCCGTGTAGGTCAACTTCCCGCCCGCGCTCCACACGCACATCGGCACGCCCTGCGGCGCGACCAACGTCGGCAAAGCATCCTCCACCGCGTCATCCGTCAACCGCCGCGCTGCCTGCCAAACGCGCTTCACTGTCGAAATCGCGTAGAGTTCGCGATCCGTCCGCGTGTCGAGATTACCATCTTCATCCACGGCGAAAACCACGTGCCCTTCGCCGGTGCCGTCAGCCACAAACTCAGAACTTAAAATGCCTTTCGCGCCGGACCAAAGCGTCTGCGGCGCTTCCCAAGCAGCGCCGGCCCACTCCGCGAGGAAAAGCCGGTCGCCACGCTTCGCGTCACCGATGCTCGCGTCAGCCTCGTTTTGAATCCACACGATCCCCTGCGTTGTGCCGAACAAAACCGGCAGCGGATCGCGATCCACCACGGCATTGCTCGTGAGCTGCTCCGGCGCGCTCCACGTGCCCGTCCTCCGATCAAACCACGCCGCTACGATCTCCAACTTCGGCGCCACTTGCACCGGATTCGTCGCCCCCGACACATCGCCCGCCACTCGCGTCCCCGCCGCCCGCCCGCCGCACCGTGCCGATATCCGTCGCCGCGTGCCAAGGCTTCGTCGGATCATGCATGGAGTAGAGGACCATCGCCTCCGCAGCGCTGCCGACAGCAGCAGGACTCGCGAGCCGCGTGACGTTCTCCACGATTACCTCTTCCTCGGAACCACCACTTGCGGCCAACGAACTGAGCGCCACCCGCCCGACCGGCTTGGTCTCGACCAAGCGGTTCGCCTCTCCCCAGCGCGAGTAACTCCCGCCTATCGGCTGCCAGGCAGCGCTCGCCGCAGCCCTGCGAAGTTCAACAACTCCCAACACTGTTTGCGCGCGACTCGGTTCGAACCGGATTTCCGCTCCGACCTCACGCGAGAACTCGAACAACCATGCGGACGCAAACACTCCGACGTAGGCTCTCAACGTCAGCCCTTCGAACTCCAGCTCCGGGCAGACCCGAAACTCTGGTGTTCCAGTTCCCCCCACATAGATTGCCGCCTCCGCGCCCAGAGCGTCCATGTCCAAAGCCGCTTGGCCCTCAAGCCCGATCGTCCCGGAGATGTCCAGCGACGTTGTTCCCAGAAAACAGTCGGGCCGCTCGCGAGCCGCGTATTCGCCAGCCATGCCAAGTCCGCCGATCAAGAACAGCCGAAGTTTCAAGTCGCCGACAAGCGGCACGTCGCTCAACGCAGTTCCCAGACCGGGCATGAGGACGTCCAGCGCAAGCACAGCCGGGGCGCCAATCCCGGCCTTCCCCGTGAACGAAAGTTCCCACGACGGTGTGGCCGTAGCCGGGTTGCATGCAGCCAGCGTGATGTCCAGGCTTCCGCTGAGGTCCAGCCGCCCTTCGCCGAGGTTCTCAACGTTCGCGAACTCCAGTTCTTGGTTGACGGTGCCGAAGCCGCCCAGCGACCCCCTGAAAGCTCCAGCAAGCGGGTCGAATCTCAACTGCCTCTGGTAGCCGAGAAGCGCGCTCGACGACCAGACGCCGGACGGAATCTCAGCACGCCACACGACCAAAGACGCTTCCTTTGAGTAAGTCAGCGTCGAGCCTGACGGCGACCAGTTAATCGTGTCGCGGTACCACGCTGGAATGACGGCGGGAACTGGATGAAAATACGCCCCAGCGTTCACGCTGCTCCTTTGTCCCTCGCCATTGCTCACTTCGATTGTGATCTCGCTGCACGCAGAGACCACGCTCGGCGCCGCGATAGTCAAACTAGCCCGCGCCAGCCCGCTGCCAAGATCCGTGATTGCCGCTGGGTAGCGCGTGCCGGCCACGTTGAAAGCCACCGATCCTGGCGAGCCGTTCCACACCACTGTCGCTCCGAAGGAAAGGTTCCCCGGCATCCCCTCGATGAAGTGTCTGCCGTTCGGTGACGCGAAGTCGAACGCCGTGGGCGTGCCGGCCGCGGATTGCGCCGTCAGTTGCAGCGTCTCGTATTTCGTTTCCCCTGCGCGCAGGGCGATCGTGCGCGTTGCGGAATAATAGCCGGGCTTGCTCGCCGTGACCGTGAATGTTCCAGCATTCAATCCGCTGAACCGGAATTCGCCTCGCGCGTCGGTGGTCGCCGTGCCAACACCAGTGAGTTCGACAGTGGCCCCGTTGAGTGGCCCTTGCGGACGGCCCTGCGAATCCACTCCAACCACAAGGCCAGCAAAGCTGGAGGAGCTTGGACCGCGCGCATACGTGGCGCTGACCGTAGCCGTCTGCCCGGCGGTGATCGTCACAGTCTGCGGAGCGGGTGCAAGCCAGCCGGCGATCTCCTTGAACTCGATCGTGTGTTGCCCGACCGGAATGTCGCTCTTGGTGTCACCGCTGTCGTGCCAAGTCGTCGTGCCTGCGCGTCGCCACTGGGCACCGGCCGCTACCACCTCCGGTGGGCCGATTTTCACTACGAGCGCGCCGGTGTCCACCGGCGCTGCCCCTTCGATGCGAAACATCTGCAAGCCCCTTTTCCCATCCGCCACGTAGAGGTAGTTGCCAGACACCGCGACGCCCTCGGCAAACCCTGCGGTGTCATAGCCACCGACGCGCACGGGCTTGGCCGGATCGTGGATGTCGATCACCTGCAAACCGGTCGAGCCATCCGCCACGTAGGCGTAGTTGCCTGACACAGCAACGCCACTGGCACTGCCGCTGGTGTCGTAACCACCGACAAGGATCGGGTTGGCTGGATCGCCGATGTCGATCACCTGTAACCCGGCCCCCCAACCGGCCTGCCCACCCGCCAGGTAGGCGTAGTTGCCCAACACCGCAACGCCATTGCCCCCGCGGCTGGTATCAGGTTTGCCGACGCGGACCGGGCTGGCCGGATCCCGGATGTCGATCACCTGCAAGCCAAGGTGATGCGCCACATAGGCGTAGTTGCCCGAAACCGCCACGTCCCTGGCCTCCCCGCCGGTGTCATAGCTGCTGGCACGGGCCGGGTTGGCAGGATCGCTGATGTCGATCACCTGCAAACCGTCACTAGTAGCCGCCATGTAGGCGTAGTTGCCCGAAACCGCCACGCCCCCGGCCTCTCCCCCGGTGTCATAGCCGCCGACGCGGACCGGGCGGGCCGGATCGCTGATGTCAATCACCTGCAAGCCAGCAAGCACATCCGTCACGTAGGCATAGTTCGCCGAAACGGCAACGCCCCAGGCCCACTCGCTGGTGTCATAGCCGCCGACGCGGACCGGGCGGGCCGGATCGCTGATGTCGATCACCTGCAAGCCGGCATCCCCATCCGCGACGAAGGCGTAGTTGCCTGACACCGCAACGTCCTGGGCATAACCGCTCGTGTCATAGGCGCCCGCCAGCGTGACCTCGATCGAAAGTGGCTGCAGAATGTACGTGCCGATAGCTGTCGTTGTTTCACCCGCGGTGATCGTCACGGTCTGCGGAGCGGGCGCAAGCCAGCCGACGATCTCGTTGAACTCGAGGGTGTGTTGCCCGACCGGAACGTCCGTCTGAGTTTCGCCGCTGTTGAACCACTGCGCAGTGCCGACACGCCGCCACTCCGCACCGACGGCAATAGCTTCAGCCGGGGTGATCGTCACCTTCAAGAAACCAGCTTGCGCAAGACGCGCACCGGCCAATTCCAAAGAGCCAACGCCATTGAGAACCCCGTCCGGTTGATACCATCGATAGTCCAGGGTATTGCTCGAGGTCAGTTTCAAGGCGTCAGTGCCATCCGCCACACACGATCCAGTGCCAAAATCATACTTCTCGAACACTTCAATCGAATCAGCATTGACGCGGGTGAGAATTAACTCTCCCCCGCAGCTCAGAGAGGGATAGGCGAAGGTTCCAACGACTGAGCCAATCTTGCCGCCTGAAATGGCGATTAGAATCGACCATTGGCTCTGGAAGCTGAGGGACTCGCCCCAACCGCGCCACACGCCAACGTAGCCAGACGGCACCTCGGAGGCGGGGCTATCGATCTGTCGAACAGATCCCGTGCCGCCATGAGTGCCATCTGCGAAATACCAGTCGAATGTCGCAAGGCCGGTGCTACTTCGCCGAAGCACGATTCTTCCGTCATCCACACAGTTGCCGTACGTTCTTCTCTCGCCCAGCCGGATTTCGTCCGGCCGAGCTTCCAGGAGCCTAAGCTCTCCGCCGCACGGTATTGAGGGATAAGCAATGATGCCAACAATCGATCCGACATCGCCCCCGGTGATGCAGATGGAAATAGACCATTCCGAAGCGGGGTCGAACTGACGCCCCTCTCCTCGCCAAATCCCTTGGAAAGCGTCAGGGATCGCAGCGGACTGGTGTCCGCCGGATCCTTCTCGAAAGGGGTTGAGGCTTCCTGTCGAAACGAGGTCGTCACTTAGTCTGGCGGCAGATTTCGGAGAAGTCAGCGGCGCTCGCCAGAGCGCCGCTACGCCCGCGCGAGGCTCGCGCTGAAACATCTGGAACCGCGGCCCTTCGTCAGTCAGGCCGGCGTTCACGCCGTGGCTGCTCAGGACGAAGCGAATCGTTTCGTCCGGCCATTGCCCGCGGTTCTCGATGAACACCCCCGAGGACTGCATGAATTTTTCGGCCACCGGCTTGGTCCCGACGGAGTCCGGCTTGGCGGTCGTTCCCGCCGCACTCAGTGGGCAGGCGAAGCACGGCAGGAAAAAGAGCAGGCCAAGCCAAGAACGACGCAAAGGTTGGCTGCTTGGTGGAAGGTCGGCTTGCGTTTTCATCCTCATTCCCCGATTACGGGCAGATTCGCTGTGCGCCAGCTTCAAGCAAACAGCCCGCGAATCTTGGCGCGTACTTCGCTGAGCTTGGCGGCTTTCACTTTGGCTGCGGTGTAGAGGATCACCGAATGTTCGACGGTGAAAAGGCGGTTCGGCCGGATGAAGCTATCCACGGCGAGGCGCCCGCGGTCGAAGTCAGCAGCGGTAAGCGGAATCGAATAGCCGTCGTAGCGGGTTTGGCCGGTGATCTGGGAGAGAATCAAGTCGTCGCCAATGAGGTCGGCCACCACCAGCGCAGGCCGGCGTTTGCCAGCCTGGAGATTGGTCTGCGGAAACGGTAGGACGACGACTTCGCCGACTACAGGCTTGCCCATGCAGCATCCTCCTCGGGAGTGTTCCAGTCTTTGGCGAGCGCCGATTCGCTCAACAGCAGACCGTTGAACCGCTCTTCCTCAGCCTTGGAGCGGAGGAAGCGCGCGAAATCGTACACCTCGCGTTGCAGGCTGTCGGGCAAGCTGGCCACCTCTCGTTCAATCAACTCTCGTGTGCTCATGGGTGTGTCTATGGCAGAGGCGGGCTTCGGCGTAAAGGCTGGATGTAACAGCCCAATGTCTTGCAGAACGTCGGGGCAACGGCAGGGGGACGACTGGCTTGGCAGCGTCCTCCTGCTTCTCCTCCAGAAGCTCCGCGTGCAGCGGGATCGCGACGCACAACGCCGCGATGAGAAACAAAACGTCCGGTAGCCGTTGGAGAGAAAAGCGTGTCGGCTTCATGGCGTTCTGGCCTTGTCCGAGTGTCGGCAGACTATTTCCCATGCCCAGCCGCGAGCAAGGCCAAATTGCCCGCGCCGAAGGTCAAAGTCGCTTCTGGGTTGTCGCTTCTGGGTTTGCTTCCCGGCAGCGCGAAGGCTATCCTGCCGCCATGACCGTGCTGGATGAAGCAAAGCAAATTCTACTCCCCAAGCTCACGCCTCGCGAGAAAGCCGAACTGCTGAGGTTGCTGGAGCGCGAAACTTCGCGGGTGTTTCCCGGTGTCGAGAAAACCCCCGGCGTCTGCGGCGGCAGCGCGTGTATCGCCGGCACGCGGATTCCAGTTTGGGGTCTGGAAGAGGCGCGCCGGTTGGGGGCGTCGGAGGCGCAACTGCTGTTGAGCTACCCGGCGTTGCGCGCGGAGGACCTCGTCCAGGCGTGGGCCTACGTCGAAGCACAGCGCGACGAGATCGAGCGGGACATCCGCGAGAACGCGGAGGCGTGAGGGTGGCCCTGCTCTATGCCGATGAACACTTCCCGGCGCAGGTGGTGACGGCATTGCGCCGGCTCCGCCATGGCGTGCGGACGGTCCAGGAGGATGGGCAGGCCGGGCTGAAGTGGCCTGATGCGGAGGTGCTCCGGCGCGCGATGGAACTGGGCCGCGCGGTCCTGACGTTGAACCGCCGTGATTTCATCCGGCTGCACCGGCAGAATCCAAATCACGCGGGCATCATCGCCTGCACCCAAAACCTCGACTTCACGCAGTTGGCGGAACGCATTGATGCGGCCATCGCAACGGAGGCCACATTGGCCGGGCGTTTGATTCGGGTGTATCGGCCGCAGACGTAGCCGCGTGGTACGCCGCCGTTGTGCAGCCGCTTTGAGGCGCGGTGGGACGCTGTCAACGCGCCGTCTTCGCGCAACGTGAGCCGTTCGCTTCCCTCGTAACGCACTCACACGGGCTGCCATTCCGCTCCCGGCGCCACCGTGAACTGTATTTGGTCCCCGCGCGCCGAAACGTGAGCAGGCCCGTCACACGCAGATCAATCCTGACATCCCGATGGTTCTCTCCTCCAGTTCTTCGCCGAGCGCGGCCTGGTCGGGGCGCAGGAAGGTCTTGATCAGTTCGCCTTCGCCGCACACGGCCAATTCAGGGAAGCGTTTGAACCATCTGCCGGCGGGCACTTCCGGTTCGGTCTCCAGCCAGTCGAAGAGTAATTCCAGTTGGTCGGCAGTGATCTGCCGCTCGTGAACGCGGTCAATCAGGTGGCGAAAGAGCGCCCTGGGCAGGTTCTCCCGTCGAACTTTAGGCATGCGGGGAGTCGCCGTAGAAGCCGCGCTCGAGTGCTTCCTTCAGTCGGGCAATTTCGCCAGGATCGCTCGAAGTGACCAGGCGGTCAGCCAAGCGTCGAAGTTGTCTTGGACTGAGGCGAGTCGTGGTTCTTTTCGTCCGCAGCGCGACCGGCCTGTCTTTCACGGGTTGCATTGCGATCATACCGTAAGGCACCGGCTTGGTTTGCTCAAGCGACAACCCTGGGCCTGGATTGGCCGCTTGTGCCGAGCGCAGGTCACGATCCGGCTCGCGGCTCGAACTCGAATGTTGCGGCGCACGCCAGGGTGCCGCTACGAGGACACACCATCGCTCGGCGACGTGAGAGTCTGCCCACTCCAGTACCAAATTGCGAGAACGGCAACCTGTCGAATTTCTCCTTGTCTCCCGCGCGGGCCGGGCGTAGGAAACGCCCATGCTTAAGCCGATTTCCTCCAGAGGGACGGCCGGGCGCGTCAGCCGGCGTTACTTCCTCAGGTACACTTCGCTCGCGGTAGGCGCGGCGGCGGTACCGGGGCCGTTCCTGCTGCGCGGCCAGAGTCTCAACAACAAGCTGAACATCGGCGTGATCGGCGCGGGCGGCAAAGGCTCCAGTGACACCGATTCTTGCGCCAGCGAGAACATCGTCGCGCTCTGCGACGTCGATCAAAAAACGCTCACGGGGCGCGGCGCGAAATATCCGCAGGCCAAGCTTTATCGCGACTATCGCAAGATGCTCGACGAAATGGGCAAGAGTCTGGACGCCGTCATCGTTGCCACGCCGGATCACGTCCACGCGCCTGCTGCCGCGCGCGCGATGCTGATGGGCAAACACGCCTACGTGCAGAAGCCGCTCACGCATTCCGTGTTTGAAGCGCGCACGCTCCGCGACCTGGCCAAGAGGAATAAAGTCGCCACGCAGATGGGCAATCAAGGCAGCGCGGGCGATGGCCTCCGCCGAGCGGTGGAAGTCATTCAGGCCGGCGTCATCGGTCCCGTGCGGCAGCTCCATGTCTGGAGCAACCGCCCCATCTGGCCCCAGGGCCACGACCGGCCCGCGGCCGAGTTGCCCGTGCCGGAGACCCTCGATTGGGATTTGTGGCTCGGCCCTGCGCCGATGCGGCCTTACAACAAGGGCTATCACCCTTCCGCCTGGCGCGGCTGGCAGGACTTCGGCACCGGCGCGCTCGGCGACATGGCGTGTCACACTGTCAACATGCCGTTCCGCGCGCTCAAGCTCGGCTACCCGACCAGCATCGAAGCCCGCTCCACCGGCATCAACAAGGAGACTTATCCGCGAAGTTCGGAGATCAAGTTCGAGTTTCCGAAGCGCGAAGGCCTTGTCCCGGTCACGTTCACCTGGTATGACGGCGATCCGAAAGGCAAGGACACCTTCCGCCCCCATGCCGACTTGATCACTGACATCGTCGCCATGCGAGACGGGCTCCCGGGTAGCGGCTGTCTGCTCATCGGTGACAAAGGCCGCATCTTCTCGCCCGACGACTACGGCTCGCAGTTTTTCATCCGGATGAACGACGAGCCGGAGTTGGTCGGAAGCAAGCAGCACGAGGCGCTGAAGGCCATTCCCGAGAACTTCGTCAAGTCGCCCGGCCACTACAAGGAGTGGCTCGACGCCTGCAAAGGCGGCCAGCCGGGCTACTCAAACTTCGACATCGCGGCCTACCTCACGGAGATCATCCTCCTCGGTTGCGTCGCCTTGCGCGTCGGCAAGAAGCTCGACTGGGACGGCCCAAAGATGCGCGCGAAGAATGCCCCCGAGGCCGCGCAATACGTGCGCCGGCAATACCGCAAAGGCTGGTCGTGGTAGGGCGCCGAGTCATCGCTGCCGATCTGTTGAACCAAACTGTCTGCCCATGCACAACAAACTCTCCCTCCTGACATCCCTGGCCCGGGCCAGCGTCACCGTCGCCTGCTTGCTCGCCAGCGCACTGGCCCTTTACTCCGCCGAAGGCCAGGCTGCCAAAGAGCCGCCGATCATCGATCCCGGTCCGGCCGGCGGCCCGCCGTCTGACGCGATCGTGTTGTTCGACGGGAAAGACCTGTCGAAGTGGCAGGGCGAGCGCGGCGCCGAGGCCAAGTGGGTCGTGAAGGACGGCTACGCGGTCGTGGGCAGCGGGAGCATCATCACGAAAGACCAGTTCGGCGACTGCCAATTGCACGTCGAGTGGGCCGCGCCCGCCGAGGTCAAGGGCAAGGACCAAGGACGTGGCAACAGCGGCGTCTATCTCCAGGGGCGCTACGAAATTCAGGTGCTCGACTCCTACGACAACAAGACCTACCCCGACGGTCAGGCCGGCGCGTTCTACGGCTTCAGCGCGCCGCTGGTCAACGCCTCGCGCAAGCCCGGCGAGTGGCAGACCTACGACATCATCTTCCACACGCCGAAAGCGTCGGCGGATGGCAAAGTGCAGGCCGGCTCCTTCACCGTGTTGCACAACGGCGTGCTCATCCAGGACCACGTCCCCGTGAAGGGCGACGCCACCACAGCGGCGAAGTTCACGGGCGTGACTCCCAAAGGCCCGATCATCCTCCAAGACCACGGCAATCCCGTCCGCTACCGGAACATCTGGATCCGGCCGCTGTGATTCGGGGCGGTGCGGAGGTCCGGTGCGATCTATTCATTGCCCGCGGCTGGCTCGGTAGGAGGGCGCGGTCTCCCTCACCCTGAGCCGTCGCTGGCCGAGCGCTGCCTTGGACTGCGGCGGCAAACAGGATGTGCGACGCCGCTTTGGCTTGGACGGCCGGCGCAGGGGTAGGGGGCCAAAGCGGCGTCGCGCGTCCATGCTTGCCGCCGCAGTCCAAAACGGTGCTGGAGCAGCGAAGGTTCATGCGGAGGGAGAGTGCGACGCTCTGCAACCTTGCCCCGATTGTCACGGAGCGCATCGTTTCGATTCGACGGCGCTGAGGCCAGCACGTAGATCAAGGCCCTGATGGGCGCACACAAGTCCTTTCTCATCGTCGGCGGCGGGTTGGTCGGTCTGGCCACGGCCTATCGTCTGCTGGAGCGTTTCCCCGCCGCGCGCGTCACCGTCCTCGAGAAGGAGGCGGTCCTCGGCGCGCATCAGAGCACGCACAACAGCGGCGTGCTCCACGCCGGCCTTTACTACCAACCCGGCTCGCTCAAGGCGCGGCTGGCGGTGACGGGCATCCGCCAGATGGTCGCCTTCTGTCGCGCCGAGAACATCCCGCACGACGTCTGCGGCAAGCTCGTCGTCGCCGTCACGTTGGAGGAACTGCCGCGCTTGGACGAATTGCTCCGCCGCGGGGCCGCCAACGGCCTGCAAGGACTGCGCAAGCTGGACCGCGCCGAGATGAAGCAAATCGAGCCGCATGTCGGCGGTCTCGCTGCCGCCCACGTGCCGGAGGAAGGGATTGTCGATTACCGCGCCGTGTGCGACCGGCTCGCGCAGCGCACACAGGAGCGCGGCGCGCGACTCGTCACTCACGCGAAAGTCACACGTCTCGCACACCAAGCCGGCAGTTGGGCCGCGACCACACCCGTCGGCGAGTTCGCCGCCGACTTCCTCATCACTTGCGCCGGCCTGCACTCCGACCGCGTCGCCACGCTGGCAGGCGAGCGCCCCGAGACACGCATCGTTCCTTTCCGTGGCGAGTACTACAAACTTCAGCCTTCCGCGCAGGGCCTCGTGCGCAATCTCATTTACCCGACCCCCGATCCGAAGTTCCCTTTCCTCGGTGTGCACTTCACCCGGCTGATCCACGGCGGCGTCGAGTGCGGTCCGAACGCTGTACTCGCTTTCGCGCGCGAAGGCTACACGCTGGCGACGGTCAATCCGCGCGACCTCCTCGATGCGCTCACGTTCCCCGGCCTATGGCGATTCCTGCGTCGCTACCCGGCGATGGTGCGCACCGAACTGGCCCAATCCTTCAGCAAGGCCCGCTTCTGCCGTGCCCTCCAGCGGCTCGTCCCCGACGTGCGGCCCACCGACCTCGAACGCGGCGGCGCGGGCGTGCGCGCCCAGGCGATGTCCCCCGACGGCCAGCTCGTGCAAGACTTCCAAGTCCTCGCGCGCGATAACGCTTTGCACGTCCTCAACGCGCCCAGCCCCGCGGCCACGGCCTGTCTGGCGATTGGCGAGCACATCGTGAGTCTGCTGCCGTCCTAGCTCTCCGGCGGCGAGATGGGCGACACGTCCGGCGCCGCGTCGTGGTGCGGATTTCCAGTCTATGAGTATCTCCCCAAGTCGTCGCACGCCGCGACGGTTCTGCGGGGCGAGTTGGAGCGCGGACATTCCTGTCCGCAGGGCTTGAACCACCCAAGCGCCTTCGATGGGTCCGATCCCGAAGTTCATTGGGGGGGTGGGGGGGACGGGATTTCCCGCGCTCCTCTGGTCGCGGCCTCGCCGCCCTGCGCTGGAACTCGGTTTTCCGACCCGCTCAACCTCGAACCAACAACGACGGCCGGATTTCAATCGAACGCCTTGCCGATTGGAAATCGGCGATACAGCAGATTGGAAATCTGCGCTACGAAGAAGTGCCGGCTATCCAGCGGCCTCCTCTGCAACCCCCGAAGCCGACACCGCTCAACGGCGGTTGACCGCGCCTTTGCCGAGCGTGACATAGGTCGGGTCACCGGCGAGATCGAGGATCAAGCTCTTGCCTTCGACTGTCGCAGTGAACGTCTCGCCAGTGTTCCTGACTGCGCTGAGTTGCTTTGGCTGTCGCCCGCTGAGCTCGACCTTCACCGTGTGCGCCTCGGCGAGCGACCAGGCCACGAGCTTTTGGCTCTTCGAGGAATTGTTGAAGACGAGCACGAAGTCCTTTTCGCTTCCGACCTCGACGCGCCGCAAAACACGATAGCCGGTCAACTCCCGCGTCATCGTCTGCACCGCGAGGTAGGCCGGCTTGGGCTTCAGATCGAGCGTGACGGTGCCGAAGTTGTGCTCCCGCTCGTTCGCGTCGGGGCCGTCGTTCTTCCAATCGTACCAGATCGAGAGCGGCACGCCGTTGAGCAGATTCGATAACTGCTGGCGGACGATGAAGGCGGCTTGGGTCTCGAGCGACACGCCCTTCGTGTGCGAGGCGTAGCCCCACTCGCCGCTGAGGATCGGCAGCTTCTTGCCCGGGGGAGCGTAGCGATCGATGAGCGCGCGGAGCTTCTGGTAGTCGGCGGCGGCGGTCTCGGGCGACTTGCTGTAGTTGCGGTAAGGATGGACGCTCACCGCGTCGAGCTGCGCCAGCACGCCGGATTTGAAGAACTCCTCCAGGAACTCGAACGGGATGCCCGACGTGGCCGGCGCGGTCATGGTCGCCTTCGGGTCGGCTTCGCGGATGGCCTGGCACGTCGCCAGCGCGAGCGGGATGTATTGCTTCACGTCCGGCCTGGGCTTCCAGAAGCTGATGTTCGGCTCGTTCCAGATTTCCCAGATGATCGGCCGTCCGCGAAAGTGCTGCGCCCCCGCGCCCGCCCACTTGGCGAACGCAGCCACGCTTTCCGGATGTTGCGGCGACGCCGTGTCCTTGTGTTCCTCGCCGGTGATCGGGTTCTTGCTGCTGACCGTCTCTTCGTAGAGCGAGTTGGAGTAGTCGAGGATGTAGAGGGCGCGCAGGCCGCGCTTCTCCAGGTTGGCGGTCAACTCGTCGTAGGCCGACCAATCGTACTCGCCCCTCTTCCGCTCTGTGCCGCCCCAGGCGAAGTCCATGCGAATCCACTTGAAGCCGGCGGCGGCGATCATGTCCAAGTCCTGCGCGTGGCCGCGCATGAAGTGGATGTTCACGCCGACGCCGGCGGGGAGGACGAATTCGGGGATGTCGGCACCGGAAGCCTGGA
>ORMF010853713.1_pt1 | contig 17762 bp, 10 predicted proteins | sample 1779871 | NCBI WGS metagenome assembly ORMF01 (sample SAMEA104232316, study PRJEB22302) | groundwater metagenome | biome: forest; feature: aquifer; material: groundwater | place: USA | collected 2011-08-07 | depth 5.4 m
CGCCGATTTGCGCGTGGCGCACGATGCGCGGAAACAGGATCGAATACCAGCCGACCGGCAGCGCGTCGCCGAGCTTGGGCAGCGGGTCGTCGCGGTCGAGCGTCGCCGCGAGCCGGTGTACGGCGGGGGGCGTCACGTAGTCGACGGCAGACTCTTTCTTGCCGATCCATTTTTTGAGCCGCTCGAAATCCTGTGTCACGCTGCCTGTCTCCCTGCGGTGCGTTTAACGTGGAGGCGTGATTCTAGCAATCTTTGCACGCTGCCAGCCCGGATATTTCCTCAGTCCTCACGTCTCACCTTTCTCGTCCTTGTTTTTCAGTCCGCCTTGGCGCCCGATTCCCTGACCGCTTTACCCCGCTTGGCAATCTCGGACTTGATAAAGGCGGCGAAAGTGCCCGCGCCGACCGATTCGCGCGATGCAATCGTATACTGACCGACGTAAAATGGGGTGTCAACAAACGCACGCCGGCACCAAGACGCTCCGGGAAATGTTGTTGCGAAGTCCGGCTCGATCGACGGAAGTCAAGCGGATCAACTTGTTCAAGGAGAAATTGCGATGGCAACGCGCGGACGCAGTGGAATTACAGGGTTCGTGATAGGCGCGCCCCGGCTCAAAATCCCGGACCAGTTCGCCGCGTTGTTTATGGCGGACGTGCAAAAGACCAATCCGGAGTATTTCAACGACCTGCCGCCGCTGCCGGCGGGCCGCTGACCGCGTAGCGGGCATCTTAGCGCGCGAATTCCGCCATCACGATCTTTTCGTGGGCAAGCAGTTTCTGCACGCTAGTGCGCAGTAGCATGTGCTCGTAGTGGGCGGCGCAATTGCCGAACCCCGTGAGGTCGAGCTTGAAGGACAGCGCACGCTTGAAGCACCAGAAGAAATACGCGTCAACCGCGGTGAAGTGCGCGCAAAACCATTCCCGGCCGGCAAGCAGGTGGTCGGCGAGCGCAAAATCCTCGAACAGCAACTGATTGGCAACGCGCTTCACGCTTTCCTCGGAGCCCGGCAGATCGCAGTAGTTCTGTGGCCGCACGTTGGGCGTCAGGTGCGGATGTATGCCCGAGCCGCACCAGGACATCAGTGAAATCGCCTTGACCTCCTGCAGGGGCTCCGCCGGCAGGAGCCTAGCCTGAGGGAACTGCCGTGCGATCCAGATCTGGATCGCGATGTTCTCCGTCAGCGGCTCGCCGTCGATCACGAGCACGGGCACCTTGTGCTTGGGATTGAGCGCCAGGAACTCGGGGCTCCTGTTCTGGCCGCTGCGTGAATTGATGTTCCTCACGTCGAACTTGGCCCCGGCCTCGGTGAGCGTGATGTAAGGCACCGTCGCGCAGGTTTGCGGGCCGTAGAAAAGTGTCAGTTGCATGCTTGTCTCCTGGAGCAACGCGAATGCCGCGTCGAACGGCGACCACACTGGCTCGCACTCGCTTTCATTCTACGCGATCACAATCAGCTTTTGCCCCTGTGCTAAACCGTCGCCACCGGACACGTCGGCGAGCTGACCGCGCCGGGCAGCCAAATCCGGCACTCAGATAGAGTAACGAGGCACGCGCTCCCTGATCTATGGAATGTGCCCCTGACCCCGACGGCTAACGGTGTGGTTGCCAGCAAAGCCAATGTACATGCGGACCCTGGGGTTATGACTCCCTGGAAATGAACGTTCAAACGGCAGGCACGTAACAGACAACAGGCTGCTCCCGCGTTGTAATCCTTTCCGCAATCGGGTCGCTCGCATAGAATCCTTTCTTCAGCCGCTGCACTAACCAACGAGGCGCGCGCTCGTGACGCGGTCATAACAGAAGTCAGGGGGACTCGATGGCGAAAGGAAAAAAGCGCGTAGTTACCGCGCCGCCTCAAGCGAATTCCAACAAGGACAAAGGCCAGCAGAAACAGCGTTCCGGCGCGGACCGGGACGATTTTGCGCTGGAGGCGCAATCGGTGCCTGCCGATGCGCTCAAACCTAAACCGAAGCAAGGCGATCTGCGGCTAAACACGGGCGCTGTGCCGCGACCCAAGCGGGGCGGGGCTAAAGAGGAGGCGCGTGTCCTCAGTTACCGCCACCAGGACAAGCGCAAGAACAATCCACAGGTTGGTTTGGTCAACGAAGCGAACGATCCACAGCAACCCAAAACCGAGTGGCGCTACGACCCGCACATCGATCCGGCGCTGCAGTTCGACGTGGGGCGCGCGCAGGTCGAGAAACTGATCGACGACGCGCTAGCGGTGTACGCAGAAACGGGCGACCACGCCGCGATGCGCGTAGCGCTGGAAGAACTCAAGCGCGCCGGTTCGCCATATCTCAATTGGGCAGGCAAGGCGGAGCGCACCAGCTTCAATATCGACACCGTGTCGCTGCACGTGCACGAGCGCATCGATCCGATGAGCATACTTGCGGCGGTCAGCAAGCGAATCAAGGAAGCGAAGAGCGGTAAGGGCGCATTCCGACCCGACTTACAAATGGGGCTGTTTAGCGCGCCGTTCGAAAACCTGCCGCTGCGCGATGCGATCGACTTCTACAAACACGAGCGCGGCTGGACCAACCGGCTGATTGCCGGCGACTCGCTGCTGGTGATGAACTCGCTGTTGCAGAAAGAGGGCATGGCCGGGCAGGTGCAGATGTTTTACTTCGACCCACCTTATGGCATCAGGTATGGCTCGAACTTCCAGCCTTTCGTCAGCAAACGTGATGTCAAAGACCGCAAGGACGAGGATCTGACCCAGGAACCCGAAATGATTAAGGCATTTCGCGACACGTGGGAGTTAGGAATTCACTCGTATCTGACGTATCTACGGGATCGGTTGTTGCTGGCAAGGGAACTGTTAAGCGAGTCAGGGAGCGTGTTTGTACAGATTTCCGACGAGAATTTGCACCTTGTACGTAACCTAATGGATGAGGTATTCGGCAATGAGAATTTTATCGGGGACATCGTCATCCAGAAATCTGGAGGTTTCACGAAGAATACCTTGCCATTGATCGAGGACTACGTCATTTGGTATGCCAAAGACAAGAAAGCAATTAAGTTTCGGGAGCTTCGAGACTTTGATCTCGCGCCTCCTATTGGGGACAAATATTACCGTCGCGTGCAAGAGACAGATGGACGTTGGCGTTTCATGACAGAGGAAGAGGCGAAGGAGCCTCATAGGGTCGCTGCGAATGGCCGCATTTTTCGGCACGGCCCTCTCAACTCTGATGGTCCGTCCTCAAGTCCAAAGCCTTTCCTCTTTCAGGGGACGGCATACGAATGTAATGCGAATCGACATTGGACGATTGATCCGGAGTTCGACTTACCGCGCGTTGCGAGGTCCGGACACGTTTTTCGGATTGGAAATGATGTCGCGTTCAAGCTGTTTTGGGACTTCAATCCGGCGAAGTCGCTGAACAATATATGGCTCGACACACAGTCCGGTGGTTTCAATGACGACAAGATTTATGCAGTGCAAACAACGTCGAAAGTTGTCGAGCGATGCCTGCTAATGACGACTGACACCGGCGATCTTGCGTTCGATCCGACCTGCGGTTCCGGCACAACCGCGTTTGCTGCCGAGAAATGGGGGCGTCGCTGGATCACGTGCGATACATCACGTGTCGCAGTCACACTCGCCAAGCAGCGGTTGATGACGACGAGCTACGACTACTACGAGCTGCGCTATCCGCATGAGGGCTTGCGCGGAGGTTTTATCTATCAAACGGTGCCGCACGTTACTCCTAAGTCGATCGCCAACAACCCCGAGATCGACGAGATTTACGAACGTATGCATCCCGCCATCGATGCTGCGCTGGCTGCCCTGAATGCTACTTTGAAAAAGCCTCCGCTTGCCGATCTCTACGCCGTGATTGAAGGTCGGCGCAAAGGCGAGAAGCTAAACTTCGCCAAGGGCGGCGCGTTGCTCGAATGGGAAGTGCCCTTCGACTTTCCCGAAGACTGGCCCAAGGCAGTGAAAGGCGCGTTCGATGCGTTCCATGCGGCACGCCAGTCGATGCAGCGCCGGATGGATGCCTCCATCGCCGCGCACGCTGAGAGCGAAACCCTCTACGATCAACCCGAAAAGTCTAAGACCAAGCTACGGATCACCGGACCATTCACCGTCGAGGCGGTGCCATTTGCGACGGTGCTTTCGCTCGATGAGGCTGAACAACCGCAGGAGGCGGACGTCGCCATCGCACGCTCAGGCGAGTCCGCACGCCAGCACACATGGCGCGACGAACTGCTGAAGACCGGCATCCGTGGGAAGGGCGGGCAGATGCTCAGGTTTTCGAGTCTCGAAACGCTGCCGGGCACGGCGTGTCTGCATGCGACGGGCACCTTGGATTCCGGTGAACGTGTAGTGGTGAGTTTTGGACCCGAGCACGCGGCGCTTGAACAGCGACAGGTCGAGCACGCGATGCGCGAAGCGGGCGAATTGTTCCCGCTACCCAAGATGATCGTGTTCTGCGCATTCACGTTCGATCCCGAAGCGGCGAAAGACATCGACGCGATGAAAGGCATTACCGCGCTCAAGGCGCACATGAATACCGATTTGCTGACCGACGACCTCAAGAAGGCACGTTCGAGCAACCAAAGCTTCTGGCTCATGGGCCAGCCAGACGTGGATTTGCGCAAGAACAAGGACGGGACTTACGTAGTCGAGGTTAATGGTTTCGATTATTTCGATACTGCAAAAGGCGAACTCGTCTCGGGCGGCAAGGCCAAGATCGCGATGTGGCTGCTCGATACCGATTACGACGACCGCTCGCTGTTTCCGCGCCAGGTGTTTTTCCCGATGGCGGGCAAGGACGATGGCTGGAAGAAATTAAAGCGCGATATCCGCGCCGAGCTGGACGAAAGCCAGCTCGACAAGTTCCACGGCACGGTATCGCTGCCATTTGCGGCGGGCGACAATAAGAAGGTTGCGGTAAAGATCGTGGACGACCGCGGCATTGAGTCACTCAAGATCATCCCGCTGAACTGAGGTGAGCAGCGTGCCCGCTCCGAAATCGCTGATCATCAACACGCCTTATAAAGCGCCTGTGCAGCACTGGCAGCAGGCGCGCGACGGCGGCCTGTCGCTGGTGCAAAAACGACGCGCCGCGGGCTACGAGATTTTTGATGTGCGCAACAACACGCGGCGCACGGAACCGCTGGACCGCGTGAACGAAATTCGCGGGCGCGTCGATGCGTGGCGGGTAGCGGATTACCCCGGCATTACAAGCGTGACGCGCAGCCTGCTCGAACATTGGCACGATCAAGCGCCGGGCGTAAGGGACTTCCCGTTTTATTTTTGCCAGCTTGAAGCGATTGAGACGCTAATATGGTGGGTCGAGGCGGTGCAGGAATTTCGCCAAGGCGTGCACATTCCGGGCGATGGTGGCGAATGGGAACGGCTATGCAACAAAATGGCCACCGGCACCGGCAAGACCATGCTGATGGCAATGATTATCACGTGGCAGGTGCTGAACGCGCTGACCTACCCCAAGCGAAACAAAGACTTTTCCAAATCTGTATTCGTGGTTGCACCTGGGTTAACCGTCAAGGAACGGCTGCGGGTGCTGTACCCGGGAGAACTGGACAACTACTACGACGCATTCAACCTGTGCCCGTCGGATGCGATGCGGCAGAAGCTCAATCGGATGGATATTCTGATCGAGAACTGGCACACGCTGATGCCGCTGAAAGAGCAGGATCGCTCGGTAGTAAAGAAGGGCAGGGAGAGCGACGAGGCGTTCGCGCGGCGCGTGATGGCTAAACTGGCTGATTGCCGCGACCTCATCATCATCAACGACGAAGCGCACCACGCTTACCGCAAGCCGGCGGACGTCAAAATCAGCAAGAAGGAAGCAGAATTGCTCGGAATCGATCTGGACGAGGCGACGCGTTGGATCGAAGGGCTGGACCGCATCCACAAGACGCGGCGGATTCAGCGGTGCTTCGATCTGTCGGCAACGCCGTTCGCACCGACCGGCAAGGCGAACACCGAGGCCGGCCTGTTCGAGTGGATTGTGTCGGACTTTGGCCTTAACGACGCGATCGAGGCGGGACTCGTCAAGACGCCTAGGGTGGTGATACGCGACGACGCGCTGCCGAATGCGAGGACGATGCGCTCCAAGCTGTATCACATCTATCGCGAAGACGACGTTGCCGAAGACCTGAACCGCAAAGCCGAAGCGCACGAGGCGCTGCCGAAGCTGATTCAGGATGCCTATACCCTGCTCGGCGCGGACTGGCGCGCGGCGCTGCACGACTGGCAGGCGGCCGGGCACACCTCGCCGCCCGTCATGCTGACGGTGTGCAATCGCACGGAAACGGCGGCGCGCATCGAGCATTACTTTCAGCGCGGGGACGCGCATTGGCCGGAGATGCATGCGCCGACTAAAACGCTGCGCGTGGATTCGAAAGTGCTGGAGAAGGCAGAGGTCGGCGAAACGGCGGCGAGCGACAAGGACTACGAAGCGGCGTTGCACGCGATCGTCGATGCCGCTGAAATTCCGGAGCCGCGCAAAGAACGTCTGCTGGCGATGAAGAAAGAGGAACTGCTGCGCGAGATCGTTGACAACGTCGGCAAGCGCGGCACTGGTGGGCAGGATTTGCAGAACGTGATCTCGGTGCAGATGTTGTCCGAAGGCTGGGACGCCAAAAACGTAACCCACATCATGGGGCTGCGTGCATTCACCAGCCAGTTGCTGTGCGAACAGGTCATCGGGCGCGGCCTGCGCCGGGTCGGTTACGACACGGATAAAGATGGGTTGTTTTTGCCGGAATACGTAAACATTTTTGGAGTGCCGTTATCGATCTTTCAGGATGTCGGCGAAGGCGGAGACACGCCACCGCCGCCGAAACCCAGCACGCAGATTGAATCGCTGGTGGAGCGAAACGAACTGGAGATACGCTGGCCCAACGTGCTGCGCATCGATTACGTGGTGCGGCCGGCGTTGGCGGTGGATTGGGATAAGGTCGAGCCGCTGACGCTTGACCCGGCGCAGACACCGATCAGCGCGGAGATCGCGCCTGCGCTCGGCGGGGCAACGGATTGGAACAAGGTCCACGTGATCGACCTGGAAAAGCTGCCCGATGAATTCCGGCTGCAGAGGATCACGTTCAAGGCAGCCCGAAAGGCGTTCGAGACCCTGGAAGGCCGATTCACCGGCACGCGCGAGTATCTGGTTTTTCAGCTGATCCGGTTGGTCGAGAAGTTCTTCGATTCGAAGAAGCTGAATATCCCATCACTGTTTCATCAGGAGCCGCTGCGCAAGCGCATCCTGATAGCGTTGAATATCGACATCGTCGTCCAACACCTGCTGCGGTTTGTGGTCGAGCAAAACCAGGAACGTATCGAGCCGGTGTTTGATGAGGAGTTTCCGATCGGCTCAACCCGTTACATGCGCACCTGGTACTCGACCAAGCCGTGCCTGCCGACGCGCCGGTCGCAAATCAGCCACATGGTTTCCGACAGCGCGTGGGAGCAATACGCGGCGAACCTGCTGGATACGAGCAAGCGCGTGACGGCGTATGCCAAAAACGACCACCTTGGTTTCCAGATTTATTACCTGTGGAATGGATCGCGTAAGCGTTTTGTCCCGGATTTCCTGATACGGCTTGCGAACAGTAAGACGCTTGTGCTGGAGATCAAAGGCGAGGACTCTGAGCAGAATCGCGCCAAGCGTTCGGCGCTAGATGCGTGGGTTAAGGGCGTGAATGCGAAGGGCGGATTCGGGGTGTGGTGCTGGGATGTTGCGTTTCAACCGGCGCAGATTCAGGACCTCATTGAGAGGCATGCGAAGTAGGCGGCCCACGCTGCAGTCGCAGAAAACGTTTAGGGCAGCGTTTCGTGCGCATAGATCAATGCCGGCTTGCACACTCTCGGCCATAGGGCGATCGAATAAGCGCTGCCTCGGCTACAGACGCCGGTCCGGCGAAAAGCGGACGCGGGGTCGCTTCTTGTCCTTGCACCTGCCTGCATTTCAGGAATCTGAAACTGCTGGTCGCCTGTATGCGACGCCGCTATTTCGGAAGCAGACCACTAGATCCATATATACAATCCCGCGACGACGGCACCGAAAGCGCTGCGCGCTGTTTCGGCAGCAATAGAGTATAGGCAAAAACCCTGGAAGCCAGTATCTATGCGCCTCTTCGGGTTTTTAAGGCATCACTAGAGGAAAAGCTTCCACTCGTTCCCATGTCAGCGTGTTGATGAACTGCCGGCTGTCCGTGCCGGCCGTACGCGGCTTGGTTTCCAGCGTCAACGTGTCGTCGGCGACCATATAGCTGCGCACGTGGCTAGTTCCGGTCCAGGTTCGGATGCCGTAATTATCAACTAGATACATCAACATTGCGCAGCGTTAACCGTGCTGTGTCGCGGCCGTGTTGCGCAGACGTTACGGTATCATCGTCGTACCCTATGCATGCGCATTGCGTTTGGCGGGACCGTCCGCTGTCGGCCATCAGCAGACATTGCTCCTCGACAAAGGAGTTTAATGTCGGAATTCAGGGCGGCCGGAGGCACTAAACTGGGATGACGAAATCTGAATCCGAGTTCCACGACTGACGTATCGACGCGGACTAACATCGCAGAGCGCGCCTCGCTCATGTTCAAAGCCATCGATCAAGTCTTCGTCGCCATCTCCCGCCACTGTGCGCGTAAGATTAGGTCATGGACACTTCCGATTCGACCAAACCTCTGAGCGACATTCTGGGTGCCCGGGCCTCCAATGCCGGGGACGCGTTCCACGAAATTTGGGCCCTGCGCGCGGCCTTGCAGCTTCTGGTGCCCGGCACGGAGCTGAAGGCGCTGACACTGGAGGGGATCGCGGCCCCGGAGGCGTCAGGCAGCCGCTGGGACGGCGTCGATTGCGGGCTCTTTCTTGGCGGGGACACGCTTTCAACCGCCCGCAAGGTCGAGCTGGTGCAGTTGAAATACTCCACAGCCGATCCCGGCAAGGCATGGACGGTCGCGCGGCTCACGGCCAACAGCGCCAAGAAACGCAACAATTCGGTCCTGCGCAAGTTGGCAGAGACCTACTCGTCCGCCCGGCAGCAGATGGGCAGCGATGCGGCGCTGGCGGTCCGTTTCATCAGCAATCAGCCGCTTGCCGATGCTGTATATACGACGATCACTGCAATCTGCCGGAGCGAGCCGAATACCGACGCAGCCAATTTAGTCCGCGATGCCACAGGTCTGGACGGCGGCGAACTGAAGGGGTTTCTAGAAGCTTTGGACTTCTCCGCGACGGGTTCGGCATCGCGCCAAGTCCTGAGGGAAGAGGTCACATCCGCGGTCTCGGAAATCCTGGAGAGCGATGCGGGCGCCGAGGTCCGCGAGCTCTTGCAGCGTGTTCGCGAGCTCATGTTGCCTGGCACAGAGCGCGAGAAGGTTACGCTGGGCAGCCTCCTCAGCTGGTTCGGTCTAAGTGGGGTGAGCGGTCTCTTTCCGGTACCTGCCGATCTGCGCCTCGTTGCCAATTCGATTCCACGTGTTCCGGCCAATGTGCTTTTTGATGCCGTCATCGGCGGCGAAAGGCTCGTGTGCGTCCACGGCCCGGCAGGTTGTGGCAAGACGACGACGATGATGCAGCTTCCGGGACTGCTCCCGGAAGGCTCGGTATCGGCGATGTTCGACTGTTATGGCGCGGGCCGCTATACGCATTCCAATGACCGCAGGCACCTGCCGGAAAACGCCTTTCTGCAATTCGCTAACGAGTTGGCGCTCAATCAGGGGACGCCGTTTCTGCTGGCGCGCTCCGGGCGCAATCCCGCAACCATTCGTAGCTTCCTGGAGCGTATCGAGCGCTCCGCGAAAATTCTTGCCAGCGCCAAGCCGGACGCAATTCTGGCCATCCTGATCGATGCGGCCGACAACTCAGTGGCCGCGGCAGAACGCGTGACGCCCCATGATCCCTGCTTTGTCTGGGAGCTTCTCGGTGCCGATCTGACGCGGCTTCCGGCGAATGTGCGCATCGTGATCAGCAGCAGGACCGCGCGCAAATCCGGATTGCACCTGCCGGCCGGAACCCGCGAAGTCATTTGTCCCGCTTTCACGAAGCATGAGACGACTGTCTTTATCCGCGCCACAAACCCCGACGTTTCGGATGCCTGGATCGAACAATTCCATGCCTTGTCCAACGGCGTGCCGCGCGTACAGAACTATGCGTTGCGCAAGGGCGGAATCTCGCTTGACGCCGCCTTGAATGCGCTGCGGCCCCGCGGCAAGGAACTAGATACCGTGCTGCGCGAACTTTTCGCAGAGGCCTCGGCAAAAGCGGGCAATGCCGACTTCTACGATCGCTGTTTAGCCGCACTCGCGGCATTACCCGCACCGATCCCTGTTGAGCACGTCGCAGCGCTGTGCGCCACGTCGGCCGAGGCCGTGATGGACTTCGTGCGCGACGTTCAGCCGGCGCTCAGGTTGGAGCTGAATACCGTCACGATTTCAGACGAAGACGTCGAGGACTTCATTCAACAGGAGGCGGGACCGCGTCTCACGGCCATTCGCAACGACATATGTAACTATTTCGCCTACCGATTTCGCAGCGATGCATATGCGGCGATCCATTATGCCGACATGCTGGCCAAGGCAGCGCGGGCAGCGGAAATCCTCGCAATCGTTGAAGCCGACCTCCTGCCGGTCGCGATCGCCGATCCCATCGTGCGTCGCGAGGTGCAGCTTCGCAGACTCAGGCTGGCTCTGGCGGCCTGCCGAAGTGCTGGAAGCGGTCCGGATATTCTGAAAGTCGTCCTTCTGAGCGCCCAAGCCGCCAAGGATGAAGCGACTCTGCGAAACCTTCTCGAAAAGGAAACCGATCTCTCCGTGCGCTTCGCCCGACCGTCGCTGGTGCGCCTCGTCCTCTCGGATCGGGATACCTATCCGGAACAGGGTTCGGTACTTCTGCAGGATGCCGCGCGTGCAGCACACGTAAATGATTTTGTCACCGCGCGGGAGCGCCTGCATGCCTACGTGCATTGGCTCCGCCGCCGTAAAGATGCGAACGCGGAGCAACGACACCGATGGACTATCGAGACTGACGATCTTGTCGCCCGCAGCGAAGCCATCGCCCTGGTGGCTGGACCACAGGTCTGCAGGGACGATCTGTTTCGCTGGCGCCCGGTTCCGCTGCGTCTTCAGGTCGGGCTGAAGCTCATCCCGCGCTTGATCGCACGCGGACGAAGTGATCTTGTCCGCAAGGCCTATGAAGACCAACTTGTCGCAAAGCCCTGGAGCCTGGTGCTCCACGTTCCGCTTATCCTGGCCGGAATTGCCGCGTCCCAGGATCATCTGGAACAGGAATTAAGCAGCCTCGATCAGGCGTCCGTTCCGGATTTGCGCGGACACCACAGCTTCGGAGAGAACAATTGGGAATTTCCGTTCCTGGAAACGATCGTTACGGCCTGCGAGATCGGATTTGCCGCGGGCATCCGAAAGTCTGTGCTCGAAACGGCACTTAAGCTGATCCTCGACCATCGTAGCGCCCCTTCGCGGAGTTTCAACCGGACCGATGTGCAGGCGATAGACATCGCCCTCAGGGCCTGGTTGCTGCTGGGACGGCTTACCAACCATGACCGTAACAACACGGCCGCAAGCGCCTTCTTGCGCGAAGACAATGCGCCTCCGCCGCCAAAGCAGCGTGGTCGCAAGAAGAAAAAGGCACCGCACAACAGCGGCGGCCAAGCCGATGACGAACTGAACCGAACCGTGCAGGCGATATTTCCAGTCTATGCGAGTCGCGTCGAGCTTCTTTCCGACGCCGCGAACAATCGCGGCATCGTGCGCGGAGACACCAAAGCGATCCTCAAGGAACTCGGCCATGATTTCTACTATCTGGACCAAGGTTATTGGGGCACGGATTTTCGCCGGCGGATCGCGCAAAGCGTCGTACGCCTCATGCACCTTCAAGGTGTCGCGGTCGAACAGCTCTACCAGCAGGCGGAGCTGATCACCAAAGGACGTTATGCCGACGCATTCGCCAACCGCTCTTATGCCGTGTGGCAGGAACTCCTGCTGCGCAAATCGATGCATGCGACGTTGTGTGATGTAGTGGCAAAGCACGCGCTAGAGGCGCGCTACGTCCGGACCGGCGCCGAGGACAAGACCAATGCTTTCATCCAGTTCAGTCGCCTTCTGCTTAATTTCAGCGAGGATGACGCGAGAGCGCTGTTTGAGCGCGCTATCGAAATCGCTCAGGAGGTCGATCGAGAAGCACTAAACCAGATCGAATTCATCGCGACCCTCTCCAAGAATCTCGGTGATGAACCGAACGAAAGCTGGAAATTCTCTGCCGTCGCCCATGCCCGGTTCGTGACCGATGTGGCGATCAGGCTCGAAGGCGAAGAGCATTTTCCGTGGCAAGAAGCTGTAGTCGGCCTTTCCAATCTCGCGCCCGAGGTGGCTCTCGCAGCAATCGCCCAGTGGCAGGATGAAGGAGTCGCGGGGCTGCAGGAAACCTTGCCGACTTGGCTGAGGGAACTCGTCGATCACCACGAACAGCCCTCGGCGCTTGCTTGCGCATTCCAGATCCTGCTGCCGGAGCCGCCGGTGGAACTCGTCGGCCATTTGGCGCGGATGGCCGCGGCACAACGTCCCATATCCACTGTGACGTTGGACATGCTGGCGTCGGATTGCCTGCTCCATGCACCGCCAGGTGAGCGCGAGCAATATGCCAAGACAATCTCGGAGGCGCTTCCGAAAGACTATGACGACGGCACAACAATCCAGCCTCTGCGCGCCCTGGCAGCGCGGGCTTCTTTGAAAAACACGGACGGACGCAAGGCCGCCGAATCAACCAAACCGCAGCGCCTAGCGATTCCGCCGGAGTTCGATTTTAGAACCGCACAGGGCATCAAAGACAGCATCGCCTGGGCGCGCAAGCAGGAAGGGTATGTCCCGGTGGACGCAGTGTTCGCGCAGATGCTGGATTCGGTCACGTCGCCCAAGGATCGCGTGCCGTACCTCAACGCGGTTTCCGATTTCGCCGAGGACTCGCTCGACGCAGGTGCGCGCGCCAAGGCCATTCTAGATGCGCTGGCGCTCTGGACAGGCCAACCCGCGGTCGATCGCTGGCGCGAACATAATCTACTCAAGGTCATAGGCGACAATCTCTGGCCCCTGTCACGCTGGCTGGGACAGGGCTCGGACAATCTCGTCGAACTCCTCGATGCGGCTGGACTTGCCGGCGCGGCCCGCATCGATGCGATCGCCAAAGGTCTCGAAGCTGGGGCAGAGCACTATTCCAGCAAGACATTGTTCGCCATATCCGAGATTCTTGTAAGCTCGCTCTCAACGGCAGGAGCCCGTGACATCCTGGCCTGGTATACCGCCAGACTGCACAGCACCGTTCCGCCGGATATCCAGACGCGGTTCGACGCGGCCGATATTCCATCCTCTTTGAACGCGGCCATCGGCCGGTTCCTGTGCGGGCAGCTGAGCGATATCGATACGCGCGTTCGGTGGCGCGCCGCGCATTGCCTAAGGCGGTTGAGTTCATGTTTTGGCACAGAGCCGCTTTTGGCGCTCTTCGCGTGTTACGAACAAACTACCGAGCGTTCGTTTCGGCTGCCCGACGCACCTTACTATTGGCTTGCCGCGCGCTTATGGGCCGTGATTGTTGCCGCGCGTGTCGCGGAGGAAAACCCGCGGGCAGCAGCGACGCTCGCACCGAAACTCGTCGAAATCGCGCTGGATAACCGCTTCCCGCATTTTCTCGTTCGCCAATATGCAAAGGCTGCACTCGAATCCCTGTTGAGAAAAGACGCGGTTGCGCTCACTTCCGATATCACGGAAAAAATTCATGCTGTAAACCTACCAAAGTTGGCCCCCGCAAAAGCGCCCAGGAAATATAGCCGCGGGCTGGACAGCCATGAGCGAAAGGAGCGCCATTTCAAGTTCAACAGCCTTGACACCATTCCGTATTGGTATTCACCGCTCTTTCGCCTTTTCGCAAAACTGGATGCCGATGCGTTTTACGCCGGCCTGGAAACGTGGCTGTTGCGCAGATGGAAGGTTGACCCGGAAGCCAACTGGTGGGACAAAGAGCCTCGGCGCGCGCGATACGATGAACGGGATTTTGGCAAGTGGAGCCACAGTCACGGAAGCCAGCCGACTGTCGAGCGCTACGGCACCTATCTGGAATGGCATGCCATGTTCTGCGCCTTGGGCGAATGGCTGGAAACCGAGCCCTTGGCCATCTCCGAATACGAATCCGATTCCCTCGAACATTGGGCGAAAGGCTGGTCGTTGAGTGAACCACCGACTTGGATGTCCGATCGCCGAGGCTTCACGCCGTTGGAACGCGATCTCGAATGCGACATGGAGGGCGACGACAAACATTGGTTGCGGCGTATCCCGCGCGCGAGGTTTCTCGATGCGGCGCTGGGGGCAAGCCGTCCCAGGCGCAACGACCTGACAGTCGACGGTGCCTGGACCGCGGCGCAGCTCACTCGCGAAATGCGCGTGAGCGTTCGATCCGCCCTAGTCAGCACAGAAGCCGCGCAGGCGCTGGTCCGCACAATGCAGGATGCGAAGCCATACGAGAACTCTCTTCCCTATGGCCACGAGAGAGACGATGATATCGAGGTCCTACCATATCGACTCAAGAGCTGGTTACAAGACCTTCCGCACGAAGTGCGCTTCGACAGCGACGACCCGCTGCGTCACGAAATTTCCGGTTTGAGCGTGCAGCCCGGCGACGCGATCACCGCCGCCTTCGGCCTCAAGCCTGGACAGGCGCCTGTCTCGTCTTGGTATGTCGGATCGGAGAAGGCGGGTTTTGTCTACCAGACCTGGGCCGATTTTGGCGATGAGGAACGCGAACGTCACGAGACCCAGCGGCGCGTGGGCACGCATGGCGCGCGCCTGAGGATTGAGCGTGCGTTGCTGCAGAAATTTCTGGCGCGCGAGAACTTGAGTCTAATCATGAAGATTCGGATCGAACGTCGATTGGAGAATGAATATGGTCGGTCGAAAAGCTGGGACAACGAAGGCAAGGAAAATACCATCGAAAAAATCCTCCTCTTCCACCAAGACGGCACGATCGAAGACCGTGACGGCCGTATTGGAACTTGGGCGGCAGCTCGTCAGCGAGTTTGAGGAACCTGAGCAGGCGGACACACTGTCGAAATGGATGGCCCATTATCTCGCGGAACAAATCTTCGCTGCCCAGGCCGCTCGCGGCAAGGCGCGCGACACGTTGCAAGTCAATTGTGCCGATCTGATTCTGAAGCTTTGGGCGCACAGACATGCGCTGCCAAGGGGACGGCGACCGCTCGAAGCCTTTGAGCCGGCTATGCAAACGCTCGAACAACTGCGTTCTGACCAGCCCCGATATTCCGTGTTGCACGACATTCCGGACACCAGGAAGCTGCCTGAGCCTGCCAAGAGTTTTCTATCTGTCGCGCTGACGATCGATCGCGCCGCCAGTGCGATCATTCAGTACTGCCTGGCCGAATCGGTTTCGCAGATCCCCAAGAAGGATCGGCGCTGGCTGAAATTCATCAAGGCGGTGGAGAGCAGTCATCCGGCCGACGTGACCCTAATCATTGAAATGGTGTCGGCATCCGACGATCTGATCACCAAGAAGGATCGTGTGACCACGGCCGCAATCAAGAAAATCGAACGGCTGCGTTCCGACCTAGACAAGCTCCAGGAGGTTGCCAAGCCCATGCGGCAGCATTTTGAAACACGCATTGGATATCTTAAGGACGGACCGAAGGGCTGATGCCTTGGGTTCGGTCGACCCGTTACTAAGGGGCCATTTAAGTACGACGTGCCACAGTGCAAATTCCCGAGGGACGGCGCCCCCGTCCGACTAGCATCGCTGCAGTTAGGGCGGCGCCGTGTTGCCACGTCTTCACGTGTCTTGCCTTCAATATCAGCTTGGGGTCGATCCCGGTCGTTCACGAGAAGCGAACGCGGGAGTCGCCTTTTGACCTTGCACCTACCTGCGTTTCAGAAATCCGAAACTGCTGGTCGCCTGTATGCCCCGCCGCTATTTCGGAAGCGGACCACAATATATGTTTACAATCCCGCGACGACAGTACCGAAAGCGGTGCGCGCTGTTTCGGAAGCAATAGAGCATAGGCAAAAACCCTGGAAGCCAGTATCTATGCACCTCTTCAGGTTTTGAGGCATCGCCAGAGGAAAAGCTTCCGCCAGCTTCCAAGTCAGCGTGTTGATAAATTGCCGGTAGTCCGCGGCGTGGTTTCCAGCGTCAACGTCTCGCCGTCTACCGTATGGCCTATGGGCAGGCTAGTTGTGTCTTTTGATTGAGCAGCGCTCGATTCTGCTGGTGAGTGGTGTCTTCCGCGTTGGCGGTGCACGCCAGCACCGCGCAGAGCACAAGCGGTTGCAGGTTCATGATGAACTGTAGCGTGCCACTCGCCATGTCGGCGTTGAAGTCGTCCGAGTCGTAGTCGTCCATGGCCCGCAGATCCACCCAGGTGGGTAGTGTCAATGGGTTGCCAAGAATGCCCAGGTAGTAGCCGGGGTAGGGATCGCCGTGATAGCAAGGCGGCGCTTCAGGGCGGCCGTTCCTGCGGCTGGTGAGTGTGCGGTGGACGATGTCCTGCCCCGGGGTGAAGGCGAGAACGACGAGATACTTCGCTTCCCACGCTCCCTGTTCGTTCCGGTAGAAGCGATCGTGCCGGTAGATCTCGCCCGGCAGGGGCATGCGCGCCTAGCCTGCGGCAAGCCCGTGCTGGGGACGCGCATCGTGTGCCGCGTTTGCGCGCTCGATTGCCTCGAATTCGGTGGCAGCCTGCAGGATGGCCTCGCGGTCTGGGTCGTTCTCGGCAAGAGCAAGACGGTAATCGATCACCTGATCGCTTCCCGCACCGTCCTGCCACACCCGCGCCCAGGCGCCGTTCTCGACATGGGTGATGTCGGTCATCTTTTCCGACAGGTCGTCGGCGTAGCGCGCGACGAGGTCGGCAAGAATGCGCAGCTCGCGCGGGGTGAAGTGCGTTTCGTCGAATTGTCGCTTGGGAACAACATTCTCGCGCACGTAGTCGTACACCTTCTCCGGCCGGATTTCGATGGCCTCGGCGAGGTCGGCGTCAAGGTCGTCCCAAACCTGTATCAGCGCGGCGGGCACCGGGCCCATCTTCCAGGCGCGGTATTCCATGCCGGTGACCGGGCGGCCGGTCTGGCGGAAGTGCTCGAAGTCGAGCAGATAGAGCAGCTTGAACAGCTTGATCTTGCCGAGCCCGCGAGTGCGCTCGGCAAAGTACAGAATGGCGTTGATTAGCTTGTCGCGGGAGCGAGAAACGAGCATGCGATTCCCTCCGCTCATGCCTGAATGGGCGAATTATCGTTCATAAGGCCACGGACTTCAACCGCGGTGCGAGTCTTGGTTGCGTGGCGGCAACAAGTGCCACCGTTTCGATCCTCTTTGCGATGATGCACTCCCATTATCGATACTTCCTGATTAGCCCGACCACCACTCCGAATATTTCGGTGTAACCCTTGGGAAGAATGACGGGGTAAGCCTTGTTTTCCGGCCGCAATACGACACGGCCCCGCTCGCGCACGAACCGCTTCAGCGTGAACTCGTTGTCCAGGATCGCAACGACGATGTCGCCGGCGTTCGCTGCGGCCTTTTTTTCCACGACTACCACGTCACCGTCATGAATGCCAGCGCCGATCATCGAATCCCCCTTCACCTTGATGAGGACCGTCTTCGACGGGTTCGAGACCAGATGCTCGTCTATGGTCAGTGTATCGGGGGCAATGTCGGGCACCGGGGTCGGCTGGCCGGCTCGCACGCTCTCGGCTACTGTACGCTCGAAAAAACGCCGCCCCG
>ORMF010671694.1_pt1 | contig 17753 bp, 13 predicted proteins | sample 1779871 | NCBI WGS metagenome assembly ORMF01 (sample SAMEA104232316, study PRJEB22302) | groundwater metagenome | biome: forest; feature: aquifer; material: groundwater | place: USA | collected 2011-08-07 | depth 5.4 m
CACTCTCGCCCAGAACTCTTCGGTCACCACCCACGAGGCCACTCGTTTCTTCGCTGCCCGTTTCTTCGTCGTCATCGCACCGCTCCGTCGCCGCATCACAGGCGGCTCGGAACGGGAGTATACTATTTACGGATAGATTCTTATTCAGTGCTTCCTTAGATATCCCCGATGCCCATACACATAAAAAGCACCGACGAGATCGAGAAAATGCGTATCGCAGGCCGTCTCGCGGCTGAAGTTCTCGATTTTGTCACTCCACATGTTCGCCACGGGATCACAACGGGGGAGTTAGACAAGCTCTGCCACGACTTCATGGTTGAGGTTCAAGGTACTGTCCCTGCGCCTTTAGGCTATACACCACCAGGCTACAAGTCATTTCCTAAGTCAATCTGTACCTCGGTCAATCATCAAGTATGTCATGGCATTCCCGGCGACCGGATTCTGAAATCCGGTGACGTTATCAATATCGACATTACAGTCATAAAAGACGGATATCACGGAGACACCAGCCGGATGTTTTATGTGGGTGAAGCCAGCATCCAGGCCCGGCGTCTTTGTGACGTAACCTATGAATGCATGTGGCTTGGCATAAAGGCTGTGCGTCCAGGTGGCGCGCTGGGCGATATCGGAGCGGTAATACAGCAGCACGCGGAAGCGCACGGCTACAGCGTTGTAAGAGAGTTTTGCGGCCACGGCATTGGCCGAAAATTTCACGAAGAACCGCAGGTTCTTCACTACGGCCGCGGAGGAACGGGGCCGCGCCTGGAGCCGGGAATGATCTTTACCGTAGAGCCCATGATCAACGCCGGTAAATCAGCCATTCGTGAACTCGCCGACGGTTGGACTATTGTTACCAAGGATCACAGCCTGTCTGCGCAGTGGGAACACACCGTGCTGGTGACCGAATCAGGTTACGAGATCCTCACCAGATCCAACGGTACGCCTCCCGAACCCGGTGCGGGCGTTCAATAAAGATAGCGGCATGATGCTCCCGCAACCGGACTCCGCCCAATCCGGATTGGCGCGGGTGAAGTCGGATCTGCAGACTGGCCGCAGAACCTTACGAGAGCGTCTCGAACATGGAGACGATCCGATCGCCCTGCTCGCCGCCCATCGGCGTCTCGTTGACTTGGCGTTGCGTCAGATATGGAAATCGCAGCCCCTGCCCTCCTCCCTGGCGCTCCTTGCAGTCGGAGGGTACGGACGCGGTGATCTTTTTCCCCATTCCGACATCGATGTGCTGGTTCTCCTTCCGGACAATCCGAGCGCAGTCGTGGCGAGCCAGCTCGAAGAGCTTATCGGCAGGCTGTGGGATCTCGGGCTGGAACTCGGTCATAGCGTGCGAACGATTCCTCAGTGCCTTGAAGAGGCCGCCAGGGACATCACTGTCAGGACGGCCTTGCTGGAGGCCAGGCTAGTCGCTGGCAGCAGGGGGTTGTATCGCGAGATGATCGCAGCGACTCACGCCTCACTGAATTTGCAGGGATTCTTCAAATCCAAGCAACTCGAACAGGAACAGCGCCATGCGAAATATCAGGACAGTCCTTACAGTCTTGAACCCAACGTAAAGGAGTCCCCGGGGGGATTGCGCGACCTGCAAGTCATCCGATGGATCGCAACAGCGGCTGGATTTGGAAGCACATGGAATAGTCTTGCGGGCCGCGGATTCGTCACGTCTGGTGAAGCTCGCCAGTTAGCGAGGCACCAACGGTTCCTGCAAGTCATTCGCGTCAGGCTGCACTGCGCCGCCGCAAGGCGGGAAGATCGTCTCCTGTTTGATTTCCAAGATTGCCTCGCCCGCGAACTCGGGTATACCGCGACGGCGCATCGTCGCGCAAGCGAACAGTTCATGCAGCACTACTACCGGACAGCGAAGTCCATTACGCAACTGAACACGATTCTGCTCCAGAACATCGCAGCAGCTATTTCTCCCGAAAACGACGGTATCCGCGAAGTGATCAATAAGCGGTTCCTCAAGGTTCGCGAGCTATTGGAGGCGCGCGACGAACGGTTGTTCGAACGCGAGCCTTCTTCAATCCTGGAAAGCTTCCTGCTGCTGCAGCAGCGATCGGACTTGAAGGGAATGGGCGCTCAAACCTTGCGCGCGCTCTGGAGATCGAGAGCATTTATCGACGCCCAATTTCGCCGAAATCCCGTCAATCAGCGACGCTTCCTCGATATTCTTCAACAACCGCGCGGTTTGGTACATGAGCTGCGAAGGATGAATCAGTATGGCGTTCTCGGACGCTATATTCCGGCATTTCGAAGCATCGTCGGGCAGATGCAGCATGACCTGTTCCATGTTTACACGGTGGATCAGCACATATTGATGGTGATGCGAAATCTACGGCGCTTCACGATGATGGAATTCTCTCACGAACACCCTCTTTGCAGCAGGCTGATGGCAGGGTTCGAGCGCCACTGGCTTCTTTACGTTGCTGCCATATTTCATGACATCGCAAAGGGCCGCGGAGGCGACCATTCGCAACTGGGGAAAATCGACGCAAGAAAATTTTGCCGCGGTCACGGATTGACGCACGAAGATGTCAATCTCGTTGTGTTTCTTGTCGAGCACCATCTTTCAATGTCACGAGTGGCACAGAAAGAGGACATCTCCGACACCGACGTGGTGAAGAAATTTGCCAATACCGTCCAGACCGAGCGCAAACTCATAGCGCTCTACATGCTCACAGTGGCAGACATCCGTGGCACTAGTCCGAAGGTATGGAATGCGTGGCGCGGAAAACTTCTCGAAGACCTGTTTCACGCTACGCATCAGCTGCTTCGCGGCGAGGTCGCTAGTTTCGGCCAGGATATACGCGCCAAACAATCGGAAGCACAGCGCATGCTGCGTCTATATGCACTTTCCGACGATGCACAGAACGAATTCTGGCGGGAACTTGATGTAGCATATTTTCTTCGGCATTCCGCGCAAGATATTGCGTGGCATGCGCGGCTACTTCACCGCAGGGTCCAAACGGATCGCCCGATCGTAAAGGCTCGGCTATCTCCCATAGGCGAAGGTCTCCAGATATTGATCTATGCGCCGGACCAGCAGGGCCTTTTTGCGCGTATCTGCGGATTTTTCGGTGCCACCGGCTACAACATTGCAGATGCACGCGTTCACACGACTCGCCACGGATATGCGCTTGATACGTTCCAGGTCATGGGTACGAGTCCATCGCCCCACTATCGCGAAATGATCGCGTTTATCGAGCACGAACTGGTCGATATTATCGCCACACAGGCTCCCTTGGCGCTGCCAATTCAGGGCAGGATATCAAGGCAGTTGAAGCACTTCCCGATCGAGCCGGCAGTGCATATAAGACCGGATGAACGGGGCATGTATCACCTGCTTTCGATAACGGCCGGCGACAGACCGGGTCTCCTGTATTCAGTTGCCCGCGTCTTGTCGGATTCAGCCGTGTCGGTGCATACCGCAAGAATCGTCACCCTCGGAGAGCGCGTGGAGGATGTGTTTGTGGTTTCTGGCGCAACTCTCGGAAATCCAAAGGCAGTTATCCAGCTGGAAACAGATCTGCTGGAGGCGTTGAAGAACTGATGAAACCCGAACCCGGGTCATTCATCCTGAATTTCCCGGCCAGGGAACAGGACATCCGCGAACCCGAAATTCCTAAAATCGTTGATTCGCATGGGATAAAGTATCCCATCGAGATGGTCGCACTCATGCTGCACAACGCGTGCATGGAAGCCTTCAACAGTGCGATCGATAGGCTGTCTACGCTCATCGAACCCTCTATAGCGTAACCTCGAATAACGCGGAACCAAGCCGCGCAGTCCCGGAACCGACAGGCAACCTTCCCAATCATCCTCCTTGGCATCCCCGATTGGCTCGAGCACTGGATTTATGAGGACGGTATCCGGTACCTCATCAACGTCCGGATAGCGGACGTTGCGACTCACCCCGAAGATCACCACGCGCAGAGGCACACCGACTTGCGGTGCCGCGAGCCCAGCGCCGTTGAGGCCCGCCATTGTGTCGCGCATGTCAGCGAGCAGTGAATGCAATTCCGGCGTATCGAATGCCTGAACCTCCTGTGATATCTTTAACAGTCGCGGATCGCCCATGCGAAGTACGGTGCGGATCATGCGATTCGAACGATTGCTGGCAGCATCAACCGAACCCGGGACATGCTAATGCGGAGCGACTCCTCAATGGCTTCCATTTGGATTCCATGACGACTGTCGCCCCGACCGGCCGCATGATTGACTACAACGGCGATGGTAGCGTAAGGCAGTTCGAGTTCTCGTGCGAGCGCCGCCTCGGGCATCCCCGTCATGCCTACGATATCGGCACCGTCACGTGCAAGCCTTGCGATCTCTGCCGCGGTCTCCAGGCGCGGTCCTTGGGTCGATGCATACACCGCGTGGTCGGCAGCAGGCTCCCCGCAGTGGTTCGCGGCTTCGAGGAACAGCGCGCGCAGACGGGCATCGTACGGTTCCGTGAAATCGATATGCTTGACGGCTGTGCCACCATCGAAAAAGGTGTGCTTTCGCCCCCATGTGTAGTCAATTATCTGATGAGGAATCGCAATGGAGCCCGGGCCGAGATCGGGACGTATGCCGCCCACCGACGCTATAGCCACGACACCGTCAACTATCTGTTCCCGCAGCGCCCAGAGATTCGCGCGATAGTTAACCTTGTGGGGGGGGATCGTGTGGCCTTGTCCATGGCGAGCGATGAACACGACAGGACATCCGCCAAGTTGGCCCGAGGCGATCGGTCCGGACGGTTCGCCGTAGGGCGTGCGAACGACTGCGCGGTGAGTTACTTCGAGTTCAGGAATCCGGGTCAGGCCGCTTCCGCCGATGATCGCGAGCATCAATGCCCCTTCTTGGCGTATATCTCGGGGAGATTGCGCCAAGCCCCGGAAATATCGAGCCCACAGCCGAACACAAACCGGTTAGGCAGCGTCAGCCCGACGTAGTCGGCGCGCGCAGGTTTGACTTTGCCCGTGTCTTTCTCGGTGAGAACCACTAGATGGCATGAAGACGCCTGCGCTTCAAGAACATGCCCCCGAATAGCAGCCAGCGTTTTCCCCTCGTCGAGGACATCGTCAATGACGAGTACACATCTGTTCTTCAGATCGTGTTCGGGACGTGCTTTCCACACCAGCTCCCCGCCTGATGTCGCCGCCCCGTAACGCGTCGCATGAACGTAATCGAGTTCCAGCGGAAATCGCAGCAGCGGGAGCAATTGCCCGGCAAAAAATACTCCACCATTCATCACGATCAGCAACAGTGGGTGTTTGTCCCGAAACCGCGACGTAAGCTCGGCCGCGATGCGGCTTATCGCCGAGCGCACGCTGTTTGCGTCTGCCACCAGATCGGCTTCATTCAGCACTTTCCATGCGTCTTCGGGCGACATCGTCCGTTTCCTTGGTTTGACTTGCTAACGGCTCAGCATGCGTAGAAATCGCTCGAACTGTTCGCCCACTTCGGGATGGCGTCTGCCGAAAGCGACTGTCGCAGAAAGATAGCCAAGTTTTGAGCCGCAATCATAGCGGGTGCCGTTGAACTCATAAGCGACGACCTGTTCTTCGGCCAACAACGCGGAAATTGCATCGGTGAGTTGTATCTCTCCACCAGCCCCTGGCTTCGCATTGGCCAAGTGATGAAAAATCCTAGGCGTCAGTATGTATCTCCCCACCACTGCCGTTCGAGAGGGGGCATTTCCAAGTTTAGGCTTCTCTACAATGGCCTCGACTTTATCGATTCCCGGCTCCAGGGCGGTTGGCTTGATAATGCCGTACTGATTTGTTTGCCCGGGTTCGACCGTCTGCACTCCCAGGACCGAGCACAGCAGTCGCTCGTATATGGCAACCATCTGACTCATGACGGAAGGGTCGCCTTCGATCAGGTCATCAGCGAGTATGACTGCAAAGGGCTCGTCATTTATTGCCGGCCGAGCGCACAGCACAGCATGTCCGAGGCCCAGCGCTTCGGACTGACGAATGTAGATGCAATTGACCGTTTTCGGGATGATTCCCTGGACCAGTTCGAGGAGATCCTTCTTCCCCCGCGCAGCCAGTTCGGCTTCGATCTCGTACGCTTTGTCGAAATGATCTTCGATGGCACGCTTGTTGCGTCCGGTGATGAAAACAAGATCCGTAATGCCCGCGTCCACAGCCTCCTCCACTGCAAATTGAATCAGCGGCTTGTCAACGATCGGCATCATCTCCTTCGGACTTGCCTTGGTCGCAGGCAAGAAACGGCTTCCCATGCCGGCGACGGGAAAAACCGCTTTACGGACTTTGCTCATGGCTCTCTTTCCGGAACAGAATCAGTGATCATTCTTCTCAAGCCATCCTCATCAAGGATGGTGACGCCCAGAGACCTTGCTTTATCAAGCTTACTGCTTGCTTCCGCTCCGGCAATCACGTAATCAGTTTTTTTTGATACGGAGCCGCTCACCTTTCCACCGGCTCTTTCAATCAATGCCTTGGCGTCGTCTCGGGACATTGTCGCCAGACGCCCAGTTAACACAAACGATTTGCCCGCCAATGCACCGGGGTTTGAAGCCAGGCTGCCGTCATGTTCGTCCCATCGGACGCCGCGATCCATCAAGCCATCGATTACCTGCCGGTTGTGCGGTTCAAAGAAAAACTGCTGAATCGACGCGGCCACGATCGGGCCGACATCCGGCACTTTCTGAAGGGATAGCTCGTCAGCATCCATCAGCCGGGACAGCTTTCCGAAATGGCGGGCAAGGTCGCGCGCCGTAGCCTCTCCAACATTACGGATTCCGAGCGCATATACGAATCGATCCAACGTTGTATGGCGCGATTTTTCGATTGCGCCAAGGAGGTTTTCCGACGACTTCTCTCCCATTCTGTCCAAGGCAACCAAGTCGAATAGTTCAAGACCGTAGATGTCCGCCGGATTCTTTACCAGATTCTTTTCGACAAGCTGGTCAATAAGCTTCTCGCCCATGCCTTCAATATCCATCGCCCTGCGCGATACGAAATGTAATAAGGACTGCTTGCGCTGCGCCGCACAAATCAATCCTCCCGTGCAACGCGCGACAGCTTCGTCCGGCAATCGCAAAATGATCGAACCGCAAACTGGGCAGTGTTCAGGCATGTGGAATCGCGTCGTATCGTCAGGACGACGATCGGTGAGTACGCGCACAATTTCCGGGATGACGTCTCCCGCACGGCGGACCACTACCCAGTCGCCAATCCGTACGTCCTTTCGTGTCAACTCATCTTCATTGTGCAGTGTGGCATTTGTAACTGTAACTCCACCGACAAGCACGGGACGGAGCCGTGCAACCGGCGTAATCGCGCCTGTTCTACCGACCTGTACGTCGATGCTTTCCAGTTTGGTTATGGCCTCTTCCGCAGGGAATTTGTGCGCGATGGAAAAACGTGGGGCGCGCACCACGTAACCAAGCTTCTCCTGCTGCTCCATATTGTTTACTTTGTAGACTACGCCATCGATATCGTATGCAAGCGCATCACGCTTTCGCTGAATCTCGGTGTAAAAGGCGAGGAGTTTCTGCGCGCCGATGACTACCCGTCGCTCACCTGAAACGGGCAAGCCCATGCCATGCAGCCACGAAAGTATGTCCATATGCGTCGCAGGACTCTCGGCGCCTTCAACGCTTCCAAGGCCATACGCGAAAAAACGAAGCGGGCGGGAGGCCGTAATGCGTGAGTCCAACTGCCGAAGACTTCCCGCTGCGGCGTTTCGCGGATTTGCGAATTCCTTTTCGCCCCGTTCCGCCTGGCGCGCGTTGAGGGCCGAGAAATCCTTTCTGAAAATCAGCACCTCACCGCGGACTTCGAGCACGGTGGGGGGTGACCCGGAACCGATACGTAAGGGAATTGCGCGTATTGTTCGAACATTGCGAGTGACATCTTCTCCATTCGATCCGTCCCCGCGCGTTGCGGCCTGAACGAGACGACCATTTTCATATCGTAGGCTTATCGCTAGTCCGTCGAATTTCAATTCCGCCGCGTACTCGACCTCGTCAATTTGCAGCGCATCACGTGTGCGACGGTCAAAGGAGAAGATGTCCTCGTCCGAAAATGCGTTATTCAAGGAAAGCATCGGGACGGCATGGCGTACTTGTCCGAACGCATCCAGTGGTGTTCCGCCCACTCGCTGAGTCGGAGACTCAGGGTCGTTCAGTTCAGGATGTTTGGCCTCCAGGTCAAGCAGTTCCCGAAAAAGTCGGTCGTAATCGGCATCCGGTATTTTCGGATCGTCAAGAACGTAATAGAGGTAATTGTGGCGATCGACCTCCGCGCGCAGTTGCTGAACGCGCTTGCGCGCCTGCTCAAGATCGGACATCGCCTGGACGTCAGGAAAATAGGCGCAAGGCGACCGCGCTGCCCGCCCGTATCCCATACCCGTCCATAGTCTTATGCACCGCTTCAAGTTGCTTGCCGATCAAGTCAAGGGATCCGGCAGTCAGTAGCGTTCGGCGATCATCAATGATGTTTCCACCCAGCGCCGCGGCGAACTGCTCGGCCAGTTCGCGAAACTGCGCGAACGTGTGCGAACCGCCCGGGGTTCTCGGCACATCAATTTCCAGTGAAAGACTCGATGTCGTAATGGTCTTCATCGCATCGGAACTGAATGGCGCAGCTTCATCATTTGCGAGAATAAAAAGAATACGTCCGCCCGCATCGCGACGCCGGAAACGCCCGTCATCGTCAAGCTCAAATTCCGCAGCTTCAGCCAGTGCGCGAATTTTTGTCGCGGAAAAACGGCCACCGGCAATATGAACAGCCACCTGGATGTCGACGTCGGCACAGAATTTGTCGATGCGCACCGCTTGATCGGCAGCGCTCTGAAAATCCGCCGCGTGAGCCTCTCCCCCAACTTCCCGGGCGAATTGCGCAATAGCTTCAGAGAATTCCTGCAATTGCTGGATGGCAACTGGACCGCGTCGGTCGACGAGTTGCAGGCCTGCTTTTGCCCGCGAATACCGCTTATCGTGCTGCAACACATTCCAAGTGCCGGATGCATGATCGCGCCCTATAAGATATACCGCCTTTGAACTATCACTTAAATACTTTACAGCCGTGTCAATAAGGTCTTGACCGTCCAGCTCACTGGAAAATCGAATCTCAACGATATAGTCAATCAGTGCGGACAATCCAGCGCTGTCTTCACCAGCAGCGGATTGTGGCGGTACTTCAGATACTGCCGGCCCTGCCTCCAGAACAGCAGTCTCTTCCAGAGTCGGTTCAATGCGCGCTTCAACTCGCAGCGAATCCGCTGCAGGCTGTTGTGGGCTGCAATTCCTGCCGGCTCGGTCACTGAGAAGCACATCCGAGTGTCGTGAGCGAAAGTCGCTCTCAGCCTGTCTGCGGAACTGGATTTCCTGCCATTTGTTGTACGCGAGCACCGCCACGACGACAGCGACGCCGATGACCAGCAGCCCTAGCTGCAGGTCGCTCATGCTGCCAACGGCTCCCGGAGTTTGAGCGCTTCGCCGATATCGACCGCCACAACACGGGACACGCCTTGCTCCTGCATTGTCACACCGACAAGATGGCTTGCCATTTCCATGGTTATTTTATTGTGGCTGATATACAGAAATTGCGTCTGTTGAGCCATTTTCCCCACAAGCTCGCAGAATCTGCCGATATTAGCGTCATCCAGAGGTGCGTCCACCTCATCCAACAGGCAAAAAGGGGCAGGATTGAGCTGAAACATGGAAAAAACAAGGGAAATCGCTGTCAATGCTTTCTCGCCGCCCGACAAAAGATGGATTGTCGAGTTCTTCTTTCCTGGCGGGCGTGCGATCACCTGAACACCGCAATCGAGAATCTCTTCTCCCGTCATTTCCAGACGCGCCTCGCCACCTCCGAAAAGAGCCGGAAACATCTGCGAGAACTGTCCATTGACCGCGTCGAACGTGGTCTTCAGCAAGTCCCGCGTCTCCCGGTCGATCTTTCGGATTGCCGATTCAAGTGTTTCAAGGGCCTGCGCCAGATCCGTGGACTGGGCGTCGAGATAAGCCTTTCTTTCCTGACTGGCGGTAAGTTCGTCGAGAGCGGCCATATTGATCGGGCCTAGCTCGCTGATCGCATTTGCAAGGCGGGTGATTTCTCCCTGCAGCGATCCGGGACGCTGTCCTTCTTTGATGTCGGCTGCAACCAGTGCTTCGTCTGCGCCTGCCTCGAGAAGCAGGGTTGAAAACTGATCGAACGCAAGCCGTGCAGCCTGTTCCTTCAGTCTCAACTCTGAAATCCTGTCTCGAACCGGCTGCAGCCTGATCTCGATAGCCTGGCGCTCTTCCTCGCTCGATCGAAGTATTTCGCCGATCGCCTCAAGCTTTGCGCGGGCTTCCGCGAGCGTATGTTCACAAGCGACTCGGAGCTCAAGAGCACTCTGCAAGGCCTTCTTGAGTTCGTCGTCCTGCAGCACAGACAGTTCTGACTCTATTGCGGCGGTTCTTGCCACTGCGGCGCCATGCTGTTCAAGCGTCGTCCGCAACGAACGTGCAATTTCCTCGAGTTTGACTTCGCACTCACGCGCCTGGAATTGCGCATTTTGAACGTCGCGATCTGCCCGGATCAGCGCCTCCCGCTGCTCGGATAATCTCTGCTCGGCATCCAGATGCGCCTTGCCGGCTTCCGTCAGAGTCGCTCGTGCCAGTTCGATTTTCTCTTCCAGGTTTTCCAGCCGTTCGCGGGCAGCGTCGCGCGCATCTTGTTCGCCACGCGTGAGCGACTCAATGTCGCCTATTTCGCTTTCTATCTTGGCTGCGCGTTCCTGTCGCCGCGCCTGCGACTGCTTTAAGCCGACTTCGGCTATCTGGATTTCGTGCAGGCGCTGTTTTAGCGATGCGGTCAGCGCGCGGACATCAGAGAGCGTTGTTTCGTTGCTCTCTACACGGCTTGCCGCCCCACTCATGATTTCGTTGGCTTCGGCAATGGACTCCACAAGGGACTTCCTGGAAACATCGAGCGACTCGATTTCCCGCTGGCGGGCAAGCACGCCCGTGTCCGCAGGATCGGGGGCAAAGAAGCTCACGCCAGATCGGTTGAACTGATGCCCTTCCCGCGTCACCAGAACAACACCAACCGGAAGTTGCTGCCGCGTCCGGAAATCTGGCACCTCCTGCACTGCATAGAACCCGGCAAGCCAGGATTGGATAACTCCCCGTACAGAAGCATCCCGCGTGCGCAACAAAGAGGATAGCGGGCGGAAGCCGTCTGCGAAGGGGCTGTCCGACGGCTCTGCCGGGGAATAAGCGGCGACCCGAGCGGGCGGAGGTGACAGGAGCAGCTTGTCGATGTCCTCGCCCTGATCGATTTGTAGTGCATGGAGGCGCTCGCGCAGGACCGACTCGATTGCGAAATCCCAGCCTGCCTCCACCGATACTTGCTGCCATAACCTGGTTCGATGAACCAGGCTGTTAGCTTCGAGCCAGCTGTGAATGCTCTCGTTGTCGTCTGTTTCCTGCTGAATACGACTCAAGGTGGCGTGTTTAGCGTCCAGAGCCGACATTTCGCGCTCGAGCACCTGCAGCCTCGACTGGGCTTCGACACGTTCAGCAAGGAGTTGCGTACGAGATTCGGTCAGATCGGTCAGCAATCTCTCCTTCTCCAGCATCTCCTCCAGAACGCCAGAAAGTTCAAGCTCGATGCGTTCGATTTCTTCGGAGGCAACGGCAGGCAGCGATGCGTGCTCGTCCTTCAGCCGCTCGCGCCGCTGGACCAATGATGCGAGAGTCTTCTCCGCATGCGCAAGATGCGCCTGTTCAAGGCCGTGCGCCTGCTCAGTTCGAGACAAGCCTTCACGTTGTGCCTGCAGCGCCGCCTGGGCGGCACGGTACCCCTGCTCGGCCGCGGGCATTCTTCCGGATTCCAAATCGTGAATCGCCTGCGCCGAAGCGATCCGGTCGTGAGCCTTCTCGTTACGGGCCGTCCACAAAGCCTCGGCATCCTGCAGTTCCGCGGATTGGCGCTCCGTATCCGCCGAATGAGCTATCAACTGACTGCGCTGCCGCTCCAGTCCGGAGCGCGTACCGGCAATATGACGGATCTCGGATTCGAGCCGGGCAACTTCGGAATTCTCCTGGTAAAGCGCCCCCTGCGCGGCATTTGCTGAATCCAAGGCTGCGTAATGGGCGGAACGCGTCTGCTCCAAAATACGCTCGGTTTCGCGCAGCTTGGCCGTATCCGCCTCGAGCTGCAAAATCGACTGCTCGATATCAAGTGCATGGCGGGTTGCTTCGTTTTCAGCATCGCGCTTGCGCAGCACCCAGAGCATGCTCTGCTTGCTTGTGCGTTCGCTGTTCAGCTCATTGAAGCGCCTGGCGACCTCCGCTTGGCGCTCCAGCTTTTCGATCTGTGCCCCGAGTTCCTGCCTGATATCATCGACACGAGCCAGATTTTCTCTGGTGTCAGAGAGGCGATGCTCGGTTTCCCGCCGCCGATCCTTGTACTTAGATATGCCGGCGGCTTCTTCCAGAAAAATTCGCAGATCCTCGGGCTTTGCCTCGATGATGCGCGAGATCATTCCCTGTTCGATAATCGCGTACGCACGCGGGCCGAGCCCGGTACCCATGAAAATATCCTGGACGTCCCGGCGGCGAACATGGGTGCCATTTATGAAATAAGAGGAATCGCCATTGCGCTCCAGGACGCGTTTAACCGAGATTTCGGCGTACTGTGACCACTGACCGGCAGCTTTGCCCAGGCTGTTGTCGAACATAAGTTCGACACTCGCGCGTGCCACCGGACTGCGTTGCAAGGAGCCATTAAAGATGACATCCTGCATCGAGTCGCCTCGCAACGCCGAGGCGCGGGACTCGCCGAGAACCCAGCGCACAGCGTCAATGATATTCGATTTGCCGCAGCCATTCGGGCCGACGACGCCGACCAGCCGTCCCGGAACGTTGATTGTGGTCGGATCGACGAAAGACTTGAAGCCGGCAAGTTTTATGTGGGTGAGGCGCATCGAGAGAGAGAGAAATAACCGCCCGCACTTGAGGATTACGCGGCGGATTTGTTGTTTTGGGGAAAGCCGTTCTAAGCAGGCTTAAGCACCCATATAATACCAACTTTCCACTTCAAGCCCGAATCAGCGCGACGGTCAGGATGCCTTCAAAACCCAGCAGAATACTCGAGACTTTTCCAAGTCCAAGCATGCATCGGGACTTCTTGATCCACATGGAAATTCCGGAATTTACCTGCCTCTGTCCGTTGACCGGACAACCGGATTTTGCGACCCTGACGCTGGATTACGTGCCCGATCGCAAGTGTGTGGAACTGAAGAGCCTCAAGCTCTACGTCTGGTCTTACCGCAACGAGGGCGCGTTCCACGAGGCAGTTACCAACAGGATGCTTGATGATCTTGTTGCTGCGACCCGTCCGCGTTTTATGCGACTTTCCGCGCACTTTTTCGTCCGGGGAGGCATATTCACTACCGTGATGGTCGAGCACCGAAAACGCGGCTGGAAGCCTGCCCCGCCGGTCGCTCTCAACGCCCTCCCGATCGAGTCGAGCACGCATAGTTGATCTCCCGCGGCTCAAGCTGCGTGACACCGCCTCATCTCCTCCACCGAATGAATCCAAACCTTTCCCGACTTCAACCGTATCCCTTCGAGAAGCTCCGTACCCTGTTCGGCGGGGTACCCCCGAATCCAGCGTTCGCTCCCGTATCGATGCAGATCGGCGAACCCAAGCACCCCACCCCCGGTTTTGTTCGACAGGCGCTCACGGACAATCTGTCGGGCTTGGCGCTTTATCCCGCGACTGCCGGAACGCCCGCGCTTCGCGAGGCGATTGCAGACTGGCTCACTCGTCGCTATGACCTACCCGCAATCGATCCCGTAACTCACGTTTTGCCGGTCAACGGATCCAGAGAAGCTCTGTTCGCGATTGCCCAAGTAGTCGTCGACGGAACACGACCGGGTGCCTTGGTAGTTTGCCCCAACCCTTTCTATCAGATCTATGAAGGCGCGGCCCTGCTTGCCGGCGCATCCGCATATTTTGTGAACGCGGTGGCGCCAATGGAGTATTCCACTGACCATGTGTCAGTTCCCGCCGAGGTTTGGGCGCGGACGCAACTCGTATATGCCTGCTCCCCCGGCAATCCGACCGGACGCGTGATGACCCTCGATGAGTGGAAAGTTCTCTTCGATCTTGCTGACCGGTATGAATTCGTGATCGCGGCAGACGAGTGCTACTCCGAGCTCTATCCCGAGGAATCGAGGCCACCGCTTGGTGCGCTCGAAGCGTCCGAGCGGCTCGGCCGGAAGAATTTCGCTCGGCTGATTGTTTTCTCTAGTCTTTCCAAACGCTCGAATGCACCGGGAATGCGCTCCGGCTTCGTGGCGGGTGATCCCGATCTACTCAAGGCCTTCCCCCTGTCCCGGACCTATCACGGCAGCGCGATGAATCCCGCCATCCAGGCCGCGTCAGCCGCGGCCTGGCGGGACGAGGAACACGTGCGTGCGAACCGCAAACTCTATGCGGAAAAATACCGCGCGGTATTTCCCTTGTTCCGAACGCCACTAAAGACAGCATTGCCCGACGGCGGGTTCTACCTCTGGATCAGCACGCCCGGCGCCGATGCCCGCTTCGCCCGCGACTTGTATGCCGCCTATAATGTAGCCGTCCTGCCCGGCAGCTTTCTTGCACGGGAGGCGCACGGAATAAATCCGGGAAAAGACCACATACGGATTGCGCTCGTGGCGTCCATTGACGAATGTGTCGAGGGCTGCCGGCGCATTGCGGAATTCGCATCTCAACTCAACTGACAACAACTCAGGATATGCAGACGACTATAGACCAAGCTTGGGAAAACCGGGCAGCCATCACCCCTTCATCTGCCGATCCCGCGGTTCGCGATGCCGTTGAAAACGTCATCGCGCGCCTGGATCGGGGCGAATTGCGCGTTGCCGAGAAAACCGCCTCCGGCTGGGTTACTCATCAATGGATAAAGAAGGCAGTCCTGCTGTCTTTCCGCCTGCAGGACAACGCAGTGATGGCCGGCGGATCGACCCAATACTTCGACAAGGTGCCCACAAAATTCGGCGCGTATACGCCAGCGGATTTTTCCGCGGGCGGCTACAGGGTGGTTCCCCCCGCAGTTGCGAGACGGGGTGCCTTTATCGCAAAAAACGTCGTGCTCATGCCTTCCTACGTGAATATCGGTGCTTATGTGGGCGAAGGCACCATGGTTGACACCTGGGCGACCGTTGGATCCTGCGCACAGATCGGCAAGAACGTGCATCTCTCTGGCGGGGTTGGAATCGGTGGCGTGCTGGAGCCGCTACAGGCCAATCCCACCATCATCGAGGACAACTGCTTCATCGGCGCCCGCTCCGAGGTTGGTGTGGGGGGCGGGATGGAGGAGAACAGCGTCATTTCGATGGGCGTATTTCTTGGCGCCAGCACCAGGATCTATATCAGGGCCACCGGCGAAATCCTTTACGGCCGCGTGCCGGCAGGGTCGGTGGTGGTCCCGGGAACCCTTCCTTCTCCAGACGGGAAATACGCCCTGTACTGTGCCGTGATCGTCAAGCAAGTTGATGCGAAAACACGGTCGAAGACCAGCATTAACGAGCTTTTGCGCGGTGATTAATTTGAAAACCGATCGCTGTTTTTTCGGATATTGAGAACCGGATACTGAAGGGGAGAAGTCATGTCGGCGATGAAGCGGTTATTTCAGCTGATGGCCGAAAAGAAGGCATCGGATATCTTCGTATCGGTTGGCGCGCCAATCAATATCAAGATCAACGGCATGGCCGTTCCGGTAAATCAGCAGGTTATGGATTCCCCGACCATCATCACCCTCCTCTATGAAGTGCTGAACGACAAACAGAAAAAAGAATTCGAAGATACGCTTGAGTTGAATACCGCCTATCCAATGGAAGGCATCGGAAGCTTCCGCATCAGCGCTTTCCGGCAAAAAGGCGGGCCTGCTGTCGTTGTCCGCTACATACCAGGCTCGGTGCCTCCCTTTGACAGCCTTGGCGCACCCACGATTTTGAAGGACGTGATCATGGAAAAGCGTGGCCTGATACTGATGGTGGGCGCCACGGGCTCGGGAAAGTCCACGACACTCGCGGCGATGCTGGATTACCGTAACGAGCAGAAGTCCGGACACATTCTTACGATCGAAGACCCGGTCGAATTCATATTTCAGAACAAGAAATGCATTGTTAACCAGCGCGAGGTCGGCTCCGATACTCTGGATTTTAGAATTGCGCTCAAGAACGCCCTTCGTCAGGCACCCGATTGCATTCTGATCGGTGAAGTCCGCGATCAGGAAACGATGAAGGCAGCTATTCAGTATGCGCAATCCGGGCATCTGTGCATGGCAACTTTGCACGCGAATAACTGCTACCACGCGATCAACCGGATCATTTCCTTCTACCCACTGGAAAATCGGCCTGCACTTCTGGAAGATCTGTCGGCAACCCTTAAATGTATCATCTCCCAGCGCCTGATCCGCAACATAAAGGGCGGACGCTCGCCGGCGGTAGAGGTTCTCCTTGCGACGCGTTACATCGCGGAACTCGTGGGCAAAGGGGAAATCAACGAAATCAAGGAAGCCATGGAAAAGAGCCTTTCCCCCGGGTCTCAGACCTTTGAGCAAGCCTTCTTCAATCTCCTGCAGCAGGGTCTCATCACACAGGAGGAGGCACTGGCGAACTGCGACTCCCCCACCAACCTGCTCTGGTTGATCAACAACACCGAAGCCGGCGGTGCTCTCAAGCCTGGAGGCGACAAGAAGGCCGTGCAGGACATAAAACCCGTTCAGAATCCCGCAGGACCTGCCGCGTTCAGCGATTTCAAACTGGATGTAGCAGGCACTTGAAGCCGGGTGGACAACGCGCGCCGAAACACTGATCCAGATTATGCAAACGTCGCCCGTACTTGCCCTCGCCCGTGAGCTTATTTCGCGCCGCTCCGTCACGCCCGACGACGACGGATGCCAGGATATTCTGGCCCGACGCCTTGCAGCGTCGGGATTTTCTTCGGAAAAGCTCGGATACGGAAAAGTGTTGAATCTTTGGGCGCGGCGCGGAAAATCGGGGCCGGTAGTGTGCTTTGCAGGCCATACAGACGTAGTCCCTCCGGGCCCACTCAACCAGTGGATACACGATCCGTTTTCCCCGTTCGAGCGCGACGGGATGCTCTACGGCCGCGGCGCAGCGGACATGAAGTCTTCTCTCGCCGCCTTTGTGATCGCCGCGGAACGTTTTGTACGCGCGCACCCGCAGCATCCCGGCTCTATCGCGTTTCTGGTCCCCTCGGACGAGGAAGGCGACGCAGTGGACGGAACCATCCGTGTCATCGAAGCCCTGAAAATGCGCTGTGAGCGAGTCGATTATTGCGTCGTCGGCGAACCCACCTGCGTAGATCACCTCGGCGATACGATCAAGAATGGCCGCCGTGGATCTCTTTCCGGAACCTTGCGCATAAAGGGAATCCAGGGGCACATCGCCTATCCCCATCTCGCGCTCAACCCGGTGCACAAGGCCATGCCGGCGCTGGCGGAACTGGCTGCGATCGAATGGGACCGGGGAAACCAGTTCTTCCCTCCGACCAGTTGGCAGATATCGAACATCCGGGCGGGGACCGGCGCAACCAACGTGATCCCCGGCGAACTCAGCGTCCTGTTCAATTTCCGTTTCTCAACAGCGAGTACCGCAGAAACGCTGAAACATCGTATGCATGAGGTGCTCGACCATCATGGCCTGGACTACGAAATCGCATGGACATTCGGCGCGCACCCCTACCTTACGGATC
>ORMF011552131.1_pt1 | contig 17753 bp, 15 predicted proteins | sample 1779871 | NCBI WGS metagenome assembly ORMF01 (sample SAMEA104232316, study PRJEB22302) | groundwater metagenome | biome: forest; feature: aquifer; material: groundwater | place: USA | collected 2011-08-07 | depth 5.4 m
CGCTTTCGCTACACCTATTGAACACCTTGCCCGCCAAAAAGTTGCGTGCCGGGGAGTGCCGCGAATCAGTTGGGAACATTCGGATTTTCAGGCTTTTGAATCTTCCAGCAGTCGAAGCACGGCTTCGTTCCACCCCTCGGGCCCGGGCGCGGAGCCGCGCGTGATGCGCGGGAGTTTTGCGGTGACCGCTTCGTCGAAGCTGCCGTCGTGTTTGGGCAGGAGCACGGCAACGTCCGCGGCGACGAGCATGGGCAGGTCGTTGGCGCTGTCGCCGAGTGCGACGGCGCGCAGCTTTACGCGCCAGCCTGCACGGAAGTGCTTCATCAGCTCACGGACCGCGCGGCCCTTGTCGCTGCCCGCATGGATGTGCCAGAAGCGGCTGCCGCGAACCACCTCCAGCTTTTTCTCGCGCGCCAGGCGGACAAAGGCTGCTTCTTTTTTCGGTGTGGCCCCCGCGAGGAAGAACGGCTCGTCGTAGTCGCGCTGTCGGGCGAGTTGCACCTGCTCCGCGTCGAGTCCGGAATTTTCCGCGATTTCTCGGGCGCTCATCTGGTGGAACCCGACGGCTTCCACCCCTGCCTCCGCGGCGATTTCGTCCAGCGCTTCCGTGATTTCCTTGTAGGGGCGCGCCAGCGCGATGCAGTGATAAGTCTTCACGGTTACCGCGCCTTCGATGCGCTGCGGAAAATAGCCGTGCGGTATGAAAATCCCTCCGCCATTTTCGGTGATGAAGGGATGCGCGTTGCCGATTTTGCGGCGGAGGGACTCCACTTCCGCGCGCGTCTTGCTGGTGCAGAACACCAGCGGCACTCGCCGGCGCTCGATTTCGTGGAGCGCATCATCCGCCGCTCGCCACGAGAATGTGCGGTGGTCGAGCAGCGTGCCGTCGAGGTCGGTAAACAGGATGAGGCTGGTCGGAAGCATCGCGGCGATTGTATCAGGCGAGGAGGCCGCGGCGGCGCAACTCGTCGAGCAGCGATTCGCGCCCAGTGAAGAGCAACGACTCGAGGCCTGCGCGGCGCCCGGCTTCGACGTATTCGGGTATGTCATCCACGTAGAGGGTCTCGCGCGGCGCGGCGCCGGCTTGTTGCGCGGCGTGCGCGTAAATCTCCGGGCGCAGCTTGCTCATGCCCACGCGGCACGAATACACCCGGGCAGGGAAGTGCCGCAGGAAAGCGTAACGGCTCTCCAGCTGCGCCACGTGCAGCGGATCCGTGTTGGAGAGCAGCGCAAGGCGGAAGCGCGCGCCCAATTCACGAAAGAGTTCTTCCTCGAGGAGGGGCGTGGGGTCCAAGGCGCTGCACCAGATCGTGCGGAACTCCTCGAAGGAAAATGAGAAATGGAGCTGTGCGGCGAGATACGCGTACCAATCCTGCGGCGAGAGACGGCCTTCCTGGAAATCGAGCAGCTTGGCATCGGACTGCACGCGCTCGAGCACTTGCTGAGTGGAAAGGCCGGCCGGACGCCCGAGCACCTCCGCGGCGCGGCCAACGTCGAAGTGGACGATCACCTTGCCGATGTCGAACACGATGGCCCGGATGGAGTTTTCCGCCAAGTTTATTTTTCTTCAGGTTCTGGCTGGGCGATGGGCGGCGCGGCGCTGGACCTTGCCCGCACGCGCAGGAACTCGATTATGCCGGGCAGGATGGAAAGGAAAACGACGGCGATGATAATCACGTGGATGTACTTGTTCACTCGCTCGGCGCCGATCAAGCGCCCCAAGGAATAGCCCAGCAGTACGGTGCTGAACACCCACAGAATTCCGCCAAACACATTGAAGCTCACAAAGCGCCTGTAGTTCATCTCCGCCGCACCGGCCACCGCGGGCGCAAACGTGCGCACGATGGGCACGAAGCGGGCGATCACGATCGTCTTGCCGCCGTATTTCTCGTAAAAATCGTGAGCCTTTTGCAGATGCTTTTTCTTGAAGAACATGGAATCGTCGCGCTTGTACAGCGCGTGCCCCGCGCTGCGGCCGATCAGGTAGCCCACTTGGTCGCCCACCACGGCGCAAATCGAGGCCAGCACCAGCAGCCAGGTCAGGCTCAGATGGCCGGACGCGGCGAAGATGCCCGCGGTCACCAGCAGCGAGTCGCCCGGAAGAAAGAAGCCGACGAAGACCCCCGTCTCCACAAAAACAATGATGCAGATCATCAGGATTCCGCCCCACTGGATGATGGCCTGCACGTCCATGATCTTGCGGATCAGTTCAATGATGGAATCCAACCGTCAGCTCCTTGGTATGCGTTCCACACAGACTTGAATTCCTATTCGCAAAAAATCGTCACCCCGATTCGCAGAGAAGGGAATCCGAAGGATTGTCCCCGGGGCAGCTTCCATGTTAAGGCGCAGCGGGTGTTTCCGTCCAGCGATGGCCCGCGGCGGTGTGCGCAGAATTCTGATGTTCTCCGCGCAGCAACTCGCGCAGCCGGGGCAACGCCCGGCGCGCGGCGTCTTCCCCCGCGCGGATAATTTCGTCGGCGCGATCGAACGAATCCCATTCGATGCTGTGCACGTCGGGTTCGATCATCAGATCGGCGAAGCGCTCCCAGGCGCGTTCGTGATGTTTCTGCGCCGCATTGATGGCGCGTGCCACCACCTGGAAAACATTTTTCGGCGCCGAGCCATTCCAGTTGTTGAAGCCGACGTTTACGCCCACCACGCAGCCCGCGCCCATCCCCGCCACCGCCTGCGTGGGGACCGGAGCCACCAGCCCGCCATCCGCCAGGCAACGGCTGCCGTGCATCACCGGCTGGAACATGCCGGGATACGCGCAGCTGGCGCGCACCGCGTTCACCACTTCACCGCTGCGAAAAACGTATGCCTCGCCGGTGCCCAAATCGGTGGCCACCACGGCCAGCGGGATGCGCATTTGCTCGAAGCGCAGTGCGCGAAACCATTTCCGGATCAGTTCGCCCATGCGCTCGTTCGAAGCCAGGCCCATTTTGGAGATGCTCCAGCGCGAGAAATCCTTCAGCCGCACTTCGCGGCACACCGCGATGACGCGCTCCAGCGGCGCTCCGCTGGCGTACGCCGCGCCCAGGATGCTTCCCACGCTCGTGCCGGCGATGCAGGCGATGGGGATGTGCTCGTCTTCCAACACGCGCAGCACGCCGAGATGAGCAAACCCGCGGGCGAATCCTCCACCCAGTGCGAGACTGATTCCCATGGGGCGCGACACGACGTCAACTTTGCGCGGCGTTCCGCGCAGCAGTTTCTCCCACAGCGGCTCGAACAAAGTCTTGAAGAGCGCGGCCATGGATTGAGTATGCCTCAATCCCTCGCGGGCCGGAATCCCACTTTGGATTCAGTCCGGAGGTACCCAGGTACCTTCCGCCCCAGCGTCCATATAGCCCGTACTCCGAGGCGTGAAATCCCTTGTTGAGCTGAATTGCAGAAAGTTGGTATTCATAGGCGTTTCTGCGATATTCCAATGCAATAGAGCCACACTTCACCGGCCTCCCGTTCAAGACCAAGCCCTCGCCATGATTGTATCGGATGTAGTTTCAATATGTTGCAGGCAGATAGTACTTTCCGACTAGGGACTCTAGGGCGGCTGTACCATTGTGGCACGCACCCCTGAACTCCAGAATCGCGTGCGTTCGAGAAATCGAATCGCATTCTGAGGGGGTCAACATGCAACGCGGTTATGCAACCTGGTTAGGCCAGCCAGTCGTGCTGCAGGTGGCAGCCGGCGATATGCAAGTCCCGCTGCGCGGCACCATCATCGGCGAAACGTACGATGCCGTTCGCTTCCGCATCGGCGATGGCTGGGATGTGGACATCTACAAAGCGATGGTCATGGCCGTTGAGGAAGACAACTGGGCCAGCATGATTACTTAAGGGAGCCGGCCATGTTCGATCCCTTTGCCGAAAAGGCTTTCGATGCGCATAGCGCGGCGCTCCTGCGCGCCCGGCCGAAGCTGCTGCTGAGCAATCCAGAGTCGCACATGAGCCAGCGCCGCACGCCTCTGAGCGTTAGCGAAAAAAAGCTGGAAAGCGCGCCCGTTGCAATCAACGGTCTCCGCGCGCTGCGCGAGACCCCGCGCAAAAAATAGAGTTCCTTCCGCCCATGCCCCACCCCCGGCCCCGGGTCTCCCACCAGACCCGGGGCTTTTTCTTTCTTGATTGCTCTACATGGAACCGGCGTCATATAGTTTCGCGGCGCACAGGCATTACGATGTCATCCTGAGCGCAGCGAAGGATCAGTCTTTACACTGATGAAACTCACTCCTCTCGACTGGATTGCCATTGCTGCCTACCTCATCGGCACCATGCTGGTGGGGCTCTATTTCAAGCGGCGCTCGGAACGCAGCACGGCGGACTACTTCGTCTCCGGCCGCGGCGTGACGTGGTGGCTGGCAGGCACTTCCATGGTGGCCACTACTTTTGCCGCGGACACCCCGCTCGCAGTCACCGGCCTCGTCTACTCGCAAGGCATCGCCGGGAATTGGCTGTGGTGGAGTTTTCTGCCGTCCGGAATGCTCACTGTGTTTTTATTTGCGCGGCTGTGGCGCCGCTCCGGCCTGCTCACCGACGTGCAGTTCGCCGAGCTGCGTTATTCCGGCCGCCCGGCGGCATTCCTGCGCGGTTTTCGCGCGATATATCTCGGGCTGCTGATGAACGCTCTCATCCTCGGCTGGGTGACCAAAGCGATGTCCAGCATTCTGGTCACCGCGCTGGGCGTCTCCAATCGCGCCGCCCTGGCCATCTGCATTTTCTTCATTATTCCGTTCACTGGCATTTACGCTTCGATGGGTGGGCTGTGGGGCGTGCTGTGGACGGACTTGTTCCAATTCGTGCTGATGATGGGAATCGTCATCGCCGTCGGGTTTTACGCCGTTGGCGCGGTGGGCGGCATGGACAGCCTGCTGGCGCGCCTGGCGGAAGCGCGCGCGGCCGCCGGCCCCGGCGCAGCGGACATCACCGCGTTTTTTCCGGATTTTTCCCGCGGCTTGACCGCCGAAGCGCTGTGGACTCTGCCCGCGCTCACATTTCTGGTGCACTTGTCCGTGCAGTGGTGGGCCTTCTGGTATCCTGGCGCGGAGCCCGGCGGCGGCGGGTACATCGCCCAGCGAATTTTTTCTACCAAAGACGAGCGGCATGGCCTGCTCAGCGTGTTGTGGTTCAACATTGCCCATTACGCCTTGCGGCCGTGGCCATGGATTCTCACCGGGCTCGCTGCGGTGGTACTCTATCCCGGACTCACCAGCCCAGAGAGCGGCTACATGATGATTGCCGTCGAGCACCTGCCAGCGGCTTTTCGCGGGATTTTGCTGGCCGGATTTCTTGCGGCCTACATGTCCACTGTCTCAACGCAACTTAATTGGGGCACGTCGTATCTCGTGGAGGATTTTTACCGGCGGTTCGTCCGGCCCCAGGCGCTCGAAGCGCATTACGTGCGCGTGTCCCGCCTGATGACGCTGGTGCTCGTAGCTGTGATCGGCGTCGTCGCGGCGCAACTCGCCTCCATCCGCGAAGGCTGGATGTTTGTGCTCGAAGTTGGCGCGGGCACCGGAGCGGTGTACATCCTGCGTTGGTACTGGTGGCGCATCAACGCGTGGAGCGAAATCTCCGCTATGGCCACGGCCCTGGTGGTGGCCGTCGCGATTCATTTTGCCGAACCCTTTCAAGGCCCCGCGCCGATCGTGTTTGCCAAAAGCGCGCTGACCACCACAGGCATTACCACGCTGGTGTGGCTCGTGGTCACCATGCTCACGCCTGCCGAATCCTCAGTCGTGCTGACAGACTTCTATCGCAAGGTGCGTCCCCACGCGGCGGGTTGGCGGCCTGTGGCTGCTCTCGTCTCCGACGTGCCGCCCACCCGCGACTTGGGACGCAACCTGGGCAGTTGGCTGCTAGGCTGCGTCATGGTTTATTCCGCGCTGATTGGCGTGGGCAAGCTGCTGCTCGGCGTGCAAGCGGTCGGCGCGACGCTGCTGGGCGTTGCGATCGTTTCCGGCTGGATGTTGTTTGGCCAGATTTCGCGCCACCATTCTTCGACATAGCCGCACTGAAAAAATGGCGCTAGGGCGCTCTCCGAAAACTTCCTTTTGGCTTCGGCACCAACTGTTATAATTGACTCGTGGCCGCCGCCCGACACTTCCGCTACGTGTGTCCCCCGCTGTCTTCTTCCTGCTCTTCAAGTCTGAGCTTTCGTGTCGCATCTCTGTGTTCGCGCCTGCTCATACTGGCGTTCTTGATGTTCAGTTCGTGGCCCGCCGGGGCCCAGGCGCCGCCGGCGCGCGCTGGAGAAGTGCGCGCATTGGTGCCGTCAGCCAGCATCGAACGGGCGGGCGCGGCTTCGCGCGAAGCGCAGCGTTACGACGCGGTGTACTGGCAGGACTTGTTGCGCACCAATCGCGGCGGTCGAGTCCGCGTGGGTCTGCTGGACGGCTCCATCCTTAACGTCGGCTCCCAAACTTCATTACGTATCGAAGCGCACGACGCCAAGGCGCAGCGCACGCAGTTGCAACTCGCTTACGGCCACATGCGCGCCAGCGTGGTGCGACTCTCGCAGCCCGGCGCAAGCTTCCAGGTGCGCTCACCGGTGGCCGTGGCTGGGGTCGTGGGGACGCGATTCTCCATGCGCTCGCTGCCGGATTTCGACGAAGTGCTTTCGCTCGACGGAATCGTCCGCGTGTTCAACGCCGACCCGGCCGTAGCCGGCGAAGTACTCCTTCGCGCTGGCGAATTCACTCGCGTGGTGCGCGGCATGGCGCCAACTACGCCGGCTCCGGCGACACCCGAGCAAATGCGCGAGGCCGAGGAGGAAACAGATATTCCCACGGGGCCGCTGGAATGGTCCCGCGTGGAAATCAGTTGGCCGCCGCCGGGTTGCGGGCAGGGAACTCACCTGCTCCTCCGCGCCTGGTCCAAGCAGATCAAAGAAGGAAAAGAAAGCGAAGAGCCTGTCGATTCGGAGTTGATTTCGGGGCGGCTGACGCTGGGCGTGAATACTCTGGACGTTGAGGCGGGCCGCGCCACTTTGCCCGACGGAACCGGCAATACTTTGCCCAAGGCGCTCTTCACGCCGAGGGGCGGCGCGAAGGAACTGCCGACCAAAATCTGGGAGGCCAAAGAACTTGTGCCGGGCGAGGGATGGCGCGCGCCGCGCGCGGTGTTTGCAGGAAGCGTCTTCTACGTGCAGGGACCCATGGGCATCGGCGGGCGTCCGGAGTTTTCCTTCGCCCAGCAGCGCGCCGAATTGCTCTGGCAAGGCCCGTGCGGCGCGGGTTTCCTGGCGCCGCACGGAATGGGCCGCGAATACGATGTCACGCTGTCGCTGAATGGTGAGCAAGTCGCGCGCGGGAAAATGAATTTGATCAGCGTCGCTTACCGCACGCCGCAACCGCCGGTTGTTCTGAAGGGACAGCAGAGCCGCTTCGGAGTGGACATCAGCGGCCTGGAAAACCTCATTCAATTTACGCAGGGACGTCCAGTGATGACCACCATCGTCACCAACAGAACCCCCGCGGTGATCGGCAACCTGCGGAGTTCGACGCCCGGCGCGCACGCCAGCGGCGAAACGATTACCTACGTGATTGGCGGGCCCAGCCTCACAGGCGGCCTCGGCGCCGGCGGCACGGTTCAACTCGACGGCATCGGTACTTCGCGCATGGCCGGCACGTTTGTCCTCGGCGTGGACAACAAGCTCGATCCCGTGCTCGAACAGCCGCGCACCCCGCTCGCGTTGGTGAAACAGTAAGCAGTTCTGAGTATTCAGCTTTCGGCTCTCCGCTGACCGTGCACCCATCGTGCCGCTGTGCTAAAATATTTCCGCTTGCGCGCCCTTAGCTCAGCTGGATAGAGCGTCTGGCTACGAACCAGAAGGTCGGGGGTTCGAATCCCTCAGGGCGCGCCATTCCTTATTTCTTGCCCGCCGAAAGATCAAGTCGAACTTCTTTCTGACGTGGGTCAAACATTCACCAAAACCACAGGTGGTTGTGAAAGAGGCGGCAAAATCACGGATCGACCTTGATGCTAACAAGGGAATCGTCGGGCTTCGCAGAAGCTTGGTGGAGCGGCGCGAACGCGCGGTCCTGCTTATCGAGGGGCCATTCCGGCTGCTGCGTGGCCCCGACCGGCACCTGCAACTCCGGCAACTTCGGACCTTGAAACAATCGCAGACAAGGTTTCGCCAGCCACTGCGCCCAACGGACTGCGCGGTTCCCCCGCGCACTGTCCGTGGCGATTCCCGTGTTGGCGTACATTTGCCGGTAGAGTTTCGAAATTAAGACAAACGCCAGCCGGCTGCGTAACGACTTCACACAGCCTGACCGCTTCCAAATCGATCCGAAGCTATAGAAACGATCCCAAACACCCTGGGTGCGCCGGCGGATCTCCTCATCGGACATGACCGGATGGGACATGTACACCTTGGGTCGGAGGGCCTGGGGAATCAGCCAGTAGCGGGTCAGAGGAAAACCTGCAATGCGGGTGGGGTCGGCTTCCATCGACTTTTCCCAGCGCAGGAAGTCCACGGTACCGGGAAACGGCGTCAACATGACGAACTGCGCAAAGGTCAAATCCGCCTCCGCCGCAAGCACGGCGGTCGCCTCGAAGGTGTCCGCACGGTCGGTAGGAAGTCCAAAAATAAATGAGCCCAGGACGTGCACGCCGTGTTGGCGGAAAGTGCGCAGCCTCTCCACGAGGCTTTGGCCGGCAGAGTTGAACTCCTTGTGAATGGCCTTCAGCCCTTCCGGAGTGACCGATTCGACTCCGACCAGGGCTCCGCGAATCCTAGCCTTGCGCATGGCGTCCAGGAATTCGGGATCTTCTGCCGCTTCCATGGTGATTTGCGTGTAGAACACCGTGTCCGGCGGCAGATCGGCCAGGCGTGCCATCAGCTCAAATCTTTCCTGACGCATCGCTCGCAATGGTTCGAGCCGGGGTTGTCCGATTTGACGCTTGGCCAACTCCAAGTCTTCGAGCGTGACGGAATAAAAGTTGTCGTCGGCGAGCGCGATAAATCGGAAGCCCATGCGGCGCAGTTCGACAATTTCGCGCATGATCACATCGGAAGCTCGTTGACGGGGGCGCTGGCCGTCCGTGCGCCACACGGAGCAAAACGAACAGTGCTTAGGACATCCCCGCACCGTCTGCACCGAAGCCCACATATAACTATCCGGCGGCATCAACTCCCACCGCGCGGGCAGGAACTGGTCAGGCTCGATGCGCCCGCCTTCATAGACTTGTTGGACGGATCCTTTGGCGCAATCGGCTAGCACGCTCGCCCAAACCACATCTCCATCGCCCTTCACCACCGCATGTGCACCCCCCAACTGGAACGCTTCCTGGGGGTAGAGGCTCGTGTGAATACCTCCGAAGATCACGTACGCTCCACGCTCACGGGCTACGCGCCCTATTTCGTAACCACGCAGCGCATTGCCGCTATGGATCCCGATGCCAACCACATCACCCGGTTGAATCTGTACGCTGGCGAGTGGGGCAAGCGTTTCGTCCACAAGTACGGGGTCTCCGAAGGAACGCGGAGTGGCAGCGGCAAGTACGTAAAGCCATCGCGGCGTAATAACCCCTACGCCAAACGAGACGTGACTCGGATTAACCAAATGCACGCGCATAGGGACTCTCTCTTTTCCTGATCGAGGATGCACCAATGGCTGGGCGTGTAGCCAATCACTCGAAGCTCGATAAACGAATGTCGGCGGGGATTCTATGTCGCTCCCGGACCCAAGTCAACGCATTACGCTAGGCGCGCCTTTTGCGCTCCGGATGGGTTTGCGGAGCGCGTGGATCCGCGGAAACGGCTTGCGCCGATAGAACGCAGCGCCTTTGTGGGAGACTAGCCTCAATCCGGCCCATAGGTAGAGTTCTAATTTCGTCCCCTTGGGCGCGCCATTCATCCATCTTCACCGGCTACGTCCTGCGCTGCATTTGGTTTCAGCGGCGTTGTTTTCCGAACACTTCCTTGAGCAAGGTGGTGACTCGCGCCGCAGGATTCTTCCGGATTTTCCGCTCTTCTTCTCCTAGCACATAGAACAGGCCGTCGAGTGCTTTTGTCACGACGTAGTGGTCCACATCCAGCGATTCGGATTTCAGGAAAGGAATGGCTTGCGCCCTCCCCGTTAGATCTTTGTACTGCTGGGTCACGCCGACCTCGCTGGTGGCCTTTTCGACGATGGGCCGAAAAGCTGTGGCGAGCTCTTCGCTGGTCTTTTCTTTGAAGTATTCCGTCGCTGCGGTGTCGCCGCCCGTAAAAAGTTTCCGTGCGTCCTCGAAACTCATCTGCAGGATAGCATCCAGAAAAATTTTCTTTGCTGCGGGCGACGCCTTTTCTGCCGCGCGGTTCATGCTGAGCACAAACTGATCCAGTTTGGGGCCGTAGCCGATGGCGCGAAGCCCTTTCACGAGCGTCCGCAATTTCTCCGGCATCAGGATCTTGATGGCTGGATTGCCAAAGTAGCCGTCCACGCGTCCCGTGGATTTCACCGCATTGTTCGTCCCCACCTGCAGGGCCTCCTTCAGCCCGGAGGTGATTTTGTCGTCGCTCAGATTGGTTTTCTTGTCCAGCCCCAGTTGTTTGGAGATCTCACCTATTTGCGCAGACGCAAGCACCGCGCACAAGAACAGAGCAGCTAAAAGTGCCAGTTCGGTCTTTTTCATTCGAGTGCTCCCTTCTACCATTTCCATGCAGAAATTTTACATCACCGCGATGCGCCGTAAAGATGAATTCACCGGAATGCGGTGGCCATCCTGCATGGTTCTCGCTGGGCTGAGCTTTGCTCCTTCGCTCTTGACGACAAATCCGCGTCCAGTGCGATACTCTACCGCCGGTGCGAAGGCCGCATCGGTCTGGCCGCTCTGCCGCTCACACTTGAAGGAGGATCAGAATGCTATCGCGCGTGGTTCGACTTTTTCCTCTTCAGCTTGCCATCCTGTTGTTGAGCTTCGCCATCGCCGTTCCTTGTGTCGCGCAGCAACCCGGCGGCGAAGCCCCCCGCGCGTTCACGGCCGCGGACTACGCGCGCGCCGAAAAATTTATGGGCTACAATACTACGCCGCTGGTGTTTCATTCCGGCGTGCGCCCCACGTGGCTGCCCGACGAGCGCTTCTGGTATCGCAACGTGAGCCCGGAGGGCAGCGAGTTTGTGCTCGTCGATCCCGCCAAGGGGACGCGCGCGCCAGCGTTCGATCACACGAAACTTGCTGCAGCGCTTTCTGCTGCCGCGAGCACGGCATTCGACGCACAGCACCTGCCATTCACGGACTTCGATTTCTCCGCTGACATGCTTTCGATTTCGTTCAACGCACGCGCGCGTCGCTGGAAATGTGATCTGGCGGCCAATCAATGCAAGGACGAGGGTGCGGCTCCGGCGGGTCCGGCCGGACCAGGCGGCGGACGCCCCGGCGCTGCGGGCCGCAACGATGTGTTGTCACACGACGGCAAGCGCGCTGCCTTCATCCGCGACTGGAACCTGTGGGTGCGCGACGTCGCCTCCGGCAAAGAAACCCAGCTCACCACCGATGGCGTGAAGGATTTCGGCTACGCGACGAACAACGCGGGATGGACCCGCAGCGACCGTCCAGTGGTGGCCTGGTCGCCGGATTCCAAAAAGATCGCTACCTTTCAGCAGGACCAGCGCGGCACCGGCGAAATGTATCTGGTGGATACGCGCGTGGGCCATCCCAACTTGCAAGCATGGAAGTACCCGCTGGTGGGCGACGATGTGGTCACCATGATCCAGCGCGTGATCATCGAGCTCGACGGTCCTCGCGTCATCCGCCTGCAGATGCCACCCGATCAGCATCGCGGCACGCTTTGCGACGACCTCGTGTGCCGCGGCGGCTTGTGGGAAGACGTGCAGTGGAATGCGGACGCAACGCAGCTCGCCTTCGTCTCCACCTCGCGCGACCATAAGCACGAGCAACTCCGCATCGCCGACGCTGCCACCGGCGCCCTTCGCGAAGTCCTCGAAGAAAAGGTGGACACCTACTTTGAATCCGGCAATGGCCGCGTCAATTGGCGGTACCTCCCGGCCTCGGGCGAAGTGCTTTGGTTTTCCGAGCGCGACAACTGGGGGCATCTCTATCTTTACGACTTGCAGACCGGAAAATTGAAAAATCAAATTACCTCTGGCGAAAGCAACTTTACGCAGTTGCTGCGGGTCGATGAAAAAAATCGTTTGCTCTACTTCCTCGGTGTGGGCCGCGAGAAGGGCCGCGATCCCTATTTTGTTCATTTATACCGCGTGGGATTCGACGGAAAAAATATCGCTCTGCTCACGCCGGAGGACGCCCATCACGACATCACCCTCTCGCCTTCCGGTCGCTTTTTTGTGGACAGCTTCTCCAAGCCCGATGTCCCCGCGGTGGCCGTGCTGCGCGACGCTGCTGGAAAAATGCTGGCCACGCTCGAAAAAGCGGACATCTCCAAATTGCTGGCCACCGGCTGGAAGCCGCCCGTGCCGTTCACCGTCAAAGCGCGCGATGGCGCCACCGATCTTTACGGATTGATGTTCAAGCCCGCGAACTTCGATCCCAGCAAGAAATATCCCATCATCAACCACATCTATCCCGGCCCGCAGACGGGCAGCATTGGCGGCCGGAATTTTTCGGCGGCGCGCGGAGACTTGCAGGCCTTGGCGGAGCTTGGCTTCATCGTTGTCGAAATTGACGGCATGGGCACGCCGTGGCGCTCCAAGAAATTCCACGACGCCTATTTCGGCAACATGGGCGACAACACCCTGCCCGACCAGGTCACCGGAATGAAGCAGCTCGCCCAGCGCTACTCCTGGATCGACATCGAGCGCGCCGGAATCTACGGCCACTCCGGCGGCGGCAATGCCACGGCCGACGCGATGTTCCGTTATCCGGATTTCTTCAAGGTGGGCATCGCCGAGGCTGGGAATCACGACAACCGCGTCTATGAAGACGACTGGGCGGAGAAATGGCAGGGCCTGCTCGTGCGCAACTCCGACGGCACCACCAACTACGACGACCAGGCCAATCAAAATCACGCCAAAAACCTGAAGGGTCACCTCCTGCTCGCGCACGGCACCATGGACAACAACGTGCCTCCCTACAGCACGCTTCTAGTGGTCAACGAGCTGATCAAAGCCAACAAGGATTTTGATCTGCTCCTGTTGCCCAATCGCGGCCACGGTTTTGGCAACGAGCCCTACATGGTGCGCCGCCGGTGGGACTACTTCGTGCGCTACCTTCTCGGCGCCGAGCCGCCCAAAGAGTACGAGTTGCGTCCGCCGGCCGCCGCACCCGGGCGTCCTGCGGGGCCGGCGATGTAGCGCGCTGCACAACCGCCGTCACAGTAACTGCTGGCAGCGTTGTGCCATTCCTCCTTTAAGAAAGTTTGAATCATTCCAGTCGCGATTGCGGTAAACTTCGCAGTGCCGCGTACGACTGCCGGGCCTGTGTCCCGGTGGCGCAAGAATTGTGCAGGACCCATCGGGAACTGAACTCTACAAGGAGCGACTCATGCGCGCGGCAGCGTGCCTTCTCACGATCCTCGTTCTTCTTGCAGCCATTCCAGCCCATGCTCAGCAATCGCCCAGCACCGCCGAATACTGCGGCGACTGCCACCGCGAAATCTTTGATGGATGGAAACAGTCCGCGCATGCGGCGGCGATGGAAAGCCGCCTGTTCCAGGATGCCTTGAAGATGGCCAGTGCGGAGTTTGGCGAAGCGGGCCGCAAGACGTGTCTCGGTTGCCACTCGCCGGTGGGCGTGATGGTCGAAGATTTCTCGCTGATCCGCAAGGTCAGTTGGGAAGGAATCACCTGCGACTACTGCCACTCCATCCGCGAAGTCACCACCTCCGGTGGAAATCCCAAGGCGCGCGTGGAATTCAGCGAAGTGAAGAGCGGGCCATCGAAAGAGTCGGTGTCGCCGGCGCATGGCACGGTGTTTTCAAAAGTGCACACTTCCTCGCTGGCCTGCATCTCCTGCCACGAATATCGCAACGCGCTCGGCTTTGCGGTGCTGACCACCTACGCGGAATGGAAAGAGAGCACGTATCCAAAAGAAGGTCTGGAATGCCAGTCGTGCCATATGCTCACCGTGCGCGGTGCGGTGGTGGACCCGCGGGTGAAGCACTCCTCGCAGGATGAAATCAACCTGCACCAGATGCCGGGCAGCCGCTCCGTGGACCAGTTGAACAAAGCTATTCGCGCCACGCTCACCGCGGAGCGCAAAGGCGACAAGCTCGAAGTCATCGTGAAGGTCACCAACAGCGGCGCCGGACACTACGTACCCACCGGTTCGCCGTTGCGCCAGCTTATCCTCGAAGTCCGTGCCGAGCCTTACGGCGCGCAGTCCTCGCGCGAGCAGCGCGTGTACATGCGCCGCGTCGCCGACCAGAAGGGCGCTCCCGTCGAGCGCGAACACTTTGCATTCCTCCGCGGCGCGAAGGTGCTGGAGGACACGCGCCTGGCTCCGCGGGAAACGCGTAACGAGAAATTTTTGTTTCCGGTCCCCAAAGGAAAGCAAGCGCGCGTCGTGGCGGATTTTTACTACTACTATTCGCCCATGGCCAGCACCGCCGCGCAGCAGAAGGTCAAATTCCTCGCCATTTCCCGGCTGGTCCAGTAGCCGGCCCGGAGCAGCGCTGCGAGCAATTCCCATTTCCCTCCGCATTTGAATCGCGGCTATACTGAAATAGGTTCAGTCGCCATTCTGACGTTTTGAGCAAGCAAGGAGACGATTATGTCGGCTACGATTCCCGATTCCCACGCCGATTTGTTTAGCAAAAAAGCATTCGGCAGCCTGGCCACGTTGAACGCCGACGGCACGCCGCAAGTCACGCCGATTTGGGTGGACCTCGAGGGCGGCTTCATCATGTTTAATTCCGCTCGCGGGCGGCGCAAGGACAAAAATGTCCGCCGCGACCCGCGTGTGGCCATTTCCATCGCCGACCCCGAAAATCCCTATCGTTACCTGGAAATTCGCGGCCGCGTGGTGGAGATTACCGAGAAGAGCGCCGACGAGCATATCAACCGCCTGGCGAAAAAATATCTGGGTGTGGACGTCTACCCTGGCCGCCAACCCGGCGAAGTCCGCGTGAAATACAAGGTCGAGCCATTGCACTTCAGCACGATGGGGTAAAGCTGCTGCGAGCGGCGTGCAACGCGCTCGCGGCGTTCGTGAAATTCTCATGCCCGTCTATTCGCATTCCCGGCTGGAAACTTTTGAGAACTGCCCGCTGAAATACAAATTCCGTTACATCGACGGAATCAAAAAGGCCGAGCAGGGCGTGGAGGCATTTCTCGGCGCGCTGGTCCACGAGGTCCTGCGCAAGCTTTACGACGACCTGCAACTGGAAAAACTGAACACGCTGGACGAGCTGCTCGAGTTTTTCACGGCGCATTGGAAAAGAGCGTGGGGGCCGCACGTGCGCATCGTCCGCTCGGGCATGACCGAGCAGAATTACTTCGACACCGGCAAGAAGTGCATCCGCAACTTCTACGAGCGCAACCAGCCTTTCCGCCAGAGCCAGACCCTGGGCACCGAGGTGCACCTGACGTTCCCGCTCGACGGGGAAGGGCAGTACCAATTGCAGGGCTACGTGGACCGCATCGCGCGCCGCGACGACGGCATCATCGAAATCCACGACTACAAGACCGGCCGCCTGCCTGCGCAGGAAAAAGCCGATGCCGACCGCCAGCTCGCGCTCTACCAGATTGGCGTCGAGCGCCAATGGCCGGAGACGTGCGGCGTGGAGTTAATTTGGCACTACGTCGCCTTCCGCGAAACGCAGCTCTCTCGCCGCACCGCGCAACAGTTAGTTCAACTCCGTCAGCAGACCATCGCGCTCATCCATCGCATCGAAAGCGCGAAGCAATTTGATGGTCGCCGCAGCGCGCTGTGCGACTGGTGCGAGTACAAGCCAGACTGCCCGCTCTGGCGCCATCCGGACTCTGTGCTCGCGCTGCCCCCGGCGCAATTCAAAGCGGACGACGGTGTGCGCCTGGCGGACGAGTACGCGAAGGCCAAACACAAATTGGACGCGCTGCAACTGGAGCTCGACCAGTTGAAAGAGAAGGTGATTGCTTTCGCGCGGCAGAGAAACCTGCAAATCATTCAAGGCAGCAGAGCGCAGCTTTCCGTCCGCTTGAGCGCATGGGAGAGATTTCCGGCCAAGCGCGAAGCGGAGCGCGTGGCGCTCGAAGCCCTGCTCAAGGGAGCGGGGAAGTGGGAGGAAATTTCCGAGCTGGATACCACCGCGCTCGCGCAGGCCCTCGAAAAAGCGCAGTGGCCCGCGGAACTGGTCGCGGAAGTGCGGCGGTTTGCGACGCGGAGCGAGCGCGAGTCGGTCGCGCTGCATCTCAATGGCAAGGGCTTTGGGGAGGAAAAAAGTTAGTGCGCGACGCCCCGGTTGACTTCGGTGTAAGGCTCGTGTAACGGTTGACCGGCGCCATGCGTCAATGCGATTCAAGCGGGAGAACGTTATGAAAGTACGCAATTTTTTGCTGGCGCTGCTGACTCTGTGCGTGGGGGCCGCGGCGGCCTTCGCGCAGGGGTTCTGGGACAAGAAGGAATGGCGATCGTGGTCCAAGGAGGAGTGCAGGAAAATGCAGGAGGATTCTCCCTGGGCTCAAAAGTGGTACCGCACGCACGTAGCGCAGGATCGCTTCGGCCAGCCCACCAAAGGCGATGCCCGGGAAACCGAGCAGCAAATTTTCTACATTATTCAGCTTCGCTCTGCCCTGCCCGTGCGCCAGGCGTTCATCCGCGACGTCTTGATTCGCGACTACGACAAGATGGGCGCAGACCAAAAAAAGAACTTTGACGCCTCCGCCGAGGCCTTCCTTGCGCGGAAGTACGACGACGTGATTGTTGTCCACGTCCTCTATGGCACCAACGTCCAGAATGACGAACGGGAATTGATGAAATTCTGGCAGGGCTACCCGGAGGGGAAGGTGCCAGAAGAGGCGTATCTAAGTACCTCGACGGGGAAGCGCGTTGCGCCCATCAAGTATGTCTCCGCAAAAGGCGGCGGCCTGGAGTTTGAGTTGATTTTCCCGCGGCACATGAATGGGGAACCGATCATCACCCCGGACGTGAAGTCGATCAGTGTGGAATTCCAGCATCCCAACATTGGGCCGGAAGGTACCGCGCGTGTCTTTCAGGATTTCAAGACCGAAAAAATGACCGTAAACGGCACGGTCGTGTACTGAGCGCTTCGCGAAATTCTATCCGGCCCCCGCACAACTGGCTTACCGTTGCGGGGGCTTTTTTGCTTCGGGCTTCACCGCTTCCGGGTTGAGGATGCGTGTGGTGCTCTTGAACCGCTTGTAATTGGTGTAGCGCACGGAAATCTTGATGCGCACGTCGCCCCCCGTCTTAAAGTGCAACGTGTCGTTGGCCCGCGTCAGCGTGGGGAACCAGTATTTCCCGTCGATTTGTTCGCGCCACGTTTCGAACATCGGAAAGAGATTTTCCGGGCCCTTTTTAGGATTATCCGGCACGGACTTGCCAAACGATTTCACGATCTGCAATTCGCGGTCATCCACCCACACCGTGCCCTGAAAATAGCGCTGGCCCGGCTCGATCCGCTTGGGACGAATGCTGAACACATAGGTTCCGATTTCATCCACCGGCTGCCGCCCCAGGTACTCCAGGTCGTACTTGGGCAATTCTTCCGTGCCCAGGACGAACGGAAAGACATTGGCAATGTCTCTTTCGTCTTCCTGCGTCATGCTGATGGACTTGAGCGAATTGGGCGGGGCAAACGTGATTTTCTCGTAGCGCTTTCCGTCGGGGGTAAAAATGATGTC
>ORMF011278572.1_pt1 | contig 17750 bp, 18 predicted proteins | sample 1779871 | NCBI WGS metagenome assembly ORMF01 (sample SAMEA104232316, study PRJEB22302) | groundwater metagenome | biome: forest; feature: aquifer; material: groundwater | place: USA | collected 2011-08-07 | depth 5.4 m
AAATTGTTTTTTTAGCTTAATATCTTTGGGAAGATGGGGCGTGTTTTCTTTCTTATCAGCGTAATACTGTCGCTGGTTGCGCAGGGCTTTTACTAAAAAATAAGCCGCCAGCACGGCAAAAAACGCGCCCATGGTGTACATGCGCGCTTCCGTAACGTACTGAATTTGAAACGGGTTTATGGCCAATAGCAGAGCAGTAAGAAACGCTGCTTTTTCGTTTTTGAAAGCTTCTTTGACTAGAAAGTATGCCGCAATAATAGTGAGCACCCCGAAAAATACCGAAAAACCGCGCAAAGACACAAGGCTGTCGCCCAACAAGTAATGCCAAAAGCGCAAAAAAATGTAATACATGGGCGGGTGCACGTCCAGGCCAATGCGGTGGATCATTTCTCCCCAGGAGTATTTTATGAGTAAAGCGGAAAAAGCCTCGTCATGCCACAGGGAAATGGCAGTGAGGTGGTAGAGCCTTAAAACAGTGCCGATAATTAGTATGGTAATCAAAGACCAATAATTTTTTAGAAAGCTATTGATTTTAATTGACATTAGTAGTATATTAATAAGCTTTAGAATGATGGAATCGGAGGTTACATAAATGAAGAAATATGGTCCTGGTAGAGGTAAGACTCCTCCCAAGGGTACTCTAGTCTTGCTCAAGGAAGCGAGCGATTGGGTTGGAGGTCCTGATAACGCGCGTGCGCAGAGGGAGTGCGTGGGAAAGACCGGCGAGGTTGATGGGTGGGGGTACAGAACCTTGTTTGTGGATTTCGACAAGCATCTATGCGTCGAAGTCGCTTATCACCAGGTTGAATTTCCTGAAGCGGACGACCCCCCTTAGTCGTCCGTTTTTGTTTTAATTAATTTTATAAACTCCCATGACGGTTTGGTTGAATTTATTCCGCCGTTCCAGCATAAGGCGTGCTTCTGAGTGGTACTGTTTAAACTTTTTGGTGTCAAACAAACTGGACTGCGTAAACACAATTTGGTCGCCTGGCTCTAGGCCAGCAAGTTTCCACGAATCTTCCGGGTCCACTTGAATGTAGGGAACATTGCACTTGTCGCTGAAATTACCTTTCGGGTCGCTGGTTAAGTAATCTGTGGTTTGGACAGAAAATTTGTCTAAAACTAAATAGGTGTGCGTTTTGTCGCAGTGCTGTTTTAAGTAATTACTGACTACGGTTAAGTCCGAACGAAACGCGTAAAAATTTTCCGGACTGTTATAGGCATAGACAAAGTAAGCAATAAACGACTGCAAAATTATAGCCGCTACGTAAGCCACGGTTTTGGCGCTAAAGGCCACGGTTAATATTTTTTGTTTCCAGTGTGTTAGCTTATCCCAAAATTTATTTACCACTTGCTCTGCCAAACCCATAATCACCATGAGACCGTAAGCGCTAATAATAAACACCGTTGGAACGGTGCCCAGACTGCGCAGGCCATGCGGGATTCCTTCGGCCGTGGTAATTACGGGCAGCATCATGCCCCAAAACCAGCCGGCCAGCAGAAAATACTGCCAGTCTTCTTTATATTTTTTGGGCTTGAAAAAATAGCGAATGGCCAAAAGCGTAACAGCAATAAGGCCAATGGCAAAAAACGGGGAAACTAAAATGGACAAGAATAGAAACCCGGAAATATTGTGGCGCCAGTTGAGGTCGCCGTTCGTGAAGTAGGCAAGCATGGATTTCTTCCATACTTCACCCACGACATTTATCACAACGGACAAAGGCGGCTTGCCATGCAGTTGTTGGCCGTTGTAAAGGTACTGGTCGGGGTTAAATACGCTAACCTGGCCGCTGCGGCCGACAAAAGAGCCGGGATGCGTGTAGAAGTAGCGCGCTAGAGGGAAAATGAAAATTCCAAACATGACAGCCGAAAGTATAATTGGCGCTATAAATTTTTTTGTTTGCTCTAGGCGTGGTTTGCTGAAAAAATCCACCAGCAACGGCCAGAGTATAATGACTACGAGAATTGGTACCATAACGCGATAAGCAATGTAACTGTAAAATCCTAAAGCAAAACTGGCGCCGGTGAGTGCGGCCCAGAGGAGCCTCTTCCGGGTAGTCGTTGCGCTGTAAGCAAGCAGCAGCAAATAAAAAGTTAAACTAGTGAACAGGGGAATAAGGTTGGCGCGAAATGCGGTTCTGGACAGCACAATGTTCCAAGTGTTGGTGGCCATAAAAAAGCTGGCCAATAGAGCAAGAGTCGTAGCCTTTCTAAAGTTGGTTAGAGAAAATAGTTTTTGTGCCAATAAAAAACATAGCAGGACTGAAACCACTCCTACGCCGGCGGAAACAATATGATGCTGCCACGCGCCTTTGCCAAAGGCCGCCACACTGCCCCAGAGCATGTAAAAAAACAGCGCTTCTCGTCCGTTGCCGCGCTCGTAAAAAGGCTGGAGGTGTCCAGCTTGCATGAGGTTAATGTCTAGGCCGTTAGCTGCTTCGTCTGGGAATAAGCCGCCGGGCATTTCTGCTATTTTGTAAAAACGAAAAAATATGGCCACGAGAATTATGCCCAGCAGAAGCCATTTTTGTTTTTCAGTCATGTTTTATTTTTCGTTTTAAAAATTTAAATTTTTTCCAAAAGCTACCCTTGAATAAACAACGAATTTTCGGTATAATTAGAAAAGTCGTTTATGAACTTTCCGCAAAACTTTTCAAGGAAGTTGGAAGTGTTAACTGCATACTTGCAAAGCACAAATTTTATGTGGTTAGCGTCTTTAGGCGTTACTATTATAACATTTATAGTGACATATTACAAAGCTAAAACTGCTGGCCAGTCGCCGGTGGCCCTTCACTACAACGTAATTATTGGCGTGGATGTTTTGGGGCCCGGCAGAAACTTATTTATTGTGCCTGTGGCGGCTTTAGTTATTTTTGCCATTAATTTTACGCTCTACAAGGCCGTACCTAAGGACGCCAATTTGATAGGTTTCCTAACGGCTTTTACCACTTTAGCTGCTTCTTTAATATTGCTTGTGGCCATGCTTTTTTTGTTGCGAGTTAATTAAGGACTACGTGTTCGCTTTGCTACGACTCGGCGCAGCCGAGCCTCAAGCAAAGCTCTGAGCCAATTTCTTCGTTATTTTCCTTGCGTTACTTGCTCGGCGTACCAGAGGTACGCCTCGCAAAATCGCAGGAAAAATGCCCCCGCCTGCCTAAGCCTGCTCGTGTAAGTCTGATAATTATTGACGATCAAAATAACTTGGATTATCAGGCGAACTTTGCAAGAAGGCTATGGCGGGCAGGTCAAACTTGGCTCAAACGCGTAAGTCCTATAACTGCTTTAATCTATGTTTAGGAAACGAACTCCCTGCGAACGATTTTGGGAAATAATACCCGGCCTGCTGGTTTGGTCCGTGTTTGGGGCGGCCATTTTGCTGTCATTTTTCCAGCCAATTTGGGCGGCGTTTTTCATTATTTGTTTTGACCTCTACTGGGTGCTAAAAGCAATTAACGTTTCCATTCACCTCTTGGCCAGCTACCGGAAGTTTAAAGTTTTTGTCACTATTGATTGGTTGGATTTTGTACAGCGGCTGCAAAATTTTGAAGACTTCAAGCAGTTTTTGGCGCAGAAAATTCCCGAGACAGAAAAACGCTTAGAACGCAATTATTACCAAAGCGAAATTGACCGTCTTTCCGCTTTGCAAAGCAGCGGCAAGACAGGAGGGGACTTCCGTAATTATTATCAGTTGGTAGTTTTGCCGTTTGTGGACGAAAGTTTTGAAGTTCTGGATTCCACTATTCATTCTTTGAGCACAGATAGTTACCTCAAAGAGCGCATTATAATTTTACTGGCCAGCGAAGAGCGGGCGGGAGCAAAAGCAAGAGTAGTCGCTCAACAAATTCAAGAAAAATATGCACGGGTGTTTTTTAAATTATACACGAGTGTGCATCCGGATGGACTGCCGGGCGAAATTCGGGGTAAGAGCGCCAACGCGAGTTACGCGGTGCAGCAGTTTTTGCCGGAATTAAAAAAATTTGGCATTAGCATCGACCAGGTAATTGTTTCTAACTTTGACAGCGATACGGTAGCTCACCCCCAGTATTTTTCCCGAATAATGTACGAATTTTTAACCGCGGACAAGCCCTACCAAAAAAGCTATCAGCCCATTGAAATTTATAATAACAACATTTGGGACAGCCCGGCGTTTATTCGGGTGGTTTCCGTGTCCAATTCGTTTTGGCAGTTTACGGAAGGCTCTCGGCCGGACCGCTTGCGCACGTTTTCTTCCCACTCCATGACTTTGCGCGCTTTGGTGGAAGTCGGTTTTTGGAAAAAAGACCTTATAAACGAAGACGGTTATATTTTTTGGCAATGTTATTTGCATTATGAAGGGGACTACGCCGTTGTTCCCTTGCTCATTCCCGTTTCACTTGACACCTGTCTAGCGGACACTTTCTGGCAAACTCTAAAAAATCAATACAAGCAAAAGCGCCGTTGGGCTTATAACGTAGAATATTATCCGCACTTAGTGCCGCAGTTGCTGTTTGGGAAGGCTCCGTTTTGGGACCGCATGTATAAATTGTGGCAGTATGTGGAGGGCGATTTCAATTGGGCCGCGGCCAGCGTGCTTATTTCCATGCTCGGTTGGCTGCCTTTAATTTTGGGCGGTCAGGAGTTCTTAAATACCGTTATTGCCTTTAATTTGCCGCAAATTACCAAACTGCTTATGACCACTGCCACGGTATTTTTAATTTTTAGCGTTTACGTTAATATGATATTATTGCCGCCCCGGCCAAAAAAGTACGGAATTGGCCGGAGCGCCGCCATGTATTTACAGTGGTTTTTAGTGCCGATTGTTTCCGTGGTGTTTGGCAGTCTGCCTGCCATAGAAGCGCAAACCCGGCTCATGTTCGGCTGGTATTTGGAATTTTGGGTTACGCCCAAGGCGCGCATGGGCGAGAACACAGCTTTACAAATGAAAGAAATGCAAACGCCCATAAAATGATAACTTACTTATTTTATTTTCTTGTTGGCGCCGTGTTCGCCGCCATAATAACGCCGCCGGTAAAAAAACTAGCCATGCGCTGGGGCGCTGTTGATATTCCCAGGCCGCCGCGCAATTTGCATCCTCGTCCCGTGGCCAAACTTGGGGGGCTGGCTGTATGCTTAGCTTTTTTTGGGGCCATTGGCCTGTATTTACTGTGGGGCAAGGTAAATTATAATATAGTGCCCTTTAATTTTTTTGTGGGGATTATTCTAGGCGGAATGCTTTTGGTCTTAGGAGGGGTGCTGGATGACAAGTACGATCTGCCAGCGAAACTACAATGGCTGTTTCCTGCGCTTGCCGCTTTGGTTATAGTTCTATCCGGCATTGGTGTGGGCATAAAATTTATTAGCAACCCGTTTGGCGCGCCTTTGAGTTTGAATTTTTCAGTTTTAGGAATTGGCGCATCTAGCATTTTTGTCTGGCTGTGGATGATGGGCATGATGTTTACCACTAAATTTTTAGATGGCATAGACGGCCTCACGGCCGGCATTTCGTTTATTGCCAGTTTAACTTTATTTTTCTTGTCCCTGGGAGCAAAAGTGAACCAGCCCATTACGGCAACTTTGGCCATAATTTTTTGCGGCGTGCTGGCTGGTTACCTAATTTACGGTTTTCACCCAGCCAAAATATTTTTGGGCGAAGCGGGCAGCACGTTTACCGGATTTGTTTTAGGGGTACTCTCCATAATTTTAGGAGCAAAAATTGCCACCGCGCTTTTGGTTATGGGCATTCCCATACTAGATGTGGCCTGGGTTATAGCCCAGCGGCTGTGGCTAAAAGCCAGTCCATTTAAGGGCGACCGCCTGCATTTGCATTTTCGTATGTTGGATTTGGGGCTAAGCCAAAAGCAAACCGTGGTTGTTTTATATTTTATTTCGGCATTGTTCGGCTTTACCGCCATTTTTTTACAAAGTTTTGGCAAACTCATTGCCTTGGGTTTGCTGTTTTTAGTCATGTGCGCTTTCGTTATTACGATAATAAAATATTATCACGCTAAATTCGGCCGGAATCCCTAATGTCCCCTGCGTTGACACAACCAGGAAATTCTGGTAACATATTTTAGTATTAATTTTTCTTTAAATGAATTCAGCAATCATTCAAACCGGCGGCAAACAATACATAGTTTCCAAAGGCGACAAACTTAAAGTGGAAAAAATTTCCCATAAAGAAGGCGACAAGGCAGTTTTTGACAAAGTCTTGGCCACTTTTTCCGACACCGACATAAATTTAGGCAAGCCTTATTTGGCCAACGCTACTGTGGAAGCAAAGGTGCTAAAGCAGGGGAGAGGCAAGAAAATTGTAATTTTGAAGTATAAAGCCAAAAGCAAATATCGTCGTAAACAAGGCCACCGCCAACACTATACCGAGATAGAAATTACCAAAATTTAAATAAGCCCCGCAAGGGGCTTTTTTGACGTATCATTTCACAAGACCAAGTAAAGCCTGGAAGTCCTGATGATTTTTGTTGCGCCTGCTTACCGCAGGCCGCAGGCAGGGAAGGCCACGGCTTTAGCCGTTGTATATAATTTACCCGGCCGGATAAATTGTACACGGTTCAAAATAAGCTTCTTTTTCCTTCAAGTAAAAAGAAGTAGGTCCTTGTTTCCTCTGTAAAAATCCGCTATAGTATTATGAAAATCAAAACCAGTAAGAAAGGAGGACTTATGAACGCACGGACATGGTTTTCAAATTTATTGCTCCCCGCCGGCATTACGCCGAACGGACCGAAACTGTATGATCCCCAGATCCACAACTCTAAGCTCTATAGCCGAGTCAGGTGGCAAGGCACACTCGGTCTGGGCGAGGCTTATGTTGACGGCTGGTGGGACTGTCAGCAGATCGACCAATTGTTTTACCAGGCGCTAAGTTTTGGTCTCGAAGATCGCTTTGCTTTATCGCTGCCGTTGTTGCTCGGCGCCGTCAGAGCGCGGTTGACGAACCAGCAAACTATCAAACGCGCCTTTGACGTTGGGGAGGCGCACTACGATCTCGGCAATGACCTGTTTGAAGCCATGCTCGGACCTTCCATGGCTTACAGCTGTGGCTACTGGAAAGACGCGGACAACCTTAACGACGCCCAACTCGCCAAGTACGAACTCATCTGCCGCAAGCTGAGTTTGGAGAAAGGCATGACCGTGCTTGACATTGGTTGCGGTTGGGGCGGCCTGGCACAATACATGGCCACGCGCTACGGGGTCAAGGTAATTGGCCTGACCGTTTCCAGGAAGCAGGTAGAATACGCACAGCGCCACTACTGTGACCCGGCAATTGATATCCGCTTTCAGGATTACCGCAGTTTCAACCAGCGGGTTGATCGCGTAGTTTCGATTGGTATGTGGGAACATATCGGGCCGAAGAATTATCGCACCGCCATGCAAGTCGTTAGACGATCGCTCCCTGATGACGGATTGTTTTTGCTCCACACCATTGGCAACCCGAGGTCAGTTATGGCCATAGATCCCTGGGTCAGCAAGTATATCTTTCCGGGTGGCATGCTGCCCTCGCTGAAATGGTTGGCCCAGAGCGCCGAAGGGTTGTTCATAATTGAAGACCTGCACAATTTTGGAGCTTACTACGACCCCACTCTCATGGCCTGGTACGATAATTTTGACAAGGCCTGGCCAAATCTAAAACGACGCTACGATGAAAGATTTCATCGCATGTGGCGCTTGTATTTACTGAGCTGCGCTGGAGGATTCCGCGCCAGATCCATCGAGCTCTGGCAGTTGGTCCTGTCGCCCAAAGGCGTGATAGGGGGATACCAATCCATCCGCTAAATGTGTTGTGGAAAACACAAAGAGCAGAACTGCTATGCAGATTCTGCTCTTTTTTTATCTCCCGGATGTCTAGATGGGACAGAGTTGAAATATATTTTAGCTATTTGGCGTGCCTACAGAAGGAGTCCGTTTACTGAACACGTATAAATACAAAATTTCTAAGACCCCTAGCGTGTTTACAATTAGCATGACTACGAACTAGACCTTTGAGTCAAGTCTGGCGGCTTTCCATAAGGCTAAAGCTTTCCAGACTAAACTCCAAATTACTAACACAGCCAAAAGGACTTGCACACCGGGCTGAAGAAAGAATAGGGGATATCCATAATACATATTGTTTTTTATTAATGATTAATTATTTTTTTAAACTAGATTTACCGGGAATGCGGATTTTTTTAATGCCAGGATTACGCTTGGATTTCTCAATTTCTTTCAGAAATTTAGTGGTTGCGTTCTTGAAGTTTTTTATAGAGCCAAAACGTGCTGGGTCAATTGCAATAAAAATTGCTCCTCGAGAAGCAGCTACACGATTTGCCGTTTTCTTGTGTTTGCCCATCGTCATTCCCAAGAGACCATTGCACAGTATTTCAACTAACATACCTAAGGCAAAGCCTTTGTAGTCGCCAAATGGAACAACAGAGTATGCATTTTTCGGATCCGTAGTAAATTTACCAGTTTTATCTTTATAAGTTCCCGGCGGTAATTTTGTACCATTTTTTAAAGCGCGTCGAACTTTAGACCATGCGCTTTTTGATGTAGCCATGTCCACTACTAAAGAGCCCCGGCCAGTGGGTATGCTAAACGCTATGGGGTTAGTTCCTATCACTGACTCCGGTGAATCGGGATGTGTCATCATGGCACTACCTCCGTCTATCATTACTATACCCACCAGTTTACTATCGGCGAGTTTTTTTGCATAAGTCCCCGGGCGCATGAAAGGTAAAATGTTTTTTAACCCTACCAATCCAATGCCGAAGCGTTTCGCTTTTTCAGTAGCGAGTTTTGTGGCTTTTTCTGCCGCCAATTGTCCAAGTTCCTTGTTGCCGTCCAAAAATATTGTTGATCCTTTATTTTTAATAACCTTTACTGGGCCGCCCCGTTCTTTTAGGCGCTTTAATAAATTGGGAAATGCGGAAAGGCCATGGGAATGTTGACCGACCTTATCTGCCTCAATATATTCAGCCACTACAAGCACGGCCTCGTTTTTACTGAGGCCATTTGAACGAAGTGCGGCTACAAATTGGTCGTAAATTTTATTATTCATCTATTATTTTCCGTTATTTTTTAAGTCTTTGGCGCCCAGCTCTTTACCTTGTTGCGCCAATTGATAAACCAGTTCATGCGCCTTGTGGTAGGACTCAAACGTGCCGGCATCTATCCATTGTCCTTTTAAAAGCTCAACTTTCAACTCGCCCTTCGCTAAGTACCAGTTATGCAGGTCGATAATTTCCAGTTCACCGCGGCCAGACGGTTTAACATTTTTTGCCACTTCCACAACGCGGTTGTCGTAAATATACATGCCGGGAATTATGTAGTTGGACTTTGGCGACGAGGGTTTTTCTTCAATGCTTAACACATTCATGTTGGCATCAAATTCTACCACGCCGCTTCGTTCGGGGTCCGGAACTTTTACGGCAAACACCAAGCCGCCGCGTTTAAAGTTTTTTATGCTTTCTGAAAAGTCGTCTTCAAAAATATTGTCACCCAAAATAAGTGCAACATTATCGTCGCCAATGAATTCCTCGCCAATTATAAACGCCTGGGCTAGTCCTTCTGGTTTGTCCTGAATTTCGTAAGTAAAGCGCACCCCAAATTCTCGGCCACTGCCCAGCACCTTCATATAGTCGCCGCAGTGGTCAGGGGACACTATAATTAAAATTTCTTCTATGCCGGCGTCCAGGAGCTTTCCCAACGGATAAAAAATCATGGGTTTGTTGTAAACCGGCAGAAGTTGTTTGGATGTAACGCGGGTTAAGGGACGAAGTCTTGTGCCTTCGCCGCCAGAAAGAATAATGCCTTTCATCGTCTAAATTTAGCTCTCGCTTTCGTCCCAATTTGTCAATTGGTACTTACACTTTCGCTAAATTTCTCCTCTCAAGTTTTTGCTTAACCTTGGTTTCGTTACGACGCGATTCGTTACACTTATCTCGTCTACTCAACACCGCGGCCCAAGTAAAAACTTGTTATTAAGATTTAGTTAGAAATTCCTTTAATGCAGACTGCCAAGGTCGCAGGGGTGGGAATTTTGTGTTTTGTAATATTCCATACTTTGGCCGTTTGGCTGGGCGCTTGAAACTCTCTCCCTGTACTGGATTTAATTTTACATCCATTCCTAGAATTTGGAAAATTTTTTTGGCCCAATCTAGCCAGCTCGCCGTGCCGGAATTGGTAATGTGATAAATGCCAAACGGGTAATTTTTTTGCAAAAGTTGTTCAGTGGCCAGAGTAAGATCGGGGATATAAGTAGGGTGGGCGATTTCGTCTTCCACCATGTTTAATTCGGGTTCTTCTTTTCCTGCTGCTATAATTTTTTCCGCGAAACTCTGTTTGCCTTTGCCCCTCCCGCCGTACAGCCAGGAAGTCCGAATGAGATAGAAGTTCTCCATATTTTTTTCCAGCTCAGTTTCTCCCAGAAACTTGGACTTACCGTACTCGCTAATTGGATTTGGTGCATCATCCTCTTTGTAACCCTCTGACTTGGTTCCGGGAAAAACATAGTTAGTGCTATAGTGAACCAAAACAGCGTTTATTTTTTTGCAGGCCCTGGCTAAGTTTCCCAACGCGTATCCGTTAACTTTATTGGCAATAGTGGAATCAAGTTCCGGGGAGTCCACGTCATTGTAAGCCGCGCAGTTGAAAACCACGTCTGGCTTGTAGTTTTCCAGGGCTTCAACAACACTTTCTTCTTTGGTAATGTCTATATTGTGCCGGTCAAATTGTTTGGGGCGGTAGCGGCGGTAGAGAAAAGAAAGTTCACTGCCCAGGTTGCCATGACTGCCCAAAATAACTATTTTCATTACTTTATTACTCCTGCTTCCAGTTCTTCTTGGCTGTATTCAACCTGCTCGTCTTTTAAACTTGGGTCATAAGCAGGGTCTGGATAGTTTATCAGCCAGGCTTCTTCGCCTCCGACATTTTCCAGTCCAGTCGCTACATTTTTGGGAATGAACAACCGTTCCGGGTTACCAGCTTCCAAAATGTTCTCGCTTCTTACCCATTTATCGTTTTCGTTCACATAAGTAATAATCTTCATTTTGCCTTTTAGAGCCACGTAGCGAGCAGCTCTTACTCGGTGCAGGTGATAGCCTTTAAATGCTCCGGGCAGCGCGGCGGACAAGTAAACTTCAGTTTTAGTGCCGTCCTCGCTTTTAAACATTTCCATGAGCCAGCCATTTTCTTGGCCCGCATGGTCTTTGGTTAAAACTTTTTTTGCTGGTTCTTTATGCACGGTAGTCATGATATTCTTTTAAATCAAAAATTAACGCCCGTCAATTTTTGATTTATTAGTTTTAATCGGGGGGCAATCCTGCATAGTAGTTTAAGGATTTCGGGTTTTTAATTTTTTCCACCAGTCCTGGTTGTCCCGGTACCACGCTACTGTTAGCCGCAAAGATTCGTCTAAGCCATACTTTGGCTGCCAGCCAAGTTCGCCGGTTATTTTGGAATGGTCTAAGGCGTACTTTTGGTCATGACCAGGTCGGTCTGTTACAAATTCAATCTTGTCTTCGGAGAGCTTCATAATGCCCAGAAGCTTTTTTATGACTTCCACATTGGACAGCTCCGGATTGTTCGGCCCAATAAAATAAGTTTCGCCGATCTTGCCTTTTTCCAAAATTGCCTCAATGCCCCGGCAATGGTCTTCTACGTAAAGCCATTCGCGAATTTGGTTGCCTGGTTTGTAAACCGGAACCTTTTTCCCTTCCAATAAATTTGTGATGGCTAGGGGGATTAATTTTTCCGGAAACATGCGGGGGCCAATGTTGTTGGCGCAGTTGGAAATAATTATGGGTAAACCATAAGTAGCATGGTAGGCGCGGACTAGGTGGTCGCTCGCTGCTTTGCTGGCTGAATAAGGACTATGTGGATTGTAAGGACTGTTTTCGTTCCATTTTTCTTTTGCATCTAAAGCTAGGTCCCCAAAGACTTCGTCGGTGGAAACGTGGTGGAATCTTTTTAGGTTATGTTTTCGCGCGGCTTTGAGTAAAACATGCGTGCCAATTATGTTTGTATGCACAAAAGCATCGGGCCCGGTAATGGATCTATCCACATGGCTTTCGGCTGCAAAATGGACGACAGTGTCTTGCCTTGCCATAATTTTGTCTACTACTTCTTCGTCTGCAATATCACCTTTCACAAAAGTAATTTTATCTTTGAGCGATGCTAAATTTTCTAAGTTGCCGGCATAGGTAAGTTTATCTAATACTGTAATAGCATCTTCTGGATGCTTATTGACCCAATAGTGCACAAAATTACTGCCAATAAAGCCCGCACCGCCTGTAATTAGTATTTTCATCGAAAGATCTTAATTAAATGGAGAGCACTTCATTCATGGTAACAAATTAGAGGTTATGGGGTCAAAGATATAGAATTTACGCGTTCGCTTTGCTACGACTCGGCGCAGCCGAGCCTAAAGCAAAGCTTTTGGCCCACTTCTTCGTTATCCCGACTATGTCGGGATGCCTCCGCCTCGGCTCGACGCCGAGTCGAGACGGGTCGAACTTGGCTCAAACGCCTAAGTTCTAATAAGGATGGACTTGAGCCCGTTAGAGATCTTTTAAAGATAAAAACTTCTAAATTCAGAATTTGGCGAAAAAAAGTTGGCTTTCTTATGGCATTATTTTAGGCAAATCTCTAACGGGCTTGACAAAAAGCTAAATTTATGCCAGTATATATAGTTAAGAAAGATATAATATATTACTAATAGGAGTTACGGGTTTGAGCCAAGTTTGAGGAAAAATGCAAGGCTTTTGCGAAGCGTAGTTTAACTACGGTGAGCAAGAATGCAGCATTTTGACGAAAAAATTGGCCAAATGCAGTTTGCCGATCGGGCTTTGCCCGTCCTAAAACGGCAATCCCGTAAGTCCTAACTAAATATATGGAAACGACTTCTAAAATTTATCCCACTGCCACCGCGGAAATTGCCAAAATGTTTGGCATAGATTTGTCTATGACCGAACATAAGGCAAGTACTGTAAGTGGCGGTCGCTATCCAGGCAATTTGCCTGTTGTAGAAGGCCAGTTGGTGGGTAATGAAGAAAAAGCGGAAGCGAAAGTAGAAGCAACTGAATCTACAGTTCAACCATTTCACGCTGAACTTTCTGTAAAAGAATTAGACTCGCCAGAAAATACTGCCAATCAACAAACTCATTCCGAAGCTGCAAGTAAAACACAGAAACCTGTTTGGCGGAAAATTATTAAAACCGCCCTGCCTTACGCCATAGTGTTCGGTATTGGCTTGGTGCTGTATTATTTTTACTTTAGCAGCTTTTCATTTTTGAATTTGTTTAAAAATACAAATACCACCACCAAAGTAAACAGCACCCAGCAAACTGCGGCAGTGAGTTCTTTGGAAAAAGCCGAGCAAGCCAAGTACTTTGCCTATATGGCGCAGTTTTACTTTGACGCTGACAGCAGTGTGGTAGATCCAAACAACGACATTTCCGGAAACGGTTTAACAAACTTTCAAAAGTATTTATTGAACTTAAACCCGAAAGTTTACGACACAGCTGGAAACGGCCTGCCAGACGGACAGGCAATTATTTTAGGACTGAATCCAGTTACTGGCCGGCCGCTAACAGATGACCAGAAAAAAATTGTGGACGCCTACTTTGATTTGGAAGGCATAAACAACCGCTTGGCTTTGGGAAGCCTCCACCGACAAACTGCCAGCATTCCAAATGCCCCGACTGTTTTGGGCAGCGAAATTGTTCCAGAGGCTAATCAAAGCGGAACTTCCCCGTCAGCAAGTTTTGGCACGTCGGGTTATACTGCTCCGCAAACTGGCACACAAAATTTTGTTCCGCAAAGTAACACGGTTCCAAAGACTAACACGCAAACCTTTGCCCCAAGAAGCAGCTCTTCCAGTGGTAGTTATTCCCAAGGGAATACAGTTAACAGCGGTAACAGTTTCGGTAGTGCTATGCCTAACAGCGGGGCAAACAGTTTAGGCATTAACACCAGCATGCCGGGCACCTTGCAAATTCCCAGTCTGAACATCACCGTGCCGGTTATTTGGACCGGAGATGTGAAGAATTTTGACAGCGACTTGCAGAAAGGCGTGGTGCACTACCCAGGAACGGCACTTCCAGGCAGTATGGGTACAGCTTACATTTCCGGCCACAGTAGCGGAAGCATTCTTAATAAAAGCGCTTACCGAAAAATTTTTGATAAGCTGAACAATTTACCCGACGGCGGCTCGTTCACTATTACGGTAACTTTGAACAGCGGCAAGAGAGCCACTTTGCATTATGTGGTTGACCGCCGCGGCACCTTTAGCCCCACAGACCCGGCCCAGTTTGCCAACACTTCTGACTCTATTGTCGCGCTGTCCACCTGCTGGCCAATTGGCACGGTCAAAGACCGGTTAGTCCTATTTGGCAAGTTGACTCAAATAGAGCAATAAACTAAAATAATAAGATTTAACAATTTGTGGTAAGTGGTTTTTGTCCCGACAATATGTCGGGGCAATATATCACTCAGCACAGCCGTGCCGCGGTGAAGAGACCGGTCCAATGCGGACTGGTTCCGACCCAGTAAAATGGGTAATCTTTGACAACTTGATTCGGGAGGATCAATCATGAAAAAGCAAATTTTCAAAATCGCAATCGCTTTCGTGTTGTTCGCAATTTCTGCTGGCACGGCTGTCGCTCAAAAGGGCCGGCCCACCAGTGTGGAAGTTTTCAACTTTGACGATCCCCAGGAAATTACCCGGGTCGTTGAAGCCTCGGCGAAGGCCAAAGGAAATCAAATTGTTGAGCGTCCGCAAGACGCTACGTTTGACATCCAAGTTCAACTTACCAGCATTGAGCAACGCTCAAGCTGGACGGAATTTGAACAGCCCAAGCCGCCTTCCAAAGGCGAGCGTACCAAACTGACCATTGCGCAAGTTTTGTACAATGCTTCTTACGAAGTTTACCGAATTCGGCGCGGCGGTTACATTTTGGGACAAATCGCTTACGGGCAGGCTAGCCGAATGGAACAGGAAGTTTACGCGCAGGAATACCGGCGGCAAAACCCGCCACGATTTCAGGTTCAGCAATGCGCGGTCAAAGTGAATATTATCACCTATGATCGCTCAGAAGCGAAATCAAGCGTGGCGTGGAGCATCCCCAAGGTTGTTCCTGTAACACTCTATTACAACATCGTCACGCCGCAGTTCGACTCTGGCGACGGGCAAGTGATTGTCCGACGTGTTGTAAACCATCAAGAGACTGACCAGTTCGCCGTGAAAGGCGATTGGCGTCAATTCGTCGCGGCAGACGCCGTGGCGCAAGCCTTAGGAGGGCAATAGCAGTGAGAAACACTAAAAGAGTACTTGTCACAATCATCGTGGGCGTGTTCTTGCTGCTTCTTTTGGGAGCAGTCAGCGCACAAGAACTTCCCGATCGTTTTGCAACCATGCAACAGTGCAAAGAGGCAAAGCCAGGGAAGTTCGCTTACTATCAGCCTGAGCTGACGAGCAAGGTGAAACACACAGGAGAAAGAACTTACCTCCTGCAAGACTGGTGCGTACTGGAAAGTACGCCTTCGGGGCCAGCGTATGTGCGGTGGTCAAAGGGAACTTACCAGTACTTCCGAGACGGCAAGCCCGTGGCGGACATACGATGCAAAAATCGTGCGGAAGAAGGAGAGGAAGTTCCTGAAGAGGAAGCCCCGGCACCCACGCCAACACCAACCCCAATAGCGACTCCAACTCCATGTCCACCGTCACCAACACCCACTCCTACACCAGTTCCGGAACCGACGCCATGCCCGACTTGTCCCATAAAAGGAATAAAGATCCGCACCTATGCAACAGCAGGATCTAGATTCTGGGGCGGTTTAAGGGACTTAGCAATATCGGAGGCAATAGCCGTGCCTCTTGGCGCGGTATTCAGCAGTCCGGGCAGAAGACTTGAGGGAGGGGCGCTATCGGCGGGCACGACGCTGGCGTTGAACCGTACGGTTCACGCTTTCCGGCCTTCGGATAACGAAGCAGAGATAACGATTATCTACAAAGATGGTCGGAGTGTAAGGTTGCCTTCTAATCTTAAGAAGGGAAAATCACTTGCTCTGCTGACTGAATATCCGGGTGCACAGATCGTCTGGAACAAAGGCGATATCTACACCACGGGTCTTCCGGAGGAGTGCGGGGAATATTCGGCTAAACCGAAAAGCCGAACTAACATTACCCCTTTCCCGTTCCCTTTACGAAGCTCGAAGGTGGTGCAGCCTGTAGTCAACAAGCCGCCGGTGATCATTATTACTCCTCACCGGACCACGACTCCAAACGGTTCGAACTCTGTTGCAAACAGAGTGTTCGGACCGTAACTTCACGTTTGCTTTTTCAATTCGAAACTGGCGCGCGCAATCAATACTTACGATTCCGCGCCTTTTTCTTTTGCCTAAATTTTAAACGCCCATTGCATTGTTGACAAAAATTTCATTTTTGGTTAGCATGGTAGTATAAGGATGTTATATTTTATGTCTGGAATTAAAACCCAACAAATAACTTTGGCCTCAAAGGAAGCCTATAAGATCTTCAAAATTAGTGCTGAACTGGCAGACACTATGGAAGACGTATTGGAAGATCATGCTCAATATAACCCAGAGTTCATAACGGGATTAAAGCTTTCCCTAAAACAGGCGCGGTCAGGCAAGCTTAAAAAAATCAAGTCCCTTAAAGGTTTGAGATAGTTTGTCACATGCGCGAACTGTTTGTAACTTCTCAATTTCGTAAGGATTTAAAAATAATTCCAGCCGGAATTAAAGAACAAGTTGATACATTATTGCCATTACTTAGAAACAACCCTACAGATTTTAAATTGTTAATAAAAAAGCTTAAGGGCTTTTCACCGCCAATTTATCGCATTCGTATAGGCGCTTATCGTCTGGTCTATGCTTTCAATGCAGTTCAGGTTATTCTTTTGAGGATCCGACATAGAAAAGACGTCTACAAAAATTTATCCGCCTCCGCAGAACACCACGGCTTCAGCCGTGGTTGAATGCGGTACGAGCTACGCACGACCATCCAACAACCACGATTAGCTACGGCGGATTCCCTGCCTGCCGCAGGCAGGCGCACGAGTGTTTAGGCGGATAACCCTGCCGAAGCTTAGCGAAGGCGGGTATGTAATGGGCACCACGGGCTTGCCCGTGGGGCTCCATAAATGTTATAAAACCTCGTCGAAAGACGATTTTTTGTTTTATTTATTATTTGTTATAATATTGCAAGTTGTCCGTCTTAATATATAAGGGAAACAAAAGTGAAACTATCGGTTATAATTCCCGCTTACAATGAGGAAAAACGCATTGCCGACACGCTTAAAAGCGTGGACGGGTATTTGGAAAAGCAGAGTTTTGATTACGAAATTATTGTCATAGACAACAACAGTAAGGACAATACTTCTGCCGCGGTTAAAGAACTGGAAGCCACTATTGTTCAAAAATCCACCGTAGTCTTTGAAGGCACGCCCGGGAAGGGTGCGGCAGTGAAGCGGGGAGTAGCGGAGGCTACTGGCGACATTATTATGTTTATGGACGCGGACAATGCCACGCCAATTTCCGAGATTGAAAAATTTTTGCCCTATTTTGAGCAAGGGTATGACGTAGTAATTGGCTCGCGCTACACCAACCCGGATTTGGTGAAAGTGCATCAGCCGTTTTATAGAATTTTACTGTCGCGCCTGAGTAATTTACTGATTCAGCTTTTGGTCGTGCCGGGCATTAAAGACACGCAACTGGGGTTTAAAGCCTTTACCAAAAAAGCCGCCAAAGATATTTTTTCG
>ORMF010319531.1_pt1 | contig 17741 bp, 18 predicted proteins | sample 1779871 | NCBI WGS metagenome assembly ORMF01 (sample SAMEA104232316, study PRJEB22302) | groundwater metagenome | biome: forest; feature: aquifer; material: groundwater | place: USA | collected 2011-08-07 | depth 5.4 m
CGTCGACGATCCGGTCCATCGTCGCGGGCGCCCCGGTCGTGTGGAGCGTGGCGAAGACCAGGTGCCCGGTTTCGGCCGCGGTCACCGCCAGGGCGATCGTTTCCAGGTCGCGCATCTCGCCGACCAGGATCACGTCCGGGTCCTGCCGCAGCACGTGCTTGAGCGCGTCGTTGAACGTGTGCGTGTCGCCGCCGAGCTCGCGCTGGCGGATGATCGCCTGCTTGTTCTTGTACAGGAACTCGATGGGGTCCTCGATCGTCACGACGTGGACCGCTTCATGCTCGTTGATGTAGTTGATCATCGCTGCCAGCGTCGTCGACTTGCCCGAGCCGGTCGGGCCGGTCACCAGCACCAGGCCGCGCGGCTTTTTGCAGAACTCCTTGAGGATCGGCGGATACCCCATCGCCTCCAGTGTCGGCGGATGGCTGGGGATAGCGCGGAAGACCGCGCCCATCGTGCCCCGCTGCAGCAGCGCATTGCCCCGGTAGCGCGAGACGCCGGTGATGCTGTACGAGAAGTCCAGCTCCTTGTCCGCCTCGAACCGCTTGCGCTGATCCTCACCCAGCACCGAGTAGACCATCTCCTGCAGGAGGCTGGGATCCAGCGGATCCGGGCCGGCCGGCACGAGCTTCCCGTGGATCCGGTAGGTCGCCGGGCTGCCGACCGCCAGATGCAGGGCGGACGCCTTCTGTTCGATCATCCCCTTGAGCAGCTCGACAATGGAGGTGGCCGAAGCGCTCATGGACGTTGCTCACGCATGCGCGCACGATTCGATCATCGACTCAAAGATCGCGCGCCCGTCCGAGGAGCCCAGGGCGTCCTCTGCGGCGCGTTCCGGATGCGGCATCAGGCCCAGGACGTTGCCGGCCCGATTGGTCAACCCCGCGATGTGGTCGACGGAGCCGTTGGGGTTCGCCTCTGACGTGACCCGACCGTCCGCATCGCAGTAGCGGAACACCGCCTGCGCGTTCACCGCCGGCAGCAGCCCGCGCTCCGCGGCGTACCGTCCCTCGTTGTGCGCGATCGGCAACCGGATCACCTGCCCCGGCTGAAAGTTGCGGGTAAAAGGCGTGTCGGTCCGCTCCACCCGCAGCGTCACAAACTTGCAGATGAACCGCAGCCCGGTATTGCGCAGCATCGCCCCGGGCAGCAGCCCGCTCTCCAGCAGGATCTGGAACCCGTTGCAGATGCCGATCACCAATCCGCCGTCTTCGGCGAAGGCGCGCACCGCCTGCATGATCGGCGAGAAGCGGGCGATCGCACCCGTGCGCAGGTAATCACCGTAGCTGAATCCGCCGGGCAGGACGATGGCCTCACAGCCGCGCAATGTCGTCTCATGATGCCACAGCGGCTCGACCGGCTGGCCGAGCACGTCCTTCAGGACGTAGACGCAGTCCTGATCGCAGTTGGATCCCGGAAACACCACCACGCCGAACTTCATCGGTCGATCCGCCCTAGGCTTTCAATTCGATCCGATACGTTTCCACAACGGGGTTGGCCAGCAGCTTCTTGCACATCTGCTCGACGGCGCGTTTGGCCGCAGCCGGACGGGCGCCGTTCAATTCGATCTCCACATACTTGCCGATCCGCACCTCGTGCACGCCGCGAAACCCGAGGGAGTCGAGCGCGCTCTTCACCGTCTTGCCCTGCGCATCCAGCAATCCGGGCTTCAGCGTAATGCAGACGCGCGCCTTCATGGACGTCCCGCGCCGGCCGCCGTGCCGAGCACCCGGCTCAACATCTCCTGATACGCCGCCTCGACATCGCCCAGATCCCGGCGGAACCGATCCTTGTCGAGCTTCTTCTTCGTGCCCTGCTCCCAGAAGCGGCAGGTATCCGGCGAAATCTCATCGCCCAGAAGGATCGTGCCTTGATGGCGGCCGAATTCCAGCTTGAAGTCAACCAGGTCGATGCCGCGCGTCAGGAAATAGGCCTTGAGGATGTCGTTGACTCGGGCGGACTCGCGGCGGATGTGCGCCAGCTCCTGGGCGGTCGCCGCGCCCAGCGCGAAGATGTGGTCGTCGTTGATGAGCGGGTCGTTCAGCGCGTCGCTCTTGTAGTGCCACTCGAAGACCGGCTGCTTCAAGACGAGGCCCTCTTCCAGGCCCAGCATCTTGGCCATGCCTCCGGCGACGATATTGCGCATCGTCACCTCAAGCGGCACGATCTCCAGCCGCTTAACCAGCATCTCGCGGTCGGAGAGCGGCTTCACGAAATGGGTCCGCACCCCTTCCCGCTCCAGCAGCTGAAACAGGTGCGCCGAGATCTGGTTGTTGACCACGCCCTTGCCGATGATGGTCCCTCGCTTCTGCGCATTGAAGGCGGTCGCGTCATCCTTGAAATACTGGATGACGAGCGTGGGGTCCTCGGTTGCGTACAAGATCTTGGCCTTGCCTTCGTACAGTTGTTCACCGCGTGTCATCGGTCGGCTCCAGGGTTGGTGCCGGCATCGCTTCGGGTGTCGGCGCAGCGTCGGCTTCAGGACGTGACTTGATGACGGCCGGCGGGACCGGCTCGGCCATCGTCGGCGCAGGAGTCAGCGTGTACGCCCACTCCCGCCGGTCATGAATCGGAAACGGCAGCAGCTCCATCACGAAGTCGAAGGGGATCCAGAAATAGACCGGCGCGCGCAGCTGCTTGCGGTCATCGATCCGCTGGAAGCCGTCCTTGCGCAGCAGCACCCGGTGCCAGCCGTACCAGACAAAGTCGTAGGTCAGCGGCGTTTCGCCTTTGAAGGCGTCGTTGATGTAGACGCTGGCGCCGGGCGGGTCGGTGCGGATCGTGAGCGACCGCCGGATGCATCCCGTTGAACAGATCAGCGCCAGGCAGCCGGCCCCCAACACCCAGAATCGCATGCTCATAGCCCCACCCGTGTGAAGATGCGGTTGACGTGCTTCAAGTGGACTTGCGGATCGACGCACCGCTGCAGCGCCTGCGGGGTCAGATGCGCCCGAATCGCCGGGTCGCGCCGCAGCGCGTCGGTGAAGTCGCTTCCGTTGCGCCACGCCGCCAAGGCGCAGCGCTGGACCAGCTCATAGGCGTTCGTGCGCGAGAGGCCTTGGCGCATCAGCGCGAGCAGCACCTGGCCGGAATAGGTCACGCCGCGCATGCTCTCGAGGTTCGCGCGCATCCGGTCCGGATGCACCACTAGCCCGCGGATGACGTCGGTCATCGACGCGAGCATGTGGTCGAGGGCGATCGTCGCGTCGGGCAGGATCACGCGCTCCACGGAAGAGTGGCTGATGTCTCGCTCGTGCCACAACGCGACGTTCTCCATGGCGGCCACGGCATACCCGCGCAGCAGCCGGCTCATGCCGCTGACCCGCTCGCAGACAATCGGGTTTTTCTTATGCGGCATCGCCGATGAGCCTTTCTGGCCGCTGCCGAAGGGCTCTTCCGCCTCGCGGACTTCGGTGCGCTGCAGGTGGCGAATTTCGGTCGCCAGCTGCTCGAGGCTGGCGCCGATCAGGGCGAGGGGGGTGACGTAGGAGGCGTGCAGGTCGCGCTGCAGCACCTGGGTGGAGATGGGGGCCGGCCGCAAGCCGAGGCGCCGGCAGACCGACGCCTCCACGCGCGGATCCACGTTGGCGAACGTCCCTACAGCGCCGGAGATTTTGCCGACGCCGATCTCCTTCCGGGCGCGCTCCAGCCGTTCCAGGTGGCGGCGGAACTCGTCGTAATAGACCGCCAGCTTGAGGCCGAATGAGGTGGGTTCCGCATGAACGCCGTGCGTGCGGCCGATCGTCAGCGTCCGCCGGTGCCGGCGCGCCTGCGCGGCCAGCGCGCGCAGCAGCTGCCGCACGTCGTCCAGCAGGAGGCCTGTCGCCTGTTGCAGCAGCACCGCCAGCGAGGTGTCCAGCACGTCGCTGGAGGTCAACCCGAAATGGAGGTAACGCCCGTAGGGGCCGACGTGCTCTTCGAGGTGTTCGATGAAGGCGATCACGTCATGGCGGGTTTTGGCTTCGCGGCGCTGCACCTTGGCGAGATTGACCCGCGCCTTGCGGCGGATGGCGGCGACCGCTTGCCGGGGCACGAGGCCAAGCTTGGCCTGCGCCTCGAGCACTAACAGCTCCACCTCGAGCATCACCTTCAGGCGGTGCTCATCGCTCCAGAGGGAGCCCATGACGGGACGCGTGTAGCGGGCGATCATCGACAGCTCCGGGTCCACTGCATACGAGGAGGGCGTGACCTGCCGCGCTGAACACGGCACAGGCAGGCGACGAGCGTTCGTCTCAAGGCAGGTAGTCGGTTAGCCAACAGCGACGTGTGGCGTACAAAGCGGTGCCGTCGTAGCGAAGCGCCATTGTAGCATAGGAGCGACACCCTGTCAAAACGGCGCTCAGCGATTGGGGGCGCGCTTGATGAGGTAGCCGGAGGGGCTCACGTACACCTCCTGGACGCGGCCAGGCTCGACATAGGCGTAGGCGGCCGAGCCATAGACCGCTTCCACAAACGGGAGAGAGGGACCCATCCAGTAGACCGCCTCCCAGAACCGGTCGGCCGCCGGCGCCAGCGCATGGACCGTCGGAGGGATCGTCCGTTGGCGCTCCAAGTCGGAAAACTGCCCGCTGAGCCGCATCGGTCGATGGTAGCTGCGCACCCCCGTGACAAGCAGCCAGGGGTGCCATTTGATGATGCCGCCGCTCACCGACCATTGGTCCCCTCGCAACCGGATGGGTGGCAGCGGCTGCGGCTCACCCTGAGGAGCATAGACCAGCTCAAACTCTTCCGGGGACACCCGCCGGGTGGTGACCGTGGCCGCCAGCGTTTCTCCGGAGAACGCCTGGAACAGATGCAGCACGAGGATCACGGCCGTCAGGCATGCGCCCGCACCACCCCAGATGGCGAGCGACACGAGCTGTCGGATCGCCCCCAACACCCCCTTCACGCGTAACAGATTGCGCAGGTGCCAGAGGGCGATCAGCCAGACGATCAGCGTCGAGAAGAGGAGCCAGCGCATGTCGAGTTTCTCCTTGTGAGCCCCGAAACGGTATGCTAGACTTCGGTCAGGAATGAGGCGATTCTACCATGCTTGAGCTTGATCTGGAACTCGGCCAGGACCCCCAGCGAACGGTCTATGTCCAGGATGAGCCCGCCCTGGAGATCGCCATGCCGCAGGTGTTCGAGCAGCCGGCGCTGACCACGCTCCAGCGGGGAAAGCTGGCGAATGTCGAAGCGCTCGTCGCACACCTGTTCCGGCGCTACCAGGCGGAGCCGACCGCGGCCTGGGGGCCGGACTACCAGGAGCTGATCACCGAGTTCCAGCCGCTCTTCGCGTGGGCGATCGCCTGCTGGGACTACCTGCTCTCTACCGAAGGCTGCCGGTTCCTCCCGCGCAACGGTAAGCAGAAACTGGCCGCCCGAGGCGACTACATCGCCATGACGAGCGGCGACTATTCGCGGTTGGTGCACGGCCTCTTCCGCGCCTGCGTGCTGGAGTTCGCCCAGCAGCCGCAAGCGCCATCCCTCAGCCAGTGGCTGCGCGAGCACTTCTGGCCGTTGGTCCTCGACGCGTACCGCCGGCTGAATGCGCCGGCCGATCCGAGGCAGCGAACGCTCACGCCCTACAGCTACCTGCGCTGCGTCCCCTACGAGTTTCTGAACGAATTCCACCACGATCTGGTGTACACCGCTGTCCGTTGCCTGCCGGAACGGGAATGGCAGGCGATCGACACCTACTTCCTGCACTTCTACACCGAGTCGGCCACGGCCGACACGCTGCACTGCCCGCCGGAGGATTCCCTTGGCCTCCTGCGCCGCGGGCTGACCACGCTGCTCATCCACGACCGACTGGTCTACTGCTTGCTGCGGCAAATTGAGCGGTACTGACCCGTTCACGTGTTTCTTTCCTTGTATTCCTTCCACCAATAGAGGATAATCAAGGTACCGTTTGTCGTCACTGAGTACCGTCACTGAAGGGAGCTGCATGACCTCCAAGACCAAGTGGGAGATCGTCGCTGGGATCGGCGCCATTCACGCCGGCGCGCTGTTGGCTCCCTGGACGTTCACCTGGAGCGCATTCTGGGTGTTTATCGCCCTCCAAGTTGTCACCAGCATGGGCATCACCCTGTGCTACCACCGCTTGCTGGCCCACCGCAGTTTTCAGGTTCCCAAATGGCTTGAATACATCCTGACGCTGTGCGGCACCCTCGCGCTCCAGGGCGGGCCCATCAAATGGGTCGCCACCCACCGGGTGCACCATGCATTTTCCGATCGGCCGCAGGACCCGCACAGCCCGACCAAGGGTTTCTGGTGGGCGCACCTCCTCTGGCTCTTTGCTCACGATGACGTCCTCGATCATCCCACCAAGTTCCTCCGCTATGCGCCTGAACTCGCCCGGGATCCGGTGCATCAGTTCTTCGAAAAGGGCCAGGTCCTGTTGACCATCGGGCTGGGGGTGGCGTTGTACGCCCTCGGCGGACTGCCCTGGTTGATCTGGGGGTTGTTTCTCCGCACGGTCTTTGTCTACCATGGCACGTGGCTGGTCAACTCCGCCGCCCACCTGTGGGGCTATCAGAGCTATGAGACGAACGAGGGCTCGAGAAACAACTGGTGGGTGGCGCTCATCTCCTATGGCGAGGGCTGGCACAACAACCACCACGCCTACCTGCATTCCGCCGCCCACGGCTTGCGCTGGGGGGAGTTCGACATCACCTACGCCGCCATCCGACTGCTGGCGTGGCTGAAGCTGGCCACCCGCGTCCGCCTGCCGCAAGGCAATCCGGCCAAGCTGCCACCGGCGCAAGTGCTGGTCAAGCGGCGACTGCCGATTCCCGTTCCCAGCCTGTCTCTGTAACCTTTTCCCGACTCTCCCAGGGCGCCCAAAATCAGCGAGGCTGCCTTGTCACCCCGTCGACAAACCAGGTATACTTAACCTGTCTTCGGGGAACGACTCCCGAAAAGGCTAACCCGGAGCGATCCGGGGGCCCCGCCCAATCGAATCGATAGGGGCGGGTCCGCCAAGCAGTATGGCGGAGCAAAGCGACCGATCCATCACGGTGTCTGGCACCACAGGTGCCTGACACCGGAGGGATAGCGGCGCTGCCGAAGGAGGATGGATGGTTGTGGAGCCCTCAACCCAACCCGCGTCTGCCTTGTCCTTGTCTCCCGATCTTCGCTCCAGTCGAGGCGCTGCGTTTCTCCTGGCCGTCTACCTCTCCGCCCTCATGCTCCTGCTCTTGGGCGGGGTCTCGCTGCAGCGCACCACGACCGAGGTGAAAGCCTCTGAGATGTCCCGGAGCCTTCAGCAGGCGTTCTGGGGGGCGGAGGCCGGGCTGGACCGGGCGCTGGTCCACCTGCAGCAGAACCAGCCGATCGTCAAACAAACCGATGAGCAGCTGGCCGAAGTGCTCGGGGATGCGGACTACGTCAAGTTCGCCAAGTCCGCTTCCACGACCCTTGCGGATGGGATCTATGGTCCCTTCACCGGCCCCAACGGCACGTATGCGTTCAAGCTACAAACCGCCAAGATCGAGATCCTCAGTCCTAAGACCATGCAGCTGACCCGCACGGTCACCGCGACCGGCACGACGGGAGGGCGGCAGGCGAGCGTGGCCGCGACCGTGGTCAGCGAACCGATACCGCTGTCCGGCATCTTCGCCAACGGCCCCATCACCACGAGTAACGTCGTGATCACCGGCTCCATCCACACCAACACCGGGACACCGGGGAGCATCTTCTTCTATGGGAGCGACGCTCGGGTGTTCGGGGACGTGACCATCGGCACTCCTGATCCCGCCAACCCTTATACGAAACTCTATGGATCGCCGCGGTGGATGGACGCTTGGGATGGATACGTCAGTGACCCTGATGGGGACGGAACCGGCACGGTCAGCGACTGGGACGGATATCACAAGGCGTTGATGGGAAAAGCGGGGGTGGTCATCGCCGGAGCCGGCTATGCCGGATGGACCCCGAAACGAACGGTGAGCGGCACCCTCGCCGCGGTCGACCTGCCGACCATCCAGCCCATTCCGATGCCGGCCGCCCTGGCATCCGTCACCGCCAAACCGCTGGTGGTGCCGAAAGATCAGCAGCAGCTGATCATCGATGGCGCCCCCTGCGATCTGAGCGGGCCGCTGCCCTGTGATCTGAGCAATGCCAACGGCCCGGGGTTGCCGGATGGCAAGATCCTTCTGAAGCTGGACCATCTCGCGCTCGGCCGGGAGAGCGAGCTCATCTTCAACGCCCCGGCGGAACTCTACCTCAACGGGCGCATGGTCGGCACCGACAGCAACCTGGGCAACAGCTACTATGGGCTTCCCAAGAGCGATTCGGCGATCTACCTGGGCACCGATAGCGTCCTGGTCTCTCTGAACCCTGAGGGGCACACGATCCCAGACGGGGTATCGCTGTTGGTGACCAAGGCTGCGCCTGGCCACAAGGCCGGGGCCATCATCGCTGATATGCCCTGGGCGTTTTTTGGATCGGTCTGGGCGCCGGAATCACCGGCCAGCCTCTCAGCCTCTTTCGCATTCGAGCGGTACAACGCCTGGATGGATCTGGACGAACATATGAAGGATCCCGGGACAACGGGAGGGCTGAAGGGGATGAAAAACCCGTATATCGTCGTTGAGAAACTACAGCTCGGTCCCAGCGGTTCGGCAGGGTGCTCCGCCTTCATCGTGGATCAGGCCAAACAATCGGACAAGAACGTCTCCTACACAGTCACCGGCTGGCACAACACGCAGGATCGCGTCCTTCCCTAAGATGGTTGTGGAGCCCTCAACCCGATCGAGGCGCCAGGTGTTACGGCTTCCTGTTCTCCGTTCCACTCGCGGGGCTGCGTTTCTCCTGGCGGTCTATCTTTCCGCCCTCATGCTCTTGCTCCTGGGCGGCGTCTCCCTCCAGCGCACCACTACTGAAGTCAAAGCTTCTGAAATCTCTCGCAACCTCCAGCAGGCGTTCTGGGGGGCGGAGGCCGGCCTCGATCAGGCGCTGACCCACTTGCGACAAGATAAACCCTTGCCCTTAGGGGCCCGCAATGCAGCGCTGGCAGCGGCTGCAGCCGATGCTCGACGGATGGGGTCTAATGGCACCATTTATGCCCTAGGAAATCCCAAAACGTTTGCCGATGGCACCTACGGCCCGTTTGCCACGCCTACCGGCACCTACATGTTGAAGGTGCAAACCAGCAAAATCGAGGTCACCGGCCCGGATGGCGCGCGGCTGACCCGGACCTTCACCGTCACCGGCACCTCAGCCGGTCGGCAGTCGACGGTCAGCTCCACCGTGGTCACCGACGACGTCCCGCTCAGCGGGATCTTCGCCAACGGAAGCGTGAGTGTGGGGGATCTGCTGGTCATGGGCTCGCTCCATACCGGCCAAGGCACGCCGTGGAGCGTGTTCATCAACGATTCCACGCGTAATGCCCGCATCATGGGCGACGTGACCGTTGGCCCACCCGACAAGACAAACCCCTACGACGACTTGGTCGGCCCGGCTCAGCAATGGGGCTATGCGGACTGGCAGGTCGATCCGAACGTGAGCCCGAAGGTTGGCATTGGGATTCGGTCCTCCTATCTGTGGGGCAACATGTGGCCCCCGCGCAATGTGATCACGGGTAAGATGGCGGCAGTAGAGATGCCGCGCATTCCCTCGCTCACCCGCTCGAAGAGAGCCAAACCGCTGCCAGGCCAGCCCATCACGTTGGATGTGCCTACCAACGGCCGCATGACGATTAACGATGGAGACCTCATTGACACGAGCAATCTCTCGCACCTACCGGATGGGAAGATTGTCTTGGACCTGGATTATTTAAGCATTGGGTACCGGGCCCAAGTGACGACGAATGCCCCCACCGATGTGTACTTGCGCGACCATGTTTTCCTGGAAGATGTCGGCACCCCGCTGGGCTATGGCGTGGACGCTGCCGCCTATGTGGGACCCGAAAGCGTGTTCGTGGCCGTCGATCCCGCCAAGGAGAGCCAGGGCGTGCAGAGCGTCTATCCGGACGGCATCAGGCTGATGGTGACGCAACACAAAGAGCCCGGTGTTGTCATCGTGGATCAGCCCTGGGCGTTCTTCGGATCGATCTACGCGCCGGACTCGATGGTGGCGGTCGAGGCCAATGAACGGTGGGTCGAGGAGTTGAAGCATCTGGTCGGGACGATAGACCTGAAGAATTTCGATTATGCCAAGTTTTACGCCGCCAATTATGCCCCAGGCATTCCCGGCAAGACCAAAGGCCTGATGACTCAGTATGTCGTGTCAGATGTGATGCGGGGATCCGGCGGCTGCTCCTCACTCTTCGCTGAAGCCGCAACGGCGAACAAGAAGGCGAATAACGGCTCCGCCACGCTGACCGGCTGGCACAACACGCAGGACCGCGGGACCGCCCCATAAGAGTTGGCCTCCGCCGCACAACGACAACGGCCCGGACGTCTGTCCGGGCCGTGCTGTGTTGGAAGGGGACCTTCTTAGAGGCGAACGAAGCGGCTGGAGAACAGTACGGCGAGCGCAAGCGCGATGATGAACAGCGGAGCGATCGCCACGAAGAGGAGCAGCCGGCGATCCCCCTTGAGGTGCATGTAGTAGAGAGCGACGAGCAGCGCCTTGACGGAGGAGAGAATCAGCACGGTCGCCACGACGAGCCATTTCGGCAGGCCGAGTGCCAGCTCGCACAGCACCACCCCGAGCAGCATCAGGCCGGCGAGCCAGCCCCAGATGGCCACGTACCGTTTCGTAGAGGTCAGCGCCTGGGGCATAGGCGGCTAAAACAGGTAGAGCAGCGGGAACAGGAAAATCCAGACGATGTCGACGAAGTGCCAGTAGAGGCCGGCCAGCTCCAGCCGGTGCTGCTGCCCACCCCACCCCGCCCCGCGGAATGTCTGCCGGAGCACGAACAGATTGAAGACGATGCCCCCCAGTACGTGCAGCGCATGGAAGCCGGTCAGCGTGAAGTAGCAGGACCAGAACACGTTGGTGCTCGGAACGATGTGGTGCGAAAACTTCTGGGCGTATTCGTAGCCTTTCACGCCGAGAAACAGGCTCCCGAGCGCGATGGTCAGCAGCAGCCACATCCGGATGGCGGGCAGATCGCGGCGCTCCAGGGCGGCCAACGCGAGCACGATCGTGGTGCTGCTGCAGATGAGGATCAGGGTGTTCGCCGTGCCGATCCAGACGACCAGGTGGCCCTCCGAGCCGGGCCATTGGAGGTTGCTGAACCGCAGCACGATGTAGGCGCCGATGAGGCCGGTGAAGAACATCACCTCGGAGGCGAGGAACAGCCACATGCCCAGCTTCCCATTGGGAATACCGGTCACGGTGGAAGACTCGGCGTGTCCTGCGGAGATCGCGTGCGCCGTCATGGAGCCATCCGCTCCCTCGAGAGGTGATCGATCAGCGCCAGGCTCACGCGACGGGTGAGGTTGAACGGCCCGAAACAGCCGCTCGTGATGAGGAGAGCGGCCGCAGCCACGCTGAGAGTCCGTGCGGGAGACCGGATCATGAACGACGGTAGCCTAACATAGGCGCGGCAGCGATGCAAGATCACCGGAACCCGACGATCAACCCGCCCGCCACCCAGCGCGCGAACCAGTCGCTCAGCGGAAGCGCGGCGTCGCCCGACCGGTCCGCTAAGGTCGCGCACGCCTCTCCCAGCGTGCAGCCGTCCAGCAGCGACTCGAGCAGCACCCCCTGCCGCTCATCCACCAGCTCGCAGTGCACCTGCAGTCCCCGGCGCGCCACGAGGACGCGTTGGGGACGATCCATCACGGGCAGGTCGATCGTCTTACGCGCCTGGTGCCGCGCTTGCCAGAGATCCAAGATCGGCCAGGGGGAGGCGACCAATCGCACGGACGGCTGAAACACCAGCGTCGACCGATCGGCCCTTTCGACCGATAGTGCGGCGAGCGGGTTTGCGCCGGCCGGCGTCTGCTCGAAGGCATGGAACGCCTCGGAAACCGCCCATTCAAGCCGGGCCAGATCCGGCAGAAACGGCAGCTGGTGGGTCAGCGGCGTCCCCGGCAGCCACTCGGGTAGATGCCGACCAACCAGGCTGAGATTGTAGTCCTGCGATGGATACCGCTCGGTGTAGGCGTGCGCCAGCGCATCAAACGCGGGCTCGCCGACGAGGTGGAGAACGGCCGGGTAGGCTTCGCGTAACGCCTCACGGGTGCGCGCCAGATCCCCGCCCGCGTACCCCGCCAGCCGCTCTTCCCCTGGTGCACCGCGCTGCGGATTCAGGCGCGGCGACATGAGCGCCGCGGAGGCGGCCCCCGGGCGAGGCAGGATGCGCGCCTTCATCCATCGTTGGAGATCGCGGAGCGAGGGGTCGGCCATCAAGGACGTGCGGATCGCGGCTACACGGACACTTCGGGCTGGCCGCCGCAGACCTGCACGTAGATGGCGCGGGCGCGCTCCGCCTCTTCCGCCAGCCGCGGAAACGGCGGGATCTGCTCGTCCCATTCGATGAGCGTCGTGACCGGCCCCCAGCGCTGCAGCGCGTCGCGGTACAGGTTCCAGACCGCTTCGATGACCGGCGCGCTGTGCGTGTCAAAGAGGTAGGCGCCCATGTCGGTATGGCCCGCCAGATGGAACTGCCCCACCAGCTCACCGGGGACGTGCCGGAGAAACTCGGCCGGATCGAACTGGTGGTTGTAGCCGTTGACGTAGATGTTGTTGAGGTCCAGCAAGATGCCGCAGCCGGAGCGCTCCGCGATGGCGGTCAGGAACTCCCATTCCGGCATCGTGGAATGGGCGTACGTCACATAGGTGGAGACGTTCTCCAGCAGGAGGCGTCGGCCCAGGAACGCCTGCACCTGCTCCACGCGCCCTGCGATGTGCCGCACCGCCTCTTCGGTGAACGGCAGCGGCAGCAGGTCGTGAAGGTTCGCCCCCTCGACCCCGGTCCAGCAGAGGTGGTCCGACACGATGGCCGGCTCAATGCGGTCCGCCAGCGCTTTCAGCCGCTTCAGATACTCCTGGTTGAGCGGATCGGTGGAGCCGATCGACAGCGAGACGCCGTGGAGCGCGACCGGGTAGCGGCGGCGGACCTGCTCCAGGACGTGGAGCGGGCGGCCGCCGGAGTCCATGAAGTTTTCCGAGATCGCTTCAAACCAGTCCACGGCCGGCCAGTCCCGAGTGATGACGTCGTAGTGCTCCGTGCGGAGCCCCACCCCGCATCCCAGCACCGGCCAGCGTTTCGCGGACATGCATGCGCTCCTAGTCGGCGGTGACGATGATGGTGCCGCAGCCGATGCGCCCGCCGGCGTTGCCCGTCGGCTGGCCGAAATCGTCCACGGTCTGGTGCAGCACCACGGACCGGCCCGCGATGGTGAACGGCCCCTCGCTGACGGACACACCGGGCAGGGTCAACTCCAGCGAGCCTTTCCCGTCCTCGCCGATCTCGATGTTGCCCAGGTCCCCGGCATGCGCGGCAGCCAAGCCGTCCTTGGGCAGATAGCCGTGAGGCACGCCGTCGGGATTGTAGTGGCCGCCGGCTGATTGGCCTTCTTGGCCGCAGTCGCCGAACTGGTGGATGTGAATCCCATGCTTGCCGGCAGGCGCATCCGAGATCTGGATGGACACGGCCAGCATCCCCTCTCCCGCTTCATCCGCCGCCTGGTCGGTGAATGTGGCGTTGCCGTTCAGGGGCGAGCCCTCTTCCGCCGTGCTGTGGATAAACGCCGCGGCGGTCTCCGCCCACACCTGCGACACGCGCATGCTGACGATGGCGAGCAGGGTGATGCATCCGATTCTCATCGCGTTCATGGCACACTCCTTTCATTTAACGACCAGTCGTAGTCCAGGAACTTCAAGCTGAATTGCTCCGGCACCGGCAGCAGCGGCTTATCTTGCGGGACGAAGCCCCCGATGACCGCCCATAAGCTCTTTGCCGTGAACGGCCCGGCCGGCACGAAATCCTTTGCGTACCATTTGAAGATTTTCGACACCCAGAGCGTCTTGGACGGATACTCGACACGCATGCCGTGCACCTCATCAACAAGGTACCGGTTGACTTGCGCATCGAGCTGCGCGCTCACACGCTCGGGCACGTACGCTTCGCTGCGCAGCACGGGACACCCTGTCGCGGCGCACACGACGGCGAAGTGGATGCGCCAATCGCCCAGCGCCCGGCCCTTGGCTTCGATCTGGTTTAAGGTGAGATCCTGATTCGCGACCCGGTACCGGATCTTGTCGAAGAAGCCCCTGATGTCCTTGACCGACTGCACCGGATAGCGGTCGAGCACGCCCTTGAACACGCAGGCGTTGTACGCATTGATCCAAAACGCCAGCTGCTCCTCTTGTGACGCGAATTGATCCGGCTGGGCTGTCGCCACACTGACCAGATAGTCGGGCAAGACCGAATCCGAGGCGGCAAGCGCCGCAACGTAAGAGACTCGCCCTTCCTCATTCACATAACGCCGCAGCAGGCCGTCCCATGCGGCGTGATCGACGTCGGCGGTGCACGGCACGCCGCCCAGCACCGCCAGCGCGGAGACGAGCAAGACCTGAATCGCGCTTCTCATCGCTTCCACGCCAGGATCTGCGCAAGCCACCGCTTCACCCCCGGATTGAGCTTGGTTTGCAGGTGCGCGTTCGCCGCCCGCTTGAGCGCTTCGGATTGCGTCGGATAGGGATAGACCGCGTTGGCCAGCGAGGCGAGTCCTCGGCCGCCCGTCATGGCCAGCGTGAAGTAGGTGATCAGATCGCCGGCATGCGCCGCCACGACCGTCGCTCCCAGGATCCGGTCGGTCCCCCGCTTCAGATGCACGCGCACAAATCCGTCGTCCTCCCCATCGAGGATCGCCCGGTCGTTCTCCGCCAGCGGCACGGTGATCGTCGTCACCGGCTCGCCCCGTTCCCCGGCTTGCGCCTCGTACAGTCCCACATGCGCGATCTCCGGATCGGTGTACGTGCACCACGGCACGACCAGGCGGCTGGCCCGGTTGCGGCCCCAGAAGAGCGCGTTGATCATCGCCAGGCGCCCGAACGCGTTGGCGGTGTGCGTGAACTTGAACGGGCTGGCGATATCCCCCGCCGCGTAGATGCGCGGGTTCGTCGTCTGCAGGAAGTCGTTCACCTGGACACCGGTCCGGTCGTGCTGCACCCGGGCCGCCTCCAAATTGAGCCCGTCGGTGTTCGGCGCGCGCCCGGCTGCCACGAGGATCGCATCACACGCCACCTCGATCTGCCGGCCTCCCTGTTCCACGATGACGACGCGGGTCTCCCCCCGCCGCTCCGCGCGCTGCGTCTTTGCGCCGAGCAGCAGCGTGATCCCTTCCCGGAGAAACGCCCGCTGCACGATCGCCGCGGCATCGGCATCTTCGCGATTCAGGATGTGCCCGGCATTGTGGATCAGGATGACCTCGCTGCCGAACCGCCTGAACGTCTGGGCCATCTCGCAGCCGATCGGCCCTCCGCCGACGATCACGAGCCGCTGGGGCAGACTGGTGCGCTCAAACACCGTTTCGTTCGTCAGATATCCGGCCTCCTGGAGGCCGGGAATGGACGGGGTCTGAGGACGTCCGCCGGTGGCGATCACCGCGCGGGCGAACCGCAGTCGCGCCCCATCGACTTCGACGGTATCGGTTCCGGTGAACCGTCCCTGCCCCAGAAAAACGTCCACCCCCGCCTGCGCAAGGTGCTGCACCGAATCCGCAGGGCTGATACGGGCCCGCAGGCGGCGCATCCGTGCCATGACCGACGCGAAATCCACGGTCATGCCCTCCGGCACGCGGATGCCGTACGCCCCGGCCTCGCGGACCGCCGCCGCGACTCTGGCCGCGCTGATCAATCCCTTCGACGGGACGCAGCCGGAGACGAGGCAGTCGCCTCCGGTGAGATGCCGCTCGATGAGCGCCACGCGCCCCCCGACGGCGGCGCAGCCCCCGGCCGCGGTCAATCCTGCCGTCCCGGAGCCGATGACTACAAGGTTATAGCGGCCGCGCGGCTCAGGGTTCACCCAGTCACGGGGGTGCGTGTTGCGGATCAGCTCGCGGTTGTGCTCGTCATCCGGCAAGATGAGCGGCCCCGCGTCCCGTGCGATGGTTCCGGCGCGATCAGCCATGTCCCGCTCCGGCGGCGTTCTGCCGGGTCTTCCACGCCCGCTGCGCCCACATCAGTCCCACAATCAGGAGGATGGCCACGCCGAGTTTCCAGATCTGTTTCGGGTTCGTGATCGACTCCCCCAGATAGACAAAGGCGAACCCGCCCGGGATCATGCCCAAAAACGTCGCCAGGAGATAGGGCCAGAAGCGCACCCGGGAGAACCCCAACCCGTAGTTCTGCACATCGAACGGCAGGTTCGGAATCAACCGGATGAGCAGCACCGCCTTGAAGCTGTTCTCACCCAACTTCTGGTCGAGCTCCGCCACCTTCCCCTTCAGGAGCTTGGCGACGACCTCCCGCCCGAGCAGGCGTGCGACGAGAAACTCCGTGCAGGCGCGCAGCGTCGCTCCGCACAAGGCTGCCAGGGTCCCCCAGCCTTTTCCAAAGGCCACGCCGGCCAGCCCGGTCATGACGATCGCCGGCAGGGGCACGATCGGCTGCCCGTAGGCCACAATGTAGACGACCGGCGCCCACACGCCGAAGGACAGGATAAACTCGCGCACCCGCTCCGGCGTGAGCTGCCGCACGTCCACGCCGGCCGCCTTGAGGCCCCAGCCGATCCCCGCCACGAGGAACGCAAAACCCGCCAGTTTCAGCCACGTGGACCCTTTCATCGGACCATCCCCATCACCACCATCAGCAACACCCTGAGCCGGTCCCGGTTCCAGGCGAGCAGCATGCGCCGCCGGTCGCGGCCAGCGCGATCTCCCGGGCCTTCCCGTCAGGCTCCAGGATCGTGAACTGGCCGGCATATGGCGGATGGGAGAGTTTGCTGGCGGTATCGGTGCAGACGGTGATCGCCACATCGCGCGGGAACAGGTGCCCTTCCTCGTCCAGGATCGCTTTGAACGGGCCGCGATAGATCGCCTGCTGGCCGATGAACCGGCAGCCCGCGGTCTTCTCGAACTTGAATCCCTGCACGGTGACCGAGTAAAAGTCGAAGCCTTCGATCGTCTTCCAGTAGCTCTTCTTCATGACGGAGAGGCCGTAGAAGCCGGCCTGCTCGAGCATCGCCAGGAACTGCTCCTCGGTCAGCGCGCCGACGATGCACTCCCCCCACAGCCGCTCGTTGACCTTCAGCCGCGGCGGCACCTCGCGGTCCGAGACGATGTCGGCGATCACCGCCCGGCCATGATCGTTCAGAATCCGCCAGAGTTCGGCGAACACCTTGGCCTTGTCGGGCGAGAGATTGATGACGCAGTTGGACGTCACCACATCGGCGGTCTTCGAATCGACCGGAATCTCTTCGAGATAGCCCTTGCGGAAGGTCACCACGTCATACCCGAGCGCCTGCGCCACCTTGGGCCGGTTGGCCCGCGCGACCTCCAGCATCTGGTCGGTCATGTCCACCCCGATGACGCGGCCGGAGGGGCCAACGTACTTCGCGGCGATGAAGCAGTCGATGCCGGCTCCCGAGCCCAAATCCACGTAGACCTCGCCGGGCTGCGGATGCGCGGAGGCCACCGGCGAGCCGCATCCGTAGAACCGGTCGATGACGTCCTGCGGAATGTGGCCGACGTCCGACGGGTCGAACGTCGTCGGGCAGCACAGGTCGGCCTGCGGCGTCTGCGCGGCCTGGCCGTAAAACTCCTGGACGATCTTTCGCGGCTTCTCGACGTCAAAGGAGAGCACGCAGTTGGAATGCAGGAAGGCGACCTCGGTATCGTGCGCCCCCAGCTCGGTCGTGC
>ORMF012113377.1_pt1 | contig 17736 bp, 14 predicted proteins | sample 1779871 | NCBI WGS metagenome assembly ORMF01 (sample SAMEA104232316, study PRJEB22302) | groundwater metagenome | biome: forest; feature: aquifer; material: groundwater | place: USA | collected 2011-08-07 | depth 5.4 m
ATCGACATGACGCTGAGCGCAAAGGGGCGCCTGCTCCTGCGCCGGCTGATCGATCTGGTCTGCGGCGTAATCATCCTAGGGCTTGCCTGGCGCGTGTGGATCAAGGCCGGGAAGATCGCCGCTTACGCCGACACCACGGAGGTCTTGCGGCTGCCGGTCGGCCCGTTCGTCTACTTCATGGCGGCCATGGTTGCCGTCACCGGCATCGTGCATCTGGGCAAGGTGATCTTCCCGGCCGCCCCCCGCACCGGGCAGTTCGATCCTGAGAAGACGACGGCCACATGACAGAAGCCCTGGTCGGCCTCGGTCTGATGATGGTGCTGGCGCTCCTGCGCATCCCGATAGCTATCGCCATGGGCGTAGTGGGCTTCCTTGGCGTTGCCTATCTGCGCGACTGGAACTTCGCCCCCGCGCTGGCGATGGTCGAGACCAAGGTTTACGAGACCGGGCGCAACTACACGCTCTCCGTGGTGCCGCTCTTTATCCTGATGGGCAACCTCGTCACGCGCGCAGGCATGTCCCAGGAGCTGTTCCGCGCCGCCTACACCTGCATCGGCCACCTGCGCGGCGGGCTCGCCATGGCGACGGTGTGCGCCTGCGCCGGCTTCGGCGCCATCTGCGGCTCCTCGATCGCCACCGCCGCCACCATGGCCAAGGTCGCCTATCCGGCCATGAGCAAGCTCGGCTATTCGGACCGCCTGGCGACCGGCGCCATTGCCGGCGGCGGCACGCTCGGCATTCTCATTCCGCCCTCGACGATCATGGTGATCTACGGCGTGCTGACCGAGACCAATATCGGCAAGCTGTTCGCTGCAGGCATCCTGCCAGGCATTCTGGCCACCTTCCTGTTGTGCCTGGCCGTGCAATGGATCGTGTGGACCGATCCGGCCTCCGGGCCGCGCGGCGAGCGCTCGAGCTGGCGCCAGCGGTACACTGCGCTCAAGGGCGTATGGGCGGTGGCGATGCTCTTCATCGTCGTCATGGGCGGCATCTACGGCGGCGTCTTCACGGCCACGGAAGGGGCAGGCATCGGCGCCTCCGGCGCTCTCTGTTTCGCCCTGGCGCGGCGCGCGCTGACCTGGCATACGCTGCTGGACGCACTCATCGAATCCGGGCGCACGACGGCGATGCTGTTCGCCATCCTGACGGGTGCGCTGATGTTCGCCGAGTTCGTCAACTACACGTCGATGCCGGACGACCTCAAGAACCTCGTCACCTCGTTCAACCTGTCGCCGGTCATGGTGGTGGCGGCGATCTGCGCCATCTACGTGATCCTCGGCACGGCGATGGAAGAGCTGTCCATGATCCTGCTGACGGTGCCGGTGTTCTTTCCCCTCATCGTGCACCTGGGTCTCGATCCGATCTGGTTCGGTATCCTGATCGTGGTGGTGGTGGAGATCGGGCTCATCAGCCCGCCCGTCGGCATGAACCTGTTCGTCATCACCGCGCTGTTGCCGCAGGTGCCGACCCGCACGCTGTTCCACGGCGTGCTGCCGTTCATGGTCGCGGACGTGATCAGGCTCGCCATCCTCATCGCCTTTCCCGCCATCTCGCTGTGGCTGCCGAGCCTGATGCGGTGATCCCACCGTCAATTGCCGGCCAGGATGGCTGCGCTCAGCAAGGTCGGTCTCGAAATCAGCGACCCAGCAGGTCACTCGGAACGGCGCTTGGCATATTGCGATTTCGATCGCGGTTTCTGCAGGCGGCGGACATCCTCGCCGGCCTCGGCGAGCAGCCAATCGGTGAAGGCCACTATTTTCGGCAGCTCGGCGGTGGCCTTCGGACGGACAATCCAATAGGCGTAAGGAACCGGCAGGGGCATTGCGAAAGGGCGTACGAGGCGGCCGCCGATCAGGTCCCAAGCCGCAAGCGCCGTCCGCGTCAGCGCAACACCTTGTCCGTCGATGGCCGCATCGATCGCCATGCTCGCCTGGTTGAGAACGGGCCCACGTGACAAGTCCACATTCTTGACGTCCGCGGCTTCCAGCCATTTGCTCCAGTCCTGCCGGTCGTTGACATGCAAGAGCGTGTATCGGCTCAAGTCGACGGGCTTGCGCAGAGGATTGCGACCCTCCAAGAGCCTCGGGCTGCAGACCGCAAACAGCTCCTCGGCACAGAGGCGGGTGATGTGGAGCCCCGGTGCCTGTCCGTCGCCGTGACGGATCGCCAAATCGACATCCTCACGCGCAAAATCCACATGCTGCAGCGAGGCACTCACCCTCAGATCGATGCCTGGGTGCACCTCGGCGAAGCGGCCCAAGCGATGCACGAGCCATTTGGCCGCGAAGTTGGGAGAGGTGCTCACCGTCAGCGTCCCGGCGCTCTGCCGTTGCAACAGGCGCTCGGTGCCGTTGGCGATCCGGTCGAAGGCGTCGCGCACGACCGCCAGGTAGGCGCGCCCGGCTTCGGTAATGACGAGGCGCTGGCGCTCGCGATTGAAGAGCTTGATGCCGAGCTCCGCCTCCAGCGCCTTGACCTGATGACTGACGGCGCCCTGCGTGACGCACAGCTCCTCGGCCGCACGCGTGAAGCTCTCGTGGCGCGCTGCGGCCTCGAAGGCCTTGAGCGCGTTCAATGCTGGCAGCCGGCGTGGCATGGGCGACTTCATGAGAAAAGTTGTGGCAGGGTAGAGAAAGGATGCTTTGCGGGCAATGCCTTCCTGGCCCTATTGATCCGGCTCCCACGCAGTCGCTCACAGCGAGCTCAACGCAGTCTGGAGCCAAAACATGACAAAGCCCCTGGTCCAGGGACGGGCTTGCACCGCTGGGCAAATCGCAGGTGCACACGCTTTCTATCACCAAGATGATTCATCAAGTCCAGCAAGGGGCTGGCTGGAGACTGTGCACATCTGGATGGCGCGGAGCCGTCAGCGAAAAGCCCTCGGCGAGCTGGCCGCGCTGGATAGCTACCTCCTCCAGGACATCGGCGTTTCACAGGTCGAGGCGCTGCGCGAGGCCGCAAAGCCGTTCTGGCGGCGGTGAATTCAACGTCCGCCGCAATGCCCCCATCAATGAGCAAGCGAGAGGGGGCAGTTTCCCGTAGACCAAAATGCTGAAAGGATGGAACGCGGGTCTGCGGGTGACCGACGACCTTACGTTCAGGGCACCATGACGAGCACCATATTGGAGGGGAGCGATCCGTCAGCGGGCGCAGGTTCGGGCACAGTCCGATGGCTGTTGGTGGCGCGGGGCTTGCGCGATTTCGGCGACGGCTTCGTTGCCGTGCTGCTGCCGGTCTACCTGATCGCGCTGGGGTTCTCCGCCTTTCAGGTCGGCGTCATCGCCACCGCGGCCTTGTCGGGCTCGGCCCTCCTCACGCTCGGCGTGGGGCTGGTGGGCGCACGCTACGCCCCCCGGCGCCTGCTGCTGGCCGCGGCCAACCTCATGGTCGCGACCGGCGTGGCGTTTGCCCTGGTGCACGACTATGCCCTGCTGCTGGTGGTCGCCTTCGCCGGCACCGCCAATCCGTCGGCCGGCAGCGTCAGCGTGTTCGTGCCATTGGAGCATGCGGTGCTGAGCCGCGAGGTGTCCGATCGCAACCGCACCAAGCTGTTCGCCCGCTACAGCCTGATCGGCGCCATGGCCGGGGCGTTCGGCGCGCTGGCCGCCGCGACGCCGGATTTCCTGGCTGCGATCGGCCTCGGGCAGCTGGCGGCCATCAAGGCGATGTTCGTCCTCTACGCGGCCCTGGGCATCCTCGGCGCGGTCATCTACGCGCGCATCCCGCCGCGGCCCCGGCCGCGCAACGGCGGCCAGCAGACCGCGGCGCTCGGGCCGTCGCGTCACATCGTCTACAGGCTCGCGGCCCTGTTCAGCCTGGACGCCTTTGCCGGCGGCTTCGTCGTCCAGTCGCTGCTGGCGCTGTGGCTGTTCGAGCGGTTCGAACTGTCGCTGTCGGCGGCGAGTCTGTTCTTCTTCTGGTCGGGGGTGCTGGCGGCCTTCTCATTTCCGGTGGCGGCCTGGCTGTCGCGGCGCATCGGCCTCGTCAACACCATGGTATTCACGCACATTCCGTCGAGCCTGTGCCTCATGCTTGCCGCCTTCGCGCCCACGCTCCCCCTGGCGCTCGCCCTGCTGCTCGCCCGTGCCGCCCTGTCGCAAATGGACGTGCCGACCCGTTCCTCCTACGTGATGGCCGTCGTTACCGAGGCCGAGCGCCCTGCTGCAGCGAGCTTCACGTCCGTGCCGCGCAGCCTTGCCGCTGCCGCCAGCCCCGCGCTCGCCGGCGCGCTGTTTGCCGCTTCCCTGCAGGCCTGGCCGCTCGTGCTCTGCGGCAGCCTCAAGCTCGTCTACGACGTACTGCTGCTCGTGCAGTTCCGGCACCTCAAGCCCCCGGAGGAGCGATAACGCGCCCCGCCGCATGCGCTTCCTGCCATACTCGCGGCCGTGCTTGCCATGCTGTCAGCCGCGCTCGATGAACGTGCCGCACACGACCCGCACCCGGTCGCCGGCTTGGCCTCGACGATGCGCTTCACCGGTCGAATGGACATGGGTTTCCTTCTCCTTCACGCGGGGCAGACACAAGCGATCGCGGCCGCCCGCGACAGCAGCCTTACACTTGCCCGCGCTTGGCTCAATCCTATGCGAGGCCAAGGCACGCTTGCGGCGGCCGGCCAACGCTCGGGTTGAGGCCGCAGGGTCCGCTGTCGGCCTCTTGCTGCCGGACGCCGCGCCTGGCAGGGGATTTGTGACCCCGACCGGCCTACTCGGCGAGTCGACTGGCTTTAGGCTGCGGTTGACCGGGCTTTCCGCCTACTGATCCCGGTGCTAACTCTGTTGTGTGGCGACCTGAGGGGAGGCGAATGAACAGGCGTGGCACGGTAATGACACCGGTGGCGTTTGGCGCTGCGACGTGTCAAGTCATGCATGACGGCCCTACCACGCATATTGGGGTCATGGATGCCCGATATTGAGCTCTGGCTGAAAAATATTGGCCTTGAAAAGTACGCCGAGGTCTTCGCCAGACACGACATTGACCTCGACGTGGCGCCAAACTTGAGCGAGCAGGACCTCGAGAAGTTGGGGCTTTCGCTCGGTCATCGCCGAAGATTTATGGCTGCTGCGGCAAAACTCCGCGCGGGCGACGCACGAACGGCGGATGGCCCTGCGCAAGGGGATGCCCCAGGCCCAGAGGCAACGCGCGTCGAGCGCCGCCAAGTCACCGTGGTCTTCAGCGATCTGGTCGGCTCGACCGCGCTCGCCAGTCGGCTCGACCCCGAGGACATGAGCCGCCTGCTGCACGAGTACCGCGAGGTTTGCGCCGCGGTCATCAGCAGGTACGACGGCCATGTCGCGCAGTATCTGGGCGATGGCGTCCTGGCGTATTTCGGCTTTCCAGCAGCGCAGGAACACGCGGCCGAACGCGCGGTCCGCGCCGGGCTGGAAATCGTCGCTGCTGTCGGCCGCCTGAAGCGCCCCGATGGCCCGCCGCTGCAGTCCCGCGTCGGCATCGCGACCGGGCTGGTGGTCGCCGGCACTGCGGGCGTCCAGGGCGAGCAGACCGTGGTCGGCGACACGCCGAACCTCGCGGCAAGGCTCCAGTCGTTGGCCGAGCCTGGTTGCGTGCTGGTCAGCCCGTCAACGCATCGGCTGACGGGGGATTTCTTCGAGTACCTGTTTGCAGGCGAGCACGAGGTCAAGGGCTATCGCGAGCCGGTCCCTGTGTGGAGAGCGCTCGGCGAAAGCGCCATCGAGAGCCGCTTCATCTCCGCGCGCGCCGCGGCTGCGGGCCCGATCATCGGACGGGAACGCGAAATGGCTTTCCTGGCCGATGCCTGGCAGCGCGCCACGCATGGAAACGGGCACGTGGTCGTGCTCTCGGGCGATGCCGGGATGGGCAAGTCGCGGCTGTTGGAGGCGCTCGCCGAGCGCGTGCGGGACGCGCCGCACCGGCTGCTGCGCGCGCAATGCTCACCGTATCACGGCAACAGCGTGCTGTATCCGATCGTGCAGCTGCTGCGTCACCGGCTCGACCTGAGACGGGATTTGAGCGACGCGGAAAACTTTCAGCGCGTCGAGCGCATGCTGGAGCGCATCGGACGGTCCACGCGCCAGGCGAGTCTGCTGATGGCAGAGTTGCTCGAGTTGCGCGCGCAGGAGACCCTGTCGCAGGCCGAGATGACGCCCGTGCAGCGCAAGAACGCGACGCTCGAAATCCTCGAAGCGTTCCTGGTTGCGCCGCTGGACGGCGCCACCGTCCTGCTCCTGCTGGAGGACGCGCACTGGAGCGACCCGACCACGCAAACGCTCATCGAGCGCCTGCTCGGCAGGATCGAGGGCGATCGCGCGCTGGTCGTCGTCACGCACCGCCCGGAACTGAAAACCGCTTGGGCGGAGCATCCACAGGCGACCCCGCTGCGCTGCAAGCAGCTCGGGCGCGAGCACTGCGCGGCGCTCGCGCGCCATGTCGCGGGCCGCGGGGGGATGGACGATGCACTCATCCGCGAAATTACCGGTCGCAGCGACGGCGTGCCGCTCTACGTCGAGGAGCTCACCAAGGCGGTCCTGGCCCTGCAGTCGCCGAGCTCGGGCGCCGTGCCCCTGACGCTGCAGGATTCCCTGATGGCGCGCCTCGACCGGCTGGGCGGCGCCAAGGACATCGCGCAGACCGCGGCGGTCATCGGGCGCCAGTTCTCGCACGATTTGCTGGCGACGGTCGCCGAGGCGGGCGACAACAAATTGCGGGAGGGCCTCGAGCGGCTGCGCGAATCCGGCCTGATCTTCGCCGCGGGCGCGGAAGAAGAGCCCGCCTACAGCTTCAACCATGCGCTCATCCAAGAGGCGGCCTACGAAAGCCTGTCGCGCGCGCGGCGCCAGGCGCTGCACGCGAAGATCGCACGCACACTGGAATCCGGGGGCGCAGCCGGCGGTGCGAGCGAGCCTGCGGTCATCGCGCATCACTACAGCCGCGCCGGGGAGTTCGAGAAGGCGTTTCATTTCTGGCTGCTCGTCGCCGACCGGTCCGGCGAGCGCCTGGCGTTCGTCGAATCGGTCGGCGCGCTCAAGTTCGCGCTCGGCGAAGCGGAGCAGGTCGCGGATCCGGCGCTGCGCGCGAGCCTGAAGCTCGATGCGCAACTGAAGCTCGGCCGCGCGCTCGTCTTCCAGAAAGGCCCGAAGGCGGTCGAGGCGGAATCGGCGCACGCCGAGGCCTATCGGCTCGCGAAGGAAGCGAATGCCGGCCCGCAGCTCTTCCAGTCCACCTGGGGGTTGTACGTGAACGCGGCGCGCAACCGCCGGTTCGACAAGGCCAAGGTCCGGGGCGATGAGCTGCTCGCGATCAGCGAAGAGCTCGGTGACGAGGACCTCAAGTTCGAGGCCCTGCACCACCGCTGGGGCTTCGCGTACTTCACGGGTCAGACCGCGAACATGCTGGCGTATGCCGCCGAGGGGGTGAGACGCTACCAGCCCGCGCGCCACCACCGGTTCTCCTACACCTTTGCCGGACACGATCCGGGCGTCTGCGCGTATTGCATTCGTGCGATGGGCCTGGGCGTTGCGGGCGATAGCGCGAAGATCAAGCCCGAGCTCGAGGCCGCGCTCGCGCTGTCGGATCGCCTGCAGCACCCGCTGACGCTCTTGTTTGCGCAGGGCATCATGTGCCATGCCCTCTATTTCACCCGCGACCTCGACGCCTGCCGGGCGTCGGCCGAGCAATTGGTGCACCACTCGACCAAGTATGACCTGCCCGCCTATGGGGCGATCGGATCGTTCTGGCTGGGCGCGACGCAGGCGATGCGTGGCGACCCGACCGGCGGACTGCAGCAGATGGAGCCGGCGTTCGAGCTCACGCACGGCATCGGTCAGTACGCTTCTCTGCCCGGCGTGGTGATGGCCGATACGCTGGCGCGCGCCGGCCGCGACCGCGACGCGTTGGCGCTCATCGCGCGGCTGCTCGGCGACATGAGCGACCCGAAAATGGGCATCTTCGTCTCCGAGCTGTGGCGCATCCGCGGCGAGCTGGTCGCACGCGAGCGCGGGGGCGACGCGGCGCTGGCGGAGCGCTCCTTGCTGGGCGCGTTGCAGATTGCGCGCGGGCAAGAGGCGACGCTCCTGCAATCGCGGGCGGGTATCTCGCTCGCCAGGCACCTCGCCGAGCGCGGCCGCCGCCAGGAAGCCAAGACGGCGCTGGCCGAGTCGGGCGCGAGCGCGCTTGCCGACAGGGCGGCACCCGAGATCGTCGCTGCGGACAGACTGTCCGCGGAGCTTGGCTGACCCGCGGCGACGAAGGCAGAGCTGATCAGTCCGGTCTCATGACCATGTCAGCGCTCGGCGGCTCAACGGGTTGCGGCCACCTTGGCCAGTTCGCCATCCGTCAGCTTCCTGGACATAGTGGCAAGCGTGGCCGTGACGCTCGCCCGCTCTCTCAAACAACCTGGCTTGAAGAGCGTGAAACGCTCATCACTTCGGTACCACGATCGTCGCCCTGTACGTCTCCTCGACCTGCTGCGACAGGGCGCTTTCGAAGCCGGCCAGCGGCAGCGTGAAGCCGACCGGCGCGCCGGCGGAATTGATGGCGTATATCATCAGCCCTCCGCCGGTCTTCAGGTCGTTGATGAGTTCTGGGGTCGCCTCCAGCTCGGCGTCACAGCCGCGCGGAAGACATAGCGTATACACCAGCATGAACGGCTTGAGTTTCGCATCGTCGATCTTCTCGTTCCTCTGCGCTTTTTCCCACATGTCTTTGGCAACGAGGACGGCGCGAATTCCGGGCTGCAGCATCATCGCGAGCGGCAGCGTGACCATGAAATATTGCTTCCCCTGTCCTTCGACTTGTCGAATTGCTGCGGAGAAGACCACCCTGCCCGATTTGCTGTCGAGCTGCTCGATTCCTGTGACGCAGATCCTGACTTCCCTCGGTTCTTCCTTGCCGGCCGCGTCCTTCCGGATGAAGCCCGTCGTCTTGCATGATTTTTTCCACCCGCTCAGCGGACCCGAAGGTTGCGTTGCCTTCTGACCGGGAGCCGGAGACGCTGGAACGATCTTGGGCGCTGGTTGTTGCGCGGACGCGAAACCCGCCAAGGCCCCGATGCCGATGATGAGCGCTGCCAGCGGACGGCAGACGCGATCGGCGACAACGTAACGAAGACGCTTATGAGTCATGCTTCGATCTTCCCCCGTGGGCACCTGGCCGCGACCGCGCAGCTTCAATTGTGACACGTTTGGGCCCTGCGTGTCGTCCGCAGTAAGAGCCGGATTGCGGCAATCCCGTGACGCAGGGACAGATGCTCCATCGCGGCTGCCGGGACCGCAAGGGGAGAGACGCCGACTCCCTGGGCACCGGCTACGGCGCCAGGTTGACGGGCTGTCCCGCCACCGCCACCGACAGATCGTCCGTCGTCAGCAGCGCGCGTGCCACGCGCGCCACGTCCGCCCGCGTCACCTTCGCGATCTGCGCCTTGCGCTCAGCCACGAAATCGCGCCCCAGGCCCTGCAGCTGCGAGCGCAGCATCTGCTCGGCAATCTTGGAGTTGGAATCGAGGCTCAGGACATAGGAGCCGATCAGATAGCTCTTGGCCGCATCGACCTCGGCCTGGGTGGGGCCTTTTTCGGCCAGCTGCTTGAACTCGGCGCGCACCAGGTCCAGGCTCTTGCCGATGTCCGCGTTGGGGCTGGCGACGCCGCCGATCAGCACCGAAGCGTGCTTGAAGGTGTGCAGGATCGAGTACACCCAATAGGCGAGCCCGCGCTTCTCGCGCACCTCGCGCACCAGGCGGGCTTCCGAGCTGCCGCCGCCCAGGATCTGCGTCAGGACGAGGGCCGGCATGTAATCCGGATCGTTGCGCGCATAGCCGCGCCGGCCGAACACGGCGACCGATTGCGGCCCGTCGATCTTGACCACCTTCGGCTTGGACGCGGTCGCCGGCACAACGTCGGGTATAGGCGTCAGCTGCGGCTGGGCCGGCAGGCCCGCAAACACGTCGTCGAGCACCTTGGCCAGGCCCGCCGCGTCGATGTCGCCGACCGCGGCCACCCGCATCGAGCCCCTGGCGAAGATGCGCTTGCGGTAGCCGTCGATATCCTCGCGGGTGACGACCTTGATGCTGTCGGGCGTGCCCGCTATGGCCCGCGAATACGCGTGCCCCGGAAACGATTGCGCCATCCACGTGGCATTCGCCACCTTGTTGTGGTCCGAGGCCTCGAAGCTGGCCCGCGCGAGGAACTGCGCCCGCGTCCGCTCCAGCGCTGCCGCCTCCAGCAGCGGCGCGTTGACCGCGAGCTTCAAGAGCTCGACCGACTTGGCGAGATTGGCCGAGAGCGACTCGAAGGTGCCGAAGAACGCGTCGCGGTCGGAATCGAAGGAGATGCGCGCGGCGAGTTTTTCCATCTGCTTCTGGTAGGCCGCGCCGGACAGGTTTCCCGCTCCCTGATCCAGCATGGCGGCGAGCAGGCCGGCAACGCCCTCCTTGCCCGCGGGCTCCTGCGAGCTGCCGCCGTCGAAGGCAACGCGGATGGTGACGATCGGCAGGCTGCGCTCCTCGACCAGCCAGGCGACGATGCCGGAGGGCGAGCGCACCTCCTGGATGTCGGCGGCCGATGCCCAGCTCTGCCAGGCCAGCAGGCCCAGGGCGGCGAGCATGAGCCGGGCGGTGCCGGCGCGCAGCCTCGAGGCAGGCACGGAGATGGTCATTGGCGCGCCTCCGCGGGCTTCTTGTCGGCCGCTGCGGCCTCCTCGGCGGGCGGGATGAGCAACCCGGTGACGGAGGCCTGCGGATCGAGGTACTTGGCGGCGACCTTCTTGACATCGGCGGCCGTGACCCGCTGCAGCCGATCGGGCCATGCCTCGACGTCGGCGATGGTGCGCCCGATCACCAGGTTCGATCCGTAGCGGTGCGCGAGCGAGGCCTGATTGTCGGCGCCGTAGATGTAGCCCGAGATCAGCGAATTCTTGGCCTGCTCCAGCTCCTCCTGGTTCGGGCCCTCCTTGATGAACTGGGCGAGCACCGCGTCGATGGCCTGCTCGAGCGCCTCCCCTTTCACCCCCTCGCCGGCCACCGCATAAACGTTGAGGGTGCCGCTATCGAGCGCCACGCTCGAATAGCTGGCCCCGGCATTGGCCGCGACGTTCTTCTCCTCCACCAGCCGCTGATAGAGGCGCGAGGTCGGCCCGTCGCCGAGCACCGTCACCATCAGGTCGAGCGCCTCGGCTTCGTCGGCGGCCGCGGTCTTGTAGCTCGGCGCCACATAATAGCGTTGCAGGGAGAGCGTGCCGGCGCGCGGGTCGCGCATTTCGATGCGCCGCGCCGCCAGCTGCGGCGGCTCCACCGGGCGGCTCGGCCGCGCCAGGCTGGCGAGACGCGGCACCTTGCCGAACGTCTCCTGCGCGAGCTGCCTGACCTCGGCTTCCGTCACGTCGCCGGCCACGATCAGGATGGCGTTGTTGGGGGCATAGAAGCGCTTGTAGAACTCGAACGCCAGCGCGCGCGAGAGCTTGGGGATCTCCGGCCCCCAGCCGATCACCGGGATGCGGTAGGAGTGATTGAGGTAGAGCGACGCCGTCATCAGCTCGTCGAGGATCGCCAGCGGCTTGTTGTCGACCACCGAGCGGCGCTCCTGCACCACCACGTCGCGCTCGGTTGTCACATCCGCATCGACCAGCTTCAGGTTGGCCATGCGGTCGGCTTCCATCGCCATCGCCGTGCGCAGGTGCTCCTTGGGCAGCCGCAGGAAATAGTAGGTGCCGTCGTGCACGGTGATGGCGTTGTCGCGGCCGCCGAGGCGCGCCACCACGCGCGACAGCTCTCCCGTCTTGAGCCGGCTGGTGGACTTGAACATCAGGTGCTCGAGGAAATGCGCGAGCCCGGACTGGCCGGCGATGTTGTCGGCGCCGCCGACCCGGTACCACACCACGTGCGTGACGACCGGGGCGCGGCGATCGGGGATCACGACCACCTGCATGCCGTTGGCCAGCGTGAACTCGCTGGCGCGGCGCTGCGGGACAGCCTGCGACGGCGCGGATAGCATCGCGGAAACGACAACGGCGGCGCCAAGAGCGGCAACAGCCCCGACACCTCGCCCGGTCAACCTTGGCATCGTTCAATTCCCCGTGCGAAGGCCCCAAGCGGACTCGCAATGCTCGAAAACATAGGGGAAATTTGCGCCGCCGCCTACCAGGGCGCTTCCGACACGTCCTGCCACCCGCGTGGGCTCCCCAGAATCGGGGAGCCTACGCGGAGCGCAAACGAGCTGGCTATGCAGCCGGCGTGTTAGAACTTCATCCGCTCGAGCCGCTGGAACAGGGCCTTGGCGTCCTGCTCGTCGCCGGCCTGGCAGGCATCGAACGCCCGCAGCGCCAGACGGCTCACGCCGGCGAGTTGGTCAGGCGAGATCTTGGCATACTTCTCGCGCTCGAGCTTGTCCCAGAAGCCCTTGTAAGCCTTGCCGCAATCCATCTTGCCCTGGGCCATGGCGGCGCCGGCCACCAGCCCGAGCGCCACAAAGCCGATAAGTGCAGACCTGAGCATGCATTCCTCCGTTGCTGGTCGTTGGGAAGGTGAGACAGCAACGCATTGGATGCGCCGGTCGCCAGGAAGTTACAGGCCCGCCCCCGCTGCAATTGCCAGAGCGCGGCAATCCTCAAGTCTTGACCTTCTCGTCCTCCACCACGCGGCGCACGGCGGGGCGCAGCAGCATGCGGTCCTTGAAGGCGGTGTAGCTCTTGAGCTCGGCCATCGGCAGCTCGCGGCGCACGCCCCAGGTGTAGAAGACGAAGGCATAGGGATCGAGCACGGAGTAGTGGTCGGAGAGCCACTGCCGGCCGGCGAGCATGCCGTCGACCTGCTGCAGGTAGCCGTGGAAGGTCTTGCGCCCCTGCTCCTGGATGTTGGGGAACATGGCTTTGTCGGTGGCGTAGCGCTCGGGGCGCGAGATGTGGGCGTGCGCGGGATGCACGCTGGCGGCGAAGAAGCCGATCAGCGACAGCGCGCGGGCTTCCGCCACCCCATCCTTCGGCCACAGGGAGAAGCGCTTACCGAGATAGGGCAGGATCGCCGTGTTCTCGGTGAGCGGCTCGCCGTTGTCGAGCAGCAGCGCCGGCACGCGGCCCTGGGGGTGGATCTTGAGATAGGCTTCCGTGCGCTGCTCGCCCTTGGCGAGGTCGACGCGCTTGCCCTCATACTTCTCGCCGCTCTCCTCCAGCACGATGTGCGCGGCCATCGAGCAGGCGCCCGGAGCATAAAAGAGTGTCAGCATGGTCGATCCCTCCAAAGGTCGGCCCGACCTTACATCACGCCCGCGGCTTGTCCATGGGTTTGCCGCGTCACCCCACCCGCTCGGCTTTGCCGCGCGCGGAGGGCCGATAGAGCTTGTAGCGCAGGCGCGGCTGGCGGAAGGAGGCGGCCGGATCGACCAGGACGCCGCCGCCGATCGCCTGCCGGCCGAGCAGCATGCGGTAGGACATGGCATCGCGGTTGGTCAGCGTGACCTCGATCGGCCACTCCCGGTTGCCGATCTTGATCGACGTCGAGATCACGTACCGGCTCTCGCGCTCCCCGTTGGAGGAGGTCACGTCGCGCCGGTCCACGACCCTGGCCGTGCAGACGATCGCAACGTCTGCCCGGCGGGGAATGGGATGCACGCCGAAGCGCACCTTGGGCGCCTTGCCCGAGCCGAACGGCTCGACGAAATAGGCGTGCAGCGCCGAGGTGCGCGCCCCCGTGTCGACCTTGGCCTTGATCGCCAGCAGGCCGAGCTCGGGCAGCGCCACCCACTCCTCCCAGCCCAGAATGAACGGTGCGGCCACGGGCGGCATGCGTGTGTCCAGCGAAGCTTGTTGCTGGAATATCCTAAAGCAGAGTTCTTGCACGAAGCCAACAGATCAGGCTAGCGTCGTTCGTCCGCTGCCGGCCGATCCGGACATGGAGGGGCGGGATGGTGGGGCAGGTCGTGACCCAATACTGAAGTGGCGAGGGCACCCGCCGCAGAGTATCCTATGCTTTGTACTTTTCGGTGGGAGGATCTGCCCGGTGGGCGCGAGATTAGAGTCCCCTTATCCCGGCCTTCCCTACAAGGCCATCATCAGCTACACACACGCGGATGAAACTTCGGCCGAGCGCTTGCAGGCTGCGCTTGAGACATTTCGCATTGACAAGGCCCTTCAGGGCCTCCCTACGCGAGTTGGACCAGTACCTGAAAGCCTGCGTCCAATATTGCGGGACCGGTCCCTTGCCGCTCCCGGCAGATCGCTGGGAAGCGAGATGCACCATCTGCTTAGAGCGTCGCAGTTTCTCATTGCGATCTGCTCGCTCGAAGCCGCTGCAAGCGAGTACTTTAACGAGGAAATTCGGTATTTCCGGGGACTTGGTCGCGAGGGTAGGATCCTCGTTTTCATCCCCGGCGGGGTTCTGGAAAATCGGATCGCTGACTGTTTGCCGCCCGCCTTGTTGGAGGTCTGGCCCGACTCTGGCGGACAATTAGACCTCCTCATAGCAGATGCCCGCGAAGGTCGGGATGGGTGGGAGATCGCAAAACTCAAGCTAGTCGCCGGCCTACTTGGACTACCGTTTGCCACCGTCGCACAGCACTATGGACGAACTACATGGTTCGGAATCCCGTCGTTCCTTGATAAGGCGCGTAGGCGCTTGGGGCGTGGGCTTGAAGGTTTTCCCAATGGATTATCGTCAGGACATGCCGGGAAAGTCACCGAGATTGCCGTCGCACACAGTGACATCCTAGAGGTGCAGGCAGACTTGGTTGTTCTTAAGTTTGCTGATGGGCTCCATGGGGCTGCCTGGAGCGCGGCTGAAGCTATTGGCTTTGATGGAACTGTTCGTTCTGGCGAGCAGCTTTTTCTTCCTGGTAAGGGGATGGCCGCTACCGAAGTCCTCTTCATCGGCGTAGGCCCATTGCATAACTTCAGGTATAAGCAAATCCAAGCATTCGGCAGTGCTTGCATACGCGCTGCGCGTGAGCATGAGCGGGCCGTTAGGCATCTTGCCACTACTATGCACGGGCCAGGCTATGGGTTGGATGTTGAACAATCGTTCTTATCATTGGTTGCCGGAATGGTGGAGGAATTGAAAAAGGAACCTGGAGCCGTAGAAACAGTGACCATCGCCGATAAATCACCAAAGCGCTGCGAGCTATTGCAAGCGATGCTAGAGGAAAGGCGCGATGACTTCGGATTGGAACGAAGGCCAAGCGACCAAATCTTGATAGTTTCAGCGTCCTCCCAGCAATTGGGAAATCCGAAGGCCAACAATATTGTTGAATTCGGACTGCGTGCCGAGAATAAAGCTCGATTGTTTGTCGCCATGCCATTCTCCGAAACGTATATAGATGAGTTTGAGATTGGTTTTCGCGAGGCCGCCAAGGCAAATGATTTTGTTTGCGAGCGACTGGACGTTGAGCACTTTGTTGGCGACATTGTTGCCGAAATAAAAAAACGCATTCTAGATAGCCACGGAGTGATTGCTCTTTTGAACGATCATAACCCAAACGTATTTCTAGAAATAGGATTTGCTTTTGCGCACGCTCGCCCGACCATTTTGGTTGCTAAGGAGAACCTAACATTGCCCTTCGACATAAGTGGTCATCGATGCGTTCGATACAAGAGTATTTCCCAATTGAGAGAGCTTCTTCAAAAAGAAATTGCAGCATTGAAAGCGCAAGGCATTCTTGCGAGAAGAGCCTGGCGGAGGGGAGAAGCAGGGTCGTCCTCGACTTCCGCAATTGGCACATCACGTCGGCCCGGCCGGCTCGCCCACATCCGCTTCCGGCGGAAGCCGACACCAGGGGCACCTGCCATCCGTTGGCAGCGCACCACAAATCTGCTCTAGCACAATAGCCCCTGGAGTGCTGTCGCCGCGCCGTCACCGCAGAGTTAATCACGCAACCCCGTGCTGCTTGAGCCAGCCGGTGAGGCGCTGCCAGCCGTCCTTGGCGGCGGCCTCGCGGTAGGAGGGCCGGTAGTCGGCGAAGAAGGCGTGCGGCGCGTCGGGATAGACCTGGAACGCGCAAGGCGTGCCCGGCCCCAACGCCTGCTTCATCTGCTCGATCGAGGAAACCGGGATGCCGGCGTCCTGCCCGCCGTAGAGGCCGAGGATGGGCGCCTTGATCTTGCCCGCCAGGTCGACCGGGTGCGCCGGGTTGTTGGCGCTCTTGTCGCCGACGAGGCGGCCGTACCAGGCCACGCCCGCTTTCACGCTCGGGTTGTGAGCGGCGTAGAGCCACACGATGCGGCCGCCCCAGCAGAAGCCGGTGACGGCGAGCTTGGCCGGGTCGGCGCCGCCCGACTTGATCGCCCAGTCGGCGGCGGCGTCGAGGTCCGCCATCACCTGCGCGTCGGCCACCTTGGCGACGATGGGCCTGATCTCGTCGAACGACTTCAGCTGGGTGACGTCGCCCTGGCGATGATAGAGCGAGGGCGCCACTGCGCAGGTGCCGAGCTTGGCAAGCCGCCGGCACACGTCCTTGATGTGCTCGTGCAGCCCGAAGATCTCCTGCACCACCAGCACCAGCGGGCGCTTGCCGGCGCCGCTCGGCACCGCGCGGTAGGCCGGCACCGGCCCGGTCGATGTGGCGATCTCCACCATGCCGGCCTGCAGCCCGCCCGTGTCGGTGACGATCATGGTCTGGGCCATGACCGGTTGCGCCGACAAGGCAAAGCCGGCGACGAAGCCGCTGGCCGCGCCCGAGGCGATGAGCTTGCGGCGGGTCAGCTCGGCCTGCTGCCAGAGATCGTCGAACATTTCCATGCGGGGGTGCTCCTCGACTTTGGAGAGACAGTGAGCAGGGGGCCGATTAGAACGCGATTGTGGGCGCAGCGCCAGTAGATGCCGCCAAGCCGGCAAGAAGCGCGATTGACCCAATCCGCGGGCCACCTTATTTCAGCAGCATGGCGAAGCTCGCGATCATCACGCTGCCCGATCCCATCCTGCGCAAGGCTTCCGCGCCGGTCGAGCACATCGACGAGGAGCTGCGCAAGCTCGGCGACGACATGCTGGAGACCATGTACGCGGCGCCAGGCGTCGGCCTGGCGGCCGTGCAGGTGGGGGTGCCGCGCCGCCTCTTCGTGCTGGATACGGCCAAGGGCGAGGAGCCGCCGAGCCCCCTGGTCCTGATCAACCCGGAGATCGTCGCGCTCGGCGCCGAGATGCGCGTGCACGAGGAGGGCTGCCTGTCGATTCCCGACGTGCGGGTGGAGATCGAGCGGCCGGCTCTGGTGACCGTGAAGTTCCTCGACCGCGATGGCAAGCCACAGGAGCTGAGCGCCGAAGGGCTGCTCGCGACTGCCATCCAGCACGAGATCGACCACCTGAATGGCAAGCTGATCATCGACTTCCTGTCGCGGCTCAAGCGCGACATCATCGTGCGCAAGTTCAAGAAGCAGGCGAAGGCCGAGGCGACGGCGTAACGGCTGGCCGTGGACAGCGCCGGGGTCAGACCCCTCGCGCCGCCGTCGCGACAAACAACCACTGTCGGAGGCGAGGGGTCTGACCCCGGTACACCATGCTCCGCATCGTCTTCATGGGCACGCCCGAGTTCGCCCTTCCAGCGCTGGCCGCCATTCTCCAAGCTGGCCACGAGGTTGCGGCCGTCTACACCCAGCCGCCGCGGCCGGCCGGGCGCGGCATGGCGGAGAGGAAGTCGCCCGTGCACGTCTTTGCCGAGCGCGCGAATGTGCCCGTGCTCATGCCGAAGAGCCTGAAGGCAGAGCCGGAGCAGCATGCGTTCGCGGCGCATGGGGCGGATGTCGGCATCGTCGTCGCCTACGGCCTGATCCTGCCCAAGGCGATCCTCG
>ORMF010066612.1_pt1 | contig 17720 bp, 16 predicted proteins | sample 1779871 | NCBI WGS metagenome assembly ORMF01 (sample SAMEA104232316, study PRJEB22302) | groundwater metagenome | biome: forest; feature: aquifer; material: groundwater | place: USA | collected 2011-08-07 | depth 5.4 m
AAAGGGATTTTTGATGTGATGCTAAAAACCTATCATGCTATATCTGAACAAAAAGATAAAAAAGACACTGGTACAAATGCCGTAGATAATCAGATTAAAGAAAGTGGATTACCTGAAGGTGTAGCTCAAAAACTCGGTGCCTTTCTAAAAGAAAATTTTGCTGTGATAGTCAGAGAATCAGAACAAGCCATTCAAACTGAATCAAACAAATCTATTGATCCAAGATTGTTATTTCCTAAAATGTCTGAATCATTATGGCAGTATGCGTTTGATAAAACTAAGACTCCTGAAGGAATGAAACAGGTTAGGGGTGAATTGAGACGCCTCCTTCTTGAGCAAGCAAAACTGCAAGGTTTCTTTTTCAAAGCTCTTATGAGGATGAGATACGCTTATAAGGCAATATTTAATGATCCAGTTATATCTTCAGAAGTCATTCCTCTTAGCATAACAAATGCTCCAAATAAATTGTCTATTTCTTTTGGTAGATATCCTAAAACAGGCATAATAATTGATAATAAAGAAGTAAAAGGGGTCGGCCCACAACATGGGGTTGGTGTCATAAATAATGGCACGATTGTTTCTATTCCATGGAATATTGTTACTAAGAATCCAGATTCCTTTCATCCTGCGGTAATTAACATGGGAGAAACACAAATTTATGGTTATATTAATACTAAACAAGGGGCTGTCGTGGATTTTGATGGCACAGTAAAAGGGGCAGAAAATCTTTTTCCAACAATACATAGCTTTATAAGTACGGGGAAACCCTTTGGAATTGCAACCGGAAGAAGTCAGGAATCTATACGAAGATTAATACTTGATCCGTTTAAAGAATTTTTGAGAAGTAATACTCTACCCGTAGTCGATGACCGTCTGTTATTTGTATCTGGTAACAATGGTGCAGTATCTACTATAGGTGTAGAAAACCCTCAAATACTTCATCAAGTTCCTTTAGATATGAAACAGGTTGTTGATTTACCAGAGCAAACTTTGCTTAAGCAGCTTGTAAAAGCATACATTGGTGAACCATTAAGTTTAGAGCGTTTACGGGAGATGGATTTATATGACAAATATTGTCTCTACTTAGAAGGAGAAAGGTTGCCAAAAGCAACAGCAGAACTACAAATAGAAGGTATTCCATTGACCGAACTCGCAAACATGATCAACAAGGAACTAGCAGGCAATAGGATACCAATACAAGCAATAGTTAATACAGAGGGCATTGATGTTGTATCAACAAAAGCAAGCAAAGCGCGAGCAATGGTATTATACAGGACGTATTTTAGAGAAGTAACAGGCAAAAAGCCGCACGCTAATGAAATCCTTTCTGTAGGAGATAACCCTGAAGGTAATGATCGTAAGCTAGTTAATCGGCCAAGCGGCAATTCTGTTATTACCAAACAAGGACCCGATGAAGTTGTGCTTTTTGTTAATACTAATTTAAATAATAATGTCTAGTGATGACAAGATATGCTAAAATTTTATGTATTGATGTTGGGGGCACCTATACAAAATACTCTCTGCTAAGACTTGATAAAAAGTCCAATCCGTCTCCCCATAAAGAAAAAACTGTGACAGGAAAAGGTTTTTTGCCTTTTATTAAAGGTATCATTAACAAATATAAAAAGGGTGATTTTGACTGTACATCAATTGGATTTCCAGGCATTACTACAGAGAAAATGAAAATTAGCGCAGAGAATATAAATGTAAAAAATTTAGATCTTTCTGATGTCTCCTTGAACAAACCTATCTACATAGCAAATGATGTTTTCTGTAATGCACTAGCCCAATTAAATAAAAATGAAGATAAAAAAGTTAGAGTACTCGTTATAATAGGAACTTCTATAGCTATGGCTTTAATACATGAAGGAAAGATAATAACTGGAAAAAATAACATTTTTGGAGAGGTGTCGGATATTGGTTTTGAACTTGGTATGTTATATTTAAAAAATAATAACTTAACAGACTTTTCTTTTATAAAAAATCTCTCTAATCTAGAGAGCGTTAAGTATTTTAATAAAGTTTCTGAACTCATTAAGCTCATATCCGCAATATTTGCTCCTGACCAAATAGTCTTTGGAGGTGGAGTTGTATTTCATCATTGGAGCAAGGAATTCAGACTAAAATTAAAAGAAAGCACTAAACAGCTTTTTTCAATGTATAGACCAGAGATAAACTTTCAACAAGAAAAGGATTTCGATAATATAAAAGGTATTAGTCTATTACCAACATATATGCAGAAGATATGAACGGAACAATATTATCTAAATTAGATGTCAGCGTTAATAAGGTCAATAGATTTATTTCTACCAATATGTCTCCTAGAAAACAATATGGGGAATACGAAAAGACATTTCATCCAATCGAAATAGTAAATGAGGCTAAGATATTAGAAGTTGCAGAAATATTAAGTAAAGATATTCTGCCAAATAGAGAATATAAGCAGTCAACAACAAGCAAGAACTTTATCATTATGCTAGGAAAAATATTCTCTGACAAAAAAATTATACTGGGAGATAAAAAAATATCGCAAAGCACCCTTAAACAAGTCTATAATCAATTAGATACTGTATATAAAAATAAAAAAATATTAACCTTTACCCTGCTTGGATACCCACATAAGATGCCTAATCCCCTGTACACAAATTCAACTTCTGTTGATCTTTCAGAGGTAATCTCACTTGTTAAGCTATATAACTTAATGAAAATTATATCTAAAATTTATCCATATGGAGTGAAACTTATCATTCTTACTGAAAATTCTATATTTCACAAAATGTCTGACATATCAAATGAAGAACAAATGAAATACTTTAACGATCTGTGCTACTGGGAAAAACTAATAGACAAAAATCAATTATTAGATGTCGTGGATATAAAAAATTACCATACCAAAGAATTAGAAGAAAAGTGGAGCACTGTAGAGACAGAACTTAAGCATAAATATGAAAAAAGCGATCCCGTAATTAAAGATAAAGTTAATTCAGTTATGCCAACAAACTTCATGACACTTAACTATAGAGAATATAAGCTTGATCTACTTATAAAATATTTCGACATTAATTATCAAAATAAAGAAGTTGAAAAACTAAGAGTTATTAATTATGAACGAGCTCTAAAAGAATCTTTCTATTATTTGTCTTACCACCAGGCAAGATATGAATTAGGATTTATGGATGCCGTATTCCCTAATACTTTTAGATTAACTGTTGCGCCAAAAGTAGGATCGTTTGCTATTAATATGCTTAATAACAAATCTAAAATATTGCCATACTACGGTTATATCGTAAAAAAAGGAAGAGATTTTAAAATGGAGTATATCGTTGATGTTCCAAAAAAAGCAAAGAGTATATATTGGGAAGAGAATTTAGAGCATCCTTTCTACTACGAAATCTAATATCGCCACGTCGAAAAACACTGGCTGAAAACACAAAAATAAACCAATAAAGAATCTGTTGCATAGAGCTTCGTATTATTTCGCCACATATACAATTCAGGATGTCAGACTAATATTTCGGAAACTTGACAACAAACCTATAACGACATATCATCACACTATGAAAAATGAAAGAGGTGATCAGGTTGTTTCTTTCGGAGAACTTCTAATAGACATGATACCGCCTAAACCGGGCACGCTTGTTGATTCAGAAAGTTTTGAGAAAAAATTTGGGGGAGCTCCGGCAAATACCGCGGCGGGTCTTGCAATATTGGGCGTTCCGGTTTCCTTTATCGGAAAAGTTGGAAATGATCCTTTTGGGCATTTTCTCAAAAATACTCTTGATGAAAATGGAGTAGAAACAGACCGTCTTATTTTAACCAACGAGCATCCAACAACCTTGGCGTTTGTTTCTTTAACAAAAGATGGACAGCGTGATTTCTTTTTTATTAGAGGCGCTCACGAGGCTATAACTGCCTCCGAGGTTGATCTTCCGAAAAAAACTTTCTTATTGCATTTCGGCAGCCTTACTCAAACAAATGAAACTGCTTCTAGAGCAACAAATAAACTTATTGATCAGGCGCAAAGAATGGGAGCAATTATTTCTTATGATCCAAATATTCGTGAGTCTTTATGGGGAGACCTAGGGAAAGCAAAAAAAATAATTCTTGAAACTGCAAAAAAAGTTCACGTCTTAAAGATAAATGAAGATGAAGCAAGACTGCTATCGGGAACAGATGATATTTCTCAAGCAGGCCGAAGGCTCTTCACAGACAATTTAGATGCGCTTTTTATTACTCTTGGAGCTCAAGGTTGTTATTACAAGACAAAAAATAGCGAAGGTCGCATTCCTGTTCCAATTAAAGTAAAAGTTATTGATACAACAGGCGCCGGAGATGCTTTTAATGCTGGCTATATTTCCGCAATCTACGAGACCGGTAAAAGAATTTCAGAAATGACAGATAGCGAAATAAGGACAGCTTTAAAAAGAGCAAGCATTATTGCAGCTTTAACTACGACTAAGAGGGGCGCAATTGCGGCCTTTCCTCGAAAAAAAGATTTAGAGAGATTTTTATAATATGTCTTATTTTTTCGAAAGTACTCCAAATATACCAACTAAAAATGCCAAAAAATATTTTCAAAGAAATAATAGTTTTGAAAAATCACTCTTAAGCTATATCAGAAGCATCAAATCTATAAAAACTACCCAAAACTATAGAAACGTAATTAAAAAACTTCTTTTTATAATGAAGGGTGCAAAATATCCACCCTTAAAATTAAAAACTTACGAAAAAGAACTTGATTTAATCAAAGAAAATATTCCTCTTAGCGAAAAAACAATTTGGGGAGGGGTCACGCTTAAAAAAGTTGATGTAGGAAAAGATTATATTCAAAAGTTACTTGTAATTAACGCGTATGGCTTACTGGGATTTGAAATCCATAAATTGAAGCATGAGAAATTAAAAATCTTAGAAGGTGTTTGTTTTGTTCTATATTCCAATCACGCAAAACCGAAATGGAAAAAAGGTTCAATTACAATAAGATTAGCTACTGCTAACGACAGGTTTGATTTCTTGCCAAATGACGAACACGGAATCATTGCGCTTACAAATTCCGTAATAGAGGAAATATCCACTAATCATCTTGCTGATTTAACCTATATCTTCCCCGCCTCATAATTTCAGCTATAATACAAATAGTAAAGTGAGAATTAAAAAGGGGTAGATTGACTTTGTGAATAATTTGCAATTAAAAAACACTCAACGCAATTTCCATAAAGAACTTCGTGATGCATTTTTTGGCAAGAAAACGAGCTTGCCTTTTATTGTTCAGCAAATTCCCTCTTCTTCTTTGGTTAGAAAAGGAGAAATTTTTGAGGCGCTAACAATTGGCGGAAGCATTATCAAAAAAGCACTGGTTAAAAAGACAACAATAGGCGTTGAAATTGTAGAAGAGCATGATGAAAAGCCGGTATCTTTTTCCAGTGAAAAAGACTTTCTTTCTTACATAAATAATGAACTTGCTAGTAATGTAAGCACTCTGGCTCTTAATTTTGCGTATCCTATAAAACCGGTTTTTGAAAATGCCCGCCCGCCAGCGACTTCGTCCAAACAATCAGATTCAAAACAAGTGGATGTCGCAGGCGAAGTCGGGCGGGGAAAATTAGATGGAATTTTACTTGCGGTCACAAAAGAAGGAGCCTTTCATGGCTTGATTGGTAAGCGAATTGGAAAAGAAATAGAAAATTATGTTTTGGCAAAAAGAAACAAAAGAATAAAGGTCGCAGTTGCAAACGATACCGTTTGTTTACTAACTTCGGGATTAGATCGATTTCAAAAAAAGGAACTTGCTGCCGGAATAGTTGGAACTGGTCTTAATTTTGCTTTTTTTCTTGATGAGAATAGACTAGTAAATTTAGAATCTGCTAATTTTGACAAGTTTATTCAGAGCGAAGTAGGAAAGATGATAGACGGACAGTCCCAGCAACCAAAAGAATATACATTTGATAAGGAAACTGCCGGCGCATATCTTTACAAACATTTTAATTTAATAATCAAAGAGCGGGGCTTGAAGTTCTCCCCTATTGCTTCAACGAGACAGTTAAACGAAATAAGTCTTGAAAATATTTCCGAAGTCTCAACTATTGCCCGAGATTTATTGATTAGATCTGCAAAATTGGTTGCGTGCCAAATAGCGGGAATCACAGAATTTAAAAAACGCAGTATGGTTTTTATTATGGAAGGAAGCCTTTTCTGGAAGGGAAACTTGTATAAAAAAACAGTTGAAAAAACCGTAAAACAACTTATGCCGCAATATACTGTAAAGTTTGTTGAGATTGAAAATAGCGCAATTATGGGAGCCGCAAAATTAGTTTCCTAACTACTTTTGGCCAAAGGAAGAAGTAAAGTCAATATCCCTATCCAAGTCTACGAAAAAAGATGCTTTATTCTCTTTGCTTGTAGCTCCCGACGTTGATTTAATCAGTCTGAAGTTTTCAGGGTAGGATATGGAAAAAGAATAAGGATAAACATCTGTTCCGGGCTGTTTAAACACCTTTAGATCGTAAGAAAAGTTAGATAAGGATAAAGAAAGAACTTTTGGAAGTTTATAATTAATAACAATTGTCCTTGACGCCCCTGCCGGAATAATTGTCAAAAACCCGTAGATTGTTTTATTGTTCTCTATTGTTTTTTCGACTTCCAGACCGTTTGGAGGAATGAAAGACTTATCTTCATAAATTGATGGGTTTGTAATGGCAGCTACCTGAGAAACGCTTGAATTGTCTATTGATATTGAACTTAATTCCGAACCCAAAGGAAGAATAATTCTTAAGTAGTTTTTGTAATCTCCCCCGGGCCAGGCAACACTATTATTTTTATAAAAAACTGTAGCTTCGCCCAACACATTTCCCTTGCCATCTATGTTCATGTTTTGAGAAATTTTTCTTTCTATAAAAAAATTTGCCTTGTTAACCCCAAGATTTGCTTCGCTTACCCCAAGAAAATCATTAATTGACGCTTTTTCCTCTATTCTATTGTCCCACAATGCTCCGGAGTAATTATTAACAGTAAAAATATCTTGTATGCCGGGGTTTGCAAAAGCAAATAAAAGATGTTTTTGGGTTATTCCCTTTTCTATCGATCTTGCCAAAGCGAAATATGGTATATTTTTCTTTGAAGAAACATTTTCCTCAATTGCCTTAAATAGAGATCTTAAAAAATCTTTCTTCTGAGTTGATCCCGGGAAAAAACCTTTTTCAGCATGAGTTTGCGTAATCTGAAAGAGATTGTCGGAATTAACCGTTTCTTTATAATCAGAAACATATACCTGGCCTATGAAAGATAAAATATTTTTAACAAAAGATATGTCAATTCCTATAACTCCATCCGCTTTCTTGCCAGTTTCCAAATTGAGAAAAAGCGCTGATGCGGAGGCTCCTTTGACAAAGTCAACGTCAAAATTACTGTCTCTTAAATACCAATGGGCTGAAGGAAGATATCTTCTTAGCGGGTAAGGTGGCTCCACGTGCCCCTTAAGCTGGCCATCCGCATCATAAACATCGTGTATTGAAAATTCGATAATCTTTCCTTTATCAAGAGCTAACAAGCCATAAGAACCAATAAATCCTCCCCCCGGCCTTAGTTCCATATTATTTTGAAAAAGAATCAAATATTCCCTTTTGTCATTAAATCCTAAAATACCGGGCATAACATCTAAGGTATTCGTTGCTATTCCTACCAAAGGATCTATTTCCTTAATCTTTTTTAGAATATCTTCCGACTCTGAATATTCAACTTCCAATTTTTTAATTGTAACTAATGAATTTTTCAGGACGTCAGTTGCTTTTGCAAAGTCTTCCCTCGGATTTTTACTTTCCCCAACTAATATACTTGAGATTTTTTTCTCCGCTTCAAAAAAATAAACCATAGCCGTTGAGATATCATCTCCTAAGTTAATATTTCTTATCAATTTATTGACTAGTTCTTCCTTGCCAATAATTCTTGACTCGGTTATTAAAGATGCTGAGGAGTTTTTTGCAATATTAAAAAAGTTTTTCCCTAAAATAGCGTATCTATACGCATTTGATGTCTCATTTTTTTCTATTGCAATTCTTGAAATATTTAGCATTCCAAATCCTAAAAAATAAAAAAGAAGAGTCACAACAAACGGCAGAAGAAATGACGCCAGTAAAAACAAAAATAAACCCATAACAGGAAAAGAAGGTTGAGGTTTTTTTTCTTGATAATTCAATTCTTCCTCCGATATATTTTCCATGAGCTTTTCTATATTTATTTCCCTGATCCTGTCCGCTAAAGGATAGTTCTCTTCAAGAAGATACTCCCCTGCCGGAAATGCTTCTCTGTTTTCTTTTTCTTGCCCTGAGCCGCCGGCCCCATTATTAATAAAATCAACCGATATGTTTGGGTTTTGTGCTTGAATCATGTGGGCAATTGAGATATCTGTAAATGGATGCTTTGGGAAAATATTAAAAATATTTGATTTTAAATTCGAACTAAAAATTACCCGTAATATGCAGTCTATTAGATCCTTCAGGGAAACAGGGTGGGATTTTTTTAACCCGTTGTCTGCTACCTCAATTCTGCCAAATTTTATAGATTGATAAATAAAATCGTTAATTGTTGAGGCAAACTCATTGATATTGTACGTGGTATTCCCAAAAACGTCCCCATAAATAACTATCTTAGTATTTTTATAAGAATCTATAAGCGCAGTTAAGAAATTGTTGTTTGCCTTATCACTTGTTATAAAAATAAGCTGCGCTCTATCTTCCTTTGCTTTTTGGACAAATTTAGGTAAAGACTCTTTTATAAGGCTTCCGAAGTCATCAATAATAATTATGTACGAATAAAAATTATCGGGAATAATAGGAAATTTATTGTCATAAGGAACATGAATAAGGCTTTCTTTGGATTCCGGCTCCTTAGCGCTTACAAATACGACCAATGAGGCTTGTGGAAGTTCCCGGACTAGGTCTTGACCAATTAAGCCTACTTTATCTACTATAAGAATTGAAGAATCTTGTATCTTTTCTGTGGTAACCAGGGCAGGTCTCTTCATTAAACCTATTTTAGGTTAATTGCATATTATTGTCTAGTCGAGCTTAGCGGTCAAGCGCTTCGTTAACAAGCTCATCTGCCTTTACATTTTTTTCTCTTGGAATATGACTGTACAAAATAGGCTTTCCTATTGCTACCTCCTTCTCCCGAATGGAAAAAAGCAGTTCTCTTAAATTTGCGTTTTTAACTTTGAATAAACCATTTATCTGAGAACAAACTAACCTTGAATCGAGGAAAAAAAAGATGTTTGATTTTTTTTCTAATTTTTCTTTGTTGGCCTCTATCCATGTTAACGCTTCCAACACAGCCTTATATTCGGCGATATTGTTTGTTGATATGCCGATTTTTTTACCAAAGCCCGTAAGCTCTCTATTATTTTCATCCAAAATGTAAACGCCTATTGCGCTTTCACCCGGATTACCTCTTGATCCCCCGTCTGTAAAAACATTAATTTTTTTAAACATAAAATCTTATATAAAAAGATCTTAGCACAAATAATGATTTTTCCAAAATCCATATATTGTAAATTGCAACTATTTCAAAATAGAAAAGTGAATTCTACAATTTTTCGATATTTCCTGGTGGGATTAGGCTTTAAATACAACTAAAATAGGGGCAGGGAAGTTTAAAACTTGAGAGTTTTGGACCAGCAAAGACCCAGGACAAGAGAAAACAATAATTGACCCTGCTGAAGGGTTAGGAAGCGGGGGAAAGTTTTTTATCTAGTCCAAAATATCTTACGGCCTGTTTTGCTTCTTCGTCATCCCCCGCGAGAATTTCCTGCACTTGTTCTAGAGAAATATTTTTCATCTCTCCCTGGAGAATTCCCTGTCTAATTTCTGCTGCTGCTAAATACGCAAGCGTTTCTTCCCTCTTGTCTAGAACTAATATCCCATCTATTCTCCCATTACTCCCTTTTACTTGATACTCACTTAAGCCCTCTCTCGCTAAACTTAAGTATTTCCTGCTAAGTAATTCCCTGATGACTTTATCCCACATTCCATAGGTTTCCTCCGTCAAAGGCCCGAGATAGATTCCAGGCACACCTTTTAATACTTTAAATAAATCTTTAAAAACAGACTCTGAATTAAGTCCTGCATCATCCATGCCTTTTGCAAAATCTAAAAGCATAAAAGGTATAACCCACCTATCTTCATTTTTACTATCAGCTACCACATCTATAGCTTCTCTAATTTTACCAAAAAGAAGTTTTCCTCCTTCTAAGTCGCCGCTGTGAACTAAAGTCTGAGCAAAAGCTATTTGAATATTAATATAATCAACAGAACTAAGAGGCTCTTGGGCTGACCTCAAATGCGCTGCCGCCGCAAACATATTCCCCCCAGCAATTGCCGACTGCGCTTGTTCAACTAACTTATTAGAATATTCCTCATCGTCCCCTCCTTTTTTCAACCTAAGATTTAATTCCTCTTGCGTTTCTTTATAATTCTTTCCTGTTTTGGCTTCGTGCAACATTTTTCCTGCAAGTGCTTTTAAGTAAATGGGTCCGCCTAATTTCTTTGATGTTTTTACGGCATCATCTACTAATCCTCTTTCCAATTGTATACTAACGATATCCGGTATTGAAAAAAGGAAATAATGGGATTTATCTTCTTTTAATTTTTCTGCAACACGAAGCGCGTCCTCAAACCACCCTACCCCCACATAGATTCTAGCAAGCGTGTCATATGATCCATCATGACTCACTATATCTGCCGATTCTAAGGCTATCGTTTTTGCTTCGTGATCATTCTTGCCTTTGCTTTTTTCCAATGCGTATACCTCATTATATCCTTCTCTCGAATGATCAATGATGCCTTCGGCAAGAGAAAAAACTCGCCTCGCTTCTTCTATCAATCCTGCCTTTGCATAAAGACTTCCCATTTGTGCATAATCTGAAGCTTGGCTAGAGAAAGACTTATGGGTAGTTCTGGTATCATCACTTTCGATCATTTGTTCTGTTTTCCTAAGTGTATCTGTTGGATTTTCATGACGATCTACTTGCACTTCCGCTATAAATAAGTAGACATCTGTAGAATCCCGAGAGCCAGGAGCAGTACGCTTGGCATCTTCATATTTACCTAAAAGTGCGTTTAGTTCAGCAATTCCCTGTTGGTGAGCCTTCTCCCCATCATAGACATGATATCTACCGATATAAGAATCTTTTCTCCCTGCCCGTGCTCTGTCTTGCAAAATTTCCAATATTTCCAACGGCGGTATTTGAGAATCCGCCATAATCCTGGCAATATTTATTGCAGTATCTACATCAAGGGAATCATAAATGGGAGCTCGTAGCATACTCACTGCTTTATCAAAATGAATTTTTGAAAAATAAGTATTTTTTAGTCTATCTGTTAATGATACTGCTTTTTCAGGAGTTGGTTCGCCGATTTTTTTAAGATCTCTTTCTTGCATTAGATGATTATACAACTATTAAGGACTCCACTCAGCCTAAATGGCTTTTCTTAGACCAGCAAAGACCCAGGATAAATGAAAATAATAATTGTCCTTGTTGAAGGGTTAGGAAATAGTGGTCAAACATTCCCAGGATAAGGATTAAGGATAAAGGATAAATGATTAAGTAATTTTTTCCAAACCTAATGTTCTGATAAGTTTTTATCAAAAACCAAACGAAAAAATAAAAACCCACAATTCCGGTTTCGGACAGAACCAAAAGAAAAATATTATGAACGGGCTGAATAACCAAAGAAGAATTATTACTCTTTTGCGTGTTGGGCAAGTTTACCAAAAAATTATTTATCCCAACACCAAGAAGAGGGGATTTCTTAATCATCAAAAGAGAACTTTTGGCTAACTCTTCCCTAATTACTATTGATTCATCTGTCAATCTCATGCCGGTAAATCTTAATCCCAGCGGAGTTATTAATACAAACAGCAACAAGCTTACCAATGCAAGAATGATGAATTTGCGAATAAGAAAAAAGCCAAGGATTAAAACCCAGAGAATAATTGCAACACGGCTTAATGTTAAAAAAAGCGCAACGGTTCCTATCAAAAGCGTAAGAGAATATAAAATCTTTTTACAATTAAAAATTATCAATGTCATAACAATAACTAAATAACCGGCCAAAACATTTGGGTGGGGGAATGTGCCATAAGGGCGAAGAATAAGTTGTCCATTTATTGATGCGTTTGCTATCCCCGGAGTTTGAGGATTAAACATTCTCTCTCCAAAAAAATAAAACAATCCACCCAACGAACCCTGGTTTAAATATTGAGACAGTGCCAAAAAAGATTCAAAAATAATTCCTAATGAAAGCAAAAATAAAATATTTCTTAATTTTAAGTTTTTAATATTTGATACATAAAATCCTAAAAAAATAAACTCTAAGAACTTAAGCAAACCGTATAGTCCCGCGCCAAGGGACTTGGAAAAAATGATACCAATAATAATGAATGCGGCAAAAATAATTTGAAAATTGGAAATTGAAAATTTCTTTTGTGAGATTACCCAAGACAAAAAGAGAAATAAAATTAGTAAATCTGTTACATAAAGAGTGGGGGAGAGATAGTCTATTCTTACACCTTCAACTTTTGCAAATTGGGGCCAAAAATGCAGACCAAGTTGAGTTGGAAAAAATAAAATTAAAGAAAAGAAAAGATTATTAAGGTTAATTTTTTGGGCTGACAGTAAGAACCCTGTCTCTGCCTTCGCCCATAGATTTTGAAACAACATTTTCATCGTTTTCTAGAAACAGATGAACAATTCTTCTTTCCCAAGATTTAAGCTGAGGAAGAGTAATTTCTTTATTTTCATTAATCACTCTTTCTTTTGTTTCAAGCGCAAGGTTTTTCAGCCATTCAATTCTATTTTTTTTATAATCTCCCACCTCAAGAGATATTCTTTTAAATTCTCCAAGTTTTTTCGACACACAAAGAGATAGGATAAGCTGGAGGGCGTCCAAGGTATCACCATGGTATCCAATTACCATACCGCTGTCCTGCGTATTTAAAACCATGTCTATACCTTCATCTTTGTCTTTTTCGCTAAACTCAAAATCCCCATCAATTTCAAGGATTTTTAAAAGCTCTGTTGTTGTTGAAGTAATAATCTTTTTTTCTTTTGCGATCATATTGATTACTTATTTCTGGATAAAAATTTTTCTTTCCAGGAGTTTAATCCACCCCATCCTAAAATTCTATATTGCTGTATGATGCCAAAAACTGAAAACGTATTCCAGTAAAGAGAAAGCCCAATAGGAAAGGAGTAGGAAAAAAATCCTATCATAACGGGAAAGATGAATAAAGATTGTGATTGGAAAGCTGTTGAAAAGTCTTCTTTTTTCTGAATTTTTTGTGAGGGCGCAGAATTTCCCATTAGCATTTTTGAAAGAATGAACTGAAGGAGTCCCGTTAGTACCGGCACCAACAATACAATTGGACCAATAGTTGATATGAGTTGAGACGGTCCTTTTTCTAAAGGTAGGCCAAAAAAATACACATCCCATGGGGTTCCCAATTTAAGAGCGTCAAAATAAACTATTTTATTTATTTCAGAAACTATCATTTGCGGCTTAAGACTAACTATATGCTGAAGAACCGAATACAGCGCCCATATGATTGGCAATTGTATTAGGACGGGCACGCATCCGGCGGCAGGATTGACGCCATTCTCCTTATAAAGCCTCATTGTTTCCTGCTGTAGTCTTTTTGCATCTCCTTTATGTTTTTCCTTGAGTCCGGATATGTGGGGAGCTAACTCCTGCATTTTTCTACTGGACTTAAGTTGGGAAGATATTAAGGGGTATAAGATTATTCTAATAAAAACCGTTAATCCAATTATCGCAAAACCCAAAGCATAAGGAAGGTGTAAAAAAGAAAAAGCTTTGTAAAACATTACCAGGACATTAATAATTGGATTAACAAGAATAAAATTAAAAATTTCACTCATATTTTTTTATAAAAAGGCTGACATTTTAAAAAGCGGGCCACTGACTTCTGACATCCTTTTATTATACCGTAACTAAGAATGGCTTGCTTGGAGTATTGCGAACAAGAAGGAGAAAACCTACAAAACCTGTCAACTCCTAAAATATTTTTAAGAATATTCGATAATAGCTTCTGATATACACCTATTGTTAAAACTAAAATGCGTTTCATATCTTAGATTAATCCCTCTTTTTTAAATACATTCATCATGCTAACAAGTATCTCTTTTCTGTTTTTGGTTGCCGCTTCTTTTTTTGCTATAAGCAACATATCGTTTCCAGGTTTAATGTCTTTAAACAATTCTTCTATGCATGAAGAAATAAGTCTTTTGATTCTGTTTCTAATCACCGCTTTCCTATCCAACTTTTTCGATGTAATAATGCCAAATCTATTAAACAAAAGACCATTATCTTTTATTTTTAAGGTAAAAAGCTGGGAATAAAAAGAACGAGCGCTATCAAATCTTTCTCTCCCTAAACGATATTTCCTCTTAAGCATTTTTGCCGTGTTTAAACTGAAAGTTTTTTTCTTTTCTTAACTCTTCTTCTTCTGATAACTTTTTGACCGCCATGGCTGCTCATTCTGGATAAAAATCCGTGTTTTCTTTTTCTTTTTACCTTTTTTAACTTTATCATTTTTTCCATAAGTTACAGTATAACAAAAACGCGTGCTTCTTTAAAGAGGGAAAAGAAAAGACTTCTTTTGCCTATTGACAAAAAGTTATCCACATCGCTAAACTTCATCTTACGTTAACGATTCTAAATATATGAGCGAGGAGAATGGCATCTTATGGAAAAAAATCCTGGCAGAGATTGAAACCGAGGTTTCCAGAGCAAACTTTCTTACTCTTTTTAAATCAACCGGGCTTTTGTCTTTTGAAGATGGTGTCGCAACAATTGCGGCCACATCAACAATGATAATAGATCTTCTTCAAAAGCGCTTTTTTGGGATTATTAAAAAAACCGTAGATAAGTATACCGGCATTAACTCTAAGATAATTTTTGTACCAAAAACCCTAGTCAAAGAGACTAAAGAAGAATATTCAAACGCTCCGCTTTTTAACCCAATCAAAGAAAGGCCGTCAGGCACCATAATTGGGCATCTACCAAGAGTTAGGTCGGATTACACTTTCCAAACAATGGCTGTTTCTTCGAGTAATCAGCTTGCGTATGTAAGCGCAAAAACTGTTGCTCAAAAAATAGGCCTTACATATAATCCCCTTTTTATGTATGGGCCGGTTGGAGTAGGGAAGACCCACTTAATGAATGCAATAGCAAACGAAGTTTACCAAAAAAACCCGGACATCAAAGTTATCTACATCACGAGCGAGGAGTTCACCAATGAGGTTGTTGAAGCAATAAGAACAAATGATACTGCAAGAATGAAAAAAAGGTTTAGAAATGTAAATCTTTTAATTATAGACGATGTTCAATTTTTCGCCGGAAAAGAAAAGGTGCAAGAAGAGCTTTTCCATACATTCAATATTCTTGTTGATGAGGGAGCGCAAGTTGTTCTTTCTTCAGATAGGCCCCCTTCGGAAATAAAAAAAATAGAGAAAAGGCTGTCGTCTAGATTTTCTGGCGGCCTAACTGTTGACATAGGATTGCCGGACTTTGAGTTAAGAACGGCAATACTTCTTATTAAAGCAAAAAAATATGGTTTTGAACTCGGAATAGATGTTGCAAAAAAAATTGCCGAAAAAACCCAAGACACAAGAGAGCTGGAGGGTTTTTTGCTAAGGGTTATTACCCAAGCGCAAGCAAAAGGCTCGGAGATTACAGTAGATATGGTGGAAGAAGCTCTAGGTAATACATCTAGAGACGAGGGTTATGCTTTTCACCCTGATGAAATTATAAAAAATATCTGTTCTTTTTATGATATTAAGGTGACCCAAATTAAAAGCGCAAAAAGAGACGCAAGATTGGTAAGAGCAAGGCAGGTTGCAATGTATTTTTTGAAAAAAGAGTTTGGTTTGACGCTTGAAGAAATAGGAAATATTTTGGGAGGAAGAGACCACACTACCATTATGTATGGTGTTGAAAAAATAGAAAACCTCCTTCCCAACAAACGATTTTCTGAGGAGATGATGGGGATATCTTCTCTTTTTAAAAAATAAATAGTGGATTAATACAAGAAATTAAATTATACGATTTTTATACCCATTTTTATCAACACCTTGTCCACATTTTTTTGGCTTTGGCCTCTTGCTTTTTTCCACTTTTCCCTATACACTACTACAACTACAAATTTAAATATTCTTTTTAAATATTCTTATTTTTTAAAATGATTGTTTCGTTACTTTCTGAAAACCTTCAAAAAAAACTCCTTTTCGTAAGCCACGCAATTTCTAATAGAAGCCAACTTCCCGTACTCCTAAATTTTTTAATAGAAGCAAAAGACGGAAGTTTAAACATAAGCGCAACAGATCTTGAAATTGGAATTAAGGTGGAAATTCCCGCAAGCGTAAAAGAAGAAGGGTCAACCACAATACCTGCAAAAACCTTCACCGAACTAATGAGCGTTGTTCCTCCCGGAAAGATAAGTCTTACAAAAAAAGAAGGAGGACTTGAACTTCTGGGAGAAAAAATAAAAACTATTTTTCAAACAACCCCGCCGGACGACTTCCCCAAGCTATACGAACAAAAAGGAAAAGAAATATTAAAAATAAAAAAAGAGGGCATAGATAAAGAGCTACAAAGAATTGTTTTTGCTTCAAGTCAAGATTCAGGAAGACCGGCCCTGTCCGGAGTGTTGATTAAAGAAGAAAAAGAGGGGTTTTTATTGGTCGCAACAGACGGATACAGGCTTTCTCTTAAAAAACTTCTTCAAAAAAATAACCAAAAGGCAGGAGAAAACATATCTATAATAGTTCCATCAAGGGTTGTAAGGGAGCTTATTTTTATGGCAAAAGAAGAGGGGGAAGTGGTTGCCTTTGTTTCAAAAGAAAGTAACCAAATAATTTTTTCGCAAAACGGAACAACATTGATTGGCAGGCTAATAGAGGCGGAGTTTCCTGCATATGAAAAAATAATCCCCACAGATTTTTCTACAAAAACCGTTTTTGATAAAGAACAAATGCAGAAAGCGGTTAAGGCGTGTTATGTTTTCGCAAAAGAAACAGCGAACATAGTCAAATTGTCCATCGGGAAAGAAAAAATATTGGTTTCTTCAAATACGCCTTCGGTTGGAGAAAACACAATTGAGGTAGAGGCAAAAACAGCAGGGGAAGAAAATGAAATAGCATTTAACGCGCGTTATTTATTGGAACTATTTTTAAACACAAATGATGAAGCCATGTCTTTTGAAATGTCAGGACCGCTTAATCCCGGGGTATTTAGGCCAATTAATGACCCTTCTTTTATGCATCTTATAATGCCAATTAGAGTGCAGGTGGAATCCTAGGGACTGTTTGGCTAGATGTGTCATTTGGTATTTCAGTGGGTTGACTCGTGACGTTATTAGTATTTGCTTCATTAGGGGTTAAAGAATTGCCCCCAGAGAAAGCTATTAAAAACGTGGAGGAAAAAATAACCCCAAGCGCTATTGCGAGAGGAATCCATAATCCTATTCCGGCTGCAACCGCCGAAGCCCCTAACCTAGTTGCCCCTCTCACGAGCAATTTTCTTGCCGAATTACCCACCCGAGTTTGGGCTACTTGTCTTAATCTCTCTTGGTTCCCTTGTTCCCTATCTTCTTCCATAAAATGATTTATTTATTATCGTCTTTAACTTGATTAGTGGCTTGATCAATAAGGGAAG
>ORMF010130340.1_pt1 | contig 17720 bp, 13 predicted proteins | sample 1779871 | NCBI WGS metagenome assembly ORMF01 (sample SAMEA104232316, study PRJEB22302) | groundwater metagenome | biome: forest; feature: aquifer; material: groundwater | place: USA | collected 2011-08-07 | depth 5.4 m
CAACGGCGCGGGCGGCCGGTCGAAGCGCCGTACTCGCGGCCGCGTTCCCGAATCAGTTGCCCCATCTCAGCTTCACCGTCCAGCATTTCTGTCGGGAATGGTCCTTCACCGACCCGCGTGGTATAAGTGCGAACAATACCGAGGACGCCGGTCAAGTGCTGCGGCGCGAGACCCGTGCCGACCAAAGCTCCGCCAATAACCGTGCTCGACGAGGTCACGAACGGGTAGGTGCCGTGATCGACATCGAGCAGAGTGGCTTGCGCGCCTTCCAGAAAAATCGTTTCCCCACGAGCCGCAGCCTGGTTCAGAAAATGGCTGGTGTCGCAGAGGAATGGCGCCAGACGCTCAACCATCGCGGAGGTCTCGTCAAAGATCGCATCCGCAGCGAGCGGTTGGCCACCATACGCGACGATGATCCGATTGGCGTCTTCCAGATTCCGTTCAATGCGCGATCGCAGCACTTCGGAAACCAGCGCATCAGCGACGCGAATGCCGCGGCGGCCGACCTTATCTTCATAAGCAGGACCAATACCGCGCAGCGTGGTGCCGACTCTTTCGTTCCCCAGCCGTTCTTCGCTGGTGTGATCCAGGGCGCGGTGGTAAGGAAGAATGAGGTGGGCGCGAGAACTGACCTTTACCCGCTCTGGGGTAATGCTGATACCCTGCGCCATCAGCCGATCCGCTTCCTCGAAAAAGGCCTTCGGATCTATCACCATGCCGTTGCCGAGGACGCAGGTCTTGCCTTGATGCACGATTCCCGACGGCAGCAAGTGAAGCACAAAAGATCGATCGCCTATCTGAACTGAGTGGCCGGCGTTGTGACCGCCCTGATAGCGCACCACTACGTCGAACCGCTCGGCGAGCAGATCGACAATCTTACCCTTGCCTTCGTCACCCCACTGGGCGCCAATGACTGCGATGACCATGATCAGAAGGAAGTTAACAGAAGCGGGGACCTTGGTCCTGGTGCGCCAAACACAAAACAGGCGCGGCGGTGTCAAAAACACCGCAACCGCGCCCTGTTGTTTCCTGGTTTACGCTGCGGTCGTAGCCGCGACATGCTTATCCAGCATCCGCGAAATTGCCTGCTCGGAGGTCGCTCCGACTACGCGCTCTTCTTCTCTACCGTTCTTGAAAAGGATCAAAGTTGGAATACCTTTGATGCCGAAGCGTTGCGAGACTGAAGGATTGTCATCGACGTTAAGCTTTACTACGCGGGCGTTACTCGCGTATTTTTCGGCCACAGCCTCGACGGTGGGCGCCAGCATGCGACATGGCGCGCACCACGCAGCCCAAAAATCCACTAAAACCGGACGATCCGATTTCAATACGTCATTTTCAAAAGTCCCATCACTGGTTTCTTTGACATGCTCACTCATTAAATTAAACTCCTTAACTGTTAACGATCTCTCATTCTAACTTAACGCGAAGTTTGAACCTGATTATGTCCGGCGCCGGCAATTTCGTGGTAAAGCTCAAGGTACTTGCTTGCCGCGGCTGACCATGAGTTATCAGTGGTCATCCCGTTACGTTGTATCTTTGCCCAAATATCGGGTTGACTATAAAAGTAAATCGCTTCGCGTATTTTTTCAAGCATAGCGGGGGCCGAATAGGGCCCAAACTTGAAACCATTGCCCTTATTGGTCATTACATCATAGTTCTGAACCGTATCATCCAGCCCGCCGGTGGCCCTGACGACCGGAACCGTACCATAACGCATGCTGTACATTTGGTTAAGGCCACAGGGTTCGTAGAGCGAAGGCATGATAAAAATGTCGGCTCCGGCTTCGATCTGGTGGGCCAGGGGCTCTCCGGCATAGCCCTTATAAATGCCGACCCGATGGGGCGCCGAGTCATGCCAGCTTTGCAGGAAATCTTCGTATTCCCGCGCTCCCGCGCCCAGCGCAACAAAGAACGCGCCGGTTTGAAGAATCCCGGACGCAGCCTGCCTGATCAAGTCATAGCCCTTTTGACTTACCAGGCGCGAGACTATCGCGATGATGGGCCGTGCTGGTTCTTCGGGAAGACCGAAGCGTCGCAGCAGGTCGAGTTTGCATTCTCGCTTACCCTTCAGATCATCGACGGAAAAGCGAGCAGCAATGTCCGGGTTAGTCTCTGGATTCCAGACCTCGTAGTCGACGCCGTTGGTGATTCCTACCAGCCGATCGCGGCGCGCCCGCATTAACCAATCAAGACCGTAACCCTGCTCAGGCGTTTGAATCTCGCGAGCGTAGCGTGGACTGACAGTGGAAACTGCGTCGGAGGCGATGATCCCAGCTTTCAGGGCCGAGGCCGCCCCCTGCAACATGAAGTCGGCGCTGTAGTCAGAAAACCCCAGCCACCAAAGGTCCGCCGGGTCGAATCCTCCCTGATAGGCGAGGTTGTGGATGGAAAAAAGAATGCGGGTGTTCGCGAAAAACTCTTCCTGCTGACGGCGCGCCCGCAGCTCGACGGCAGCAAAGCCGCACGGCCAATCGTTGCAGTGCACCACCTCCGGCGCATCGTCCAGGCGTCGGAGCAAGGCAATCGACGCGCGGCAAAAAAAGGCGAACCTTTCGAAGTCATCCTGTTCGCCGTAAATCTTGCCGCGATCGAAATAGTTTGGCGCGTCGATTAGATAAGTGGGCGCGTTCAGCGCGTTGCTATGCCACACGCGCACGCGCGGCCGTTTCCCGCGCCACTCTATTTCAAGGTCCTCAATGAAAGGGCTGCTGAGCAGGTGACGGTCGACCTGGTCGTAGAGTGGGGTAACGAGAAAAGAATCAGCGCCGGCGATGTGCAGAGCCTTGGTCAGGGCCCCGGAAACATCGGCTAGACCGCCGGTCTTAGAGAAGGGAACCGCTTCGGATGAAAGGATGGCAACGCGCAAAGGCGGCCTGGAACTTTGACCTTTGTTCTTTGAACTTTGATCACCTACCAGCAATGATGATTCACCATGGACAAAGATTCCAAGTCCAAAGAACCAAGTACCAGGCACAAGGTGTCTTAAGTCTGCATCGACGCCAGAAATTCGGCGTTCGACTTTGTCTTCTCGAGTCGTTCCAGCACGACTTCCATCTGCTCGGTAGGTGAAAGCGGATTCAGCACGCGACGCATGACCCAGACGCGGCTGAGGTCTTCCTTGCTAATCAGCAATTCTTCCTTGCGTGTTCCCGATCGCTGCAAGTCGATAGCGGGGAACAGGCGCTTGTCGCTGAGCCGGCGGTCGAGATGGATTTCAGAGTTGCCGGTGCCCTTAAACCCTTCGAAGATCACGTCGTCCATGCGCGAGCCGGTGTCGATCAGCGCGGTGGCGATGATCGTCAACGAGCCCCCTTCTTCAATGTTGCGCGCCGCGCCAAAGAAACGCTTTGGTCTCTGCAATGCATTTGAATCGATACCGCCAGAGAGAATCTTGCCGCTGGGCGGTACGACCGCATTATGGGCGCGCGCCAGGCGCGTAATCGAATCCAAAAGGATCACCACGTCGCGCTTATGCTCAACCAGGCGCTTGGCTTTTTCAATCACCATGTCCGCGACCTGCACGTGGCGTGTGGGCGGTTCGTCGAAGGTCGAAGAAATCACTTCGCCCTGGACCGAACGCTGCATGTCGGTGACTTCTTCCGGCCGCTCATCGATCAGCAGCACAATCAAGGTTACTTCCGGATGGTTCTGTGTGACCGAATTGGCGATAGCCTGCAAGAGCATGGTCTTGCCCGTGCGCGGCGGTGAAACGATCAAGGCGCGTTGGCCTTTGCCCAGCGGCGTCACAAGATCTATGACGCGTGCCGAAAGATTCTCGGGGCCCACTTCCATCTTCAGCATCTCGTCGGGATAGAGCGGAGTCAGATTGTCAAAGAAGACTTTCTCTCGGGCCTGGTCCGGCGATTCGAATTTGATCGCTTCTACTTTGATCAGGGCGAAGTAGCGCTCGCCTTCTTTCGGCGGACGAATCTGACCGCTGATGGTGTCGCCGGTGCGCAAGTCGAACTTACGAATCTGCGATGGCGAGACGTAGATATCATCCGGGCCGGGCAAATAGTTGTATTCCGGGGCCCGCAGAAATCCAAAACCGTCCGGTAAGGTTTCCAGGACACCTTCGGAAAAGATGAGCCCGCTCTTTTCGGTCTGCGCAGCGAGCACCTTGAAGATCAACTCCTGCTTGCGCATCCCGGTGGCCCCGGGTACATCCATGCCTTTCGCCACCTGAGTGAGCGCTGAGATTGACATTTCCTTTAGCTCAGACAGGTTGAAAACCGCTTGACTGCCGTCATGGTTCAAGGCGACTTCCTCAGGTGCTTCAGCCGTGGCGACGCCACCGCCGCCATCGCTGCCGCCGTCGTTGTTCGTACGTCTTTTGTTTGCCATATTAGCTCTTTCGTGCACGGCAATATTTCGCCGAGCCTTTGTTCCTGGTTTTACCATCCTGTCAATTGATTTCAACTATGCCGGTTAAAGGGAAAGTTCCTTGCGGTTTTATTGGGCAGCTCGTGTGGGGGCTCCCCCGCCGCGATAACTGAGTTCTTACCAACCTTACCGCCAGAGGTCGGAATCCACAAGATGACGAGGTCGCTCGATTGGATGCCGGTTGACGGGGATTGCGTGGTCTCAGGTCAGATTTCAGGTTCAGCCAAGGCTGGACTATATGCCTGGATATTCTCTTTCGTCTCTGCTGTTCGATTTAGGATATCTAATTCTAAACAAAAGCTGGAAAATGGCAAGCACGAACTTGCGTTGAAGCCTTCGGCCTCGCTAGCTTTTCAATGATTTTTCGATTGCTTTCCAAACGTCCTCTCGGCCACGTTTCTTCGGCGCTGAGTAAACTAATACCTGGGCGGAGTTGAACGCGCGCTCAGCGCGAACGATGTTCTTGCGCAATTCATTGTTCGAAAGCTTGTCGGATTTCGTAGCGACGATTAAGTATGGCTTCCGATTGTGCTTGAGCCACTCGTGAAGTTGCAAGTCCTGGTTCGAGGGTTCGTGACGCGAATCGACGAGGTGAATTGATAGCACAAGCTGCTCGCGTTTGGCAAGGTAGTCCTCGGCCGATAAGCCCCATTCCGCCTTCACTGCTTTCGGCGCCTTCGCGTAACCATAGCCCGGTAAATCAACCAGTCGGAAACGATCGTTGATCAAATAAAAGTTCAGAGATTGCGTTCGGCCAGGCGTATTTGAGGTCCGTGCCAGACCCCGAACACCCAACAATGAATTGATTAAGCTTGATTTGCCTACGTTCGACCGGCCCAGGAAGGCAATCTCGGGCTTCGCATCGGACGGCCAATCGGCTTCCTGAAACGCGCTTTTCAGGAATACGGCGCTGGTAACTTTCATTCTGAAAAGGAGAGAAATCGAGGCCGACAACTTTTGCCAGCCTCGATTTCGTTGGCGGTGAGACGACGGTTTAGTCTAGGCGGCGGCGGCCTGGGCTTTGGCGCGCTCGGCCATCATCGTCTGGATCATCTTGATTCGCTCGCGAATTCCAGCCAGCGTTTCTTTGTTGTTCGGGACGCGCCTGACGAGGGTCTCGTAATGCTTGAGCATGTCCGGTTGGTTCCACGTCTGGCGCAGCTCTTCGAGGATCGGTTCAATCTTAGCGAAAACGAAAAGGTGCTCGCCGTTCGCATCATTGAACATCTGCTCGTCGATCGCGCCGTTGTTAACCAGCGAGGCGGCCATGTCCCAGTACGAGATCACCATGCGGGCGTACGCTCCCTGCGGGCCCATAAGCGTCTCCATGTATTCGGCGGCGCTGGTAGGGTTGAAAGTAAAGAACCAGTTGCGTGCTTCTCGCATCACGGGTTCGCGGCGGAGGTCGTAGAGTTTCAGGATCAGATTTGCGTCTTCTTGCTTGCTCATTTGTTGCTCTCCTTAAATTGAATGATAGTTCTCCAAAAGCCAGAGTACGCGCTAAGCGGTGCTAGCGCGCGTACTTTGTGCTTCGAATCGAACGAAAAAACCGAAAACCGTTGGTTTGCTGAAATTACTGTTCAGCGGGTGTCTGCAAACCTTGTGGTGGTGGCTCAGTCGTCCACAAAGGCGCAGAGGTTTCGACGCCGACCTGGGTCGCGGGCGGTGCCTCTTCGAGTGCCAGCGCAATCACTTCATCAATCGTCTCGACGAGATTGATGGTCAGTAGGTTGCGCACTTCTTCAGGGACCTCGGGCAAATCCTTTTCGTTGTCCTTCGGCAGGATGATCGTGTCGATACCAAAACGGTGGGCCGCGAGAAGTTTGTCCTTGACTCCGCCGATGGGCAGAACCTTGCCCCGCAGAGTGATCTCTCCGGTCATGGCCACGTTCTTGCGAACGGGTACCCGCATCAGAGCCGAGGCCATCGCGGCTGCCATAGTGATACCGGCAGAAGGCCCGTCTTTGGGAATCGCGCCTTCAGGGACGTGAATGTGCAGATCGCGCTTGCGAATGAAATCCAGATTGATGCCGAGCCGTTCGGCGCGGGATTTAATGCAAGTCAGAGCCGCTTGTGCCGACTCTTGCATCACGTCGCCAAGTTTCCCCGTCAACGTAACCGTGCCCCGACCCTTGGTCAGCGTGGCTTCGATCTGAAGCACTTCGCCGCCCACCTCGGTCCACGCCAAACCCGTGGCCAGGCCGATTTCGCTCTCGGCCGCCACCACCTGTTGCCGGAACTTGATCGGACCCAGCATCTCGCGCACGCGCTCAGGCCCAATCTCATCTTTGAAATCAGCGGCCACGCTCTCGCCTACGAACTTGCGCGCGACCTTGCGGCAGCAAGAGCCGATCTCACGCTCGAGGTTGCGCACGCCGGCTTCGCGTGTGTAGTGCCGGATGATTTCCACAATCCCCTCATCGGAGAATGCAAACTGCTCTGCCTTGAGACCATTGGCTTCGGCTTGTTTAGGCACCAGATGGCGCTTGGCGATCTCCAGCTTTTCGCGCTCGGTATAACCCGAAAGGCGCAGGACTTCCAGGCGATCCTGAAGCGCCGGCGGAATCGTATGCAACACATTTGCCGTCGCGATAAAGAAAACCTTGGTCAGATCGTATTCAACGTCCAGATAGTGATCCTGAAACATATGGTTCTGTTCCGGATCGAGTACTTCCAATAGAGCCGCACTCGGGTCGCCACGAAAATCCGTGCCCAGCTTGTCCACTTCGTCGAGCAGGAGCACGGGGTTGACGGTACCCGCCTTCTTCATCATTTGCAGGATCTGCCCTGGCAACGCGCCGATGTAGGTGCGCCGGTGGCCGCGAATTTCGGCTTCATCACGCACACCGCCGAGACTGAGCCGCACAAATTTTCGGCCAGTCGCGCGGGCAATCGATTTCCCGAGGCTGGTTTTACCAACTCCCGGGGGACCCACGAAGCAGAGAATCGAACCTTTCGGATTCTTCACCAACTGGCGCACGGCAAGATATTCAAGTATGCGGTCTTTAATTTTTTCCAAACCAAAGTGATCTTCATTCAGGACCTCTTCAGCCTTTGTCAGATCCCGGATCTCTTTCGATTTTTGTTTCCAGGGCACGCTAACCAACCAGTCAATGTAGGTGCGCGAGACGGTTCCCTCTGCGGACATGGGCGGCATCGCTTCCAGCCGGTGCAATTCCTGCAGGGCCTTTTCCTTGGCCTCTTCGGTCATGCCGGCTTCTTCGATCTTCTTTTTGAGCTCCTCCATCTCGGCGCGCTCATCTTTGCGGCCCAGTTCCTTGTGGATCGCCTTGATTTGCTCGTTGAGGTAATACTCTTTTTGAGCTTTCTCCATCTGGCGCTTAACGCGCGTCTGAATAGTTCGATCGAGCTGGCGTTTTTCCAGCTCGATTTCCAGGATTTCTATCAAGCGAGCCAGGCGCGCCTGAGCTGAGAAAAGTTCGAGCAGTCCCTGTTTGTCTTCGACTGATATGCGCAGTTGCGAGGCGAGCGCATCGGCCATGTGTGACGGATCTGCATTGCGCATTGCGGTCTGCAAAGCGTCCGGCTGCACATCGGGCGCCAGGCGTAAATGCTGTTCGACCAGTTGAGCGATCTTCTGCACCAGCGCATCGGTGCGAACGCCCTCTTCATTCACTGCCGGCGCACGCCGAACCAGCGCAGTGAAGGCGCCGTTATTGTTTTCTACTCGTACAGTCGTCGCGCGTTCGCGGCCTTCGACTACGACCTTGATCTGGCCGTTTTCCTGTCTTTGCGATTGCAGGATGCGAGCGATTGTGCCGACACTGTAAATCTGTTCCGGCGCGGGCTCGTCCACCGTGGCGTCATGCTGGGTCGACAGAAAAATGGTTCGATCAGAAGCCAGCGCCATCTCCAGCGCCCGCACTGAACCGGGTCGGCCGATTTTGAAAGCGACTTTAGTGAACGGAAAGATCACAACATCGCGGATCGGCACCATCGGATAGCGGGCGATGTCAGCAGGGCTACGGTCTGAATATTCTTCCATGATTTTCTTTACTGCCGGCGTGAAATGCTGAGAATGAAGCTCCTGAAAATACGTTGGAACGCTTAATAAAACGACGAATAGGGCCGGTCTCGAAGATTTAGCTCAACTCGTCGCCACCGGTTGCGAACAAGGGCGAGCCGCTTTGTCGTCTCGCCCCCTCTGCAACTGCGCTGATTGTAAACTATTTGTCGGGAACCTGCTACTGGTTGTTACATCGCGAAGCTGGGAAATTCTTCTGTGGCAGAACTACGCAGCCGCGTCATCAACGCCGGCCAAGCCTTCACCCGGCATTGCCCGGCGGCGCTCGACCATTTCGCTGGTGATCACGAATTCTTTGATGCGTTTTTGCGAGGGCAGCGTGTACATCGCCTCGAGCAGGAGTTCTTCCAAAATCATCATCAGACCGCGGGCGCCGACTTTGCGTTGCAGCGCCTGACCAGCGACACCGCGCAAAGCGTCGTCGGTGAAGCGCAGCTTGACGTTGTCAAACTCGAACTTCTTCTGGTACTGCCGCACCAGCGCGTTCTTTGGTTCGGTGAGAATCTTTACCAGCGCACTTTCATCCAATTCATGCAGCACGCCGCAGACCGGTAATCGGCCCACGAATTCCGGAATCAATCCATAGCGAATCAGATCTTCCGGCTGCACGTGAGCCAGCGCCTCGGCCTGACGCTGCGAGCCGCTCTTTACCTCAGCATGAAAGCCGAGTGACTTGTTTCGCAAACGACGTTCGACAACTTTTTCCAGACCGACGAACGCGCCGCCACAAATAAACAGAATGTTGGTCGTGTCTACCGGGAAGAATTCCTGGTGCGGATGCTTGCGGCCGCCCTGCGGTGGAACATTGGCGATCGTGCCTTCCAGGATTTTCAGAAGGGCTTGCTGCACACCTTCGCCTGAGACGTCACGCGTGATCGAAGGGTTTTCGTCCTTGCGACAGATCTTGTCGATCTCGTCGATGTAGATGATGCCCTGCTGCGCGCGCTCCACGTCGCCGTTAGCCGCCTGCAGGAGTTTGAGAATGATGTTCTCGACGTCTTCACCGACATAACCGGCTTCGGTCAGCGTCGTGGCATCGACAATGGTAAAGGGAACGCTGAGCATGCGCGCCAGTGTTTGCGCCAGCAAAGTCTTGCCGGTGCCGGTTGGGCCGATCAGCACGATGTTGGATTTCTGAATCTCAACATCGGCGCGACGGCGGGCAAGTTCGATGCGTTTGTAATGCTGGTAGACCGCGACCGCAAGCTGTTTCTTCGTTTCCTCCTGCCCGATGACGTATTCATCGAGGAAGGCCCTGATTTCCCCCGGCTTGGGCAGTGGTGGACGAGAGGCTACTGACTCAGCCTGCTGGTCGTCGCTGATGATCTCATTGCAGATGTCGATGCACTCGTTGCAGATGTAGACTGTGGGGCCCGCAATGAGCTTCTTCACTTCGTTCTGCGATTTTCCGCAGAACGAGCAGCGCAGCGTGTCGTCAGTTCGTCTTACCATAGTCTGGGGAACTCCGTTGAGACTGTAAGATTGTGTAGCGAGCGCAAGTTAACAAATGGCGCTACCTACTCGCGGTGCGCGATCACCTCGTCTATTAAACCATATTCTTTGGCTTGCACGGCAGATAAATATCGGTCGCGTTCCACGTCGCGCTCGATTTGCTCCATGCTCTGACCGGTGTGCTTGGCGAGGATCTCGGATGTCAATTCGCGGATACGAATGAGTTCTTCAGCGTGAATGCGCACGTCAGTGGCCTGGCCCTGCATGCCACCCGACGGCTGGTGAATGAGTATGCGAGAATTCGGCAAAGCAAAGCGTTTCCCTTTGGCTCCGGCCGTCAACAACAGCGCGCCCATGGATGCGCACATGCCGACACAAATCGTGGTCACATCCGGACGAATGAATTGCATCGTGTCATAGATTGCCAGACCCGCGGTAACAGAGCCGCCGGGGGAGTTGATATACACGTTGATGTCTTTTTCCGGATCCTCGGCTTCGAGGAAGAGGAGTTGCGCGACGATCAGGTTGGCAATCTGATCGTCGATCGGCGTGCCCAGAAAAATGATGTTGTCTTTAAGAAGTCTCGAATAGATATCAAACGCCCGCTCTCCGCGCGACGTTTGCTCGACCACCATGGGAATCAGTGCCATTCTAGACCCTCGATTAAGCTTGCCACAGAAGCACAGAGCCACGGAGAAAAGCATTAGCAAAAAATAAAAGGCCCGAGAAAGAACATTGAGAAACGAAATCCCTTTTCATCATTGTTCTGAACTCTGTGCCTCTGCGCCTCTGTGGCCTTCTTCTTCTTTCCACTCTTCGTAGGTCACGCGCGAATTTTCGACTAATAAGTCGAGCGCTTTACGATTGCGCAACCTGCCAGCGATGCTACGTTCGCCACCTTGCTTTGTCAAGATAGCACGCACTTGATCTGCTGACTGTCTGGAGCCTTCGGCGATCGCGTTGATCTCGTCGTCAACTTCCTGATCACTCACTTCAATGTTTTCTTCCCCGGCGATGTGTTCGAGCAGCAGCGAACTGCGCAGATCATAGCTGGCCTGCTCCTTCAACGACTCGCGCGCCTTGTCCCATTGCAGTTCGGGATTACGCGGATCGATCCCCTGGCCAATCATGTCCCGCACGACAGATTCCAGGCGATGCTCGGTCTGGTGTTCGACCAGGCGGGCGGGTAATTCAAACTCGTGCGCCTCGACCAGTTGTCGCATCAATGCTCCGCGCATTTTGTTGTCGGCTTCATTCTTGACCTGTTGTTCGAGATCGTCGCGAATCTTTGCACGTAGCTGAGCGAGCGATTCGATCTCGTCGCCGAGACTTTGGGCCCACTCGTCATCGAGGTCCGGCAATTCTTTAATCCGCACCGCACTGACCTTAACCGTATAGGCGACCTGCTTGCCGGCAAGGGCTTTCGCGCTAAAATCAGAGGGATAGTCGACCGTGAAAGTCTTTTCATCATCGGGCCTGGCGCCGGTCAGTTGGTCCGTGATTTCCTGCACCACTCCTTCGCCGCCGAGCACTACGTCAACATCCTCGACGTTGATGGGTTCGGCCTCGGGTTCGTTAAGAAAAGTGCCGTGAAAGCTGGCGGTTACGGTATCGTTTAGTTGGGCGCCGCGGTCTTCGACCGGTTCGAGCGTGGCGGACCCTTCCCGTAGATTTTCAATTACGCGGTCGACGTCCTCGTCATTTACCGGCCGCGTGCTGCGGGTGACTTCGAGGCCTTTGTACTTGCCGAGTTTGATTTCGGGCAACACTTCGACGCTAACGTTGAACGAAATCGGTTGTTGGCCGAGTTGATCCAGTCCTTCGGAGTTTTCCAGATTAAGTTCAGGCTCGCCGAGCGGTTCGAGTTTGTGTTCCTCGACAGCCTGCTGGACGGCGTCGGGAAGCAATTCGCGCAGGACTTCCGTGCGAATCTGATCTTTGAAACGAGTGCGGACGACGGCCCGAGGTGCATGGCCGGGACGAAAGCCGGGAACGCTCGCCGCTTTGGCATAGTTATCACTAATGCGGTCGTAGACGGTGCGCACCGCCGCGGCATCAATCTCGACATCAATCTGCTTGCGTGTCGGTGATATGTCTTTGATTTCAGTTTTCATAAAAAGAAAAGGTTCAGAGCTCAGCTTTCAGGTTGCGCCTTTTGTTTCACAAGCTAAAGCTTGAACTCTGAACGGCAATACTGCCTTCTGCTCACTGCCTACTGCTCACTGATTCTTGTGGTGCGAAAGGGGGGACTCGAACCCCCACACCTTTCGGTACCAGATCCTAAGTCTGGCGCGTCTGCCAATTCCGCCACTTTCGCAGAATCATTCAAGCCGAAAGCGAGAATAGCACACACTTCGAAGCGTGCGCATCCGGCGCTTTATGGGACTCATTCGCGCGTACAATTAATCATCCGCGTTGGCGGTGACGTGAAGACAGGAGGCGCACGACGAGATAGATGGGAACGCTAACTGCGAGAATGGCCAACGCGAACAGACTGTGCCGCTGGTCGCTAATTACGGCTCCGATGAGAAATGCGATCGAGCCCAACAAAACTATTCCCGTGATCCACGGATAACCCCAGGCGCGATAAGGCCGCGGCAGGTCAGGCTCGCGCACTCGCAGCACAATCAAAGAGATGTAGGCCATTGCGTAATTCGCTACAAAGAAGAAGGCGAGCGCTGCCAGCACCTGCTCGAAACTTCTGAAAATGAACAGCACGGCGACCAGGGTGCTGATAAGGAGCGTAACGGTCGGCGTGCCGCCTTTATTTACTCTGGTGGCCCGGCGCGCGAAAAGCTCGTCACAACTCATCGCATAAAGAATCCGCGGCGCGGTCAAAGTGTAGGCGTTGAGAGTGCTCAGCAGAGAAAGAATTGCCAGTAGTCGAATAGTCTTGTCGCCATAGGCGCCAAAGATCCGATTGGCGACTGCGCCGGCCGCAAAGTTTTCGCCCGCGAGTTCCGACATCGGCAGCACGTAGACATAAGCAAGGTTAACGATGAGATAGATCGCGATTACCAGGAGCACGCCGCCGAGCATTGAACGAACCACGTCGCGTTTGGGATCGCGGACCTCTTCGCCAAAATAGATCACACCGTACCAACCGTCGTAAGTGTACAGGACACCCTGCAGCGCGATGATTAGTGCTCCGAAAAGCGCAAAGCCGTGGGCCACCGGCAAAGACTTTCCTGTGCTGGTGTTTCCGCCATAAGTAAACGCGGCGATCGCGATCACGGCAAAAATCAAAGTCTTCAGCAAGCTGGTCGCATTTTGCGTCAAGCTGCCCCAACGGATACCACGCCATTGCAGGGCAGCGAATCCGAGAGTGGCTGTGAGGGCAATTGATTTGTCGTGTCCGCCAAGCGGTGGAATTAACACTGCTGTGTATTCGCCGACGACCATCGCGATGACGGCCAGCGTCCCGCAGGTTGAAAGCCAGTCGCTCCAGCCCACAACAAAGCCCGGATAGTTCCCCATCGCCCTATGCACGAAGACATACCAGCCGCCCGACCGGGGAATCATCGTACCCAGTTCGGCGACTGTGAGCGCTCCGAGCAAGGCGTACACCCCACCGAGGATCCAGACGCCAATGAATAATTTTGCAGTCGGAAGTTGCGCGGCGATTTCGCCGGGAGTGCGGAGAATCCCCATCCCGATCGTGCCGCCGATAGTTACGGCGAGACCAAAGCCGACGCCGAGGATGCGCAAAAGCCGACCACTGTCTGAGGGCGATGCGTGATTGGTTGATCGAGAGGATTGATTGATGTCTGTTGGATTGACAGGACTCACGGGGTCAGAGTTTAGCCGTGATTAGGTCCTATGCCAACTTTGTTTCGAGTTGTCTGATTTTGTCCTCAGCGTCGCGAATGTCTTCACGATCTTCAAGCAGAAATTTGAGGATTAGATCGAGCTTCTGCTTAATGTCGTGTCTTAGTTCGCGCCTCACGTCGGTAAGTTCATTCCTTATATTCGCATACCCGGTTTTCATGCCCGCCACTTCGGTTTTCACCTCTGCAACTTCGGTCTCAATCACTCCAACCTTGGTTTCAATAACTCCAACCTTCTTCTTTATTTCGCCGATCTCCAAACCGGTTTCCATGATTTGCGCCAATGCTCTTTCCCGGATGGGCTTAGTGTCATACGAATGTGCCTCAAGGTTCTCAAGGCGCGCGTCGACAGTATCGAACCGGGCGTCAAAGGCATCGAACCGGGCAAATACCCGCTCTTCGAATGACATTTTGTTAGGAAGTTCTTTGGTTGGATCTTCGTTCATTGATAGGGCGAATTATCGGCCCGATTCAGGTAACTATCAAGCACAAAGTCGAAAGCGCTTAAAGCTGTTCGCATGTCAGACCTTAACTCACTTTGCCAAAGCCAGCACAAAGGGTCTTGTGTCTCAATTACAGGGTTCTCGTGACTTTTGACAATGATCGTGGTGCGTCCGGGTCCAGTCCCTTCGCTTCGGCCAACAACGCCGCGAATAGCTGCGCCGGAATGATGTAAGGAATCGGCGCGAGAAATTCGTCGATCTCGCGAGACATGATGATCGAGCGTGAGCATGAGGCCGCCGCTTCCAGGTCACCGGTTATCGCCAGCGTATCAGCGCGCAGTTCGCGCAGGCGCCGGATTAGATCCTTCGTGCCTTCCAGCATGACACCGGGTGGAGCAAAAATAATTACCGGGAAGTGACGTTCGATCATAGCTACCGGTCCGTGCAGAAAGTCCGCTGCCGAAAACCGCTCAGCCACGACGTAACACGTCTCCATCAACTTCAAAGCGAACTCGTACGCATTTCCATAAGCCAGGCCACGCCCCACTACGACGCAGTTTTCCATGAAAACATAACGCTGGACCAGCTCGACTATCGCCGGTCGCTGCTCGAGGGCGCGCGCGGCCAGATCGGGAATTGACTGGTAATCAATCGCACGTCCATCGGTCGCGAGCGCTGCCGCCAACAGATAGAAGAGCAACATCTGGCCGGTAAATGTCTTGGTGGCGGCTACTGAACGCTCCTTACCACCATGCATTAAGAGTGTTTCGTCAACGACGTCGACCATCGATGACATGGGCTCGTTGGTGATCCCGATGGTGAAGGCGCCGCGTTCGCGCGCGATCTCCAGAACCCGGTTGATGTCTTCGCCCTCACCTGACTGAGAAACTCCTATAACGAGGGCGCGCTTGAGATTCAGCTTTGACTTATAGAGCGTATAGACCGAAGGTGCTGAGAGTGAGACGGGAATACCGGTAGTGATTTCCAGCAGATAACGGCCAAACAAAGCGGCATTGTCCGAGCTGCCGCGCGCCACGAGCACGATTAGATCAATCTCGCGCTGTCGCAGTGCTTGCCCGAGCCGCGCGACTTTGGCTTGCTCTTCGCTAATTGTTTTCGCCAGAGCGTCTGGTTGCTCAGCGATCTCCTGAAGCATTAAGGACATTGAATCCTGCGTGGTGTGTCGGGACAGGTGCCGACTCTATACGACTCAAGAATCGTGAGCTGTTTAGAAGGCGGGCTTGTCAGCCTGTGTCTCGATCTCAGTCTGGTCATTGTATTCGTCATCAATATCAGGTAAATAGTCGTCCGTCTATCTCAGCTCCATCAACAAAACTTTATGGACGGCATAACGAGACCTGAATGATGACTTCAACTCTAACACGAACCTTCAACTCGGGCGCGGCGATTCTCTGCTTGATTGCCTCTGCTTTTGTGTCGGCAGAAGCGCAGTCGGAAAAAATCCAAATTATTCCAGCGCCAAAACAATTGAATCAAACTGAAGTGAAGTTCGAGTTGGGGCCGGAAGCTCGCATCGTTTTCGCCGATGCGAAGTCAGCCGAGGATCGTTTCGCCGCTCAGGACTTCGCCGATGATGTGAGGGAGGCGGCCGGCGTGAACTTGAAGCTCGGCGGGAACAGCACCCGCCGCGCAATCCTGATTGGCCAGATCGATTTACCCAGAATCCAACAATCCCTAAAAAGACCCGGTATCGCATGGGATCAAATGTTGACTGATGAAGGATACCTACTCGCTGTCGGCCCAAATGAAGTGGTCGTGGCCGGAAAAAGCTCGGCCGGAACATTCTATGGGCTCCAGACGCTGAAACAACTGGTGCGCGGTGAAGGCAGGGACGCGTTCATTCCCGGCGTCAGGATCGTCGACTGGCCCACCATGCGTTGGCGCGCCGTGTCAGATGACATCAGCCGCGGACCGGTCCCAACTGTTGATTACATCAAACGACAGATTCGCACCGAAGCATTCTTCAAACTCAACATGCACTCCTTTTATATGGAGCACACGTTCCAGAGCGAGTCGCATCCATTGATCGGGCCAGCGGGAGGATCGCTAACACCGGCGGAAATTCGCGAACTGGTCGCGTATGCCAGGCGTTATCACGTCGAGCTGGTGCCAGAGCAACAAACCTTCGGTCACCTGCACAAAGCCCTGCGGCTGGAAAAATACGCCGAGCTGGCTGAAACGCCGTACGGCGACGTGCTTTCCCCACAGCAGGACCGGTCTTATAAGCTCATCGCCGATTGGTACAAGGAGCTCAACGACTTATTCCCGGGCCAGTTCCTTCACATCGGAGAGGATGAAACGTTTGAACTGGGTGAAGGGCAGAGCAGAGAGGCAGCCAGGTCGCGCGGAGTCGGAGCGATTTATTTCGAGCACCTGAATCGAGTGCGCGATCTGTTGAAGCCTTACAACCGGCGGCTAATGTTCTGGGGCGACATCGCGCTGAACCACCCGGATCTGATCGGCAACATTCCGAAAGACATGATCGTGATGAACTGGCAGTATGGAGCGCGCGATGAGTTCTGGTCATCCATCCAGCCATTCAAGGACGCGGGGTTGGAGCAGTTCGTCTGCCCGGGCGCCCAAAATTGGAACCAGATTTTTCCGAACCTGGAGGCAGCCCGAAAGAACATCGTGAACTTTGTGCGCGATGGTCAGAAAGCGGGCGCCATCGGAGCGATGAATACTACGTGGGACGATGACGGCGAAACGCTGTTCGAGGATACGTGGTACTCGATCGTGCTCGGCGCGGCTGCCTCTTGGCAGGCTGGCGCAGTAGATTTGGACAAGTTCGATCAGAATTTCGATTGGGCTTTCTTTCGCAACGATGGGGATCAGTTTGTTAGAGCCGAACGGTCGCTGGGAAGCGCGGCCACGCAGATCATCGCCGGAGGTACCACTGACGAGTTGTTCTGGCGCGATCCGTTCACCACCCAATTTCAGAATCACGCGCGTAACTCAGCCGAGCGAATTCGGCAAATGCGTCTGAAGGTCGAAGACGTGGCAGAATCGATAGCGCGAAATGGAGGCCGCGCCCGGCGAAACGTGACCGCAGTTGCGGCCATGAAGTTTGCCGCGCAGCGATTCGATCATCTCGGCCATCGGATGGAGGTAATGCAGAGGTTCAGCGATCAGTATTGGGACGCGTACCTGAATCTCGGCGATCGTGCGAAAACCCGCAAACTGCATTATTACAACGGCGCGATCTACACCAACTTGCGCGAAATGGCGGAAGAGCTTTCAATTTTGAAAGAGGGCTATCGCGCCGAGTGGCTGGCAGAGAACCTGCCGTGCTGTCTGGACAGTGTTTCGGCCCGCTGCGACCAGATGATTTCAGTGTGGCTGACCAAGAGCCGCGCGATGGATGGACTGTTGCGCAAGTACGAAGCGACTTCGACGCTGCCGAATCCGGAGGAATTTGGGTTGGGAACGAGGCCGGTCGCGCCGAGTCAAAACCGAGAGCGGTAGCGACGATTTATGGGCGAAAGAAAAACATTTCGCTCCTGATGGAGCGAAAGCAACCGAGGCGGTAGCCCGACCGTGAGGGAG
>ORMF010734381.1_pt1 | contig 17719 bp, 17 predicted proteins | sample 1779871 | NCBI WGS metagenome assembly ORMF01 (sample SAMEA104232316, study PRJEB22302) | groundwater metagenome | biome: forest; feature: aquifer; material: groundwater | place: USA | collected 2011-08-07 | depth 5.4 m
CCCCCGCCCGGGGTGGCTTGCCCGCCGGCGGCGACCGCGTTCTCAACGAGCCCCTTGACCCCCGACGCCGGCCGCTCCACCACCTCGCCCGCGGCGATCTTGTTGATGAGGTGATCGGGCAGCAGGCGGATGCGATTCACGGCTGCGCCTTGAGGCGCCGCTGCCACTCGGCCAGGAGGTTGAGGGCCTCGAGCGGGGTGAGCGACGAGACGTCGAGCGCGCCCAGCTCCTTGAGCACAGGGTCAGCGGTATGCGGGAAGAGACCGAGCTGTGGAACAGGCTCGGGTTGACCCGGGACGAGCGCGCCCGGATTCTGGCTGAGGTCGGCGAGGATTTCCCGCGCCCGCGCGATGACGGCCTTCGGCAGCCCGGCCAGGCGGGCGACCTGGATGCCGTAGGATCGGTCCGTCCCGCCGGGCCCCACCTTGTGAAGGAAGATGATCTCGTCGTTCCATTCCTTGACGGCGACGTGGAAGTTGCGGACGCGCGCGAGCCGATCGACGAGCGCGGTGAGCTCGTGGTAATGAGTGGCGAAAAGCACCTTCGCGCCGCGACCGCGATCGTGAAGCTCCTCGGTCACGGCCCAGGCGATGGCAAGCCCGTCGAAGGTCGAGGTGCCGCGCCCCACTTCATCGAGTAAGACCAGAGTTCGTTCAGTGACGTTGTGCAGGATACTCGCGGTCTCGACCATTTCCACGAGGAAGGTGCTCCGGCCCCGCGCGAGGTTGTCCTGGGCCCCGACGCGGGTCAGGATCCGGTCCACGACCCCGATCCGGGCCGACCGAGCCGGGACGAAGCTGCCCATCTGGGCCAGGATCACCAGCAGCGCCGCTTGGCGCATGAACACGCTCTTGCCGCTCATGTTGGGACCCGTCAGGATCATCACCTGTTCGCGGTCGGGGTCGAGGTGGAGGTCGTTGGGCGTGAAGGGGCGCTCGCCGCCGGACTCGAGCACCGGATGGCGGCCCTCCACGATGTCGAGGACACGGCCGTCGTCGACCAGCGGGCTCACGTACCCGCGCTCATGGGCGATCTCGCTGAGCGATGCGAGCGCGTCCAGCGCCCCGACCGCCCGTGCTGTTCGGAGCAGCGCCGCGGCCTCGGCCGCGACGGCGGCACGGACCTCCTGGAAGATCTCCAGCTCGAGCTTGGCCATCCGCTCCTCGGCCCCGAGCACGCGGCCTTCATACTCCTTGAGCTCGACGGTGACGTACCGCTCGGCGCCCACCAGGGTCTGGCGCCTTATGTACTCGCCGGGCACCTTCGCCACGTGCGCGTTGCTCACCTCGATGCCATAGCCGAAGACGCGGTTGAAGCGCACGCGGAGCGTGGGGATGCCCGTGCGCTCCCGCTCGCGTCCCTCCAGCGCGGCGATCCACTCTCGCGCCTCCCGCGCCCCGCGCTTGATCTCGCCGAGCTCGGTGCTCCAGCTCTCCCGGATCAGGCCGCCCTCCCGGAGCGTGAGCGGCGGCTCGTCCTCGAGCGCATCCAGGAGCAGCTTGTGCAGGGCCGGCAGCGCCGCGATCTCCTCCCCCACCTCGGCGAGGAGTGGCGCTGAGAGGCCGTCGAGCGCCTCGCGGACGGCCGGAAGGTGGCCCAGAAAGGCACGGAGTCCTGTCAGATCCCGCGCATGCGCGACGCCGAGCGCGGCCCGGCTCGAGAGCCGCTCGAGGTCGCCGATGCCGTCGATCTGCCTCCGCACGGCGGCCCGCTGCTGCGGCTCCGCAACCAGCGTCGCGACGGCGTCCTGGCGTCGCGAGATGGCGCCCGTGTCCAGAAGCGGCCGCAGCAGCCACTGGCGGAGCGTTCGTGCGCCCATCGGCGTCCTAGTCCGGTCGAGGGTCGCAAGGAGAGAGCCACGCAGGCCCCCTTCCTGGGCGTTCTCGAAGAGCTCGAGCGTGGCAACGGCGGTGGGATCGAGCGTCATGGAGTCGCCCGGGGCCAGCCGTTGAAGGCGGGCCAAGTGGCCGAGCGCCTCGCCCTGCGTCTCCCGCAGATACGCGAGAGCAGCGCCCGAGGCCTGAAGCCCTGCGCACATGTCACCCACGCCCAGGCTGTCGAGCGAGTGGACACGGAAGTGCGCGGCGAGTCTCTCGCGCGCCTGGCGCAGCGCGAACCACGAGGGCTCCCCGCGGGTGACCATGATCCCTGCGGCGGCGAACCGGGCGTCGAGGGCGTGGTCTCCCTCCCGAGCGACGAGGCACTCAGCGGGCCGCCGCAGGAGGGCCGTGTCGAGCAGTGCCGTTCCGTCACCCGCAGCTTCACCGACCCAGAACTCGCCCGTTGAAACGTCCACCAGGGCGGCGCCCAGCGTCCGGCCGGCGCCGGCGCCCGCCCTGTGGACGGCCAGGAGGTAGTTGTTGGCGGCGCCGTCGAGATACTGGGTGTCGGTGAGCGTACCGGGTGTGATGACCCGGACGACCTCTCGTCGGACGAGCTTCTTGCCTTTGGCCGGCGCTTCCATCTGCTCGCACACGGCCACCTTTCGCCCGGCCCGTATCAGCCGCGCGATGTAGCCGTCGGCGGCATGGTGCGGGATACCGGCCATCGGGATGGCACCCTCGCCCTTTTGCCGTGAGGTCAGCGTGATCTGGAGCAGGCGGGCGCCCTCGTGGGCGTCCTCGAAGAACATCTCGTAGAAATCACCGAGCCGGAAGAGCAGCACGTAGTCGGGGTAGCGCCGCTTCAGCTCCCGGTACTGCAACATCATTGGTGACAACTGGGGCGACAACTGGGGTGACAACTGGGGTGACAACTGGGACGACAACTCGGGGGAAAGCTCGGCCGAGGGGTCCTTCACGAGCCGAGCGCCGCCAGGAGGCGGTCATACGTCGTGTCCAGGCTCTCGGGCAGAACGCGTGTGTCGCTCACGACGGGCATGAAGTTGACGTCGCCGCTCCAGCGCGGCACGACGTGAATGTGGAGGTGCTCGGGCACGCCGGCTCCCGCCGCGCGCCCCTGGTTGAGGCCGACGTTGAAACCCTCGGGGGCGTAGGCGCGACCCAGGGCCCGGACTGCCGCCTGCACGAGCTCCATGACCTGGCCGATCTCCTCCGAAGCTGTCTCCTCGAGAGAGCCGACGTGGCGCTTGACTGCGGCCATGACATGGCCCGACGCGTACGGGTACTTGTTGAGGATCAGGAAGGCTTTCGGGCTCCGTCGGAGAATGAGATTCCCCTTGTCATCGACGGACGCGAGCGCGTCGCAGAAGATGCAGCCAGCGGCAGCGGTGAGCGGGGCTCCGGCAGACGTCACGTACGCCATCCGCCACGGCGCCCAGAGTCGGTCCACGCGGCGCAGGTGCCCTCTTAGGTGTTGACCAGCTCGCGGAGTCTCTTTCCCACTTTGAAGAACGGCACCCGCTTTTCGGGGACGCTGACGCTGTCCCCGGTCTTGGGGTTGCGGCCCTTTCGGGAGTTGCGGTGGCGGATGCGGAAGCTGCCGAACCCGCGCAATTCCACCTTATCTCCCTTGGCGAGAGCATCGGTGATGTTGTCGAAGACGGTGTTGACGATCAACTCCGTCTCCTTCTTGGTCAGGCTCGACAGCCTGGAGACTTCCTCGATGAGATCCGCTTTGGTCATGAGCCTGCTACCTCCACGGGAACCCCGCCATCTTCCCGACACGGACACATCGACCGGGTTGATTCGACCTTTCGAACGTAGCACGTCAGCCGAAAGATTGTCAAGCAGAGCAGGGGTTTACGGCTACTGCATGAGGTAGAGGGGGGTACGAATGCCCGAGAAGGCTGGCAGGAGCGGACCGGCTCCCGGCAGTCCCAGCCGACTTTCCAGGAGATCCTTGAAGGAGAACCTCTTCTTGGGATAAACGAGCTTCGGCCGCCCCGAAATATTGGCCAGCTTGCCCGCCGCCTCGACGGCATCCTCGAAGCCGCCCATCTCGTCCACCATCTTGAGCGCCAGGGCCTGCTGGCCGGAGTAGATGCGGCCTTCGGCGAACGCCAGCACCTCCCTGCGTTCGAGGCCCCGCCCTTCGGCGACGGCGTCCACGAACTGTGAGTAGACGTCATCGAGCAGCGCCTGGAGCATCTTGCGCTCCTCCGGGCTCATGGTGCGGGCGAAGCTGCCCACGTCCTTGTACGAGCCCGCCTTCACGACAACGTACTCGACGCCGACCTTCTTCAGCAGTCCCTCGATGTTGGCCATCTGCATGACCACGCCGATCGAGCCGGTCAGCGTGCCGGGATTGGCATAGATCCGGTCGGCAGCCGCCGCGACGTAATACCCGCCCGAGGCGGCTACCGCCCCGAGGGTCGCGACCACAGGCTTGCCGGCTTTCCTCGCGCGCTGGATGGCGGCGAAGATCTCCTGCGTGGGAGCGACCACACCGCCCGGGCTGTTGACGCGGAGGATGACTGCCTTGATCGACGAATTGTCCGCGTGTTCGCGGAGCTCGCGAATGGCGGCGGTGCCGTCCACGATGACGCCCTCTATCTCCACCACGGCAACCTTCGCTCCGCCCGTGGGCAAACCATCCTCGCTGACCGTGACCATGAGAACCCAGATCGTGCCGAGAAACAGCACGAAGATCCCCACTCCCACCCCCACAGCGACCAGAGCGACGCGGCCGCGGGATGTCACCTGTCGCCCCCCACGAGCGGCCTACTCCTCATCCTCATCGAAATCCTCGCCGCCGCGCCGCTTCCGCCCCTTGCCGCGGCCGCGGGCATCCGCTTGCGACGGCTCCTCCAGGATTGCCGCCGCCAAGTCCTTGAGGCTGAGACCTATGCGCCGCTCGTTGGGATCGACGCGTATCACCATCAGCGTGAGCTCGTCGCCCACGTTGACGAGATCGGAGGGCGAGGCAATGGGACGGCTCGACATCTGGGAGATGTGGAGGAGCCCATCCACGCCGGGCTCGAGCTCGACGAAAGCGCCGAAATCGGTCAGCCGCACGATCTTACCGGTGACGCGAGAGCCCATGGGATAGCGCTGCGAGACAGATTCCCACGGATCGGGCTGGATCTGCTTGAGGCCCAGGGAGATTCGCTTGTTGTCCCTGTCCACGTTGAGGACCTGCGTCTCGACGGACTGCCCCTTCTTGAGGATCTCCGACGGGTGCCCGATATTGCGGGTCCAGGACATGTCGGAGATGTGCAGCAGGCCGTCCACGCCGGGCTCGAGCTCGACGAAGGCGCCGAAGTCGGTCAGGTTGCGCACCTTGCCCTCGACCCGCTCGCCCGGCTTGTAGCGCTCCTCGATGGTCGCCCACGGGTCGGCCTCGACCTGCTTCATGCCGAGCGAGATGCGCTTCGTGGCCTTGTTCACGTCGAGCACCATGACGTCCACCATGTCGCCGACGTTGACGAGCTTCGAGGGGTGTCGCACGCGGCGCGTCCACGACATCTCGGACACGTGCACGAGCCCTTCGACTCCGGGCTCGAGCTCGACGAAAGCGCCGTAGTTGGTCAGGCTCACCACCCGCCCCTGCGCCTTGGCACCCACCGGGTAGCGCTCGTCCACGACGGCCCAGGGGTCGGACGACTTCTGCTTGTACCCGAGCGAGACGCGCCCGGTCTCCCGATCGAAGTGCAGCACGACGACTTCGACCTGGTCGCCGATCTGGAAGATCTCGGACGGGGGTCCGACCCTGCCCCAGGACATGTCGGTCACGTGCAGGAGGCCGTCGATTCCGCCCAGATCGATGAACGCGCCGTAGTCGGTGATGTTCTTGACGGCGCCCGTGAGCACCATGCCCTCCGAGAGCACCGAGAGGGTGTGCTTCCGCTTCTCCTCGCGCTCCTCCTCGAGCACCGCGCGCCGCGACAGGACGACGTTGCCGCGCCGACGGTTGAGCTTGATGACCTTCGCGCGGATCATCTGTCCGAGCATCGAGGCGAGGTTCTTGACCGGTCGCAGGTCCACCTGAGAGCCTGGCAGGAAGGCGCGGACGCCCACGTCGACCGAGAGCCCGCCCTTGACGACCTCGACCACCTTGCCCTCGACGGGGGTGCCGCTGTCGTGGGACTTGGAGATGGCGTCCCAGACCTTGATCTTGTCGGCCTTGTCCTTGCTGAGGACGATCAGCCCCTCGCTGTCCTCCTTGGACTCGAGGTAGACCTCGATCTCGTCGCCGACCTTTGGGAGGATGCCCACGTGGCGGAATTCCTCCATCGCGATGGTTCCCTCGCTCTTGTAGCCGATGTCCACGAGCACTTCGCTGTCGCGGACCTCGACGACCCTGCCGCGGACGACCTCTCCTTCCTCGATGTCGCCCACGCCCCGGTTGAACCAATCCTCCATACTCTCCTCGGGGGCCTCTGCCACCTCCTCCTGCACCCCGTCGAGGACCTTCGCCTTCCGGTTCTCCGTCTCCATAATGCGGTGCTTCCTCCCTTGATGGATATCGCCGGGGCGTCGGACTTCGCGGCCGCCCCTGACGTCAGTGCTTTGGCTGCTGCTGCTCCTTCAATTGCGCGATCCCGCGCATCATCTCCTCGGTAGCCTCCCGGTAACGCTCCTTGCGGCCTACGCTGATCGGGGCCTTGAAGTGTAACGCGGGACCGAAGCTCACGCTCACTTGGCTGCGCCGAGGCCAGGCCGCGCCCTTGGGCAGGGCCTCGAGGGTGCCCGAGACGTACGCGGGCACCACCGGCGCCCCGCTCGTGACCGCGAGCATCCCGACGCCGGGCTTCCCTTTCCCGAGACGGCCGTCCAGGCTGCGCGTCCCCTCCGGAAACACCAGGAGCGCCTTGCCTTCCTCGAGCAACAGCGCGGCTGTTCTGAGCGCGCGCGGGTCCGAGCCCTCGCGGCGCACCGGCCGCGCGTGGAGCGCCCGGAACAACCAACCGACGAGGGGGATCCGGAACAGCTCCGCCTTCGCGAGAAAGTAGATCTGGCGCCGCGCCGCCCCGCCGATCACCGGCGGATCGAGAATGCTCTGATGGTTCGAGACGATGAGCGCGGGCCCTGAGGACGGGATGTGCTCCGCTCCTCTCACGCGGAGCCCAAACCATGCCCGCATCAGAAGCACCACGAGCGGCTTCAGGATCTCGTACAGCACCGCGCCTGCTCCACCGCGTCGAGGATCCGCAAAACCACAGCTTCGGGGGAGAGCGCCGTCGAGTCGACCGTCACGGCCCCCGGCGGCTTGCGGAGCGGCGCGAGCTCCCGCTCCATGTCCTGACGGTCGCGCAAGGCGACCTCGGCCTTCACGCTTTCGTAGTCGGCGGGGAGGCCGTGCGCGGCCAGCTCGTCGCGGCGGCGGCGGGCCCGCTCGGCAAGATCCGCGTCCAGGTAGACCTTGACCTCGGCGTCGGGGCAGACCACGCTGCCCGTGTCCCGACCCTCGAGGACGACTCCCCCCGCCGCTGCTAAGCCCCGCTGGAGCGGCGTCATCTTGTTGCGCACCGCTCTGAGCGCCGTCAGCCTCGACGTAGTCAGGGCGATCTCGGGCGTCCTGATCTCGGCGGTGACGTCGCGGCCGTTGACGAGCACGCTGCCGCCGGCCAGCTCGACGGTCGTCCGGGCCAGCAGCGCTCCGACGCCCTGCTCGTCCTCCGGCGACACGCCCGCCTGCATGAGCGCCCACCCGAGCGCCCGGTACAGAGCGCCCGTGTCCACGAGCCTGAAGCCGAGCCGCCGGGCAACCTCGCGGGCTGTGGTGGACTTGCCTGCGCCGGCCGGGCCGTCGATGGTGATGACCGGATCGCGGCGGCAGGTCACGGCAGCTCTTCCACGCAGGGTGCGTCCGCCAGCGCGTTGACCGTCTCGACAAAACCGGGGTACGAGGTCCCGATGCATTCGGTGTCTTCGACGATCGTCTCTCCCTCTGCGACGAGGCCGGCCACGCAGAGCGCCATCGCCATGCGATGGTCGCCGCCGCTCTGGACGGTAGCGCCGCGAAGCCGCGCGCCGCCTTCGATCTCGAGCCCGTCGTGCGCTTCGGTGATGCGCGCGCCCAGCTTGCCCAGCTCCGCGGCGATGGAGCGGATGCGGTCCGATTCCTTCACGCGCAGCTCCGCGGCATCGGTGATCCGAGTGCGTCCCTGCGCCATGCAGGCCGCCACCGCGAGGACGGGCACCTCGTCGATGAGGCGCGGGATCATCGGGGCGCCCACGACTGCGCAGCGGAGAGTCGCGCTGCGGGTCGTGAGGTCGGCGACGGGCTCGCCCGCGGCCAGGGCGGCGTGGCTCCGGCCTACTGGGGCGCCCATCGACTCGAGCGCGTCGAGGAGCCCCGCGCGCGTCTCGTTGACACCCACCCCCGTGAACGTGATCTCCGCCCCCCGCGCGATCGTGCCCGCCACGAGCAGGAAGGCCGCGGAGGAGATGTCCCCCGGGACGGCGACGCACTGTCCGCGAAGCTCGGCCCCCGGCATGAGCGTGACGGTCGTGCCGTCGACCGAGAGCCGCGCCCCGAAGCCCGTCAGCATGCGCTCGGTGTGGTCGCGCGAGCGCACGGGCTCCGTGACGGTGACGGGCCCGTCCGCCCAGAGACCGGCCAGCAGCAGCGCCGTCTTAACCTGTGCTGAGGCGACGGGGGAATCGTAGGCAATCGCCCTGAGAGGCCTCGCCCCTCGCACTCCCAGCGGCAGGCGCGAGCCGTCCTCGCGGCCGACCACCGTGGCGCCCATGCGAGTCAGGGGCTCGACGACCCGCTTCATGGGCCGCCGCCGCAGCGAATCGTCGCCCGTCAGAAAGGTCCAGAAGGGCTGTCCCGCCAGGACGCCGATGAGCAGACGGGCCGTCGTTCCCGAATTGCCGCAGTCGATGACCTGGTCGGGCTCGCGCAGTCCCGAGAGCCCGGCGCCGTCAACGAGGTAGTGCCCCGGGCCCTTCCGCGTCACGAGGACGCCGAGGGCGCGGATCGCCTTGAGCGTGTTCAGGCAGTCCTCGCCCTCGAGGTAGCCCGTGATCTCCGTGCGTCCCGAGGCGATCGCGCCGAAGAGGGCCGCCCGGTGGGAGATGGACTTGTCCCCCGGCACCTGGACTGTGCCGCTGAGCCGCTTCGGAGCCCGCACGCGAATCCGCATCACCCAAGCCTCGCCCGGATCATGCGGATGCGCTCCAACTCGGCCTCGATGCGCGACGCGTCGCCCGAGCGCAGCACGCCCTCGAGGTCGTCCAGCGCCGCCCGGAAGGCCGCTACGGCTTCGGCCAGCGCTTCGCGGTTCTCCTCGAAGATCTCCCTCCAGACGGTCGGGCTCGACGCCGCGATACGCGTGGTGTCCTTGAAGCCCCGCGCGGCCACGTCGAAGAACTGCGGATCCATCCGGACCACGGCGTCCACCAGCGCGTCGGCCACGAGGTGCGGCAGGTGGCTTATGGCGGCCACGGCTCGGTCGTGGGTGGCGGGATCCATGGTCACGACTTGCCCGCCGGCGGCTTCCCAGAACTCCGTGATACGCTTCACGGCCTCGCGCGCGGTGCGGTCGGTGGGCGTGACAATGATCGTGGCGCCCCTGAAAAGGTCGGCGCGCGCGACCGCGAAGCCCGAAAGGTTCGAGCCCGCCATGGGGTGGCTGCCCACGAAGTCGAGCGGCCGCGAAGCGGACAGAGTCTCCGCGACTCGCACGATCGCGGCCTTCGTGCTGCCGACGTCGGTGATGAGGGCCTGCGGCTCGGCGGCCCGCCAGACGGCGGGCATCTGATGTTCGAGGGTGGCGACGGGGGTCGCCAGGACGACCATGTCGGCGCCCGTCAGGCCGTCTCGAAGATCGGTCGTGACCCGGTCGACGGCCCCCTCGTTGAGAGCCAGCGCGAGGTTTGCTGGGTTGCGGCCGACCCCCACGATCTCCCGCGCCAGCGATTCGGCGCGCGCCGCCTTGGCCACAGAGCCGCCGAGGAGCCCCAGCCCGACAATGGCGAGGCGGCGGATCACCCGACCTTGCCCTCCGCAAGGACCTTCTTCAGCGCCTTGATCAAGCGCCGATTTTCCTCAGGCGTGCCGATGGTCACGCGGAGCGCCGTCTCCATGCCGAAGCTCGACATCGGGCGCACGATCACGCCCTCCTTCAACAGGCGCTGGAAGACGTCGCTGCCGCTCCGGGCGACATCGAGAAGAATAAAATTGGCCCGAGAGGGCACGTACTTGAGCCCCATCGAGGTGAACTCGTCACACAGGAAGTGCCGTCCGGCCTCGTTCATCCGCAGGCACTCGAGGATGTGCGAGTCGTCCTCGAGGGCCGCGAGGGCGGCCACCTGGGCGAGCGAGTTGACGTTGAAGGGCTGCCGGATCCGGTTGAGCAGGGCCACGCAGTCGGGGTCCGCGATCGCGTAGCCCACGCGCAGCCCCGCGAGGCTCGCAGCCTTGGAGAACGTACGCAGCACGGCGACCTTGCGGCCCTGCTTCATGTACTGGACCGAGTCGGGGAAGTCCGGCCCCTGGGCGAACTCGAAGTAGGCCTCGTCGAAGACCACGATGAGCTTGTCCGGCACGCGCGCCATGAAGGCCGCGACCTCCTCCGCCGTCACGAGGGTCGCCGTCGGGTTGTTCGGGTTGGCAATGAACACGATCTTCGTCATCGGCGTGATCGCGCGCGCCATGGCATCGAGGTCCAGCCGGTGGTCCTTCAGGGTGACGACGACCCGGATACCACCGGCGGCTTGGACGATCATGGGGTACACAACGAAGGACGGGTGCGGAATGATCGCTTCCTCGCCCGGCCGCAGGAAGCCCCGCACGATGAGCTCGATCAGCTCGTTGGAGCCGTTGCCCATGATGATGTGCTCCGGCGTGAGCCCGTGACGCCGTGCGAGCGCGATACGCAGGTAGTGAGCGCTGCCGTCGGGGTAGCGGTTCAGATGGGCCAGCGCCTCCGAGATAGTCTTGAGGACGCGGTCCGAGGGCGGCAGCGGGTTCTCGTTCGAGGCGAGCTTGATGACGTCGGTCAGGCCGAACTCGCGCTCGAGCTCCTCGATCGGCTTCCCCGGCTCGTAGGGGTCGATCCCGAGGATGTGGTCGTTGGCGAGCGATTCCCAGGACACGGGCATGAGCGGCTCCTTAGGCGGCCGGGTAGGATCCGAGGATCTTCAGGAACTGGCAGCGCTCCTTGACCTCGCCGAGAACGACCCGGACGTCATCGGTATCGCGGTGGCCCTCGAAGTCGACGAAGTTCACGTACTCCCAGGGGCGCCGCTTGGTTGGTCGCGATTCGATCTTGGTCATGTTGAGCCGGCGCGCGGCGAAGGGCTGGAGGATGCTGTACAGCACGCCGGGCTCATTCTTCATCGAGAAGAGGATGGAGGTCTTGTCCCGCCCCGTGACGACGGCCGGCCGGCGGCCGATCACCAGGAAGCGTGTCGTGTTGTACGGGTTGTCCTCGATGCGCTTCTGCAGCACGGGCACGTCGTACGTCCGGGCCGCCAGCTCCGAGGCGACCGCCGCCACCGTCGGGTCGTCTTTCGCGCGCTCCGCCGCCGCGGTCGTCGACGGCATCTCCTCGGTGCGCGCGTCGGGCAGGTGGGCCAGCAGCCACTGCCGGCACTGCGCGAGCGCCTGCGGGTGGGAGCAGACGACCTTGACCTCGCCGAGATCGCCGGCCCTCGACAGCAGGTGCTGGCTGATCTCGAGCGTTAGCTCGCCCGTGATCAGGGCTTCCGAGTCGATGAGGCGGTCGAGCGTGACATTGACCGGCCCCTCGGTCGAGTTCTCGACCGGCACAACGCCGTACTCCGCGCGCCCCCGCTCGACCTCCTCGAAGACGTCGGCGATGGTCTTGAGCGGTATGAGGTCGGCCGAGGTCCCGAAACGGCGCATCGCCGCGGCATGGGTGAAGGTGCCCGCGGGACCGAGGTACCCGACGGGCAGCGGGTTCTCGAGGGCGAGCGAGGCCGAGAGGATCTCCCGCCAGACGACACGTACCGCCTCAGCCCTCAGGGGGCCCCGATTCAGCGCCGCGAGGCGCTCGAGGACCTGCGCCTCGCGCTCCGGGACAAAGTACGGCCGGTCCTGCTGCCGCTTGAGCTCGCCGATCTGAAGGGCGGCGTGTCCGCGCTGGTTGAGAAGGTTGAGGATCTGCTCGTCGAGGTCGTTGATCCTGGATCGCCAGTCGTCCAGGTCCATGAAGGGCTCCTGATGCGGATCTATCCGTGAATCACAGGTAGTATAGGCGAAGCGCCCTGGCCACGCAAGTTCCGAAGCCCATCGAGCTCCGCGGCGCTTAGGGGGCGCGTTCGCCCCGGCTCGAGCGTCCCCAGGCGCAGCGGGCCAAACTGGACGCGGCGCAGACGAATCACCGGGTGGCCGAGGGCCTTGCAGTAGCGCTTCACTTCGCGGTAGCGCCCTTCCCTGAAGGTCACGCTGAGCCACGTGCTTCCCTTCTCGTGCTTGAGGATCCGCACGGTCGAGGGTAGCGCCGGACCGTCGGGCAAGAGGACGCCGCGCCGCCACCCGTCGAGGTCGCCCGGCCCGACGTGGCGCTCCACCTCGACCTCATAGACGCGGGGGATCTCATAGCGTGGATGCAGGAGCCGGTTGGTCAGCTCGCCGTCATTTGTGAGGAGCAGGAGGCCCTCGGCGTCATAGTCGAGCCGCCCGACGGGGAAGAGCCTGGGCGCTCCGGGCGGCAGGAGATCCGTCACGACCGGGCGGCCTTCGGGGTCGCGGAGAGTCGTGACGTAGCCGCGCGGCTTGTGGAGAAGCACGTAGGCGTACGCCTCGCGCGCGCCTACGGGCCGGCCGTCGAGGGCGATGCGGTCGGTCGCGGGGTCCGCCTGGGCGCCGGGCTCAAGCCGCACCGCCCCGTTGACGGTGACGCGGCCGGCCTCGAGGAGCGCCTCAGCCCCGCGGCGTGACGCCAGTCCCGCCTGAGCCAGGATCTTGCTGAGCCGCATCGGTGGCAGGAGAGATCTCCCCGCCCTCGCCGGATCCCGCCGCCCCTGCGGCGTCGGCGGAGGCCTCCGGGATCACGAGATCGCCCTCGACCTTCGGCAGGTCGGCCAGGTCCCTCAATCCGAAGGCGACGAGAAAGTCCCGCGTCGTCTCGTAGAGGAACGGCCTGCCGGGCGAGTCCTTCCGTCCGGCGATCCGGACCATGCGGCGGTCGAGGAGGTTGTCGAGGACCGCCTCCGAGTTGACGCCCCGCACGGCGTCGATGTCGGGACGGGATGCCGGCTGGCGGTAGGCGATGATCGCGAGCGCTTCCAGCGAGGAGCGCGACAGCCGGGAGCGCGTCCGGCTTCGGGCCAACTTCACGAGCCAAGGCGCGACCTCGGGCCGCGTCACCAGGCGATAGCCGCCGCCCACTTCGATGATCTGGAGCGCCCTGCCCTGCCTGTCGAGCCGCTCCGTGAGCACGCTCACCAGCTCGCGCGCCTGGCCCGCGGAAGGAAGGTCGAGCACTTCCTGGATGCGCTCGGCCTCGACCGGAGCCTCAGACGCGAAGAGCAGCGCTTCGAGAACGTCTATGGGTCGAGTCATGCTTGGGGGTTGAGTCATGCTTGGGGGTTCAGTCATGGACGGGCTCAGTCATGCGCGGTCTCTCCAGGGGTTGGGGCCTCGGTGGGCGGGGCATTGGAGCCTGGGTCGGCTGGCTCGACCGTATCGGTCGCGGGCGCCGACTCGATGACGATCTCGCCGAACAGCTCAGCCTGGTGGGCGCGCGCCTGCCCGAGCCTCACGAGCTCGAGCAGGGCAAGCAGCGTCACGACCCACTCGGCGCGGACGCGCTCTTGCCCGGCGACGGACGAGAAGAGGATGGACCACGTGTGCCGCAGCAGCTCGATGACCTCGCCCATGCGCTCGAGGATCGAGAGCGGGTTCGACTCGATCCGGCGCGGCGTCTGGCGCTTCTGCTCCTCGATGAGCCGCGTGATGGCCCTCTGCAGGAGATGAACCGAGAGGTCCTCCAGCGGGACGTCCTCGGGCGGCGGCAGGAGGCCGACGGTGCGGCCGTAGAGCAGCGCCTGCTCTGCCTCGAGCTCGCCGAGCCGGGCGCCGAGCTCCTTGACGCGCGCGTATTCTCGCAGGCGCTCGGCGAGCTCCTGGCGCAGGAGCTCGCCCTCCTCGTCGAGGGTGTCCGGCGGCGCCTCGGGATCGACCGGCAGCAAGAGCTTGGACTTGAGGTAGATCAGGGTGGCGGCCATGACCATGAAGGCGCCGGCGGTGTCGAGCTCCTGGAACTGCACCGACTCGAGATGTGCTAAGTACTGCTCGGTGATGGTGCGGATGGGCAGGTTGGCGAGGTCGACTTCGCTGGTCCTGCAGAGGTGGAGCAACAGGTCCAGCGGGCCGACGAAGGACTCGACACGGACGGTCAGGCCCTGCGGCTCCGTCTCAGGGCTAAGCGTCGGCCCCGCGGTCATTTGGGCTCCAGGTTGATCACGGAGCGGACTTCGTCCATGGTCTTCTTCGCGAACTCGCGCGCCTTCCTCGACCCCTCGTGGAGGATCTCCACGATCTCGCGCGGCTTGGCCGCGAAGCGCTCGCGCCGCTCACGAATCCCGGCGAGCGGCGGCAGCATGTGGGTGAGCAGCACGGCTTTGCAGTCGAGGCAGCCGATGCCCGCCGTCCGGCAGCCTGTCGCGCAGGCTTCGCGCGGCGCCTCGGGAGTGAAGATCTTGTGGAGGTCGAAGACCGGGCAGAGGTTCGGGGTGCCCGGGTCACTCCGCCGCTTCCGGGCGGGATCCGTCATCATCGGCTTGACCTTGGCCGTGATCTCCTCGGGCGTGTCCGATAACAAGATTGCGTTGCCGAGCGACTTCGACATCTTACGGCCGTCAGTCCCCGGCACCTTCGGGATCTGGGTCAGCTTGGCCCCGGGCTCCGGAAAGATCGGCTTCCACGTGTTGTTGAAGCGCCGCGCCACCTCGCGCGTCAGCTCGACGTGCGGCACCTGGTCGATGCCGACCGGCACCCACTGCGGCTTATACATGAGAATGTCCGCCGCCTGAAGCAGCGGGTACCCCAGGAGCCCGTACGAGGGCGACTCGAGCCCCAGCTGCTCCACCATCTCCTTGTACGTGGGGACGCGCTCGAGCCAGCCGACCGGCGTCACCATGGAGAAGAGGAGATGGAGCTCCGCGTGCTCGGGCACCAGCGACTGGATGAAGAGCGTGCTACGCTGCGGGTCGAGACCCGCGCCGAGCCAGTCCGCCAACATCTCGATCGTGCTGTCCGGCGCCTGGCCGCTGTTCTCCGCGTCCGTCGTCAGCGCGTGCCAGCTCGCAACGAAGTAGAAGCAGTCATATTCGTCCTGGAGGCGCACCCAGTTGTCGAGCGCACCCAGGTAGTTGCCGAGGTGGAGCTTGCCCGTCGGGCGCATGCCGGAGAGCACCCGCTGCGTGGAGGTCATGACGCTCCCTGATCTCCTTGTCCCGAGCCCCGGCGCGCTTCCCAGGCCTTGGCCATGCGCAGGAACACGTAGTTGGCGTAGAGCACGGCAAGCACGAAGCCGCGCCATCCGTCGAGGAAACCGAATTTCAGAATATACATAGAGAGGAACCGCCCGAGCGGGCGGAGCGCAAGGTCGGCGAGCCCCGCCCGTCCGCCGCGGCTGACGATCTCCTGGGCCGCAAGCGTGGAGTACCGGTTCGAGCGCGTGACGAAGTCCTCGAGTCCGCGGTACGAGTGGTGCAGCATCGGCTCGTCGAGGGCCTCGACGTGGCCCTCGACCACGAGCGATTCGTGCACCGCGCTGTCCGCAAAGTGCCCGGCATCCCGACGGAAGAGGCGGAGCTGGTAGTCCGGGTAGAGCCCGCCGCGGCGCACCCAGGCGCCCCAGAAAACGTTCTTCCGTGGGATGGAATAGCCGTCGGCGGGCCCGTTCGCGCGCACGATGCGGCCGATCCGCTCCCGGAGCTCGGTGGTGACGCGCTCGTCGGCGTCCAGCGACAGCACCCACTCGCCGGTCGCCTGTTCGATCGCGAAGTTCTTCTGAGCGGCGAAGCCGGCCCACGGCCGCACCCAGATCTTGTCCGTGAACTCGCGCGCAACCTGGACGGTCTTGTCGGTGGACTCGGCGTCGATCACGACGATCTCGTCCGCCCAGGCGGCGCTCTCGAGGCAGGCGCGCAGCCGCTCCTCCTCGTTCCAGCCGATGATGACGACGCTGAGCCGGTTCACTCCGCGCCCTCGATCATGCCACGCGCGGCCTCGAAGACTCCCTCGACCTCGAGTCCGGCCATGGTGCCGTCCGGACTCTGCAGTCCCCGACAGCGCGCCCCGTAGGGGCCGTTGCGCGCGGCGCGGGTCGGCCCGTAGAGCCCGAGCGACGGCGTCCCGAGCGCCGCCGCCAGATGGAGCGGCCCGGTGTCATTGGCGATCATCAGCCGGCAGCGCTTCAAGAGAGCCACGAGCTCGCCGAGGTCCGTCGGCGGGGCGAGGAGCGCGCTGTGCCCCGGCAGCGCCAGGGAGATCTCGCGCGCCATGTGCGCCTCGTCGGGGCCCCAGAGCAGCAGGAGACGCGCGCCCGCTTCAGTGGTCAGCCGCTCGGCCAAGGCGCCGAAGCGCGCCACAGACCACCGCTTCTGCGGATGGCCCGCGCCCGGGTTGATCGCGACCAGCCGATCGCCGGGCTTGACGCCCTCCTTGACGAGGAACTCCTCGATCCGGCGCTCCGCCGCCGCGCGCACGGGCACGTGGAACTCCGCGGGCCCAGGCTCGATACCGAGCGGGGCGAGGAGCGCCAGGTACTGCTCGACGACGTGGCGCGCCGAGTCTGGGGGCGTCACGCGACGGTTGGTGAAGAGCGCGTTCCAGCGCTCGCGGCACCGGCCCGCGCTGAAGCCTATCCGCAGGGGCGCCCCCGTGTAGGCGGTTAAGAGCCCGCTCTTCAGCAGTCCCTGAAGATCAATGGCCACGTCGAAGGAGGCGCGTCGGATCCTCTCTCGGAGCCGCCCGACCTTGCCCAATACCTGGCGGGCTCCCGCCGGGCGCCAGATGAGCTTGCGCCACAGGCGCGTATCCACCGGCACTACCGCGTCGAGATCGGGGTGGTCGCGGAGGATCGCGTATTCGCGCGCCTCGACCACCCACGTCAGGTGCGCGGAGGGGAGCGCGCGCCTGAGCGCGTGCGCGACCGGGAGGGCGTGGACCACATCGCCCAGCGAGGACAGCTTGATGATCGCGATGCGCGGGTTGCGCGACGTCATCGCCCCGCCCCGGGCTTCTCCCCGGATCTCTCCCCGGATCTCTCCCCGAATCTCTCCAAGATGAGCCGGATGAGGTCGCGCGTCGCGTGGCTCTTCGGATCCCCCGCGATGGCGACGCGCCCTCCGGCCGAGAGCACCGCGCTCCGTTCCGGCACGGACTCCGCCGTGTAGTCGGTGCCCTTGGCGTGGACGTCGGGCCGGAGTCTCGCCACGAGAGCTTCAGCCGTGTCGTCCTCGAAGATGACCACGCCGTCCACGGACGCCAGCGCGCCGACGATCTCCGCGCGCTCGGTGGCCGTCATGATGGGCCGCCCCGGCCCCTTGAGCCGGCGCACGGAAGTGTCCCCGTTGACCCCGACCAGGAGGGCGTCGCCGAGGGCGCGGGCCTCGCTGAGGTAGCGCACGTGGCCGACGTGGAGGAGATCGAAGCAGCCGTTGGCCAGGACCAACCGCTTGCCCTGGCGCCGCCAGCCCTCGGCAAGACGGGCCGCCTCGTCAACGCCGAGCAGCGGCGCCATCATCGCCAAGCGACTCGGAAAGCTCCCGCGGGGAGACCGTCGCCGTGCCTCGCTTCATCACCGCCACGCCGCCGGCCACGTTGGCGAGCCACGCGGCCTCGACCGCCCCGGCCCCGGCGGCGAGGCCGACGGTAAAGGCGCTGATCA
>ORMF011877720.1_pt1 | contig 17714 bp, 14 predicted proteins | sample 1779871 | NCBI WGS metagenome assembly ORMF01 (sample SAMEA104232316, study PRJEB22302) | groundwater metagenome | biome: forest; feature: aquifer; material: groundwater | place: USA | collected 2011-08-07 | depth 5.4 m
TCCGAAGCCCAATGTAAAATCCAAAGGCAGCCCCGCGGACTAAAATCGAAAAGTGGTGGGGATGTGGCGGGTGGGTGAGTCACCCCTTTCCCTTACATCCGTCTGCAGCCGTTGATTATGCTTCCTTGTGCCTCCTTAAGTCTCGTTTCTAATCTTGTGTGCCGTTGAGCCGAAAATCGATGGGGATGCGCACCCAGCTCTCCACCGGCCTGTCGCCGAGGCGGGCGGGAGAAAAGCGCCAACGCTCGATCGCTTCCAACGCAGCCTGATCCAGCGATTCGACGCCGGAGCTGCGATTCACTTCGACGGAAGCGGAGCGCCCTTCCTCGTTCACCAAGACCCGCAGCAGAACGCGCCCTTCCTTGCCGTCGCGGCGGGCGCTTTCCGGATATCTTGGCTTTGGGGCAGCGCTGGTGCGCGCTCGCGTGTACTGGCCGTCGCCGTTTCCCATACCTTGTCCGGTTCCGGCGCCGGAACCCGCTTCAGAATTACCAGTCCCGGTGCCTGCGCGTCCGAATCCGCTGCCGTTGCCCGTGCCAAAGATGGCAGCTCCGTGCGAAATGAATTCGGATGACGATGCGGTGCTTAACCCGTCGCTGACGTCCACGGAATTGTCCGGTGCCGCGATCTTATCGATGACGAAGCTGACAGGCGCGCTGAATCTCGGTTCGGGAGAATTTTCCGGTGCTTTGGCTCGCGATGGGATGGAGCGGGCTTTGTTTCCGAGCGTCGGACGCTTGCCGGCCACGCTGCTTTCTTCATCATGACTGGTGATCGTCACCGGCAGGAGCTGCTCGCGTGCCAATCCGGAAAATAATAACGGTTGCAAAAGAACTGCCCCGTGCAACGCGGCCGACAGGACAATGAATGAGGCTAGCTTCATGAGTTCGAATCCATGGCCTCCAGTGAATTGGCAAGAAAAGACAAGAGCACCTTTCTCTCTCTTCCGGAGAGGCCGGTTGAATAGGCTCCAGGCAGGTTTCCTGACTTAGGCTTTATTCTACTCGCCGCGCCTTCCCGTCAGCCTGAGGCTGACAGTGGCTTGTTTACGGCTTTCGTAGCCATCACAGTGGCGGGACCGCCCCGGGTTTGCACCGGAGTTCCCTGTCACCTGGAGCCGCTAACGGATCGGACAAGAATTACAACGTGAAGGAAAATCTGTCAAGAAGCTTTTTTGAAATCTCTTTCAGCGGCTAGAGGATCAGCCAAAGCACCATAGGAGTCGTGAAGACGGAAAGGAAAGTGCTGAGGACGACGATCGATGCCGCCAATTGCGGGTCCTGGCCGTATTTTTCGGTGAGCATGAAATTGATAACCGCGGCCGGGAGAGCGCCGTAAAGGAGTAACACCTGGCGGTTGACGCCTTCGGCACCGATTAACTGAACCGCGAGCCAGGCGGCGGCGAATCCACCGAAGATTCGAAGTAGCGCGCCGCCGAGCGCATGACCCCATTGGAGAGACTGAAAATTATGCAGGCGATATCCAAGCCCCACAAGCATTAACGGCAGCGTCGATTGGCCGAGCAGCGCAAGCGGCTGGAAGAGCGGTTCGGGAATTTCTATGTGACCTACATTGAACGATAACCCCGCGATCGTGGCGTAGAGCAACGGCAGGCGAAAGATTTCTTTCCAGTTGGCGCCCCCGCTGAGAATGTGAATGCCGAGGGAGTATTGAAACGAAGTAATGATAACGAAGAGCAGGGTCGTCCGCTGCATGCCGGGCTGGCCGAAGGCGAACAGCGCCAAGGGCAGACCCATGTTGCCGGCGTTCATAAACAAGGCTGGCATCGCAAAGCCGCGCGAACGAAAGCGGAATGAGAAAAAGTAAAGCCGGATGAGCAATCCCACGGCGGCGAACATGCCGACGGTTCCGGCGAACAGCACCGCGATGTCGGTCGCGATGAGCGGCTTGCCGGCGAGGGAGGTAAAGACGAGCGACGGCGTTCCCAGATAGACGATCAGTTCGGTGAGCGGCGCCAGGCTGATTTTTTTCCAGTGGGCGAAGACAAAGCCGACGGCGATGAGAAAGAAGACCGGGATGACCGGCGCGAGTGGTTTAAATAGTTCCATGACATCAAACCACGGATCGCGATGTTTTAAAGGGACGCGAAAAGCACAAGGCTCAACGTCTCGCTCAGTTCTATGAGCGCCCCGAGGTTATCGTAGGTGTAAGCGCCGTGGCGCGAGCGGAGGTAACTGCGGCTCAGGAGTGAAAAGAGCGAAAGGCATAAGGCGATCCAGAGTCCCAGACGTCCCACCAGATAAACGGCAAACACCAGCGTTGCCGTTGTCGTCACCAGCAGATGCCATCCCTTGACGTTTCGCGCCACCGTCGCGACAGAGTCCTCGGCGACCGAAGCGGCGCCGTAGAGAAAGATCACGAGCGACCAGCGCGCGAGGACCGGAGTGAGAAGGAGACTCAAGGTCCGCGTGTCACCGATAACCTCGATGGCCCGGATCTTGAGGAGCACCACCAACAGAACCACGAGCCAACCTTGAACGTGGGTCGGTCGAGCCGATTCGCCGAAGGCGGGTCCGTAAGTCAGGGTCTCAAAAGTTTGCCGCGTTCCATCCAAATGCACCGCGCGAGTGATGAGGAGCATCGTCGCGGTCAACACCACCGCGAGCAGCTCGGATTGGAGGTACGGTTCGAAGGCTCGGTTTACAAGGGCCAAGCTGAGACCGATGACGAGGCCTACCAGCGGAAAGAACAGCGCCGCCGCGGCGGATCTCTCATGATTGCTCTCAGCTTCATCGAAACGCCCGCCAACGGCGAGAAACTTGAACGCGGCCAATGCGCTTTTCATTGCATTCCTTTTCGCCTAGCGCAAAGCATCTGTCAATATCGCCGGCGCATAAATATGTGACCCTTGCTGCGCCGTTAACAGGCAGGCGAGGCATGTTTTTCAACCGGAAAGAGACCGGGTAAGGGCGATTTTATCGCTTTACTTCTGAAACGTTTTCCGATACTATTTAGCAAGTTCGCAAAACAATCTAACTCTCTAAATTTACAGCGAAAATTTCCAACTCGCGATTGGTCAAATATGGCTGAATCAAATGCCTTGCCTCACGCTGAATATAAAGCCGATAACATTAAAGTTTTGGAAGGGTTGGAGGCGGTCAGAAAACGGCCTGGGATGTACATTGGAGACACGGCTGAGAGAGGTCTCCATCACCTGGTGTTCGAGGTTGTCGACAACTCCATCGATGAAGCCCTGGCGGGCCACTGTGACAAGATCGATATTACCATCCACATCGACAACAGCGTCACGGTCGTGGACAACGGCCGGGGCATTCCCGTCGATATTCACTCGACTGAGAAAATTTCCGCGGCCGAAGTCGTGCTGACGAAACTCCACGCCGGCGGCAAGTTCGACAAGAATTCTTACAAAGTCTCCGGCGGGCTCCACGGCGTCGGCGTCTCGGTGGTCAACGCCTTGTCCGAAAGTTTGGAAGTCGAGATCAAGCGCGACGGCAAAGTCTATCAACAGTCTTATCAGCGGGGCGACCCGCAGGCGCCATTGAAGGAAGTCGGGACGTCGAAGGAGCGCGGCACGCGGGTGACCTTTAAACCCGACGGTAATATTTTCGAGACCACCGAATTCAGCTTCGACCTGCTTTCTCAAAGACTACGGGAACTCGCCTTCCTGAACCGCGGCGTCAAAATCACCATCGAAGACGAACGCAGCCAGAAAAAACATGAGTTTTTCTATAAGGGCGGTCTGGTATCTTTCGTCGAGCATTTGAACCGCGCCAAAACCGCAGTTCATCCCAAGGTCGTCTACTTCGAGGGGGAAAAGGACGGCGTCGGGGTAGAGATCGCGATGCAATGGAACGACGGCTACACGGAGAACGTTTTCGCCTTCGCCAACAACATCAACACCATCGAGGGTGGCACGCATCTAATCGGTTTTCGCTCCGCGCTAACCCGCACCATCAATAGCTACGCGGTCAACAACGGGCAGCTCAAGAAAGACGAGGAGAATCTCCAAGGCGAGGATGTGCGCGAGGGACTGACGGCGGTGATCAGCGTGAAGGTGCCTGAGCCGCAATTCGAGGGGCAGACCAAAACCAAGCTGGGTAACAGCGAGGTCAAGGGCATCGTCGAAGCTTTGGTCAACGAGAAGTTCGGTAGCTATCTGAGCGAGCATCCGACCGACGCCAAGAAAATCATAGTGAAAGGCGTCGAAGCGGCGCGGGTGCGCGAAGCGACGCGCAAAGCAAAGGACCTGGCGCGCCGCAAAGGTGCCTTGGATTCTGGCTCTTTGCCCGGCAAATTGGCGGATTGCCAAGAGCGTGACCCGGCTTTGAGCGAAATCTACCTGGTCGAGGGCGATTCCGCCGGCGGCTCGGCCAAACAAGGCCGCGACCGGCGCAATCAAGCGATCCTGCCGCTCAAAGGAAAAATTCTTAACGTCGAGAAGGCGCGCTTCGATAAAATGCTCTCGTCCCAAGAGATTCGCCTGATGATTATGGCGCTCGGAACCGGCGTCAAGGAAGATTACGATGAAGCGAAGCTGCGCTACCACTCCATCATCATTATGACCGACGCTGACGTCGACGGCTCCCATATTCGCACGTTGCTGCTGACGTTCTTCTACCGGCAGATGCCCGATCTGGTGGAAAAGGGCCACCTTTTCATCGCGCAACCGCCCCTCTATAAAGTCAAACGCGGCAAGCAAGAGCGCTACATCAAGGATGAAACCGGCTTGGAGGATTACCTGATCGAGATCGGCACCGAGGACATCCGGGTGCGGACATCGACCAATGGTCATGGCCTGGTGGGACAACCGCTGCAAGCCTTTATCAAGAAAGTGCTGCGCTGGGAGAGGTTGATGACCCTCTCGGTGAGAAAAAGAAGGAGCCGCACGATTCTCGAAGCGCTGTTGCTCGAGCCGGATTTCAACGAAGAAACGCTCAAGGACAAAAACGCCCTCGAACAATTTCAGGCCCGCTTGATTTCTTATGTCAACTTGGTGGCGCCGGAAGAGGCCCCGCTGAACTGCGAGCACCAGGAAGACCCCGAACATGGCTGCTTCAAACTAATGTGCTCCACGCGTTCGAACGGCACCGGGCTCCATACCCTCATCGACCGGGAGTTTCTAACCAGCGTCGAATTCAAGGAGCTCAAGCGTCTATTCGGCGAACTCATGAGCCCGGGCGCTCCTCCCTACGCGGTTGAGAACGGCGAACACAAAGAAAACCTGCGCTCTTTCAGCACGCTGGCGAGCTACATACTCGAAGGCGGCAAGAAGGGACAGTACATACAGCGCTACAAAGGGCTCGGTGAGATGAACCCGAACCAGCTTTGGGAGACGACCATGAACCCCGAGACCCGCGTGCTGCTCCAAGTGCGCGTCGAAGACGCGGTGGAAGCCAACGATATCTTCTCGACGCTGATGGGCGACGAAGTCGAGCCGCGGCGCAAGTTTATCGAAGAGCACGCGCTGACGGTCAAGAATCTCGACATCTAACCACGGAAGCGTTCAAAACGCGCAACTCCTTCGAGCCGTTTAAGACGTTTTGAACCGCTTGAACGATTTGAACGGTTTGAACGACCGATTATGGAAGCTACGTTAAAATCGCAGAAAGTTCCCGTCTATATCGAAGACGAGATGCGTCAGTCCTTCATGGACTACGCCATGAGCGTCATCATCAGCCGCGCGCTACCCGACGTGCGCGATGGACTCAAGCCGGTGCACCGGCGCGTGCTTTACGCCATGTACGACGCCGGCAACAGCTCCGAGAAGCCGTATAAGAAATCGGCCCGTCTGGTCGGCGATATCATGGGTAAGTATCATCCCCATGGCGACACGGCGATCTACGACACGATTGTGCGCATGGCGCAGGACTTTAACCTGCGCTACCCGCTGGTTGACGGCCAGGGCAACTTCGGCTCCATCGATGGCGATAATCCAGCGGCGATGCGTTACACCGAAATTCGCATGACGCAGCTGGCCGAGGAGATGCTCGCCGACATCGAAAAAGAGACGGTCGACTTCGTTCCGAACTACGACGACTCGCTCAGGGAACCCTCGGTTTTGCCGTCGAGAATTCCCAACCTGCTGATCAACGGCTCGGCGGGCATCGCGGTCGGCATGGCGACCAATATCCCGCCGCACAATTTGAGTGAAGTGATCGACGCCTTGATCGCGACAATCGACAACCCCGAGATTACGATCAAACAATTAATGAAGTTTATTCCCGGTCCGGACTTTCCTACCGGTGGTTTCATTCACGGCAGAGATCCGATTATTCAGGCTTATCATGAAGGCAAGGGCATCGTGCAGATGCGCGGCAAAGCCTTCACTGAGACGGTCAAGCGCACGGGCAAAGAGCAGATTATCATCAGCGAAATACCCTACCAGGTCAACAAGAAACGGCTGATCGAGCAAATCGCCGCGCTGGTCAACGAGAAAAAGATCGAAGGCATCGGCGACCTGCGCGACGAATCGGACCGCGAGGGCATGCGCATCGTCATCGAACTCAAACGCGATGCCATGGCCGAGATCGTCATCAATCAGTTGCACAAGCATACCCAGCTGCAAGACTCGTTTGGCATGAATATGCTGGCCATCGTCGACGGCAAGCCCAAGCTGCTCACTCTCAAAGAAGCACTGAAATGCTTTCTCGATCACCGCAAAGAAGTGGTGACCCGGCGCACCGCCTACGATCTGCGCAAAGCCGAAGAGCGGCTGCATATCTTAGAAGGCTATCGCATCGCCCTCGACAATCTCGATGCGGTGATCACCCTGATTCGCAACTCCCAGGATCCGCGGGTCGCCAAAGACGGCTTAATGTCGAACTTCGGGCTGAGCGAGATTCAAGCCCAGGCGATTTTGGATTTGCGCTTGCAGCGCTTGACCGGCTTGGAGCGCGACAAGATCATGGAAGAGTATCGCGAGACTGTGGAATTGATCGCCAAGCTCCGAGCCATTCTCGCCAACGAAAGTGAAATCTACAAGCTCATCGTCGCGGAACTCAAAGAGATTAAGAAGAACTACGGCGACGAGCGGCGCACGCGGATCGTCGACCGCTCGGAAGATATTTCCATCGAAGACATGATCGTCGACGAAGACATGGCGGTGACGATTTCTCACGACGGCTATATCAAGCGCAATCCGGTAACTCTATACCGCGCGCAGCGGCGCGGCGGCAAAGGCAAGGTGGGTACGACGACCAAAGACGAGGATTTCGTCGAGTCGCTGTTTATCGCCTCGATGCACTCTTACATCCTGTTTTTTACGACCATCGGCAAGGTTTATTGGATCAAAGTGCACGAGCTGCCGCAGGCGAGCCGGGCCGCGCGCGGCAAACCGATCGTCAATCTGCTCAATCTCGAGGCTGGTGAAAGGGTTTCGGCTTTTCTCTCGGTGCGCGAATTTCAGGAAGGGCGCTATATTATTTTCGCCACTAAAAAAGGCTTGGTCAAAAAAACCGAACTGATGCTGTATGCCCATCCTCGCCCCAGCGGCATTCGTGCCATAGGCTTGGAAGATGGCGACGAAGTGATCGGCGTGCGCCTGACGGACGGTCAACAGGAGATCATTCTGTCTACGGCTGGCGGGCAGTCGATCCGATTCAAAGAGGAACAGGTGCGCCCCACCGGACGCGGCACCTACGGCGTCGTCGGCATGCGTCTCGACGAAGGCGACGTTGTGGTCAGTATGGAGATTCTCACCCTCGGCTTCGACATTCTCACGGTGGCCGAATACGGGCTCGGCAAGCGCACGGAAGTGGGCGAATACCGCATCACCTCGCGCGGCGGCAAGGGCATCATCACCATGAAGACCGGCGACAAGACCGGCCGCGTGGTGGGCGTCCAACAAGTAACCCAGGACGACCAGCTGATGCTCGTGACCAACGCGGGGAAGATCATTCGTATGCGCATCAAAGACATTCGCGTCATCGGCCGCAACACGCAGGGCGTGCGCCTCATCGAGCTCGAGGAAGGGGAGCGGGTGGTTTCGCTGGCGCGGCTCGCCGAAAAAGAGGAAGAGGAAGAGGACCAGGGAGAAAATGGTCCCAGCCCGCAAGGATAGTCGCAATTGCGGCTTGCTAAAGTTGCGCTCGCCTTGCCGCGCAGCATGTTCATAGGTAAACGCTCGTGGGTGTGGACATAGGGATTATCGGCGCCGGCGGCTGGGGCATTGCTCTGGCCAAGCTGCTGGCCGACAAAGGGGAGCAGATTACGCTGTGGTGTCATGGCGCCGATACCTGCCGGGACCTCAGAGAGATACGAGAAAGTTCCAGCTACCTGCCGGGCGTTACGTTGCCCGCTCAAGTTCGAGTAACCGCCGAGCTGGAAGAAGCGGTTGCCGGCAAGTCTTTGCTGCTTTGCGTGGTGCCGTCGCATACGCTGCGCGAGGTAATGGCGCAAACCGTTTCGCGGGTAGCTCCTGAGACAACGATCGTTTGCGGCACCAAAGGATTGGAGGAAGAGAGTCTTAAGACCGCGGGCGAGGTGCTGGCTGATATCTTCGGCGCCGAGCGCCGGGCACGCCACGCTTTTTTATCGGGCCCGAGCTTCGCCGCCGATGTCGCCCGCGGACTGCCGACGGCGTTGACCGTTGCGGCTCATGCCGAGGCGGTCGCGGCGGCTGTTCAACAAATCTTAAGCACTCAAAGCTTCAGAGTTTATACTTCGAAGGACGTGATCGGCGTGCAACTCGGCGGAGTGGTGAAGAACGTCATCGCCATCGCCGCCGGGATCAGCGATGGGCTGGGACTGGGGCAAAACGCGCGGGCAGCATTGATCACCCGGGGGCTGGCTGAAATGACCCGACTGGCGGTGCGCATGGGTGCCGACTCGATAACCCTTGCCGGTCTCCCCGGTTTGGGCGACTTGATTCTGACTTGCACCGGAGATTTGAGCCGGAATCGAAGGGTCGGGTTACAGATCGCTCAGGGGAAAAACCTTCAGGAGATTACCTCGGGCACGCGAACGGTCGCCGAAGGGGTTCGCAACGCCCGCTCGGTCCATTCGCTGGCGCTGCGATTGGGCGTGGAAATGCCGATCGTGGAGCAGATGGATCAGGTGCTTTACCAGGGGAAAAAGCCCGCTGAGGCGGTGCGCGACTTGATGCAGCGCTCGCTCAAGGCGGAGGTGCGTTAAATTGACTTCGCCGGTACTCTATGATTGATATGACCACTCGGCAGAGTAGTGCGATAAAGGGAGCGGAACTCAGATGAAAAGAACCTATCAACCAAGCAACATTCGACGGAAAAGGACCCATGGATTTCTTACCCGCATGGCGACACCCGGGGGCCGCAACGTGCTCAGGCGGCGTCGGGCCAAGGGGCGGAAAAGGCTCACGGTTAGCGTGCCGCCAAAGCGGGCGCGAACCTAAGAGTGAGGGATGCCAGTTAAGGGCGCCGAGGATTTTCCGAAAACAGCCCGCCTGAGGAAACGACCCGAATTCTTGAAGGTCTCGCGCACCGGCAGGAAGATTCACACCGCAAATTTTCTGGTTATCAGCAAAGCCAACGACAAGGGCAAAGCGAGACTGGGTATTACCGTCAGCGGCAAGGTGGGCAACTCGGTCGTGCGCAATCGGATCAAACGGCTGGTGCGGGAATTCTTTCGCCGTCGCCGTCATGAATGGGTTCCCGGAGTCGATATCCTGGTCATCGCTCGCAAGAGCGCGCCGGGCCTTTCTCTGAGCCTCATCGAAAATGAACTTGGCAGGAGCCTTTTGAGTCAAAGGAGCGGCCAAAAGTGATGACCGGGATTCCAAGCGCGGCGATGGCCATCCTTCTAGCGGGCTATCATAAATTCTTATCGCCCGCTTTGCCGCGCGCCTGTCGCTTTTACCCGAGCTGTTCGGTCTACGCTTCGCAGGCGATACAGAGACGCGGAGTCTTCAAGGGAACCCTGCTCGGCTTGCGCCGGCTCGGCCGCTGCCATCCCTGGAGCCCCGGCGGCTATGATCCCGTGAAATAAGTTTTTATGGATAAACGCACATTGCTAGCGATTGCCCTTTCCATCTTGATCCTTGTGATCTACCAGGAAATGGTCACGCGATATTACGGACCTCCGCCTTCACCTCCCTCTGAGGTCACCAAGGAAGCGGAGAAACCAGCGGCAGCCGACCGTGCCGCGATCCCGCCGACCGCACCGGGACCCGCGACGCAAGCGACGCCCGTTGAGCTACCTGTCGCCGAGTCAGCGAAAGACGTTCGGGTTGAGACCGACAACTACATTGCTGTTTTCACGCCGCTTGGCGCGCGGCTAAAAAGTTTCAAGCTAAAGCACTATCGCAACTCGGTGGATGAACAGAGTCCACCGTTCGACATCGTGACCTCGGCGACCGGAGTGCCGTTGCCGTTGGGGGTGCGCTGGCAGGGGGCGACGCCGGCGGATGACGGTTCGGTGGTTTACGCCGTGCAACGCAGCGATTTAAAGCTCGCGGGAGACGCCAAGGGTACTTTGGGGTTTCAAGGGCAAACAGCCGACGGGTCGGTGATCACCAAGTCGTTTGCTTTCTCCGGTTCGACCTATCCGATTCAACTGGAGATTTCGCTTAGGGCAGCGGATAACTCCGCCCGGGCTCTGGAAGTCCTGTTTACGGATAAAAGCGATCATACCGTGCCCAACCCCGCTGCCCCCTTCGAGGGACTCATCGCGCTGGTCGACAACAAGATCAAGCGCGAGCCGCCACCTGAGGCGAACAAAGGGCATGAGTTCAGCGGCGATGTTGCCTGGGCCGGCTTCGGTCACACCTATTTTTTCATCGCGCTGCTGCCGGAAAATGGCGCGAACCACAAGATTGCAGTTCATCAAACCGGCGCCTCGGTGACCGCCTCGCTCAGCGGTCCCGCGGTCAACTCGGGAGCGGTGAGTCGTTACTCGCTCTTTATCGGCCCCAAGGATCTCGATACGCTCAAATCACTGGATAAGCAGCTCGAAAAATCCATCGACTTCGGTTATTTCGGATTAATCTCGATTCCGTTACTCTACGTGCTCCATTTTTCACACCGCTTCACGGCGAGTTACGGCATCGACATCATCCTGCTGACGGTGCTGATCAAACTTCTCATGGCGCCGCTGACGCACAAGAGCTTTGTGTCGATGAAGCAGATGCAGAAGCTCCAGCCCCAGATGGAGCGTATGAAGGAAAAGTTCGCCAACGACAAAGAAAAACTCAATAAGGAAATCATGGAGCTCTACCGACGTAACGGGGTCAATCCCCTGGGCGGTTGTCTGCCGATGGTGCTCCAGTTTCCGGTCTTCATCGGACTCTACAACGCTTTGAGCACGCCCATCGAACTGCGCCACGCGTCGTTCATGTGGATCAAGGATCTCTCGCGGCCGGACTGGGAGTCGCTGCCTTTTACTTTGGGGGATTGGCATTTAGGGATTCCGATTCTGACGCTGCTGATGGGCGCGAGCATGTTCATTCAGCAATGGATGACGCCGAGCGCGGGAGATCCCAATCAAAGAAGAATGATGATGCTGATGCCGATCATGTTCACTTTTATGTTCGTGTCGTTCCCGGCGGGACTCACCGTCTACTGGCTGATCAATAATATTCTTTCAATCGGCCAGCAGTACTGGATCAACCGCAGCGTCTGAAAGCGCGGTTGCCTAGAGAGGTTTGCGATATGGACTTCGTGGAAACCGAAGGCGATACCATCGATCAGGCGATTGAAAACGCGCTCAAGGCCCTAGGAGTGGCGCGGGAGAAAATCACCGTCGATATTCTGTCGGAGGGGAAGAAAGGAATCTTCGGCTTCGGCGCGCAGAAGGCGCGCATCCGAGCGTCCCTGACAAAGTCCGGCGTCGACCGTTCGATTCGAGATCCTGCCTTGGCCAGGAGTTCTCGCTCGGGATTGCCTGCCACCGGCGTACTGGAAGGCCCGACGGGCTCGCTCGTGGGGCTCCACCCGGAAGAACCGCCGGCGATCAGCGGAGATCTTGCGCGCCCTGTCACCGACGCCGAAGCATCGGCCATCGCTGAGAAGGCCAAAGCGACCCTGGTGGAAATCCTGGGCTTTATGGGGATCAAGGCCGCGGTGGAAACCCTCGGCGACGCGAAGTGCGAGGAAACCATCCTCGAGATTCGTTCGGACAACAGCGGGCTTTTGATCGGCCGCAAAGGCCAGACCCTGGAAGCGCTACAGTATCTCGTAACCCGCATCGCCGGTGAGCGGCCGGGAAGCGAAGGTCCCCATCTGGTGATCGATATCGAGAACTATCGCGAGCGCCGCCGCAAGTCCCTCGAAGACATGGCGTTGCGCTTAGGCGAAAAGGCCAAACGGCAGCGCAAGACCGTGACGGTGGATGCGCTGAGCGCCGCCGACCGCCGGATCATTCACGCCGCGCTTCAGGACGATCCGTGGGTGACGACCAGAAGCCTGGGTCAGGGTTCCTATCGCCGCCTGCTGATTATCCCCGAAGGAGACCGCAAGCGGAAAGATGAGCCCAAGGCGGCGGCGGAAAAATCTCCCGCAAAGGAAACAAGTGAGGAGTGAGGGGGGAAGACACAAGGCATCTTCCTTTTTTATGGTTGTTCCGGGTTTAGTGTGAAAGAGTAATCACAACGAAGGACACGAAGAGCACGAAGTTTAAGAATAAAATTTCCGAAACCTTCGTGGTCTTCGTGGTGAACGAAATCAAGGTAAGAGTGCCAGGTTACTCACACAGAAGCCTGAAGAGTCTTTTTTCTTTCGCCTAACTCCTTACTCCTCACTCTTTAAGAACGTTGATTGACCGCCCGGCGGCGGTCCTTTATAGTGTCACCGTGATTGAGCGGCGCAAAACCAGGCAGATTCAACTCGGCAAGGTTAAGGTCGGCGGCGATGCCCCGATCACCGTGCAATCGATGACCAAGACCGACACCCGTGACGTGCGCGCCACCGTGCAGCAGATCTGGGATCTCGAAGCGGCGAGCTGCGATATCGTGCGGGTCGCGGTGCCGGTGCGCGAGGCCGCGGAACAATTGGGCGAGATCAAAAGAAAGATTCGCATTCCGCTCATCGCCGATATCCACTTCAATTACAAACTCGCGTTGATCGCGCTTGAGCAGGGCGTCGACGGCTTGCGCCTCAACCCCGGCAACATCGGCGCGCGCAAGTACGTCGAAGAAGTCGTCAAAGTAGCTTCCGAGCGCCGGATTCCGATTCGCATCGGCGTCAACGCCGGCTCCCTGGAAAAAGACCTGTTGCAGAAATACGATGGTCCGACCGCCGAAGGCATGGTAGAGAGCGGACTGCGCCATATCAGAATTCTCGAAGATGCCGGCTATCCGGAGATCAAGATTTCGCTCAAGGCTTCCGATCCGTTGATGATGATCGAAGCCTACCGCATGCTCGCCGACAAGGTCGATTATCCGTTTCATCTCGGTGTCACGGAGGCGGGCACCCCGACGGTCGGCACGATTAAATCCGCCGTCGGGCTCGGCACGCTGCTCGCCGAAGGCATCGGCGACACCATCCGGGTTTCCCTTGCCGCCGATCCGGTGGAAGAGGTACGCGTCGGCAGAGAGATCCTCAAAGCCCTCGGCCTCAAGAAAGAGGGGCTGACCTTCGTCGCCTGTCCCTCCTGCGGCCGAGCCGATGTCGATCTGGTCGCCTTGGCCAAGGCCGTCGAAGAGAGAATGCTACCTTACAGCAATCTCAACATCCACGTCGCGGTCATGGGCTGTGAAGTCAACGGCCCCGGTGAAGCGCGGGCCGCCGATCTCGGCGTGGCGGGCGGCAAGGGTATCGGCTTGATCTTCAAACACGGCGAGATAATCCGCAAGGTCCCCGAAGCGCAGATCGTCGATGCCTTGATGGAAGAAGTCAAAATATTCGCCGCCGAAAAAGACGTTGAACGAGCGGCGGCCGCGAACGGCTAAGCTTCCCTCTTCTATTCGATTAATTTCAATTGACTAGGCGCGGCAGAGCTACAAGCAAAGAAGCAAAGACAGTTTTCACCACGAAGGACACGAAGAGCACGAAGTTTAAGAAAAATATCTCCGAAACCTTCGTGATCTTCGTGGTGAGATTGGATTTTGTGTCGATCCCGTAGCTTAGGATCACCAAGCCGGAAAATTTGCGCGCGCCGCGATAACGTTCAACTATAAGTATAAAGCCATGCGTTGGAGCAAAACACTCATACCCACGCTCAAAGAGGACCCGGCCGACGCCGAGGTCGTCAGTCACAAGCTGCTCGTGCGGGCCGGCTTCATTCGCCAGGTGAGCCGCGGCATCTACGATTATTTTCCGCTGGCGCTGAGAGTTATCCGCAAGATCGAAGCGATCGTGCGCGAAGAGATGAACCGGGCGGGGGCGCAGGAGCTGCTCATGCCGATCGCCTCGCCCGCCGAACTATGGCAGGAGAGCGGGCGGTGGGAGGTCTACGGCAAGGAACTCTTTAGATTCAAAGATCGCCACGAGCGGGATTTTTGCCTCGGGCCGACCCACGAGGAAATTATTACCGATCTGGTGCGCCGGGCGGTGCGCTCCTACCGCGAGCTGCCGTTCAATCTGTATCAGATCCAGACCAAATTCCGCGACGAGGTGCGCCCTCGTTTCGGCTTGATGCGCGGGCGCGAGTTTATCATGAAGGACGCCTACAGCTTTCACACCGATCTCGACGACTGCCGGCGCGAATACGACAACATGTTTCAGACCTACAAACGGATCTTTTCCCGTCTCGGTCTGAAATTCCGCCCCGTGGAGGCGGACACCGGCGCCATCGGTGGTAGCTTGTCCCATGAGTTCCAGGTGCTTGCGGAGTCCGGCGAGGACGCCATCGTGAGCTGCAACCAGTGCGAATACGCGGCCAACGCGCAGAAGGCGGAAGTCAAAGCGCTTCGGCCGGCGGCACGAGACATCGCCGAAGCGTCGCCGAAAATGGAAAAAGTCGCGACGCCGGGAAAGAAAAGCGTCGCGGAAGTGGCGGAGTTTCTCCGCCTGCCCGCGCAGAAATTCATCAAGACCCTGGTCTACAAGACCGACGACGGCGAACTGGTAGCGGTGCTGGTGCGCGGCGATCACGAGATCAACGAACTCAAGCTGCGGACCACGCTCCGCTGCCGCGAAGTAGCCCTCGCGGACGAAGCCGCGGTGGTGGCGGCAACTCGACTGGTGCCAGGCTATCTGGGTCCCATTGGTTTGCCGTTGCGCATGGTCGCCGATTTTTCCGTCCAGGGGATGCGCGCCGCCGTCACCGGCGCCAATGAAGCCAACGCCCATTACGTCGAGGTCGATCAGGAGCGCGACTTCACGCCGTCGGTCTTCGCCGATTTGAGAATCGCGGTCGCCGGGGATTCTTGCCCGCGCTGCGCGGAGGGCGCCTTGGAAGCTCACCGCGGCATCGAGGTCGGTCAGGTTTTCTATTTAGGAACGAAATACAGCGAGGCCATGGGGGCGACCTATCTCGACGCCGAGGGGCGCGAGCGGCCCATCGAGATGGGTTGTTACGGCATCGGCATCAGCCGCCTGGTCGCCGCGGCCGTCGAGCAGAACAATGATGCCAATGGCATCATCTGGCCGATGGCCATCGCGCCGTTCCAAGTGTTGCTCTTGCCGATCAACACCAAGGACAAAGCGACGCAAAAAGTCTGCGACGATCTCTACGTGGAGCTGCAGAAGCGCGGCGTTGAAATTATCCTGGACGACCGCGACGAGCGCCCAGGGGTTAAATTCAAGGACGCCGATCTCGTCGGCATTCCGCTGCGCGTCACGGTCGGCCCAAAGGGCCTGGAAAAAGGCTGCATCGAGTTGCGCTGGCGGCGCGACGGCAAAACGGCAGAAATTCCCGTCTCACAGGCGGCCGACACCTTGACGGCCCTCGTCCGCGAGGCGATGGGAGGCTGATCGATGACCTCGCGGCTCGAGCTGGTGCGCCCGCCGCGCGCGATGCGTGAACGAGTCATCGTCGCCCTCGATGTCGACAATCTGGACAAAGTCAAAGAGCTCGTCGGGCTGCTGGCCCGTGAGGTCGGCATGTTCAAGATCGGCAAGCAGCTCTTTACCCACGCCGGACCGCAGGCAGTGAAGCTTGTCCAAGAGCTCGGCGGCGAAGTCTTTCTGGATCTAAAATTTCACGATATTCCCAACACCGTCGCCAAGGCGGCCATCGAAGCGACGCGCCTCGGCGTCAAGATGTTCAACGTCCATGCGTCGGGCAGCCTGGAGATGATGGTCGCGACGGTGAAGGAAGTCAGCCGGGTCTGCCGCCAGGAGAAGCAGCGCAAACCGATCATGCTGGCGGTCACCGTGCTGACCAGCTTGAACCAAGACGACTTGAAGCGCGTCGGCGTCGACGGCCGAGTGGCGGCCCAGGTCGTGCGGCTGGCGCTCTTGACCAAGGAAGCGGGCATGGACGGTGTGGTCGCCTCGCCGCAGGAAGTGGCGGACATCCGCGCGGCCTGCGGGCGCCGCTTCGTCATCGTGACGCCGGGCATCCGCCCTTCGGAGGCCGCCCGCAACGATCAGCAGCGAGTCATGACGCCTGCGGATGCCGTGCGCGCCGGCGTCGATTACATCGTCGTCGGCCGGCCGATCCTCGAAGCCAAAGATCCCGTTTCAGCCACGCGGGCCATTGTCGCCGAAATGGAATTCGCAGGAAAGTAATTCTCCGCGTTGTCAATTTCGCTCTATTTCAATTTCGATAAACGGCGCGCATTGGAGAATCGAGGATCGATGATCGAGGATCGCAATCCTCCATCCTCAATCTTCGATCTTCAAGCCTTCCAGTACCGATGGAAGTGATGCACCGGGCCGTGGCCCGCGCCCACCGGAAAGGCGCGGCGGATCGCCCCGGTGATAAATTGCTTCGCCAGCGTCACCGCGCTCTCCAGTTTTTCACCCTGCGCCAAATTTGCCGCGATGGCCGCGGAAAAAGTGCAACCGGTGCCGTGGGTATTCTTCGTCCGAATGCGCGGCGCGTAAAGGGCGCGGAATTTCTTGCCGTCATAGAACAGATCGACTGCCGGGCCTCTGCGGTGGCCGCCTTTGATGATGACGCTTTGCGCCCCCATTGCGACAATGCGCCGGGCCGCCTCCTCGAGCTCTTCCGGGCTGCGTAGCTTCATGCCGGTGAGTTCTTCGGCCTCCGGAAGGTTCGGGGTCACCACCGTCGCCATAGGGATCAGACGGGTCCGGAGCGCCGCTACCGCGCTCTTCTGAATCAACAGATCGCCGGAAGTGGCGACCATCACCGGATCGACGACGACGTTCCTCAGACGATGCTCGCGGATCTTCTTGGCGACCATGTTGATGATCCCCGCGTTGGCAAGCATGCCGGTTTTCACCGCTTCGGCGCCGATATCAGAAACGACCGCGTCGATTTGCGCCGCAACGAGTTTGGGACTCAACACGCAAATCGCGGATACACCGACCGTATTCTGCGCTGTGATCGCGGTAATCGCCGAAGTGCCGTAGACGCCGAGGGCGGCAAAAGTCTTGAGATCAGCTTGAATGCCCGCACCGGCGCCGGAATCCGAGCCGGCGATGGTGAGCGCTTTGCGAATGGATCGCATCACGGACCATCCTAGCAAAGCCAGCCGATGGTTTCGAGCCGGCGTCGCATGGGCGGCGTCCATTAATGCAGAACAAGGGTTCAAATGAACATCATCTCTGATATAATAACTTTGGTTTTTCCGGGTTCAATGTGAAGGAGTATTCACCGCAGAGACACAGCGCGGCTACGCCGCAACCAAAAAGAAAATGCAACTTTTACCACGAAGGTCACGAAGAGCACGAAGTTAAGAAGTTTAAAAA
>ORMF012605481.1_pt1 | contig 17713 bp, 17 predicted proteins | sample 1779871 | NCBI WGS metagenome assembly ORMF01 (sample SAMEA104232316, study PRJEB22302) | groundwater metagenome | biome: forest; feature: aquifer; material: groundwater | place: USA | collected 2011-08-07 | depth 5.4 m
CCGATCCTCGTCCATCCGCGAGGCGCCCGGCCCCGCAAGCCTCGCAATCGGCGGCGGGCTTGCCGTACAACAGCTCCGCGCCAACTTTTCCGTGCGCGACACACAAAAACCGGAGTCTCTACAAAACCCGGGGCGGTTCAGATTCTGATGAATGCATTCGGTGATCTCACCCCGCCATACCCAGCCGCGTCCCAGCTTGTCGCGATCGCCGCCCTCGTTAAAAATTAAAAAGCACGTCGCCAACTTCGAGACGTAGTTGGCGGATCTCATCTGCAGTCGCTTGGATGGTTTTCATTTCACTGAGATCGAGGTATCCGCGCTGAACGTTTGCCACTCGCAGATACGGGACGCTTCGCAAGGACGGTAAAGCCTTGCGCCTTTGACCTTTTGTGATTCCCCCCTTAATCTCAGCAATCGAGGCAAGCGTGGCCCAGCACCAACCCGCCGGTAGCTGACGATATTCACTCACGCGACGAGGACCTCATTCAACTCCACCAGCAGCGGTGCAAGGTCGGTGCCGAAGAGCTGGTAGGCCCGGCCGGCGCCGCCGAGCTGAGTGAAGGGCGGGAGGTCGAAGTCCTCCATGTCGACGCCGAGGCTCGCCGCGACCTGATCGCGGATCAGCTCCAGCCACTGGCGCTGGTCGGGGCTGAACTGGCGGCCGGCGGTCTCCTGCATCGCGAGCCAGCCCGCGAACCGCGTGCGCACCTGGTCGGGGAACGGCGTCAGCTCGTCTTCCTGCTGGAGGGCGAAACGCACGAGCGCCACGAGGTCCGTGAGCTGCTTGCCGCCGCTCCCGCGCACCCGGTCGCGCTCCAGCGTCTCGTAGGCGCGCCAGAGCGTCTCGCCGGTCCAGCGGCGCGGCGGCGACTCGATCGCCTGGGCCAGATCGCGGACGTCCTTGAGCCGCAGCCGCTGCGCGTACGGCCGGCTGTACAGCACCTGGAGCGCGGTGATCTCGTTCCGATTCTCCTCCAGGTACTGCTCAAACGACGTTACCGTGGCGCGCGCCCGCTCGCGGGCTTCTTCCGAGTAGCCCGCGGCGATCACCTCATCCTGACTCACCGTATCGATCACCTGCTCGGCTCGCTGCTTCACATCGAGGATCGCCTGGCGGAGCGTCGGGTTCGTCGCGAGCGGCGCCACGGCCGCTTTCAGCAGCACCTTGCGCGCGGCGGCGAGCTGCGCGGTATTCGGCTCGCCGTCGTCGGGCAGTCCCCCGGCCAGCCTGGCCGCCTCGATTTGCCGGTCAGGATCCAGGGCGGCGACGATCTCGCCCGCGATCTCCCGAATGCCGGGTCCGCCCGCGGTGCGCTCCAGCGCGTCCCGCTCCTGGGGCCCAAGCTGCCGGTCGAGCCGGGCCAGCCGGGAGGCGACCGAGGAGAGCACGTTCGGGTCCAGGCTGCCGAAGCTCACCATCTCCAGCAGCTTGCCCAGCCCTACCGAGGGCTGCCGTTCCAGCGGCTGCGTGTCGACCAGCTCGTCCTCGGTCACGCCGACGCAGTCGATCAGGACGAAGCGCTCCTTCTTGCGGGCGTCGGGCGTGACGGCGTTCAGCGTCGTCTCGTCCACCACGCGCGCGCCGCGGCCCTTCATCTGCTCGAAGAAGATGCGGCTCCGCACCGCCCGCATGAACATCACGATCTCCAGCGGTTTGACGTCCGTGCCGGTGGCGATCATATCGACCGTGACCACGATGCGCGGGAAGTAGCTGTTACGGAAGCTGGAGAGCAGGTCGTCTGCGCTCACGCCGCTGGATTTGTAGGTGATCTGCTCGATCTCCGCCCCGGCCTCGTTCGTCGTCTTCGTCACGATGCGCGCGGTGCCGGTGCGGTAGGTGATCTTCTCGCAGAACTCGTTGCCGCGCCCGAACTCCTCCCGCACGACGTTGACGATGTCGTCGGCGTGGCTGTCGTCCTTGGCGTAGATCAGCGTCTTGGGCACCTCGGTGCGCCCGGGGAACATCTCGGGCAGCTTCTCCTTGAAGGTGCGAATCACCGTGCGCATCTGGTCGGGTGTTACCACGTCGCGGTCGAGGACGTTGGCGGCGTAGTTGAAGTCCTCGTCGAGTTGGCGCCAGCGCACGGCCCGGGTCTGCCGGTCGCGCAGGTCGACCCAGAACCCACTGTCGACGGTCGAGCCCTGCTCGGTAATTCTGGTGTGAATGCGGTAGATGTCGTGGTCGACGTTGACCCCATCGGCCACGGCCTGCTCGTAGCCGTACTCCATGACGAGGTTGCCCTCGAAGAAGCCGAGGGTCTGCTTGGAGGGAGTGGCCGTCAGCCCGACGAGCGACGCGTCGAAGTACTCCAGCACCTGGCGCAGAGGTTGTAGATCGAGCGGTGGCACTCGTCGGTGAAGATCACGTCAAACGTCTCGATTGGGAACGCGGGGTTGTAGGCAACTGGCACCGGCTCCTTGGTCAGCGCGGCGAAGGTTTCCCAATCGGGCGCCTCCTCCGCCTCGTCGTCCACGTCCTCCTTGCCGAGCAGGCTCGCGTAGAGCCGCTGGATCGTGGTGATGACGACGCGGGCGGCAGGATCGACCTGGCTCGAGGCGAGGAGCTGCACGTTGTAGAGCTGGGTCAGCTTGCGGCCGTCGTCGGGCGTGTCGTACCCCTGGAACTCGCGGAGCGCCTGGCGGCCGAGGTTGCGCCGGTCGACCAGGAAAAGGATGCGTTGGGCGCCGCCGTACTTGAGCAGGCGATAGATCGCGGAGATCGCGGTCACCGTCTTGCCGCTGCCCATCGTCATCTGGATCAACGCGCGCCGGCGCCCCGCAGCCAGCGACCGCTCGAGTTTCAGGATCGCGGCGCGCTGGGCCGGCCAGAGGTGCTCGTCCGTCAGCGGCGGCATGGTCCGCAGCCGGCGCTTCATCGTCAGCGGTACATTGAGGTAGCCCGCCCGAGCCTCGGCCGCGCGGCCCGCGGTGATGCTGACGCCTTGCGCCGCGGCGACGTCCGAATCGAGCCACGCCGCGAAGGTCTCCGGGCGGTGGAACGCAAACACGCGCCGGCTGCGCGGCTCCGGATCGAGTCCGTTCGTGAAGCGTGTCTCGACCCCGGTGCTCTGATAAAGGAATGGCAACGGCTGCACCGGCGCGTCGAGCTGCGAGGGCAGGCCGGCGCCGTACTTCTCGGACTGCGGCTCGACGCCGGTCAGCGTGGCGCCCTCGGGCTTGGCTTCGACGATCCCGACCGCTTGGCCGTCGGCGAACAGCAGATAGTCCGCCTCGCCGTAGCCCTTGCCAAGCGGAAACTCTCGGACCGCAACCCCGCGCGCCGCGCTGAGGTTGACGGCTTTGCGGTCCTGGACCACCCAGCCCGCCGCCTCGAGAGCAGCATCGATATTGACCCGCGCCCGGGCTTCCGGATCCATCATTTTGCGTGGCTCATAGACGTAAAAACTGGGGCGAACCCGGGATCATAGCAAGGGAACGGGAGGCCGAGCTAGGCAAGGTTGGGCGTCATGCTACGGCCGCTAGGCCCACACTTCAGCCAGCGGAATCGCGAGCTCTGGAAATGGCGGGGCACTGAACGTGCCGTCGCCTTTCGCAGATGAGACCTCTCGATCGGCTCCATGGTCCAGGACCAGGGCGCGAGCCTCCTGCTGCTCGGGGTCGAGTAACCAATAGTTTGGAACGCCGTAGCGACTGTAAAGCTGGCGTTTGACTTCAAGGTCGGCGCGGCGGTTCCCCGGCGAAATGACTTCGACGACCAGATCAGGTGCGCCCTCGACATACGGCTCGCGGATGATCGACTCGTGTGCTTTCGCAACAAAAAGGACATCGGGCTGAACGACCGAGATGTCGCTGAGCAGCACATCAAATGGAGCAATGAAGACTGTCCCGAGCTGGTGTTCCCGGACATGGGCTCGGAGGAGGGCGAAAAGGTTGCCCGTTGCAACCTGGTGTTTTCGTGCAGGTGACGGCGTCACCTGGATCTCGCCCTCCCATAACTCATAGCGCTTCCCATCGGCGGGTATTTCTGCATAGTCGTCATAGGTCAAGATGACGCGCTTCGGCTGGTTCAGCATGGTCTCTGCTCCCGCGGGCTCGCGGACTTTGCGGACATCCTAGCGGTTACGGAATCTCTGTCGCCAGAGCAGAACTCGTGTCGAGAATATGTTCCAGTCCGGAGTCCGACCGGTCTCCGGACTGGAACACTGGGTCTCGCCCGCATTCACTCAGATGTTGACGATGACCACGCCCTTCTGCTCGAAGTAGTAGTCGAGCGCCTCGGGGCCGTGTTCGCGGCCGAGGCCGCTCTGCTTGATGCCGCCGAACGGCAGCTCGTCGTAGCCGTAGTGCAGCGAGTTCACCCAGACGTTGCCCGCCTCGATGCGCTCGATCGCCTTGTTCGCCCAGAGCAGGTTGTGCGTCCAGATCGACGAGCCGAGACCATAGATCGAATCGTTCGCGTGCTCGATCGCCTCGTCGATGTCCGTGAAACGGTAGATCGGGAGCACCGGGCCGAATACCTCTTCGCGGCTGACCTTGGCATCGGCTGGGACGTCGGTCAGGAGGGTTGGGTTGTAATAGAAGCCCTGGCCGAGATCGTCGCCGTCGGGCCGCCCGCCCCCGACGAGCACCTTCGCGCCCCGAGTGCGCGCGTCGTCCATTCGCTCCCCCGGGGTATAACGACTGAGACTGAGCAATTCGCCACGCACGGTGCAGGCCGCGGCAAATCGAAAGTCTCGTGGTGACAGTGGGCTGGTACGTCTTGTATCCCGGCTGACTGCGCCCCTACACTCGCGAAACCACACGTCACATGTAGGACATCGATGAGCGACATTCTGGCGTTTAGCGCCGACCACGTCCGCCGACTGACCGGCCTCTCCGAGCGACAGCTCCGCTACTGGGATGACACGGGGTTCTTTCGGCCGCAATTTGCCAGCGAGCTGCGGCACCGGCCGTTCGGGCGCATCTACTCGTTCCGAGACCTCGTGAACCTGCGCATCGTTGCGCTGCTGCGGAACGAGCATCAGGTCCCATTGCAGGACCTGCGAGCCGTCGGCGCCCGGCTGGCTGAATGTCCGCAAAGCTCGTGGGCCACGCTCACCCTGTACCTCTCCGGGCGCCAGGTGTTCTTCGAAGACCCGCGGGCTGGCGACCGCCGGTCTGCCAGAGAGCCATTGCAGGCCGTGCTGCCAATCGAGATGGATCGAGTGGCCTCGAGGATGCGGCTGGCATCCGAGCAGCTTCGCCAACGCTCGGCCGACCAGATCGGACGGGTCGAGCAAAATCGGTACGTCGCCCACAACGCACCGGTGCTTTCCGGCACGCGCGTGCCTACGCGGGCGGTCTGGAACCTGCATCAGGCTGGGTACTCCGCGGAGAAGATCATCGCGGAGTTCCCGCGATTGTCCGCCGCGGATGTGGACGCGGCCGTCGACTACGAGGAGCAGCACCAGCAGACGCGGGCTGGGTAGTCACCCCGCGCCATGCGGCCAGTGATGATGCTCTTGCTCATGGACGAAAACGTACCGGATTCGGTGACGCAATTCTTCCGCGAGCGGGGCCACGACGTTCGCCTGGTGCGCGAGCTCTTCCTCGGCGGCACGCCGGATCCGGTCATTGCCCGCCTCGGCGATCAAATGGAAGCGATTATCGTCACCTGGAACCACAAAGACTTCAAGCGTCTCGTGGCTCGAGTTCCTCTGGGTGAGTCTGCGCGTCTTCGTCAACTGGGCCGTATCAGCTTTCGTTGCAATGAAGCACATGGGCGACGACGCGCGGAAGAACTCATCGACTGGATCGAATTCGAGTATTCGCAGGTTCAGCAACGGCGCGACCGGCGTCTGATGATGGAGATCCTCGAAACCACGTTTCGCGTCATCCGCTAGTCCACCGCGAGCACCGTCCGTTCACGTACACGCGCGAGATTCAACTGGATTTGTGGCGGATCGGCCCTACGACGAGGCCTGCCTATGGCGCGTCCGTTGGCGCGACGCGCTGAGGCCTAGATATTGACGATGACGACGCCCTTCTGCTCGAAGTAGTAGTCGAGTGCCTCGGGGCCGTGCTCGCGGCCGAGGCCGCTCTGCTTGATGCCGCCGAACGGCAGCTCGTCGTACCCGTAGTGGAGCGAGTTGACCCAGACGTTGCCCGCCTCGATGCGCTCGATCGCCTTGTTGGCCCAGAGCAGGTTGCGCGTCCAGATCGACGAGCCGAGACCATAGATCGAATCGTTCGCGCGCTCGATCGCCTCGTCGATGTCCGTGAAACGGTAGATCGGGAGCACCGGGCCGAATACCTCTTCGCGGCTAACTTTGGCGTCGGTTGGGACGTCGGTCAGGAGCGTGGGGTTGTAATAGAAGCCCTGACCGAGGTCGTCGCCCTCCGGCCGGCCACCGCCGACGAGCACCTTCGCGCCGCGGGTGCGCGCATCGTCCATCTGCTCCTCGATCTCGGAGCGCTGGTAGTCGAGGTGGAGCGGGCCCATGCGGCTCTCGCGTTTCATGCCGTTCCCGACCGTCTTCTTGCTGATCAGGTCCGCGAACCCGTCGAGGAACTTGTCCGCGATGCTCTCCTGGAGGTAGAGGCGCTTCACGCCGAGACACATCTGGCCGGCGTTGAAGAAGCGGCCCACGTCCGCGGACTTGATCGCCGCGTCGATGTTGCCGTCCTCCATCACAATCATCGGGTCGCTCCCGCCGAGCTCCAGCGTCACGCGCTTGATCTCGCGACCGGCGACCTCCATCACGTGGCGGCCGATCTCAGTCGAGCCGGTGAACGCGATGCGCCGAATCTTCGGATGGCTGAGGATCGCCTCGCCAACGGTGCTGCCAGGACCGGTGACCACGTTGACCGTTCCCGCGGGAAGCGTTTTCTTGCCCCCGGCGTAGGTTGCCTGCTGGATCAGCTCCATCGTTCGGATCGTGGCGAGGGGCGTCGTGGAGGCCGGCTTGATGATGATGCTGTTGCCCGCGGCCAGCGCCGGCCCAACCTTCGTGCCCATCAGGGTGAGCGGGAAGTTCCACGGCACGATGCCCGCGCAGATGCCGATCGGCTGACGCAGCACCATGCCGTACGCGCCCTTCTGGGGGAGTGGCACCTGGGCGCCGCGCACCTTGGAAGCGAGCCCCGCATAAAACTGGAGCCCATGCAGCAGGTGGTGGACCTCGAGGCCCGCCTCGAAGAGCGTCTTCCCCTGCTCCTTCGTGAGCAGCTCGGCGATCTCGCTCCGGTGCTCCTCGATCAAATGGCAGGCGCTCGTCAGCGCATCGGCCCGGTCCTCGGGCGTGCTATCCGCCCACTCCTTGAACGCGCTTTCAGCGGCCTGGACCGCCTGGTCCACATCCGCCGCGGTCCCCTTGGGCGCGGTGTCCACCAGCTCGCCGGTGGCCGGGTTGCGCACCTCGTAGGTTGCGCCGCTTACCGAGTCGACCAGCTCTCCGCCGATCAGCATCTTCGCCATTGATGATCCTCCCCTGGCGCCGGCCGGTCGCGCCTGTCGCAGCGCGGTGCCCGGTCCCGATGCGCACGCTTCGCTCTATACCCGTTGACGTGGAATACGGTACCATGTGGCGACGCGCAGACGCTACGCCACAAACTGACATACTTTTCCGTTCAGGCATATAGGGGCACGTATTGGCTCGACCGCAGTCCATGATGTTCACGCTGTTCGGCGACTACATCATGCAGCGCGGCGGTGAGGTCTGGGTTGGCAGCCTGATCCGGATCGCCGCGGAGTTCGGCCTGTCCCAGCAAGCCGTCCGTTCTGCTCTCTCGCGGATGAGCCAGAAGGGCTGGCTGCAAGTTCACCACGTCGGCAATCGCTCGTACTACGGGCCCACCTCCCGCACCAAGCGGCTCCTCGAAGAGGGAGAGCGGCGGATCTTCGTACGAGACGCGGGGTCATGGGACCGCCGTTGGCATATTCTCGTGTACTCCATACCCGAGCGCAAGCGCGACGTCCGCGCCGAGCTCCGCAAGCAGCTCGCCTGGCTTGGCTTCGCCCCGCTGAGCAGCGGCTCGTGGATCTGCGCGAACGACGTGGAGGAAGACGCCCGGGCGTTGGCGACCCAGCTCGGCATCGCCGGCCACGTCGAGATGTTCAGCTCCCAGCACCTCGGTCCGTCCGAGGAGCGCGAGCTCGCCGCCCGCTGCTGGGACCTCGAGGGGATCAATCGGCGTTATCGTACCTTCATTGATAAGTGGGGACCGGAGTTCGAGCGGGCGCGACGTGCGGGCCTGCTGCCGGATGGCGAGTGCTTCGTCCAGCGCTTTCTGCTGATCCACGAGTACCGCAAGTTCTTCTTCATCGATCCAGACTTGCCCCCGGATCTCCTGCCGGACGTCTGGTGCGGCCGGGAGGCCCGCGAGCTCTTCCACGCCTACCACCAGTTCCTCGCCGAACGGGCGAACCGCTATTTTGATGCGGTCTTCGAGGCGCCACCGAGCTGGCGCCACTCCAGCACCGCTGCTCCGGTCGCAGCGGGCGCCTAGTTCATGTCGTCGTGACCGGCTTTCTGTCATCCTGAGCGAAGCGAAGGATCCGTCTCCCCCGCCGTGACCCGGGCCACGGATGCTTCGCCTGCGGGCTCAGCATGACAAACAACCCACGCGAATCATGAGGAGGGGAACAACCCATGGCGGTAACGCTCGAGAAGGACAACGGCGTCGGCATCATCAAGCTGAACAACCCCCCGGCGAACGCGTACGACCACGAGGTCATGAAGGAGATCGACGACGTCATCTATCAGGTGCGCTTCGATCCCGACGTCAAGGTCGTGGTGCTGACCAGCGACCTCCCCCGGTTCTTCTCGGCTGGCGCGAACGTTCAGGCCCTGAAGACGATGAACGCGTACCAGCGCGCGGCCTTCGACTTGCACGCCCATGAGGTGCTGGCGAAGTTCGAGCGCACCCCGAAACTGATCATCGCTGCCATTTCGGGCCACTGCCTCGGCGGAGGACTCGAGATCGCCCTCGCTTGCGATATCCGCTTTATGGTGGACACGGGCGCCCGCATCGGTCTGACCGAGGCGAACCTGGGCGTTATCCCGGGCACCGGCGGTACCCAGCGGCTGCCCCGCCTGATCGGCCTCTCTCGGGCGCTGGACCTCATGGTGACAGGCGCCGCGATCGAGCCGGCGCAGGCGCTGGAGCTCGGCATCGTGAACCGTCTCTTCCCCGCGGACCAGCTCATGAGTGAGACGATGGCCTATGCGAGCAAGCTCGCCCAGGGCCCCGCGTTCGCCGTCGGCATGATCAAGCTGGCCGGCACCCAGGGGGTGGAGCTGCCGATGGACGGCGCCCTCCTCCTGGAGCGCGAGCTCTTGAACCGCGTCTTCGCAAGCGCCGACGCCGAAGAGGGCATGGCTTCGTTCCTCGAGAAGCGGCAGCCTACCTACAAGGGCGAGTAGCGGACAGATGCCCCCTCTCCCCAACCGGGGCGAGGGGGGTGAGGGGGCAAACCCTGAGCATGGCGTACGAGCGGATCGAGGGCACGTTCGACGGCGCGGTGGCCACCATCACGCTGGCCCATCCCCCCGTCAACGTCATCGACTTCCCGATGATCACCGAGCTGCGCCGTTTCCTCGGCGGCGTGCGGGATGAACCGCGGCTCTGCGCCATCGTCCTCCAGTCGACCGGCAAGGTGTTTTCTGCGGGTGTGGACATCCCATCCCACCTGCCCGAGACCGTCGAGGCTATGCTCGATGAGTTCCACAATGTCTTCGCGCTGCTGGACGAGATCGCCGTGCCGACGGTCGCGCTCGTCCGCGGGGCCTGCCTCGGCGGTGCGTGCGAGCTCGCGTGCTATTCGGACATCGTCATTGCCTCGGAGAACGCGCGCTTCGGTCTCCCGGAGATCAAGTTGGGTGTGTACCCGCCAGTCGCGGCGGCAATGTTCCCGCAGCGCTTCGGCTTTCAGGACCTCATGCATATGCTCTTCACGGGCGAGACGGTCGACGCGGCCACCGCCGCACGGATCGGGCTCGCGAGGCAGGTGGTAAAAGAAGAGGATGCGACGAACGCGCTTGAGGAGACGCTGCTCCTCCTGCGTGACAAGAGCGCGCCGGCCCTCCGCGCCATCAAACGCGCCAACATCAGGGCTCGCGGCGCGACCTTCCGGCAGTTGGTCCGTCCCTCCGAGGAGGTCTACCTCAACGATCTGATGACCCACGCCGACGCCATCGAGGGCCTGCGCGCCTTCGTGGAGAAGCGTCCACCCGAATGGACCCACGTTTGAGCAAGCTCATCGCTATGCGAGAGGCAGTGGCGCGGTACGTGCCGGATGGGGCGAGTGTGCTGCTCGGAGCGGGGCTTGAGGGCCTGATTCCATTCGCAGCGGGGCACGAGATCATGCGCCAGGGCAAGCGTGATTTGTCGCTGCTCGCACCCATCTCGGACATGCTCTTCGATCAAGTGATCGGCGCCGGCTGCGCGGCACGGGTGCAGGCGGCCTGGGTTGGCAACGTGAGCGCGGGGCTCGGCCATAACTACCGGCGGGCGGTCGAGCACGGCATTCCGAGTCCGCTCGAAGTCCATGACTACTCGAACTACACGTTCGCGCTCGCGCTCCAGGCGGCCGCCCAGGGCGTGCCATTCCTCCCGACCCGCACGGCGCTCGGTACCGATCTGCTCCGCACCAATCCTGGCTTGAGCGTCATGCCGTCGCCGTACGATGGCAGTCCGCTCGTCGCCGTGCGGGCGGTCGCCCCGGATGTGGCGTTCATCGCGGTGCAACGGGCTGACGAAAATGGTGCCGCCCACTGCTGGGGCGCGCTCGGCGTCGCGCTCGAGGCTTGTCTCGCGAGCCGCGCCGTCGTCATCGTCACCGAGGAGATCGTTCCGCGTGAGGTCATCGCCAGCGACCCAAACCGGGTGCTCGTGCCGGCTTTTCGTGTGGCGGCTGTCGTCCACGAGCCGTTCGCCTGTTACCCCTCGCCCGTGCAGGGCGCCTACGGCCGCGATCATGCCGCCTACCACACGTATCACGACGACACGCGCAGCCGAGATGGTTTCGAGCGGTGGGCCGCCGAATGGGTGCATGGCGTAGCCGACCGCGCCGCCTACATCCGGAGGGTTGGCAATGCGCGGGTGCAGGCGCTGCGTCCGAAGACGTCGCGTCCCGCCGCCGTGGTCGACTATGGGGTTTGAGGTGAGGGGGGAAGGGATTGTTCGGATGGGCTATGGGGTCTGACTTCACGCCGGCGGAGCTCATGGTCGTGGCGGCGGCGCGGGAGATTCGCGACGGCGAAGTCGTGTTCGTCGGAATGCGGCTACCGCTGCTGGCGTTCTGTGTGGCGAAGCAAACGCATGCCCCCGACGCGATCGGCCTTTTCGAAGCGGGCGTGATTCGGGACACCGCGGCGCCGGAGCTGCTGTACACGATGTGCGACCCGCCGAATATCGCGAGCGCCGCGGCGTGTGTGCCGATGGCGACGGTCATGAGCATGTTGCAGCGGGGCGACGTGGATCTCGGCTTCATCGGCGGCGCGGAGATCGATGAATACGGCAACCTGAACACGACGCTGATCGGCCCGGTCGATGCCCCCACGGTTCGGCTGCCGGGGAGTGGCGGCGCGGCGGATATCGCTTGTCTTGCGGGGCGCACAATTGTCATCATGCCGCACGAGCGACGCCGGCTCCGCCAGCGGGTAGACTACGTTACTTCGCCGGGCTACGGCGACGGGCCGGGCTGGCGGCAGCGCATGGGGCTGCCGGGCGGAGGTCCCGCCGCGCTGATCACGACCCTCGGGGTCTTTGGATTCGATGCCCATTCAGGCGCGGCAACGCTCCTATCGTATCATCCACATGTAACGCTGGACGACATCCAGCATGCAACCGAATGGCCGCTACGAGTCGCGTCGGACCTGCACTCAACGCCTCCGCCCACCGCGGAGGAGCTCGCAATTATCCGCGGCTATGATCCGACGGGCTTCTGGACTGGGGAAAAAGGCTAGGCGTGGGAACGCACGGGGTGCGTTCGCCAGGACGCCTCGCCCGGGTTGCCGGGACCGGGGGGCCGCGGGAGTACTTTCGGAGGTCAATGTGGCTCGTAGCAATGAAATCGAGACGTGCCTCGTGTGCGTCAATATTGACTGTTCGTCGCGCGGATCGAAGGAGATCCTGAGCGATATCAAGGAGCGGCTCGAGGCGGCAGGGAGCCCCGTGAAGTGCAAGGAGTACCTCTGCTTCGGCGCCTGTCAGGATGGGCCGAACATGGTGCTCTATCCCGAGGGCACCTGGTACATGAACGTCAAGCGCGAGGATGTCGACGACATCGTGGCGCACATCCAAGGCGGCGAACCGGTCGCGCGATTGACCGAAAAGGTCGATCCGGCGCTACGGGACCTCATCCTCGAGATCCTCGAATCGGGAATGATCGACCTTTAAGGAAGCCCGTTACACGGCCTCAAAAGGGGAGGATTAGTGGAGCGAATCGTCCTGACCAAGGACCCCGGCGCGGGCCCGCAAACATTTGAAGAGTACCGCGCCGAGGGCGGGTACGAGGCAGTTACCCGTGCGCTCGCCGGCGCCCCCAAAGACATCATCGACATCGTCACCGCCTCCGGGTTGCGGGGCCGCGGCGGCGCCGGGTTCCCCGCCGGCCAGAAGTGGTCCTTTGCCGCGGCCGAGGCGGAGCCAACCAAGTACGTCGTCGCCAATGGCGGCGAGGACGAGCCCGGTAGCCAGAAGGATCGCGTCATCCTCGAGAACTACCCCCACAAGGTGCTCGAGGGCGTCATGCTCGCGGCCTACGCGATCGGCGCGCAGGAGGCCGTGCTCTACGTCAACGCCCAGTACACGGAGGCGCAGGCCGGGCTCGAGCAGGCGATTCGCGACGCAACCGATGCGGGTTTCCTCGGTGGCAACGGGATCCAGCTTCAGGTCCGCCTCCACCCCGCACCCCAGGAGTACGTCGCGGGTGAGGACTCCGCCGCGCTCGAATCGATCGAGGGCAAGAAGGCGCTCCCCCGCCAAAAGCCGCCCTTCCCGACGACCGGGGGCCTTTTCGGGAAGCCGACCGTTGTGAACAACGTCGAGACCTTTGCGTACGTGCCTGCCATCATTCGGAAGGGCGCCGACTGGTTCCGCTCCCAGGGAACGGCCGACAATCCCGGCACCATGCTCTTCACCCTCCCGGCGAGCGTCAAGAACCCCGGGGTTGTCGAGCTCCCCATCGGCACGCCACTCCGCGAGCTGATCGAGGTTCACGGCGGCGGGCTCGCGAGCGGCAAAGCCGTGAAGGCGGTGCTGCCCGGCGGCCCGTCGAGCGGCTTCATCCGGGGCGATGACCTTGACGTGCCGATGGATCGAACGCCGCTCATGGAGCGCGGCTCGGCGCTCGGCTGCGGCATTCTTCGCATCGTCGAAGAGGGCGAAAACGTCGTCCAATACGTCGACGAGATCGCCAAGTTCTTTGCGCGTGAGTCGTGCGGTCAGTGTCCGGCCTGCCAGATGGAGACGAACGCCCTCGCCAAGATCACCGACCAGGTAACCAAGGGCGCCGGCACCCAGGCGCTGCTGGACCAGGTCCCGAAGCTCGGCGCATTCGCGAAGGGCAAGGGCTTCTGCAGTCTGATCTCGATGCCGATCCCGCCGTTGACCTCGGCGATCAAGCTCTTCCCCGAGGACTTCGCCTATTACCTCGAGCAGCGTGCCGGCCAGGCCGGCACCGGCGCGAGCTGAGGCCGGCGATGCCCGCGACGCAGATCGCGTACGGGTTCATTCCCGGCCAGTTGCTGCTGCTGCTCGCGATCGCCATCGGCTCCGGCCTCTTCCTGAAGGATGCGAGCAGGCTCTTCAAGATGATGCGCCTGGGTCAGCCGGCCAGTCGCACGGATCAGCCCATGGTCCGCACCAGGAGCTGGTTCAAGCACGTCATCGGCCAGGCGCGACTGCTGACCCGCACCTACCCCGGCGTCATGCACGCGCTGATCTTCTGGGGCTTCCTCGTCATCACGGTCGGGACGATCGAGCAGTTTTTCCGCGGACTCACGGGGTTTCCACTCCCGCTGATCACGGGCAATCCGCTGTTCATGGTGCTCGTCGATACGTTCCAGGCGCTCGTCCTCGTCGGCATCGCGATGGCGCTTTATCGCCGGATCGCGGTCAAGCCCTGGTACCTGAACCTCAGTGGCGACGCCATCATCATCCTGAGCCTTATCGCGACGCTGATGATCACGGCGTTCCTCTGGGAGGCGTTCCTGGTCGCGGGTGATCCGGCCCATCAGGCCGAATACCAGTGGTGGTTCATCGGCTCCACGCTTGGAAACGCGTTTCGTGGAGTGGGCGCCGATGCAGCGATGGCCGCGCACCGGTTCTTCTGGTGGGCGCACATCATCACCCTGCTCGGGTTCCTCGCGTATCTGCCCCATTCCAAGCACCTGCACATCGTGACGGCGCCGTTCAACGTCTGGCTGCGCAACCTCGACCCGAAGGGCGCGCTTCCGTACTTCAACGTGGAAGAGGCGATCGAGCAGGAGAAGCCGCTCGGCGTCGCGGACATCACGGACCTTACCTGGAAGGACCTGCTGGACAGCTACACGTGCACCGAGTGCGGTCGCTGCACCAGCCAGTGTCCGGCAAGCATCAGCGGCAAGCCGCTCTCCCCCAAAGACATCATCCTGGACATCCGCCACCACCTGTTGGAGCGGGGTCCGTTGCTGCTGCGCGGGAAGACAGACGGCAACGGCGATGTGGCCACGACGGCGGCGCACTCCGACGGCGAGCTTGCCATGCGGTCGCTCGTCGGCGAGGTCATCACGGACGCGGAGCTGTGGGACTGCACCACGTGCCGCGCCTGCGTCGATGCCTGCCCGGTCTTCATCGACCACGTGCCGAAGATCGTCAACATGCGTCGCCATCTCGTCATGAGCGAGAGCCGCTTCGGCAAGGACCTCACGGGCCTCTTCGATAACCTGGAGCAGACCGGAAATCCGTGGAAGTTCGCGCGCAACAAGCGGGCCGACTGGGCCGCCGACCTTGGCATCTCGACGCTCGAGGAGGCGCAGGATGCGGACGTCCTCTACTGGGTCGGCTGCTTCGGCAGCTACGACGATCGGAGCAAGAAGGTCGCGCGGGCGTTCTCCCGCCTCATGCAGCGGGCCGGCGTGAAGTTCGCGATCCTGGGGAACATGGAGAATTGCACGGGCGATCCCGCCCGGCGCGCGGGCAACGAGTACCTCTACCAGATCTTTGCCCAGGAGAATGTGGAGACGCTCAACGCCGCCAAAGAGGCGGGCATCAAGACGATCGTGACGGCCTGCCCCCACTGCTTCAATACGATCGCGGACGAGTACCCGCAATTCGGCGGTCGCTACGAGGTAATGCACCACACGCAGTTCCTCGCAAAGCTGGTCGAGGACGGCACGCTGAAGCCCGAGCACGCGCGTGAGGAGGCGATCTCCTACCACGATCCGTGCTACCTCGGCCGCTACCACGACACATACGACGAGCCGCGCAGCTTGCTCGAGGCGATCCCCGGCGTGAACCTCAAGGAGATCGCGCCATGTCGAGAGAAGGCGATGTGCTGCGGCGCGGGCGGCGCCCACGCCTTCATGGAGGAGACCCGCGGCCGTCGCATCAACCACGTCCGGTTGGAACAGGCGATGGCCGGAGACCCCGAGCGCATCGCGACGGCGTGCCCCTACTGCCTCATGATGTTCGAGGACGCCACCGGCGCGAAGGGCGTCTCCGACACGCTGCCCGTCCAGGACGTCGCCGAGCTGCTGGAAGCCTCACTCGATGGGACGCCAACCGCCGCTGCACCTGCCGGCATGGAAATCGTCTAGCATCACAGAAGTCGTTGCGCAGGAGATCGGTCGCTGTACGCTCGAATAACCGTGAGCCCAGATCAGATGGACGGCGTGCCCTGCATCCGAGGTTTGCGTATTCCCGTGGCGACCATCGTCGGGATGATTGCGGACGGGATGAGCGAGAACGAGATCCTAGCGGCGCTGCCGGATCTGGAAGCCGCGGATATCCGCGAGTCTCTTCACTATGCGGCCGAGGCCGTCCGCGAGCCTTAGCGACCGCTGGATTGGCGCCTGCAGGGTGAAATCGGCGAGTTCTGAGATCGCTGGGCACCCAACCGGCTGCAGGATCGGGGGGAGCGCCTGCGAAGCTCCGGCCGTGCGCTCTACACTCGCTGATCTGGTCGCCAATTCCACAGGGCCGCGACGCCGGAGACCTCGGGCAAGTAGGCCCCGTCGACCTTGTCGGGGCGCACGAACTTGGCGAGGAAGTCCACCGCTCCCCGGCGCTCGACGCGCCAGACGGCGCCCTCCACGGGGTCCAGTGCGCCGTGGCCGGACGGCTCGAGCTGGGCAAGGATCACGTCGATCGATGCCGGCCGTCCCTCGTGGATGAGGCGCGGCGTCGTCAACCCTGCGCTCGCCATGCGCTCGGCGAACGCATCAATCGGCAGCCGGACGCCGCCGGTCATGAGATCGAACGCCACGAAGGGATCGTGCGCCAGTCGGTAGCGGGTCCCGTGCGCCTGCGCAAGCCACTCGCCACAGATTCGCTCCCCCTCCCCCAGCGCCTGGTCGAAGCGCTCGTAGGCATGCGACCACACCCAGGCCTCGAAAAGCTGGTGCTGCTCCCACGGCGAGGTATGCGCCTCGTACCCCGCGCGCGTCAGCGCGACGATGCGGCCCTCGATCTTGGCCACGGCCACGCTTGACCCATCAAGCTTCTCCTGCACGATGACCCGGTCGTGCCGATCCCGAGCCCGCACCGTGCAGATCATCCCTTGACCTTCGTGGCAATGGTGATCCCCCGGCCCCATGCGGCTGCCAGGCAGGTGGGGAATGGACCGACGGGCGGTTCGTCTGCAGCCGGGTGGTGATCAGTAAGGAGACGCCGTTATACGATCCGGCAAAGGTGTTCCAGGCGGCGATCCGTTCCGCAAGCGTGCCGGGCGCGAGCGGCGAGCCGATCCCGGAGATCGCGCTGCAGCTTCGCCCGGATTCCAGCCACTACGGGGAGCTGTACCGCTGGGCGAACACGGATGGATGTGGCGTCGCTCCGATATTTCCGGCGACGCTGCTCCTCCACGAGCGGCTGAATAACGACGCCGAGCTGGTCGAGCAGATCACCGGTTTCTGGGCCGGCGAGCCGCTCACGGTGGCGCAGGTGCGTCGGGGCCTGCGCGAGGTCGGCGCCGCGGCGTCGTATGCGCTGCGGGCCGTCCCGGTCCGCGATCTTGCCATTCAGCGCATCCGCTTCGTAGCACGGCTGATTCGCGGCGCAGGCTATGCCGGCTGGGTCATCCTGCTGGACGAGGTCGAGCTGATCGGCAAGTACACGCTGCTCCAACGCGGCCGGTCGTATGCGGAGCTCACCCGGTGGCTGGGGATCGTCGAGTCGGAGCAACTCCCCGGCGTCGTGACCGTCGCGACGATCACAGACGATTTCGCGCTCGCCGTCCTACGTCAGAAGGGCGACTGGGAATACGTTGGGCCGCGTCTGCGCAGCCGGGGCACCGACGAATACAACCTGCTCGCCGCCCGCGCCGAGGCCGGCATGCGCCTGATCGACAAGCCGCTCCCGCTCGAGCCGCCGAACGAGGCGACGCTGGAGGCCACCTATCGCCGGCTGAAGGAGATCTACACGCAGGCCTAGCCCAACTTCCGCACAGTAGCGTAATTTACGCACGGATTTTGGAGTGTCGTCACTACAAATCGTCGATCCGCCAGGCTTTCACGGGCTTCATCGGCTCCTCTGGAAGGGCCAGCAGGCGGTAGATTTTGCGGTGCTC
>ORMF010277401.1_pt1 | contig 17711 bp, 14 predicted proteins | sample 1779871 | NCBI WGS metagenome assembly ORMF01 (sample SAMEA104232316, study PRJEB22302) | groundwater metagenome | biome: forest; feature: aquifer; material: groundwater | place: USA | collected 2011-08-07 | depth 5.4 m
CGAGATTTCCGGCCCGCCGCCGTTCGCGCTACTGCCGGATTATGTCTTTTACGCGTATAACGTCACCCATAGTTTGATCGTCTGGGCCATGGCATTTTTCTTACTTTGGTGGTTTATGAAAGGCCCGCCCTGGCTGATATTTGCTTGGGCGCTACATATTCTTTGCGACATTCCAACCCACGGAAAAAGCTACTTCCCGACGCCCTTCCTGTGGCCGTTGCCGACGCCGTTCGTCGATGGTATCACCTGGGCGACGCCGGAGTTTCTGGCGGGGAACTATCTTTGCCTTGTTTTGGTTTACGGCGGGCTGTTTGCTTACCAACGCCGGCGAATCGGATTGCTTGAAGCTACGAAAGGAAATAGTCTGGTCTGATGCCAGCGTGTTCGCCGGGCTAATGCTTTGCCGCGGCCTTCTCTTCCTTGATGTTCCCGTGGATCAGACGGGGGACGCCGCCGCAGTTGAAACAGCGGGGCGGTTCATGCTTGGTCTCGCCATCGGGGTAGCGCATGAAACGTTTGTAGAAGGGTTTCTCCGTGCCCACGTAGTCGTCGTAGTAGAAGGCCAGCTTGCCGCATTCGCTACACTGTAGATATTTCGCCACGGTTTTCTCCTTGAACGCTATTCCCAAAAATTACCGGCGACCGTTTGAAAGAATACTCGTGAACCGCGGCGAGATCAATGACTGCCGGCTGGAGCAGTTGAGAATTTTGCGAATTTGTTGCATGACTTACTAGACGCCCGGCGGCGGCAAGAAACCATTATTCGAATCAGTAATACACTTCCAGGGAGGAATGAACTATGGCAATCAGGCTGTTTCAATCTCAGACGTCGATGTTTTGCGAAAAGGTGCGGGTCGTTTTCGCGTTGAAGAAGGTTCCCTATGAGATCGTCGACGTGCGCAAGGACGAGCGCAAGTCGCTGATCGAATTTACCGGGCAAAGAAAGGTGCCTACGATGGACTACAATGGCAAATGCGTCATCGATTCCACCGTGATCTCGGCGTTGCTCGAAAAGGACTATCCGGCGAACAGCGTCTATCCGGACGGTGCCGCCGCCAACGGACTCTGTTTGGCGCTGGAAGATTGGTCCGATGAAGTTCTAATCCACGCCAACCACGCGATGCGGCGGGCAGAAACCCCGGACGCGCGCAAGAAGGCCGAAGAGCAATGGGCGACGCATTTTAACGCTCTGGAGCAAATGTATTCCGGCAAGAAATTCATCTTCGATCGCATGACCATCGCCGACATCGCGATTTTCTCTCAGCTCCATTATCTCTACACGACCGTAAAGTACGAGATCCCGGCGAACTACAAAAACGTTCTCGCGTTCATGGAAAACATGCGCCAGACGCTGAAGCTCAACTCGTTGGCCGATAGTTTCGCAGCCCAGTCCCTTTAAGGGTTACGAGATGCAAAAGGAAGTCATTATTCCGCGGCTGGGATCGAGCGATGAAAGTGACGAAGTCCGAATTCTCCGCTGGCTTAAGGAAACCGGCGCTCGGGTTAAGAAGGGCGAGGGGCTGCTGGAGGTGGAAACCGACAAGGTGAATGTCGAGATCGAAGCGCCGGATGAAGGCCTGCTGAAGGAAATCAAGGCCCAAGCCGGTGATACGGTGAAATTCAGCGCGGTGGTCGCTATTATTGAAAAGGATTGATGACCACGACCTGTCGCCCGGCGGCAGTTTCGCCCCGACTCTTCGACTCGAGCCCCACATTGGCGGGGGCTCTTGCTCAGGATTCTGCCCCGCGGGAGTACTGGAACGTGCCACGGGCTTGCACGTGGGACTTCGCTTTGCTCAAAGGATGTTGTGGCAGCCTTAGTTAGGCAACGTCCTTAGTCGTTCCACGGGCAGCGATGGAACAGCGCTTTTCACAGCTGCTTTTTCGCACCAGCCTCGCCGGCTGCCTGCTCGGGATCGTCGCGACCGTCTATTTCCTTGCCGGACTAGCGGGCTTCGTCGGCGATTTATGGCTGAATGGCCTCGTTGTCGCCGCGCTCGCCGCTGGGACGCTTTTTTTCTTCTACGCCTTTTTGGCAGATCTGCACGGCACCAACTGGCTCGGCCGCGCGTTGGGTATAGCGATTCTTGCCGTCATCGGGATCGAAGTCGTTCTCAGTCTCGTGCCGCCCACGGCGCGAGACGAACTCACCCACCACTTGGCAATCCCAAAACTCTACGCCCGCGCCGGGCGCATCATCGCGGTGCCCTTCGCGCCCTATTCCTACTTCCCCATGCTTCTCGACATGCTTTATACGCCGTGGGTGGCATGGGGCGTCGATTCGGCGCCTAAACTTGTTCACGCCTTGTTCGGCTATCTTACGGGACTTTCCCTATTTGCCTACCTGTCGCGCCGGATGAACGCGGTTTACGGATATTTGGGGTTTTTCCTTTTCATTTCAATTCCCGTTGTCCTGCGGCTGAGCCACTGGGCTTACGTCGACCTCGGCGTCACTTATTATTCGACCGCTTCGCTGTTGTGTCTGCTGCGCTGGCGCGAGGAGAAAGATTCGAGATCTTGGCTACTGCTCGCGGCCGCTTCGGCCGGATTCGCCGCGGCTACCAAACCCAACGGGTTCGTGGCCGCGGCGATGTTGTCCTTCTTGTTGCTTTTCATATCGCTCCAAGAACGGCAGCGTGGACTCGCAAAGATCGCGGCTGAACTGGGGCTGTTCGCCGCGTTGGGCGCGTTGCCGTGCCTGCCGTGGCTCACCAAAAATTGGCTCCAGACCGGCAATCCTTTTTTTCCACTGATGGGCGGTTTTTTCCCAGGCAGCGGCGTTGCCGAAGGGGATGGGTCGGTGGGTTTCGCCGGGCTGGATATCTTGGCCAAGCGCGCATGGCTCTACGGGGAAAGTGGGTGGCAGATCGCGGCGCTGCCGCTGCGCCTGTTTTTCGCCGGCCGGGACGACGATCCGCAGCGCTTCGACGGAGCTCTGAGTCCGCTGCTAATCTTGCTTTTGCCCTGGGTCTTCAAAGGCAAGTGGCTCAGTGAAAAGAGACTCCTGCTGAGTTTCGCGCTGTTGTATCTTGCCTACGCGCTGTTTCTCGTCGACATGCGCGCGCGTTACGTTCTCGCGATTGTCCCGCCCTTGGCGGCGCTGGCGGTTTACGGCGTGTTCAATATCTATATGAGCATCAAGCGGCCCGCTTATCTGTTCGCCGGATTGCTCCTGTGCGCGGGTGTCCATGGATATTACCTCTGGCGCTATGTTGCGGACATCCAGCCTTTGGCCTACCTGACCGGAGCGGAAAGCCGGGACAACTATCTCGCGCGCGTCTTGCCCGGCTATCCCGCGTTCCAATATGTCAATCGCGAATTACCCTCGACCGCGAAAATCTATCTTCTCTTTATGGGACGAAGAGCGTATTATTGCGAGCGTGACTATTTTCACGACGGCGGCGAGTTGCCGGGCTTTCTCCTAGGTGCCGTCCGCGCGGCGAAGAATCCGGCGGATATTTATCGTCAGTTGACGACGAAGCGGCTGACTCACCTCCTGGTCAGAGAGGAGCTGATGGTAAGATTCTTGCGCGACAATCTGGCGCCGGCAGAGCTGTCGATCTGGGACGGTTTCGCATCCGGCCATCTGCAAGGACTGTTTCGTAGCAACGGCTACTCGGTTATTCAAATCCATGGCTGATGCCTGCGACATCTCGATCGTGATTCCCGTCTTCAACGAGGCGGAGAATCTCCCCGGTCTTCTGGGCAAGGTCCGCGCTTTGGACCTGACCGACGTGGAGATCATCGTCGTCGACGACGGATCCACCGACGGCAGCGCCGATATCGCGCTGAGAGCGGGCGCGAACGTCATTCGCCACCCCTATAACATCGGCAACGGCGCGGCGATCAAAAACGGCATCAGGGCCGCGCGCGGCCGGCTGGTTCTTTTTATCGACGGCGACGGCCAACATCAGCCCGAAGATATTCCCAAGCTCATCGCCGAATCGGCGAATTATCATATGGTCGTCGGCGCGCGCGGCACCGGGTCGAAGCTGCGGTTTCACCGGTACGCCGCCAACCTTCTTTATAATCGGCTCGCCTCTTATGTGACCAAGTTCAGAGTCCAGGATCTTACCTCGGGCTTTCGCGTCCTTGCGCGGCGCGACGCGCTGCGATTCATCGATCTCTTGCCCAATACATTCTCTTATCCCACGACGTTGACGCTCGCCTTCCTGCGTTCCGGGCTGACGGTCAAATACGTACCGATCCAGTCGCTCTATCGTAGCGGGCAGAGCAAAATCAGCCTGATCAGCGACGGCATCCGCTTTCTTCTGATCATTACGAAGATCGCCACGTTGTTCTCGCCGTTGCGGGTTTTCTTACCGGTGAGCCTGTTCTTTTTCGCGGCCGGCCTGGGTAATTATCTTTACACATATCTGAGCCAGGGACGGCTCACGAATATGTCGGTTTTTATGTGGACCACCGCTGTCATCATCTTCATGTTAGGTTTGGTTTCCGAACAGATCGCGGCTTTGCGGATGGAACGGCAACACGCCACGCCGAAGGCGTGGGTGGACGGCAGGGACGAGTGAAGATCGTCAAAACCAACGTCTTGTTCATACGGACGGATTCACGGCGATCTGGGAACCGTACAATCGTTTAAAGCTTGTCATTGTTTGTCGCCAAAAAAAATTGGACGCTGAGCGCAGCTTTGGGAAGCTGCGCGGTGGTGGGATGCGGGCTCGTGTATTGGGCTACCCCTTGGGGAGTGGGGTTGAGTCCAGACTCCGCGACCTACATCGGCGGGGCGCGGAGCCTTTACGCGATGAAAGGCTTCAGCCTCCCGGTTGATGCCACAACGTTTTCGCCGATTGTGCATTATCCGCCCCTTTACCCAGTTTTTCTTGCAATCCTCGCGTTCCTTGGCCTGGAGCCCTTCACGGGCGCACGCTGGTTAAACGTCATTCTTTTTGGCGCGAACGCCGTCGTCGCCGGCGGGATTGCGTTTGGCGTGACGCGGCGGTGGGAAGGGGCCGCGGCAGCCGCGGGATTGATGATCACGGCGTTTCCCCTCGCGCAATCCCACACGATGGCCTGGTCGGAACCGCTGTTCATATTCTTGGAACTCTGGGTCTGGCTATTTCTAATCGACTACTTTCGGTCTTCTGCTCCTCGAAGCTTGCTCTGCGCGGCGGTCGCGGCGGCGTTGGCGGCGCTGACCCGCTATGTCGGCGTGGCGATGATTCTTGCCGGAAGCACGGCGCTGCTCATGCTCGGCCAGCGCGCCCGGAGGCAAAGAATGACCGACGCAGGACTCTTTATTTTGTGCAGCTCGCTACCACTCCTTTTTTGGATGGCGAGGAATTGGAGTTTAGCCGGCACCACCGCGAACCGGACCTTAAGTTTCCACTTTGTCGAAATGAATCGGCTCGCCGCCGTCTCCGAAACCATTTTGAGTTGGTATTTGGGATGGAGACCAAGCGCGGCCACATCAACCCTTTGGTTGGGATCGCTGTTTCTCCTTGCCGTCGTGGTCGCGCTTCAACAAAAAGAGGGGAAGAGTGCCAAGCCCTGCCTTGCGGACTTTTGTAGCGTGCCAAAGCTGATGTTGTTAAGCGTCGGTTTCTACCTATGCGTGCTCCTGGGTTCCATTGTTATCCTTGACGATCAAACCCCCGTCGACAGCCGCATTCTCGCGCCCGTCTACCCCGCTTTGATCTTTCTCGGCTTTGGGCTGGCGGCGCCCGCACTGGATAGATGGCGTGACACGACGAGGAGCCGATGGTTACCTTACGCGATGGTTTTGTCACTCGTCGGCTTGCAGTCGGTACCGACCTGGCGGTGGTTGCAATTGACCCATAGCGAGGGGATGGGTTACGCGAGCCGGGGGTATGGCGGGGCTCGCATCTTCTGCAGCAGGGGAAAGCGGTGGGGCCGCCCGCCGTAATATTTACGAATGCACCGGACCTGCTTTACACCGTGTTGGGGCGTTCGGCTTACATGATACCGCGGAAAGTAAATCCCGACACTCGCCAACCGAACCGAGATTTCTTAGCGCAATTGGAGGACATGAAAAGCAAACTCAAGAGGAGCGGCGGTGTTGTTGTACATTTCGACCGGGTGCACTGGCGTAGCTATCTACCGGACGCCAAGGAGCTTGAAACAATGCTGGGGCTTCGCATTCTGATCCGTGCTCCGGATGGGACGATTGCGACGGCAAACTAGGTGCGGCAACGTGAACGGCCGCATCGGACAACCAAGGGTAGAGTGTGATGGCTAACCTCGATGTAGAAAAAAAACCTCAGTCGGGCGAGCACCGTTTCGAGTTCGCCACCATCCAAGATTACTATGACAACGTTTATTACGGTGGTGCGGGTAGTCGGGAGATTTCTGCACACTACCGGAGGCTTGCGCGTCGATTCCAGCCCTGGCGCGGGAAAAAGCTATTGGATGTCGCATGTGGTGTCGGCTTGTGGTTGAGGGCGGCGGTGGAGCTGGGAGCGATTCCCGTCGGCATCGATATTTCTCCGGTCGCGCTCGATGTCTGCAAGGCGTCGTTGCCGGGGGCCGGGCTTCTGTGCGCGCCCGCCGAAAGGCTGCCGTTCGCTGATGGGCGGTTCGATTTCATCTCGTGCCTGGGAGCGCTGGAGCATTTTTTGGAGCCCGAGACGGCGCTTCGAGAGATGATTCGAGTGGCCAAGCCCGACGCCGACTTCTTATTGCTCGTTCCCAACGCGGGCTTCCTCACGCGCCGCCTCGGACTATTTGCCGGTACACGGCAGGTTGAGGTACGGGAAGAGGTTCGCTCGCTGGAGGAATGGCAGCGGCTGTTCGAATCCGTCGGACTGAGGATCGAAAAGCGATGGAGAGATCTTCACGTCGTATCCTGGTCGTGGATCATGCGGGGTCCCAAGCATTTGCGGCCCATGCGCGCGGCTCAGGCGTTGGCATTGCCGTTCTGGCCGCTCTCCTGGCAGTACCAGGTTTACCATCAGTGCGTGAGAAAGTGGCGCGAGTCGGAATGACAGTCGGTGTTGAGAGCAATGGTGCGCGCGAGTCTTCTCCGCAAATTAAAGCGGGCGATGCTGGAAAAGTGTTCCTGGGTCTCTCTCGACGGAAGTATTATTGGCTCCTGCTCGTCCTTGTCGTCGGAGCTTTACTGAGGCTGGTCTTTCTCCAGCAACCGATGCGGTACGACGAAGCCTTCAGCTTCCTATATTTCGTGTCGCAGCCTCTAAGCATTGGGCTGTCCGATTATTCTGTGCCCAATAATCATTTGTTTCATACCCTGCTGGCACACGGAACTTATTTACTGTTAGGCGCCCAACCTTGGGCCTTGCGTCTGCCTGCGTATTGCGCGGGCGTCGCGTTGATCGCCGCGACCTATCTCGCCGCGCGGCGGTTTTACGATGAATATGCGGCGACTCTGGCGGCGAGTTTCGTCGCGTCTTCATCGATCCTGATCGAATACTCGACCAACGCCCGCGGGTACATGCTCCTTTGCCTGATCTTTATCTCGTTGGTCGCTTTCGCCGGCGCACTCGTGCATAGCGAGAAACGGGCCGACTGGCTGCTCTTCGGGGTAATTTCGGCGATCGGGTTTTATACCGTTCCCGTCATGATTTATGGCTACGGCTCATTGGTGACGTGGCTCGCGCTGTCCATCGCCCGCGGTCCTGAGCACGGCTCGAAAAAGCGGGCGCTCGCGTTGCTTGTCCTCTCTTGCGGCGCCACGTTGCTGATTACTGTCATGCTCTACGCCCCGGTTTTTCTGAACACCGGCTTGGATTCGGTCATCCGCAACCGGTTCGTCGCTCCGCTGAGTCGCGAAGAATTCCTCGCGCGCTTTTTCCCCTCGCTTGTCGAGCCATGGCAGCAATGGACCCGGGACGTGCCAGCCGCGATGATCGGGTTGCTGGCGGTTGGATTCGTCGTAGCGCACCTGTTTCACTCGCGTTTGACGCGCCAGCGCGTTCCCGTGACCGCTGTGATTGTGTTTTGGCTGACGATATCTCTGCTTCTTTACCCGGTTGTTCCCTATGGCCGGGTATGGCTCTTTCTTTTGCCTTGGTGTGCCGTCGTCTGCGCGGCAGGGATCAATCATATCTTGGGCCTGTTTTCGAGCGGGCCGAGAGTTCACGGTCGGCGCGTGGCTTGCCTTTCCGTGATCATGCTCTTGGTGCCAGGCATCGGCGCTTTCCTGAATCAGTCTATCGTATACTCCGAGGAAACGGGCACGTTGAGGGACGCAGAGGCCATCGCGCTCTTTCTCAAGCTCAACCTTCGCAGCGGCGACAAAGTGGTCGCAGCCATCCCATCGGATGCGCCGCTGGCGTATTACTTCCACATTCACGACGTTCCACTCGGCTACCTGACGGCACAGCCTTCGGCGGCCAACCGCTTGTGGGTGGTAGTGAATCTCGCGCAGCGTCAGACTTTCCGCGATGCCGTCGAGAAAAGACGGATTCCATCGGGGCAGTTGACCGCCCCAAAGATACAGCGCATCTACGAATCTGCCATTCTTTACGAGGCGCAGCCGATCAAGCCCGACGGTTAATTCTGTCGTTTCCGTATTGCTGAGCAATGGGGATTCTTTTTATCACCTGGAACTACCCGCCGCGCCGCGGCGGCATCGAGTATCTCGTCGATCATTTAGTTGCGAGTCTCAGAAAGCATCATTCGGTGCGGGTTGTTACCGCTTACAATCATAGTTCCGAATTCAGCGAAGTAGATGTCCTGCGCGCGCCCTGCCCCGGTTTGATTCCCTTTGCGCTCTTCGCGCTTTGGCGCGGCATGCTTTCGCTGCGTCGTGATCCGGGAATATCGGTCGTCTTCGGCGGCAGCGCTTTGGCAGCGCCACTGGTATGGATTCTCGCGCGACTCTTTGGCCGGAGGGCAGTGGTGCAGGTTCACGGCTTGGATATTATTTATCGCAGTGCTTTGTATCAGCTGTTCTGCGTCCGATGGCTCAAGCGTTGCGACCGAATCATAGCCAACAGCGCTTACACGGCAATGCTGGCTGAATCGAAAGGTGTGTCGTCGGATCGGATTTCGATCATTCCACCCGGAGTCGAGCCGGAGCGTTTCGCCGTAACCTCGGACGGGGCGGCGACTAAGAAGTTCTTCGGTTTGGAAGGTAGGCGGGTCATTCTCTTTGTCGGGCGGCTGGCGCGACGCAAGGGCGTCAAGGAATTTATCCAAGAATCGTTGCCAAAGATCGTTGCGGCCGTTCCCCAGGCCTGTTTCGTGATCGTCGGCGGCAATCCCACGGAATCACTGACTCATCGCGATGATATGGTCACCGAAATCGCTGCGGCGGCGGCGCAGCTCGGTTTGGAGCGGCATGTCATATTGCTCGGCTCACTGAGCGACGAGGCCGTCGTAAGACTCTACCAAGCCTGTGACCTAGTTGTGCTGCCTGCGCTGGCGACGCCGGATGATGTCGAAGGTTTCGGTATCGTTCTAGTGGAGGCTGCCGCAGCGGGGAAGCCGGTTGTGGCCACCCGCGTCGGCGGCATTCCCGACGCCGTCGAGCAGGGCAAGAGCGGGCTCCTGGTCGAGGCCGGCGACTATGACTCATTGAGTCGGGCAACCGTCAATCTCCTGGGTGACGAGAAGAAAAGACAGATGATGGGAGCGTTCGCGCGGCAACGGCTGCACGAGCATTTCACCTGGGGAAAAATCATGCCCAGGTATGAAACGGCCTTGGGGCGCTGAGATCGCACCATCTGTGCAAGACGGATTAATCTTGTCGCGCGAGTGGATTCTGGTTGACTACTTTTTCGAAAAGATCTGCCAATTGTCGCGCCGAGTCCGCCCAGGAAGGCGCTGGCAAATCCACAAGGGTTCTCGTTTCCAGTTGATGTTCGATGGCCCGCGCTAAACTGTTTGAATCATCCGGCTCGTACAAACATCGGGGATACTCAGCGAGCAGCTCGTTCATCGATCCCACGGCCGCGGCAACGAGCGGCACACGGCAAGCCAGGATCTCGTAGGCTTTCTGTGGAAAACTGACTTCACCCTGGGCGGAGCGCCGATAACAAACGACGGCGAGATCCAGCGCGTTGATAAGTACCGGAACCGTAGGATGCGGCAATTGCTGAAAGTCATGCACCCGGGGTCCCGTAGGAATTCGCAGTCCGCGTTGGCGCGGACCGGCGAGCGCCAGATGAATATCATCGAATTCGGCCGACAGCAGCTCGAACGCTTTGAACAACGCTTCGATCCCGCGGCCTTTGTCCAAGGCGCCGGCGGTGCCGATAATCGTGGCGTTTGCCGGTAAGCCAAGGTGTTGGCGGCATAGGCTTCGATCTTGCGGATAGAAAAGGTCCGTGCGGATGCCATTCTCGATGACCGATATCGGCTTTGTTCGTACGTAGGTTCTCGCAACATGGTCGGCTAATCGCCGGCTGAAGACGCTGACACCGTCGGCGGCCCTAACGGCGCGCCTGAATAACGGTAGAACGCCGGGAAATTGGCTGGCGGCGAAGGTTTCGAAATCGTCGTAAAGATCGATGACGCATGGAGTCCGCACATGCCTGGTGAGCCAGCTCCCGAAGATCGCGTGATAGGCATCGGAGCAAGCCCAAATGACATCGGGCCGAAACTCCCGCGCGAGCGCGACAGCGCGTCTCGGATACTTACCGAGCGCCAAGGAGAAACCGTTCAAAAGATTGACCGAATGCCACGTTACGCTCTCGCCACCGGAGTCGTCCCCGTCCGTGAACGCCCCTTCAGGCCGGTTACGATAACTGAGCGAAAGCCCTTGCACCTCGTGCCCGAGCCGTGCCAGCTCAAGGGACAATTCCCGGAACCGGCCGAAACGGTCATCGATGAGATCCTTCGCCATATACTGGCGTTTGGTGAGGACGAGAATCTTCATTGAATGGGTAATTTCTTCATAGCCGCCGTGAGCCTATGATAGTATAATGCTCTGAGTTGTTTTGCGGCGGTAACAAATGTCATCATTCAAATTCTGATGGACAATTCTATACCAGGCGGTTGACGGAACAAAGACGTAGGTTTCCCGGTTCCTGGTTGGGCTGACTTCCGAGTCGGCCGTTGCGTCAGAAACAAAAGGCACCGGCAATAAGGCGGCGAAGAGAGCGAATACCCGAGAATTCGAATGTCGAAGGCGGAGAGACTGCAACCCGAAGAGCTTATCATCAGACCATCCAGAGGATGGGTTCGTGTTGATATTTTCGCCCTGTGGAAGCGCCGTAGCTTACTCTATTTTCTCGTATGGCGGGACATCAAGGTCCGCTACAAACAAACTTTACTGGGCGCTGCCTGGGTGATTCTACAGCCCTTTTTGATTATGTTAGTTTTTAGCATCGTCTTCGGTTTTCTTGCCAAGGTTCCTTCCGACGGAATCCCCTATCCGGTCTTTATGTTCTGCGCGCTTGTTCCCTGGCAGCTGGTTGCAAATTCTTTCGCTGATGCCGGCAATAGCCTCGCGGCCAACCAGAATTTGATCACCAAAGTTTACTTTCCGCGCCTGATCATCCCATTGGCCGCCGTATTGGCGCGGCTGGTCGATTTTGCGTTTGCTCTGCTGGTTCTATTGGGGATGCTTTTTTATTACGATTTGAATCTGGGGAATTCGCTTTGGGCGCTGCCGTTCTTTGTTCTGTTGGCCCTGGCCATTGGTTTGGGAGTCGGACTCTGGCTTTCCTCGTTGGGTTTGCGCTATCGCGACGTGCGACAGATGATCCCATTTTTTACTCAGCTATGGTTTTTTTCGAGCCCGATCGCCTATTCGGCCAGTCTGATTCCGGAGAATTGGCGAGCTATTTACAACATCAATCCGATGATTGGAATCATCGAGGGGTTTCGCTGGGCATTGTTGGGCAAAGGGAATATGACGGGTCAAGCTCTCACCTTATCGGTGGCGACGGTCGCGTTGGTCCTGGTAACGGGTCTGTTATACTTTCGCCGCGTTGAAAGAACCGTGGCCGACGTCGTGTGAGTTGGCGCTGCGAAATTGAGCTGGCGAGTCCGGGCAAAACTTGCTTAGGTTTACATAGAGGCAAACGCTGAGAATATAGCATGAACGATACGGCCATCTGCGTGCAGAATCTCGGAAAGCTTTACCAGATCAGGCAAGGGCATTACCATACTCTGCGCGAAACGTTGACTCGCGCAATGTCCGCCCCGTTTCGGGCTTTGACATTCGGGGCCAACGGTCGTGATGCAGTCGGATCAGATTCTGCGACCGCGACCCGCGAGCAGCCATCTAACTCCTTCTGGGCGCTTCGAGATGCTTCCTTTGAAATAAAAAAGGGAGAGACCGTCGGTATCATCGGACCCAACGGTTCCGGCAAGAGCACGCTTTTGAAGCTATTGGCCCAAATCACGGAGCCGACCGAAGGCGAGATTCATATCAATGGCCGGGTGACAGCGCTCATCGAGTTAGGCGCCGGCTTTCACCCCGAACTGACCGGGAAAGAAAACATCTATCTCAATGGCGCCATTCTGGGTATGACCAAAGCGGAGATTGAGGCGAAGTTCGAAGAAATCGTGGAATTCGCAGGGCTGCCAGAATTTATCGATACCCCTGTCAAGCACTACTCTTCAGGGATGTACGTGCGGTTAGGGTTTGCTGTGGCAGTTCACGCCGATCCCGATGTCTTGCTCGTGGATGAGGCCTTGGCCGTAGGGGATATAGCTTTTCAGCATCGCTGTATGAATAAGATCCAGGATCTCAAAAAAGAAAAGACAATCCTGTTTGTTTCACATGATACGGGTGCGATTGTTAACTTGTGCGACCGTGCCATTTGGCTAAAAGCCGGGCAAATAGAGCAAGAGGGAAACCCCAAGTTAGTTTCTGAGGGTTACTTGGCATATGTCTACGGTCAAAATAATAATTATATTCTCAAAAAGAATAAAAGAGATGTTCTTTCGGAAGTTTCATCATATGATCCCATGCTAAATCAGAATATTTATATCCCTAAAAACTTGAATAATTCTGCTCCTAGAAGGTTCGGCAACGGTGACGCACAAATAGTCGGGATGGAGGTCGTGGAATCCAAAGGCAATAGGGTCGGTATTTTATGGGCCGGCAGTGCGTTCAATGTTGCAATTCGAGTAAGATCCATCCGAGAGGTGATCAAGCCAATAGTTGGGATAGAAGGCCGTGATAGATTGGGCAATACCATTTTTGCCACGAATACCGAATACGAGGGCATTTGCCTTCCTAGATTGCAAGCGGGGGAAAGCCTTACTGTCAATTTTATTTTTTCATGGCCATTTGTTGCGCCGGGAAGTTATTCCTTTTCACCTGGCGTAGCCGATGGAACGCAAGACGAACATGCCATGTGTGATTGGGTTCATGATGCCGTAGTCGTGGAAGCAAAAAGCGAGAAAAGAATCATGGGATTAATGAAGATCAATTGTGAAAAAGTCTTGTACGAGACTTTATAAATAAAACCATTGGCCATCAAGTGAATCGTGACGTTCTACCATTCACGAATTCCCGGAGGAGTGGGACACGATTCTGTATGTGTCAGAGCTCATTAGAAAAAATGGTTTGGTTTAAAGAAAAATAACTTAAGGCCAGAATGACCCGCGATTACGCTTGGGACAAGCGTTGGCCGATTGTTGCAGGTCAGTCGTCAGGTTTTCGACGAGGCCTACAAGTCAGTCACGCGACACGACTGGATCAACTGGACGAGCACGAACATGGCGACTATCCCTAGCCATTCACACCAAGACACAGAGGTGCAAGGTGTCGATGCAGCGCAAGTAGGAGCACTTGCCTGGACTGGCGAACGCCTTGTGCCGACGGAAAGTGGACAGACTGCCGTGGAGCATCTCCACCGATACGCTCTCGCCACCGATCTCGCGCGGGATAAGATTGTTCTCGACATCGCGTCCGGAGAGGGATATGGGGCAAATCTGTTAGCTCAGGTAGCCGAACAGGTGGTGGGCGTTGACATTGCTCACGATGCTGTCGCACATGCTCGAGCCAAGTATTGCCGGAACAATTTGACGTTTGCGATGGGTGAATGCGCAAAGATTCCGTTAAAGACATCCAGCGTGGACCTTGTGGTGAGCTTCGAAACCATTGAGCACCATGGAGACCACGAGGAGATGGCGGCTGAGTTTGCTCGCGTCCTACGACCTGATGGCGCTTTGATCATCTCCAGCCCGAATCGATACGAATATTCCGATCTCCCTAAATACAAGAACCCATTTCATGTCGCAGAGCTATACCGGGATCAATTCGAAGCGTTACTCCGAACCCATTTTAGGAATGTGTGCCTATTCGGGCAACGAGTATCAGCGGGTTCATACGTCGCTCCGCTCCAGCCGCCAGCAGAAGGTTTAGATATTGCGTATCAGACATATACAGGAGGATTTACTCTGATACAGAATCACCCCGGTATAGATCGTCCAGTCTACTTTATTGCTGTCGCGTCCAATGGCCGGCTACCTGCAATCCCGGGTGGTTTGTTTGAGGGGGAGAGCTTCCTGCTTCGACAAAAGGACCAAGTTATTGTCGACCTCAATGATCACGTTCGAACGCTTCAGGCACAGTTGGCAGAGAAAGAGCAGCATAACAAACGTCTGCAAGCCTTTTCCGACGCGGTTCGGCAAACGTGGGCATATCACTTCTATAGAAAGTTTATCAAGCCGCTGCGATCACAATAGGCGAGGATAGGACGATGGAGAGAACTTTCATACGGGTGCGTCGAAACATCGCCGCCGAGCATAGGCTTTGAATCGAAGGACCTCGCAAGTCACGGCAAAACATTGCGGAAATAAAAATCAGACTGATTGTGGCAACCCGGGTAGTCATCGTAGCTGGCGGATTTTGGGCGTTCTATCGAAAAGTTCGTAGAGCGACTGAAATTCTCTTGGACGATGGGACGCTTGCGCTGACAAGAAAAGTAGGTCGACTGATCCTCCGGATACTCAAGGGTGAAGAAAATGTTGTGACCTGGTTATTATCCGACATCAGGAGAGGGCGCAAGCACGACGATATCCGTTGGACGACGGAGATTCAGACTCTAGCGTTTCCCAAAATCGACCATCCTAAAACATCTATCGTCATTCCGCTTTTTAATAAGACACTTTACACCTTTAATTGCCTCAAGTCGCTCTTGGAAAACACAGGCGACGTACCCTACGAGATTATCGTTGTCGACGATGCTTCGACCGACGATACTCCGGCCATGTTGAGCCAGGTGGCCAACATTAAGATTGTCAGGATGTCTCAAAACGCAGGCTTCCTGGCGTCCTGTCACGCAGGTGCAGAGGTCGCTAAAGGACGCTATCTTGTCTTTCTAAACAACGACACTCAGGTGCGGCGAGGGTGGTTAAGTTCTCTAATTAGCCCGATGGAGAGTGATCCATCTGTGGGTCTAGTAGGGGCCAAACTTGTCTATCCTGACGGCAACCTACAAGAAGCTGGCGGAATAATCTGGAACGACGCGTCCGGATGGAACTACGGCAGGTCCGACGATCCAGACAAACCGGAATACAACTTCGTCCGCGAAGTGGACTACTGCTCCGGTGCATGCATAACGGTGCGCCGAGATTTGTGGGAACAATTAGGAGGGTTCGATAAGCGCTACTCGCCGGCTTATTACGAAGATACGGATTTGGCATTTGCGATCAGGGAAGCGGGTTACAAGGTAATTTACCAGCCGAAAGCAGAAGTCGTTCACCATGAAGGCGTATCACATGGAATCGAACTATCGACCGGAATTAAGCGGTTCCAGACGATTAACCGGGAAAAGTTCCGAGACAAATGGCGCTCACTCCTTGTTGAGAAACTTAGTGCAATCGATGAGAACCTTCTACTTGCCCGGGACCGACGCCGAGGGAGACGCGTACTGGTTGTCGATCATCAGGTTCCCGCTCATGATCGCGATTCAGGATCCAATCGAATGTTTCAACTCCTGGGCTTTCTCGGTCAGTTGGGCTATGTCGTGACGTTTCTTCCAGCGAATCTCGCGAAGACAGAGCCGTACACCTCGGAGCTTCAGCAAATGGGTATCGAGGTGCTTTATGGGCCGTGCAGGGTGAAGGATTATCTTTATAGGCTTGGGCCACACCTAAACCTTGTAGTCATCGCCAGGCCGGAACCAGGAAAGCAATACCTCAAACTAATTCGAAGATTCGCGCCGCGAGCCAAATTCATTTACGATACTGTCGACCTATACTTCTTGAGGGAAAGTAGGCGTGCAGCTCTCGAAAAAAGTAGGTTCGCACAAAGAAAGGCTAGAAACTATAAAAGGTTGGAACTCTCGTTGGCAACGGCCACTGATGCCACTCTCGTCGTGAGCCCCGTAGAGAGGGATATTCTCTTGCAGGAATTGCCCAACCTCAAGGTTTATGTGATCCCGAACATTCACGAAGTGAGCGCCGCGGTCAGACCTTTCGCTGATCGCAGCGACTTGTTGTTCGTCGGTGGGTTCCAGCACTCGCCGAATGAGGATGGGGTCCGATATTTCATCAAGGAAGTCTTTCCGCTAATCAAAAAAACACTTCCCGAGGTCAAATTGTACATTGTAGGTAGTGATCCAACGCCAGCTGTGAAGAAACTGGAACGCTCAGATGTGATCGTAACCGGTTGGATCAAGGATATCGCTCCCTTTTTTGGAGATGCTCGCGTGTTCGTGGCTCCGCTCCGATACGGCGCCGGTGTTAAAGGCAAAATCGGGCAAAGTCTCTCCTATGGGCTGCCCGTGGTTACAACCTCGATTGGTGCGGAGGGGATGGAGCTAACTGACGGCCGTAACGTGCTGATTGCTAATGGCGAAGAAGATTTTGCCCAAAAGGTCATTCGCCTCTACACCGATGCCGCACTCTGGCAGGACTTATCGGCAAATGCGTTGGACTACATCCGACAGCACTGTACCCCCGAGATCATGGGCCGGAAGATTCGGAGCATGCTAATCGAGGTAACAGGAGAAACACCACGGCCGCTCGATATTCCTCCTCCCGCCGGAAGGCGGCTAGTACCTTGAGGTGAGCTTAAATGGCTAGTGCTGATGTGATTGAAGAATACAGGTCCTTTTCCGCCCTTCTCGACCAGGTGCGCGCCCGAAATCCTCTCGAGCCACCTCACGGGTATTACCCTTATGGGACAGTCCACATCGTTCCACGCATTGTATCAATTATGAAAAAGTATGGTTTGGATTTGACCACATTCGTAAACCAGAAGACGTTGCTTGACTTAGGTTGTGGAGATGGAGAGCTTGCGTTCTTTTTAGAACGCTTCGGTCCCAAAAAGATAATCGCCATTGACACGCCTCCCTTTAATTACAACGGCATGAAGGCATGCTACGTCCTGAAGGATGCACTCCGCTCACAAGTGGAATTCTTAGATGTAGATGTGCATCATGCGAATTTCGATCGGATTCCACATTTTGATGCGGCATTTTGTTTCGGATTCCTTTATCACAGCAAACATCCATTATGGGTATTGGAAAATCTTGCTGTGGTAACAGACCATCTTTTTCTGACTACAAAAGTGTTTGACCACCCTGAAGCATACGCGTATTTCTATGATGTGGCTGAGTGTAACAATGATTCAACGAATTGGTGGTGCTTTACTCCGAAGGCACTGGCATTGATGTTGAAGCGGGCTGGCTTTACCGTGGGCTTCTTAGAGCGGCTCGATCAAAACCTTGGGAATAGCCATCCTGTAGACTTGCGTCGTGATGGGAGGGTTTTTGTTTATGCTATCAATCGTTGCAAAAGTACTTGCCATTCTGTAGTAATTGGTGTAGTGTCTACTTATGCCAAGGAAAGCAACAAAG
>ORMF011312936.1_pt1 | contig 17709 bp, 18 predicted proteins | sample 1779871 | NCBI WGS metagenome assembly ORMF01 (sample SAMEA104232316, study PRJEB22302) | groundwater metagenome | biome: forest; feature: aquifer; material: groundwater | place: USA | collected 2011-08-07 | depth 5.4 m
CAGCGCGTTCAGGCGCAACTTGCTAGCAGCACCGCTAGTCCCGGGTTCTACAGCGTGACCACGCGGGCACTCATAGCCACGGCTTCAGCGGTAGCTCCGGACAGCGTGCACGTGGCCGTGACCACCCAGCGGAGCGAGCGCTTTAGCCGCGACGAGGCGCCGCGACTCTCCTACCCCACGCTCGAGATAGAACTTCGGCAGCTTTCGGGAGTGTGGCTGGTAGACAGCGCCGCCTGGGCGAAGCCGTAAAGGCTAGAAATTAGAGACTAGAGCTTAGAGTATAGAAAGATGCAAATACAATCCCCTACGGATTTATTAACTTGGCAAAAGGTAATTCGCGGGTTTTAATTGGTATTCACTCTAGTTTCTATTATGGCTGAGCAAGACCAGCAGGAAAGTGCGCAGGCCTACAACGAGCGGGTGCTGGAAGAGAACCGCGCGGCCGAGCGCACGGGTGGCGCAATGAAGATGCTCAAGGTTGAGGGTAAGGGGGCAGTGAGCCAGGCCGATAAGCTGGCTAACCAGGCCCTACAGAAAGGTTTAGACGAGGCCAAACTGGCGCTGCTGCCGATTTTTTACCTCGTGTTGCCGCTGGTAGTTATTTTTTTTATTATTGTAGCTGAACTAGCGCTGCCGCTGGTTCGCCCCTCGTGGAAGCTCCCCCTGTGGCGTACAGTTACCTACTGGGTATATGTTTTTCTGTTTCTCTTCTTGGTATTTTTGATAATTGGCACGTTTGCTTACATCTACCAGCACCCAAGTGATTTTTGTAAGCTGGCATTGGGCGGAAACCCAATTGGTAATACCGGCTGTACCGTGTTTGGTGGTTTGTTCACCTTGCTGTTCGGCGGCTAGGAATTTTTTCCATAAACGAGTATCATAGAGCTATGAAGTTACGAGCCACTGTGCGTGTTGCCGTTACCGTAGCCGTGGGTATTTTTGCTCTAGGGCTCTTGAGCCCAACACTGGCGCTCGCTAACTCGTGCCAGTGCTTTGAATCGTTACAGGGAACCCAGAGTAGCTTTTCCCCCCTGCCTATCACCGGGGGTGATCCGTACTGCGCGCCAGATACTTCAATCACCGATTGTAACCCTCAGCATTTTGGTTTGGAGACCGAACGAACCGTTTCGGCTACGGGGTTAGGCAGCGGGGTTCTTACGTACGTACGTTCGTGCCGGAGCTATCGTGATAACCAGTGCCAGGTGGCGGTAGGTACCAGTGATCCTAGCTCACAGTTTAACCCCTGTTGGACCAAAGACCAGTGCGAAAACGCCAATCCGCCCGGCGATTTTGATAGCAGCGGTAAGGATTCCCCAACCTGTCAGTCCTTTAATGGTCAGCCCACGGGACGCTGTTTCGTGAGAACTCCGTCTATAAAGCTGCAGGTACCTATCCCGGGGTTAGGGAGCACCGTGGAGGGAGGGTTCCCTGGTTACCTAGCGGCCTTTTATAAGTTTTTTGTAGCTATGCTGGCGGTGTCGGCTGTAGTTATGGTTATGTGGGGCGGGTTTAAGCGCATTATGGCCGCCGGGAGTCCGGAAAAAATGAAAGATGCTAACGATGCCATTGTTTCGGCTATTACCGGTTTGATTCTGGCGCTGGTTTCCTACTCCCTCCTCAACCTCATAAACCCTAAGCTGGTAAACTCTACCCACCTTAATATTGATAAGGTAAAATCGCAGATTTTGGTTAATTGGTGCCCAGATCCTGACCCCAGTGATTCAAGAATACACTACCAGTGCGGCGACCAAGCCTCGATTGGTGGGCAAGCGTGTGTTGGTAGTGTGTGCCTTGAAGGTACGGGGGGGTGCTATAAAACAGGTTCCACTGGTAATGTGGATGCCAATGGTAAATCCGCTGACTACTCGTGCCTGTTCCCTTACCAAATGTGTCAGAGTATCAGTTCTTGGAACAAGGCCGTGGAGGTATTTGGCAGTCCGAAGTCAGAGTATATGAACGAATGTGCCACCCATAGCCAACTGGGAGTTTGTGTAGGGGGCGGCGTAGCTGGGCGTAGCTGTGTACGTGACGCCGATTGTGGAGTTAGTGGTGCGTGTTACGGCGGCGATTGCTTGTGGGGAGCGGTTGATACACGCAGTGGTAGTTGTGGCTACTACACTAAACAAGATGAAGAAGAGTTCTGCAAGGGTAATGGAGGTAGTATTACTCCTAAAACAAAATGTGATGACTTTAATGTCGCCGGAGGGTTCAAGCAGTATACTACTGGTCAGAGCTGGGCCTTTTGCTACTTGAATATCTGTCAGCGGTTTAATGATGGAACCTACCACTTTAATCAAACGTGTATTACAAAACCAGCCGCGAACGATGGTTGGAGTTGTGCTGTGAAATAGTGAGGTACCTTAGTATAACCTACGTAAGCGTTTATGTTCCAAAACATTGATCGTCGGAAGCTCTTCCTCATTGTTTCTAAACAGGCTTGCCTCAGCCAACCTGAATAGTAAATACGTTTTTAGTTGGTCAGCGTACTTTTTATCCGGCCGGATAAAAAGTACGCCTCTCACAGTTGTCCCATAGGACTAGATTCGTAAGTAGATTGGTAACACGAGGTGGTATTTTTTAGGTTGTAAAAATAATCCAAGTGTGCTATAATTACAGTATGAAGCTATCAGCTAGTAGACTTTCGAAAGGTCTATTTTGGGATGTGTCTCCGAGTACCCTGCGGCCACAGCGACACGCCTCGTTTATTATTCGTCGGGTACTGAAGTTCGGCAGTTTGTCCGATTGGCAAGCTGTTAGGGGTGCGTATAGCCAACGAGCGTTGCGGAAAGCTTTTGTGGGAGCCCGAGCCCTCGATGCTAAGAGCCAGGCGCTGTGGCGAGTGGTATTCAGAAGCCGATAGCACCTGACCTATGCACGACGAAGTGCTGCTGCCAGCGGCCCGGAAGCTGTTACCCAAGCTGGGCCGGACTATTGAGGGTCAGGGGTGGTACCTGGCGGGTGGTACGGCGCTGGCGCTACAGTACGGCCACCGTCGGTCAGTGGATTTTGATTGGTTTCGGCCAACCAGTTTCAGCCTCGAGCCACTGAAACGGCGGTTACAAGGTTTGGGTAAGCTGACGGTAGTGAGCGAGGCCACGGGCACGTTCCACGGTCGCCTGGCAGGGGTACGGTTGAGCTTTCTCCACTACCCCTACCGCTTACTCTGGCCTACCATTTCCTACGGTGGAGTACGCCTGGCCGATCCACGAGATATTGCCGGTATGAAACTACACGCCGTTTCGAACCGTGGCAGCAAGAAAGATTTTTTTGACCTCTACCGGTTGTTGCAGCACTATTCGCTTGAACAGCTCCTCAGTTGGTTTGATCGTAAGTACCGCGGTGTGCGCTATAACCGTCTTCACTTGCTGAAGAGCTTAGTCTACTTTGCCAACGCTGAGCCTGAGCCGAACCCGTTTGTGCTGCACTCCTTGAGTTGGACCGCGGTAAAGCGTGAGGTACGAAAGCGCGTAGTTGATTATTTACGAATGAAGTAGTTTTACCTACCCTTTATATGTTCGAAAACCTTGATCGTCGAAAACTTTTCCTCATAGGTGCCATAGTGGCAGCCGTCTTGGTGTTGGGCTGGCTCGTTAACCTCTGGCTGTCGCAACCCACGCCAGTGCAACCGCCCTTGAACCAGAACGCCAACCGTCCGGGCACGTTCCCGGTGGGGGTGAACGGTAACGCCAACTACAGCGTCCCCGGCAGCACCGGCCTACCAGTCGTGAACGGCAACATCAACGCTCCAGGCACGGGAGCCCCGCCGGGTAGCCCGGTGGCCGCTGGTGGCCTGACTGCCACCAAGTCACTGACTACTGGTCCGGCCCTGGCGCCTACCGGTGGTACAGGCGGCACGGTGCGCTACTACGACGCTCAGGACGGCAAGTTCTATGAGCTTGGCCCCGGCGGCACCCGGCAGGCGCTAGCGGACGTTAGTTACCCCCAGGTGCAGCAGGTAATCTGGTCGCCCAAAAACACCAGCGCCATTTTGGAGTTTCCCGACGGTGCCAAGGTGCTCTACGACTTTACCCTACACAAGCAGTTCACGCTCCCTAAGCAGATGACCGAATTCTCTTTTGCGCCCGATGGTTCAAAAATCGCCGGTAAGTTCCTGGACGATAACCCGGCTAATGCTTGGATAACGACGGTAAACCCCGACGGGTCCGGGCTCACGGGCATAGAGCCTATGGGTGACAATGCCGACAAGGTGGAGGTAGCCTGGGCTCCGAACAACCAGGTGGTGGCGTTGTCCAAGACTGGTGATCCGGCCGGGCTGTTTCAGCAGAACATACTCTTGATCGGGTTCCATAGTGAGAACTTTCGCAACCTAACCGTAGATGGCCGAGGTTTTGACGGGCAGTGGACGCCCGATGGCAACCGCCTGCTCTACTCTGTCTACAGTGACAAAACTGATTACCGCCCCATGCTGTGGTTGGCCGATGCGGCTACCGACCGCGTGGGCGCCAACAAGCAGGCCCTTCCCTTGAGCACCTGGGTGGATAAGTGTACGCTGGCGGGTTCAGTAGCCTACTGCGCCGTACCGAAGGAGCTGCCCCAAGGCGCGGGTTTTAGCCGCGAATTAGCCAGCGGCCTGCCCGACTACCTCTACCGCGTTAACTTGGCTACCGGCGCCACCGCCCTGGTCGCCGAACCGCTCGGTGAAACCGGCCAAGGCCTGACCGCCACCAACCTCACCGTCTCGGGCGACGGCAGCACGCTCTACTTTACCGACGCCAGCGGCCGCTTACGCAGCGTAAAGCTCTAGCTCTCGGCCTGCTAGTTCCTAAGACCGAACCTTTAGGGTTCGGCTGTTTTAGTGATATCATAGGACTATGTTTGCGGCTCGTTACTCCTCTCGCCTAGTTGCTCTAGCTATCGCGCTGGTGTTTGGTGTAGCGGTCTGGCGCCTCTACCAGCAATCAGTCAGCTTGAACGTGAGCCCCGCCCCCCTTGAACAGGCTGGGCCTGCCAAGCAACCGGCGCAGGTTACCATTCTACCGGCCGACCCGGTGCGCGGGGCGAGAGCAGCACCCGTAACTATGATTGAGTTCAGCGATTTTCAGTGCCCGTACTGCGCGGAAACCGCGCCGCTCCTAAGCAACGCCGTGGCTCAGGCCAAGGGGCGCCTGCGGCTGGTGTGGAAGGACTTCCCTTTACCTACGCACGCGGAAGCAGAGCCTGCGGCGGAGGCGGCGCAGTGCGCCGGCCGGCAGGGTAAGTTTTGGGAGTACCACGACCAGCTCTTCCAGAACCAAGGCCAGCTAGGCGCCGACCTCTACCGGCGTTTGGGCGTGGAACTTGGGCTGGCGATGGAGCCCTTCCAGCGCTGCTTGACGCAGCACGAGCTTAAACCGTTCATCGAGCGCAACATGGCCGAGGCCGCCTCAGTGGGCATCGACGCCACCCCTACGCTCGTGGTAGGTAACCAGGTGCGCCGCGGCACTTTTACCGCCGAGGAGCTGGCGCAGTTTATCCAGTAGCATATGGCCCATAAGCTAACCATAACGTACCAGTACAGTGTTGTGAGGCAGCCGTTAGGCGGTGGCCATACGCTTGCCGGCTGGCGCCGATTAGGTATGCTCGGTGTGCTGGTGGTAGCAAGTTTGGTTATTAACCTGAGCCTGGTGGCGCCCGTTCGAGCCACTGACTGCGTTTCAAAAAATACGTACCAGAACGGAAACTGCCAAGGGGTTGCTTGTTGCGACGTGGGGTACATTTGTATTGTTCATACTTCCAAAGAAAACAGCGGAGTGACCTACGAACAGCGGATTTGTGATATTGCTCCGCCGGCCGAAGAGGAGAGCACCTTGGCTAAAACACCCCTCGAGTTTACGCCCCAGGTTACCATACCAGGGATGCTAACTATCGGTGGTAAGGAGTTTTCTATCCAGCAAGGCAAGGGTATTTTGGTAACGGGTGATACCTTTGCCCAGTACCTGAGCGTGTTCTACCGTTTCTTTATTGCCATGCTGGCGGTAGCTGCCGTGGTAATGGTGATGTGGGGTGGGTTCAAGCGCATCATGGCCGCCGGGAGTCCGGATAAAATTGCCGACGCCAACGATGCCATAGTCAGTGCTCTGGCGGGGCTCATCCTAGCGCTGGTTTCCTACTCGCTCCTCAACCTCATTAACCCTAAGCTCGTCAGTTTCAAGACGCTAGCCATAGAGCCGGTTAAGCGCATTGAGTTTCAGGCGCTGGAGACCGATGTAGAAATACCCGCGGCCACGCAACCGACTACCCCGCCGGCGTTAGCGGTTATGAGCGGCCAGAATATTAGCAACCCCGACAGCAAAGTAGCCACACCTGACCTCATAACCTCGCTCCAAGCCGCCGCCGCCGCGCTGGCGCAGCAAAATGTGTACGTCATTGTAACCTCGGGTACCAGAACTGAGGCTGAGCAAACTGCGCTCATTTTAAAGAATTGCCAAAATCCACCAGGGTCGGCTACCTGCAATCCTAGACCAGGGCGACCATATACGTGCACTATGCCTCGGGGACCCACCAGCTGTCCACACACCTCGGGTAGCGCGGTTGACGTGTGGGCGGCGGAGTCTGGCAGCGCGCCTATTTCGCAGCCTGACTGCCTTAAGGATAAGGCGGCCTGCGAGCAAGACTCGGCGATGAGTGCACTCATTACCGCTATGAGGGCTCAGGGGTTCTGCAAACTCGACAGTGAACCTTGGCATTTTGAGAAGCCCGTAGTATCAACTGGTCGTTGTCACTAGGTAGATATGTCGCCCCACTCCAACACCGTGTATACCTGTTCCAACTGCGACGCTCAGTACCCTAAATGGGTGGGGCGGTGTTCGAGCTGTGGTAAGTTTGGCACCGTAAGCACTGAGCCCACGGTTGTGGTGCGCTCTCCCCAGGCTGCCGCCGGCGCCACGCCCGCTGCCACCGTATCGCTCTCTGGTATGGCTCAGAGCTACCACGGCCAACGCCAGCCGACCGGTTACGGTGAAGTGGATAGGGTGTTAGGTGGCGGTTTGGTACCCGGGAGCGTGACGCTTTTGAGCGGTGAGCCTGGGGTAGGGAAATCTACCTTACTCTTGGCGCTTGGCGACCGGCTGCAGGCGCCGGTGCTCTATGCTTCGGGTGAGGAGTCAGCGGAGCAGGTATCGGGCCGCCTCAAGCGCCTAGGTCTTGCAGGCGTCAACCTGTCGTTTACCAGCGAGACCAACGTGGGCGCGCTGGGGGCTACGGTGCGAAACCTCAGCCCTCGTTTAGTGGTGGTGGACTCACTCCAAGCCGTAAGCGTGCCGCAAGCCTCAGGCAGCGCCGGGTCGCCCACGCAGCTTAAAGCCGCGCTGGCAGAGCTGGTGGCGTTGGCCAAGGCCACGCTGGTGCCGGTAGTCGTGATTGGCCACGTGACCAAAGAGGGCGTGGCGGCCGGCCCCAAGGCTATCGAGCACCTGGTAGATGTGGTGCTGACGCTTGACGGCGCCGAACACCAACCCCTCCGCTTCCTCAGGGCCAGTAAGAACCGTTTTGGTGCTACGGACGAGGTAGGAGTGTTCGAGATGAACGAGCAGGGATTAGTTGAGGTGGCCAACCCCTCGGCCCTGTTCTTGAGCGAGCGCCACCAAGGCCCAGGCTCGGCTATCACGGCGCTGCTGGAGGGTTCGCGCAGCCTGCTCATCGAGCTGCAGGCGTTGGTTACCCACTCCAGGCTTACCTACCCGCGGCGGTCCACTACCGGGTTCGACGGCAGCCGCCTGGAGATGCTGCTGGCAGTTTTGGGGGAACGCGCGGGCGTGAAACTTAACTTTAGCGACGTCTACATAAACTTGGCGGGTGGGTTCAAGAGTCGCGAGCCGGCCCTGGACCTGGCGGTGTGCGCGGCGGTGGCCTCGGCCGCCAGCAAACGCCCGCTGCCCCCTGACCTGGTAGTGTTCGGCGAGGTGGGCTTAGGTGGTGAGGTTAGGCCCGTGGTCGGAGCGGAACGCCGCCTGCAGGAGGCCGCTCGCCTAGGGTTCACCCAAGCGCTCATTCCGCAGCTGGCCGCCAGCGCCAAGTTGCCCGCCAGTCTGGCCTTGGTGCCAGTCAGGACTCTGGCGGAAGCGGTGGAGTGGATACGGTAGCATTTGTGTTACGTGATAGAAAAAAATTATCCCACTAAGTAGCTTTACCTAGTGGGATAGGAAAATGAAATGAATCGAATGGTTGGTTAATGTCTGCCGTTATCGCAGAATTTTTTTACTTCATGGAGTACCCGATCAAGCTCCCTTCGGTCCGCGGCTGACTCCGCATGTTTCTTGGCTTCGTTAATCTGATTTTCTGCATGCATCTTCAGTACGGACGGCTCAGCCGTTACCAGGTTTGGGAAGTCTGATAACTTGGGCATGCTGACTGCCAGGAAGTTTCTGGCGAAGGCTTCGGGGTTGATGATTTTGATTTTAGACCCCCCGTATCGTTTGAGGGTAGTGAGCAATACCTCGTCGTGTTGCTTATCGTTGATTCGGACTTTTGTGCCCGACATATTGGTGGAAATGATAGCGCCTTCAACTGAAACTACAGGCACCCACGATCCGTTTGTTGCTACTTCTGGTTTTTGCATAGCCTTACCTTTTCTGTTTGTTTGTGAAAGTTTTCGTGGATTGTGGACAGATGCAGGGTAGGTAAAGCTCTAACTAGAATTTTGTTTCATACTTTTCTCCTTACGATTTTTGTGTGTGAGTTTGGTGGCCCCCGCGTTGTTTATTAAGCCATAGTAGGCCTGCCCCGTACATTCGTCAAGTGCTAGCCGCCCGTAGACAAAAGCCACCCTTGGGAGTGGTTTTTTGTTCTGAAGTTAGGCAAAATTCGCTTATGTTAGCCTGAAGCACCTATTCAGGGTGAAATGTGAGTTTGGTAACCTTAGCTTTGAGTGCGGGCCAGCGCCCTAGGCTTTGGTCTTGGGCCGTTACCGTATCCACTCCTTGTCGAACCAAGTTCAGTAGGTTGTGGTCGGCCAAGCTAGCAAAACGAAAGGTCTGCCAACCCGACTGCAGCTCGCCCAAGAGGTCACCCGGGCCGCGCTGCTTAAGATCAAATTCCGCCAGGTCAAAGCCGCTCTGGGTGTTGACTAGAGCTTCTAGCCGTTTGAGTGCTCTAGGGTCGCTCGACTCAGTCAGGAGCAAGCAGAAACTCGGGTAACTGGCGCGGCCGACGCGGCCGCGGAACTGGTGCAGCTGGGCTAGGCCGAACCGCTCGGCGCTCTCAATGGCCATGACCGTGGCCTTCGGCACGTCTACCCCTACTTCGATGACCGAGGTGCTGACCAGTATTGGCGTGGCGCCCTGGGCAAAACTTGCCATGACGCTCGCTTTGGCCCGGGCCGGCAGTTTGCCGTGGAGCAGCCCAAGTTTCAAGTCCGGAAAAACCTCACGGCTCAAACGTTCGTGCTCCAGGGTTACGGCGCGCACGCCCAAACTGTCGGACTCTTCGATGGTAGGGCAAACAATAAAGACACGGTGGCCGAGGTTTACCTCTTGGCGCATAAGCTGGTAGGCGGCTGCGCGCCCACTCTCCGGCACCAGGCTGGTGGTGATAGGCTTACGCCCGGCGGGCAGCTGCCGAATAGTAGAGAGCTTGAGGTCACCATAGAGGGTGAGCGCTAGTGAGCGGGGAATGGGAGTAGCGGAGAGCGAGAGGAAGTGCGGAGTGAGCGTTTGGCCGTGGCCTAAGCTGCCCCGCTGCTCCACGCCAAAGCGGTGCTGTTCATCTACTACCACTAGCCCTAGTTGTTTGAACTGCATAGAGCGCTGGAGCAGGGCGTGGGTGCCGACCACAATGTCCACCTGCCCGAGTTTGACCTGGCGCTGCAGTGAGGTAGCAACCGAACTCACGCCCTGGTTGGCCACGCGTTGCTCCGAAGCAGTGCGTAGGCCAAGGGTAATGTGTGGTAGATTTTTGAACAGCGTGGTGAGCGTGGCAGCATGCTGCTGCGCTAGGATCTCGGTTGGCGCCAGGAAAGCCACTTGCCAACCCGCCGCCGCGGCCGAGAGCGCGGCCAGGCCGGCCACAATAGTTTTGCCCGAGCCCACGTCACCCTGCAGCAGCCGGAACATAGGGCTGGGGGCGGACAGGTCTTGGATTATTTCCCACGCCGCAGCCCTCTGGTCAGGAGTTAGGGGCCAAGGGAGAGAGCTCACGAACGTTTTAAGCCCTGACCACACGGGCAGGGCTGGTGCAGTAGCCTGGGGCGCAGCGAGGCGCAGCAGCCTAACCTTGAGGCTTAGCATAAAGAGTTCGTCAAAGGCCAGGCGCCGGCGAGCCTGGATGAGCTCCGGACGGCTCACGGGCGCGTGGAGCGAGTGGATGGCGGCGGCGAGCGTAGGCAGCCCGGCTACCTTTTTTACCCCCGGTGGCAGCCAGTCGGTAATCTGCGCGCAGAGCGGCAGCAGCCGGGCGATAGTCCCGCGTGCCCTCGCTTGGGTGAGATTACCGGTGAGTGGGTAGATAGGCACCAGCCGGCCGGGGTGCACGCCGCCGCCTGCCTGTCCGGTAGGCAGGCGCTCTACCGGCTCCACTGCCGGGTGGTCGAGCTGAAGACCATAGGCGGATGAGCTGAGGCGCCCGGCCAGTAGAAACTCTTGGCCCTCTTTTAGGTTTTGAGCCAGGTACGGCTGGTTGAACCACACGGCTTTGACGGTGCCGGTGTCGTCCGCCAGTAGCGCCTCGGTCACGGTCAGGTGTCGCCGAAACGAACGGCGGGACTTGATGAGCTGAAGCTTGGCGCGCACCGTCACCTGTTCCCCCACCTTAAGCTGGGCAATGGGCACGGTTTTGGAAAAATCCTCGTAGCGGCTGGGAACATGGTTTAACAAATCCTCTACGGTTTCTAAACCCAGGCGCTTGAGGCGCGCAGCCAGCACAGGCCCAATGCCAGGCAGGGCGGTTACGGGACTAGTGAGCGAGAGCATAGCGGTATGTACTGTACCATTATGCCGCGCCCGCGACTAAAAAACCACCCCCACTAAGCGCTTGGGGTGAGCACGCGGCTGGCTACGTAGGTAAAACCCTACCCACCCATGTCCAAAATAGACTGTAGTGCCACCGGCAGTTCGGTAATGCCGCTTTGGCCGCTAAAGTGACCCCTGGCGTGTTCAATAATAATTTTTGAGCCCACCCGCTCTCTAAAATCCTCTTGGTTGTCGAGCGGTACGAACGGATCATCATCAGAGAAAATAGCCATGCTCTTAACTAGGTGAGTTTTTACCGGCTGAAGATTCACCGGTGTGGTGAGCCACTCTGTGGCAATGCTACGTACAACCTCGTCATCCTCTAGGTTGGTGAGCCGCTTAAAAAAGCCAGCCACAAACACCGCGCCACCAACCCGTACTCCGGCCGGCAGCGTCTCTAGGTACCGAGCAATGGTCTGGCAGCCAATACTATGGCCGACAAAGTAGGTTTGTTCGTTCGCCGCGCCGACCGCCTGGGCGAGCGCTGGCACCCAAGTATTAATTCTCGGATTACCGGGCTCTGGTAGCTGGGGAACATATACGGTGAAACCCTTAGCTGCCAACTCGCGTTTAAGCCAAGGAAACCATCCTTCTTCAGGATAGCCGTCCCAACCGTGCACTATGAATACCCTTTTTTCCATTGGTATGCTCTTGAACGTTCTGGTGCCCTCGGTTGGAATCGAACCAACATTACAAGCTCCGCAAGCTCGCGTTCTATCCATTGAACTACGAGGGCATGGTATTAAATCGCGCTGTAGTAACTAGCAAAGCCACACCAGTATAAAGTACCCGTGCTATCCTGGCAAGGCGCCCTCGTTACTGCAGCTTGAGCAGACGACCTAAAGCTTCCGAGGTGGGAATATCTTCCCGTTCTAAGTCCTCCGTTAGGTACTTTTTCAGTAAGCTACGCACGGTGAGCGGGCTGGTTTTTTCCAACGGCACATTGAGCCTGGGGTCGAGCGGGTTCTTGGGCACGAGGTAGAGGTTGTTAGCTTCTGGTGGGTGGTAGGCTATCCAGAATGTTGCTAGCTCCGACCAGCGCCAAAACTTTTTTCCCACCGCTACACCTAGGGAGGTTACCTGGCAGTCGAGGCGACGAGGGGGGCGCCGGGTTTCGTTGATGAAGATGACCGTGCCCATGAGGAGAATAAGGGCAAACAGGAAGTTGCTCTGGAATAGGGCCCACACCACCAGTCCGCCGGTGATGAGCCCTGCCCAGACCCACCACGAGGTTGGCCGGCGCACGTGGCGGAACTCGCGGAATGACCAGCGTAGGGTAACCTGGCCGAGGTTGGCCTGTGGTTCGAGGTTGAGGTTGGTAGCCATAGGATTACAAGGTAAGTATACCCTTCTCAACCTGCGCGGGCAACGCGTTGTAGCCCGCGAGGCGTATTGCTGCCTCAGGCTACACCGGCTATAGTTGAAGTACCAGTATGACCATAACCTCTTACCTCAAGCAGCTTCGGCGTACGTACCAAGCTACAGCCGTCGCGCGCCGTAAGCTGATGGAGCTCTCTGCCCAGGCGCAGCACCTAAGTAAGCAGGCTATTTTTACGGCTCAGCGCGGGGAGCTGCCGGAGGCCAGGAGCCTGCTCGCTTCCGCCGCTGCCAAGCTCAAGCAGGGGCAAGCTCTGTGCCGTAAAGTCGGCGAGCTCGAGTACCTGGGTAGCTACCGTGCGGCCCTGGAGGAGTTTGTGGAAGCGGAACTGTTTACCTCGTTCTTGGCAAGTGGCGAGATAAGCCGTGTGACCGAGTTCGCCGTGGCGCCTGAGGTGTACCTGGGAGGCCTCTCCGATATGCTCGGCGAGCTGGTGCGCCACGCCGTTAAGCTCGCCACGGAGGGTAAACGCCTGGAGGTGGACCGCCTAGCTAAACTGATGACCGAGGTAGTGGGGGAGCTGGCCGCTATGAACATGACCGGGTCCTTACGCAGTAAATTTGACCAGGCCAAGCAGCACCTGCGGCGCCTGGAAGATATTCGCTACGATTTAAGCGTTCGCCGGCATGCCCAGTAATACAACTTCGCTTATGCTCGCCTACGACCAGCCATTAGCCGAATACGTATGGTAGTACTGTGCTCTGGAGCGCTCTATTATTTTTGCACCTCGCTCGCATACGTGCTGGTCGAGCGAAGTTGATATACTGGGCATGCCTAAAGTTCGCGGACACGTGGTGCAGGGAGAGGGTGAAGGTAGAACTACCGGTTACCCGACGGCCAACCTTAAGCTCGAGTCGGCGAGCTATAGGCCCCACCCCGGCGTGTACGTGGCCTGGGTTGAGGGCGCGGCCCCTGAGCGATGTTTGGCTTTACTCGTTTCGGGCGTAGCCTGGGAGGAACCAGGCACCCCGCGTATTGAGGTGTACCTGCTTGATTTTAACGCTGATCTGTATGGCGTGAGCTTGACGGTGGAGCTCGGCCGCCGCTTGCGCGATATTGAGCGGTTTGGAAGTCGCCAGGAGCTCATCCGCCGGATCGAGGCAGACGTAGCCACCGCGCGTAAACTTGGTGGCCCACCTCGGGCGAAGGCGCACTAGGCTAGTGTTTAGCTGGTTGGCTGAGCTGGTACACGTTCCAGAGCAGCATAGCGACCGTCATTGGTCCTACGCCGCCCGGCACCGGAGTTAGGTAAATGTTCCGCTCGATAAGTTCTGGCGCCGCATCACCCACCACGCGGCTGCCGACTTTGGTCGTACCTACGTCAATTACGATTGTTCCATCTTTCACCATATCGCTGGTTAGTATACCGGGCCGTCCCAGTGCTACTACTACAATATCAGCCAGGGCGAGAGTGGTAGGCTCGGGCGTGCTCAAGACACTGCACCGCACCAGCCGTTCACCCAAGAGCTTGATGAGTGGTTGAGCGAACTCTTGGCTATTAACCAAGAGTGCCGCCGTTTTGTCGCCTAGAGGCAGGCCGGCCAGCTCGATCAGCTTAACTATACCGTGGGTTACACCGGGTGTAATAGCTGCTTCACCCGCCAGCAGTCGTTTTAGGTTTTGGGGATGAAAACCGTCGGCGTCTTTCGCCGGGTCCATAAGCTCGATCACCTGGTGCTCGTTAAGCGGTGGCGGGAGCGGGAGCTGCACCAGGATGCCGGTAATGTCAGGGCGCTGGTTGAAGCTTTTGAGGTGCTGGGCCACGCTTCCAAAGTCCGTACCCTTAGGCAGCAGAACCTTGACTACGCCAATACCCACTTCGGCGGCCGCTTTCTCCTTAAGCGCCACGTAGAGGTGCGAGGCAGGGTCATCACCAACCAGAATAATCCCTAAGGTAGGGCTAAGGGAACGTTCGGCGATTTTATGTTTCAGGTCTTGGCGGATGGTAGCTGCCAGTGTCCTGCCATCGAGCAGGTATGCCATGGTTCAGGTGAGCTCGGGGTAGAGCGGGTGCCGGGCGGTAAGCTCCTTAATCTGGTGCCGAACCTGGGCTAGCGCGGCTTCGTCATTCGGTTTGAGGAGCGTGTCAGCGATCAGGTTTCCAACAAGTTTCATTTCACTTTCACCGAAGCCGCGGCTGGTGAGAGCCGGTGTTCCCAGCCGGATGCCCGAAGGGTCGAGCGGCGGGCGCGGGTCGAACGGTACCAGGTTCTTGTTTACGGTAATACCCACGCTGTCGAGCAGCGTTTCCGCTTGCTTGCCGCTGAGGTTTTGGGCCATGAGGTCCATCAGCCCCAGGTGGTTGTCGGTGCCGCCAGTGATGAGTGTAAGTCCACGAGCGGTGAGGGCGGCGGCCAGCGCCTGGGCGTTCGTAATTACCTGTTGGCCATAGGTTTTAAAACTCGGCGCGGCTGCTTCTTTGAGGGCTACAGCAATAGCGGCAGTTTGGTGGTTGTGCGGGCCGCCCTGCAGCCCCGGGATAATAGCGGCGTCTACTAGTTCAGCCAAGTTGCGCTTGCTCTTGGGGTGGTGCAGGTCGTGGAGCCGGTCGGCTGCGTAGGGCAGCAGGATCATCGCGCCCCTCGGGCCTCGTAGCGTTTTGTGCGTGGTGGTGGTGATTATATCGGCATGGGGGACGGGCGAGGGGTGCGCGCCAGCTACCACTAGGCCAGCCACGTGCGAAATGTCCGCCATCAGGTAGGCGCCCACCTCGTCAGCTATGCTGCGGAAAGCGGCAAAGTCGATGAGGCGCGGGTAGGCTGTAGCGCCGCAGATGATAACTTTTGGTTTTTCTCGCTTGGCTATTTCGCGTATTGCGTCGTAATCAAGTCGGTGGCTAGTTTTATCTACGCCGTAGCTCACCGCTTGGTAGTAGCGGCCAGAGAAGTTCAGTTTATAGCCGTGGGTCAAGTGCCCGCCCTGCGCCAGCTCCATGCCCAAAATTTTGTCACCCGGGTTCAGTAGGGCAAACAGCGCTGCTTGGTTGGCCGGGGAGCCGGAGTAAGGCTGCACGTTGGCGTGCTCCACGCTAAAAAGTTTTTTGGCCCGCTGGCGGGCCAGCTCCTCCACCTGGTCAATCACCTGGTTGCCGCCATAGTAGCGGCGGCCGGGGTAGCCCTCGGAGTACTTGTTGGTGAGCACACTACCCAAAGCCTCCATTACCGCCAGTGAGGTAAAGTTTTCGCTGGGGATCATCTCCAAACCGTCCCGCTGCCGCGCCAGCTCAGCTTGAATGAGCTGTTCAATGTCGCTATCTTGTGCTTTTAGTTCTTTAAACATAGCGCCTCCTATGGTAGCGGGGATAGTGTCTTTTGTCCATGGTTTTATGGTTTATCCACAATTCAGTACTTGACAATTTTAGCTCCTTGTATTAACGTGTTAATACGTTGATACAAGCAATTAAAGATAATCTTTATGAAACGTTCAAAAACCTGGGACAGTACGCAAGCTAATGAGCTCTATAGCGCCATTTTGAAGCTCAAAACCGTAGCCGAATGTCGGCAGTTTTTCCGTGATCTCTGTACACCTGAGGAACTTATTGATATGGCGGACAGGTTTCAGGCGGCTAAACTTTTGGCGCGTGATATTGATTATCGGGATATTGCGGGGCGACTCAGTATGAGTACCACTACGGTGGCACGCGTAGCCCAATGGTTGTGGCGTGGTACGGGCGGGTACCGTTTGGTGCTCGAGCGTTTGGGTTTGCTTTCACACCACGTTCATAGCTCGTTCGCTCGCGGAGAGCGGTGAGTGGTGCTGCACGTTTAGTCTAGTAGTACCCCTGACCCCTCTCAAAGCGAGAGGCGTTTTTGTTCTTTGACAACTAAAACGTAGAAAGGAGAAGTTGTGAACATACAATGGTATGAAGCAGTTGGCTGCCGAGTTGCGCCAAGTGGAGTTCATCGGCCTGTTAATGTTAATGATATCCAAATTGGCCGCACTCGCCCCAGTTGCCATGAACAGGAGGTATTGAAACAGTGGAACTTGCGTTGTGTTAATTGCAATGAAGTATATGTTGTGCCGTTGCAAAGCGGCGCAAGATTCAACCCCGGAGATGCTGGGTAGTAGTGAAGGGTAATAACCTTATATGAGGATGGTATTAACGTGTTAATACGTTAATACAAAATATATCAAATAAGGAATAGTTAAACATAGGCGGCACCGAGCCTAGGACGTTGGTGAAAAAATAAAAGGAGAATTAGTTATGAGATTAAAAACCGTTGAACAGAAGGAGAAAATATGAAAATAATAGACGCACAGCAACTTGAAAAGTTGAAATCGGTTATCGGTGAGCAGAATGTGGCGGGATGTAAACGTGCGCTGGCAGACGGGGCCGAGGTTTGGGTGTTTTGCTCTCGCGAGGAGGTTCTGGCGTGCAGTGAGCTTGAGCCGGAAGGAAAGGAATTTTGCCTCAAGGAGCGTTTTGATAGGGGTGAAACTTGGGCTGGGTGGATTGTAAAACCACCTAGGGAGATTATCCCAGGCATTACTCCGAGCCCATACCATGACCCACATGGGAACCTTAGACGGGACGGTGGTGACAGTACAGGGTCGAGACATTAGTCTAGGTATTCACTACTTACCAACATATCAACGAACGAAGCCTCGCCAACCTTTGGTGAGGCTTTTTCTTGTTGGTAGAACCTAAAACTACTATACTTAAGGGTGACAGGCTACTCTTTACTCGTTGCTTTATGAAATTTCGCTCGCTCGCTAGTTTTGGCCTCATCGCTCTGGCTCTAGCTTGGGTCAACCCGGCCATGGCAGATAGTGTGAGTTTGCCGCTTGAGCGTACGGCCAGCACCAACTACTACGCTGTGGGCCAAACCGTAGAGGTAAAGGGGAATGTAGCAAGCGATGTGCTGGTGGCGGGTGGTAATGTAACGGTGACCGGTGAGGTTGGTGGAGACGTGTTAGTCCTTGGGGGTAACGTGCGGATAGCTGGTCCGGTGACTGGGAACGTGCGGGTTTTGGGTGGCAATGTTGAGCTGGCAGGGTCGGTGGGACACAACGTTACCGTGGCGGCCGGTACGGTAGTGCTTGACAAAACGTCGCAGGTCTTGGGGCATGTAACCGCGGCCGCCGGCACCTTGGAGCTTGATGGCGCGGTGGAGGGGAGTGTTATAGCCGCCGGGGGCAAGGTAAAAATTTCCGGTAACGTTAAAGGGCCTATTGAACTTTGGCTGGGGCGCGAAGGTTCACTGGAGGTAGCGGCCACGGCCATAACTGAGGCAGAGTTCACCTACCACGCGGTGCGTCCAGCGCAGGTGGCTGCGGGCGCTAAGCTGGCACAACCACCCATGCTCAAACCGTTTGTGGTAAACCCTGGCCGCGCGCGAGCGAGTGGCCTTGGTTGGCTCATCGCGCTGTTTAGCAGCTTGGCACTGG
>ORMF012229340.1_pt1 | contig 17706 bp, 23 predicted proteins | sample 1779871 | NCBI WGS metagenome assembly ORMF01 (sample SAMEA104232316, study PRJEB22302) | groundwater metagenome | biome: forest; feature: aquifer; material: groundwater | place: USA | collected 2011-08-07 | depth 5.4 m
AGCCGAAGAAACAGGTGCGAACGGTGCCCCGTGGGAGAGCATATATTCAAGCAACATACAACAACACGATTATTACGATTACCGATCCACAAGGCAATGTGCTCAACTGGTCTTCTTCTGGTCGTATGGGATTTAAGGGCCCAAAAAAGTCCACCTCTTATGCGGCGGGTATTGTGGTGCGAGACGTGGTTACACGGTTAGAGGGCGCAGGGCTTAAAGAAGTGGAAGTATTTGTGAAAGGCGTAGGGGCGGGTCGAGAAGCAGCCGTACGAGCCTTGAATGCGAACAACATCGAAGTGTTGACGATTAAAGATATCACACCGATTCCGCACAATGGTCCAAGACCACCCAAGGTGCGGAGGGTATAAACAGAAGCTCCAAATCACAAAACACAAATCCCAAATAATTATCCCAATACGAAAACATGCGAAACTTGAATATTGACGATTGAATTTTATTTGAGATTTGGCATTTGAAGTTTGGAATTTTCAATGTTATGTCCGGTATTACGAATCAATCCTGTAAAATGTGTCGACGCGAAGGGGTGTCTGTGTGTGGTCGTTCCAGTTGCGCAGTGAAGCGCCGACCAACTCCTCCAGGAGTCCATGGCCCGAAAGGGTTTGGCAAACCCACTGGGTATGGATTACAGTTGCGTGAAAAGCAGAAAGTGAAGCGTACCTACGGGCTGCGTGAGCGCCAGTTCCATAATTATTATGTAGAGGCCATTGCTAAAAAAGGCGATACCGGACAAATACTTTCGACTATGTTAGAAACGCGTTTGGATGCGATGCTTGTGCGCGCTGGTTTTGGTCGTACGCATGCCCAAGCACGTCAATTTGTGGGTCACGGTCTCGTGATGGTCGATGGTAAAAAAGTTGACATTCCATCGTATCGTGTGCGTCCTGGCCAAGTGGTGGCATTCAAGCGCAGAGGTGGGGAGCTTCCCAAGGGTGTCAAGATTGTTTTGGAATCCATGGGTAAGGCGAACCCCCCGGAATGGTTGGCGGTAAAGAACGCTGAAGCGTCCATTGCAGTCGTGCGGCTCCCCAAAAAAGAGGAGTTGCCCATCGAATTTAACATGCGTTCGATTGTAGAGTTCTACTCTCGCTAATTTTCAACTTTTACGCCATATGGAATCTATTCCATTACCAACAACTATTCGATGGGAGTCTACAGAGATTGCCAACGAGAAGCAGCTTATTATCGAACCGTTATTTCCGGGGTACGGGACAACGGTTGGGAATGCATTCCGTCGGGTGCTTTTGAATTCTCTTCCCGGTGCTGCCGTTGTTGCCGTTCGGATCGATGGAGTGGATCATGAATTTTCGACAATCGAGAATGTTAAAGAAGACGTCGTGGAGATCTTATTAAATATAAAACAATTGCGATTCCGTCTCCATGGCGAGGGTCCGGCGACCGTGCGTTTACAGGCTCGTGGTCAAAAAGTTGTTACGGCCTCTGATATGGAACCCAACGCGGAAGTAACGATTGGGGCGCCCGATCAACCCATTGCAACATTAACCGCCAAAGATGCCAAGCTTTCGATGGAATTATTGATCGAAAAGGGTCGTGGATATTTACCGACCGAATCGCGAGATAGCAAACAAAAGCTCCCCATTGGTATGATCGCCGTCGATGCTATTTTTACCCCACTTCGGAATGTCGCGATTAGCCTGGAAAATGTTCGTGTTGGCCAGATGACGAACTTTGATAAACTGACATTAACGATCGGAACGGATGGAACAATCACACCCGAAGAAGCGGCGAATCAAGCAATGGCGATCGTATTAGAGCAGTTTGGTCATATCAGCAAGCTCTTGGGTGGTACTTCTGTTCAAACGTCTATCCCGGTTGAAGAATCTCCTACTATTGAAGACATTGAATCTGACCAGAAAGAGTAATTATGCGACATCGTCATAAAGGGACAATTCTCGGCCGAACCCATTCTCCACGCAAGGCATTGCTCCAACACCTGGCAGAATCGTTTATTTACCACGAAACCCTGCACACAACTCATGCCCGAGTAAAAGCAGTGCAGCCGTTCGTGGAACATTTAATTACCATTGGTAAAAAACCGACGCTCGCGAATCGGCGATTGTTACTGTCCATCTTGCCCAAACCCAACGCAGTCGCCAAGTTGTTAGAAGTAATTTCGGTCCGTTTCGCTAACCGTCCGGGCGGATATACACGGTGTATTCGCGGAGCTCGTCGCCAGGGGGATGGAGGAGAAACTTCCACATTGTTATTTGTTGAATCTGACGTTAAGCCGGAAGCCGCAGCAAGTATTTCCAAGAAATCTACTTCCAACCCTTCTTCGTCAAGGCTTCGAAGGGCAGGGAAATAATCTATGAAAAAAGCTACCCCCATTGTTCGTAATAGACAGACGTTGGATGCCACCGGTAAGGTGCTTGGGAGATTGGCGACCCAAATCATCAGTTATCTGCGCGGAAAAAATAAGCCAACATTCCGACCCCACGAAGATGCGGGTGATATTGTGGTGGTGAAAAACATTAAAAACCTTCACTTTACTGGTACAAAAATGGATCAAAAAGTATATTACCATTACAGTGGCTATTTAGGCGGATTGAAAGAGGCGAAATTAAAAGATATTTGGGAGACGAAGCCGGAATGGGTTTTACGCCGTGCGGTTGAACGGATGCTTCCAAAAAATAGGCTTCGAAAAAACATGCTTAAACGGTTAGTCATTGAAAAACCGAATGTCACGCAATAATTCTATGACACCTCGAAAGGCTACTCCGACCGATGATGATCAACAAAAAATCGCCTCTAGCGATGTGCAGGAGGCACCAAAAAAGCGCGCACCGGTTCGCCGTAAAAAGGTAACTGCTGCGCCTTCTGTGGATTTAGCGAAAGAGGATTCTGGAGAAGTATCTCAAGAAACGATGACGACACCGGAAGAAGTTTCCCACCCAGCACACACTACCGAAACGCCAAAATCATCGAATCGATCATTTATGGAATCGGTTGGACGGCGTAAAACGGCTATTGCCCGCGTGCGGTTGTGGAAGGGGAGTGTGAAGCCCACGATCACGGTAAATAATAAACCCTGGGATACCTATTTTTCAACGGAAATGTTGCAGACCATCGTCAGTTCTCCATTGAAAACTGTTGGTCAATGGGGAAAGATTGAACTCACTTGCATTGTGCGTGGGGGAGGAACGATCGGTCAGGCCGAAGCCGTTCGTCATGGAATTGCCCGCGTGTTGCTCCAATTAAACCCTGTGTTTCGCAAAGCCCTAAAAAAAGCAGGATTCCTCAAGCGCGATCCTCGAGAAAAAGAACGCAAGAAGTATGGTCTGCGTGGGGCGCGCCGAGCGCCACAATGGCAGAAACGCTAAAAACAACATCTTCTCAGCACCCCGAAAAACGGGGTGCTGTTGTTTACAGGTATTGGGACCGATGGTAGAGTGACTGAGAACCTATGCTCCACACCGGTCGAACCATTATCCGCAATGCGAGCTACATGGCCGCCGCCAGCACCACGCAAAAAGTGCTGTCTTTTTTCTATTTCGCCGCGATTGCGCGATTATTGGGAGCCGAGAATACAGGGGTTTATTTTTACGCGTTGTCCATCTCCCAGATCCTTTCTGTTTTTTTAGATGGAGGATTTGCCAATTACATTGTCCGTGAGACGGCACGAGACGACCAGCAAGGCATGCGGTATGCTGAGGATGCCCTCGGAGCAAAACTTGTTTTAATGGCGTTGGTGAGTATTGGGATAGGGCTCATGCATGTATTGGGCTGGTTGCCGTTGGACGGCGCGTTGCTGGCGATTGCATTTTTTGTGGTGAGTATGGAAGCACTGCAAGTAACGCTTTATTCCTATCTGCGCGGATTACAGAAAATCGGATATGAGGCGATCGCGGTGGTGTTGGCGCAGATGATCACCCTGGCGGGAGGAATAACCGTTTTGGCAACAACACGCTCTGTTGCTTCGTTACTGTCAGTGTTAGCGCTTGCGAGTCTCTTCCATCTTTTCTATTCCGTTGCTCTCGTGCGTCGATTTACTGGTCGCTGGATACGCCCGCGATTTGACGTAATAGCGGTGCGCTCCATGTTTGCCGAATGTTGGCCGTTTGCCCTGGCGGCGGTGTTTATCAAAATGATCTCGTATACCGATACGGTGGTGCTAGGGCTCTATTATCCCAAAGAGATTGTTGGGTTTTATAGTATCCCATATAAATTGACATATTCATTTCAGTTTATCCCGCTGGCGTTAATTGCAACGCTGTATCCGGCCATGAGCCACCTGTATAATAAAAAAAGTCCAGATCTTGCATCCGTGTTTATGGAAAGTTTGCGTTTGCTGGTCATTGCGTCTGCGGCGATTGGATTTGGTATTGCATCGATTGCGAGCGTTCTTGTTCCCCTCATGTATGGCCCGGAGTATGCTCCCGCTATTGCGGTAGCGCAAGTATTGCCACTCGTGCTAGTAGTTCTCTTCGCTCAATATCCCATTGGAGCGCTATTGAATGGGTCCAATCATCAGCGTTTTCAGACCGCGGCTATGGGGGTGGGGATGGTCGTAAATGTGGTTGCGAATCTTTTGCTGGTTCCCCGATGGGGAATGATGGGGGCAGCAGTCGCATCGTTGATCGCCAATGCAGTATTCTTGATGGTGAGTTGGTATAAAGCGCATCAGGTGATTCAACTCCCATTTGGACGAATTATCGGGTTGTTTATTCGTTCCATTGTCTCCGGAGCAACAATGGTGGCCGTGGTGCGATCGCTATTGGGCGCATTGCCGCTTGTTGTGGTTATACTAGTAGGTGCAACGGTGTTTATACTGTTGAGTGCTGTGGTTGGGCTTATCACGCGCGCGGATTTCCAACGCCTTATCCGCGCATTCACTCAACGCACCATTGGTCATAGTGTATGAAAACGATTCTTCTCGCAGCACTCGAATATCCGCCAATGGTGGGCGGGGTGGGGGAGTATTATCGGGGGCTTGTGGAGGCGAGTGAAGGACAAATTGTCCCGTTTGTGGGGCAGGAAAGGCTCTATTGCCTGCCTGCCGGCAAGGCAGGGAAATTTTTTCCAAAGTGGCTACCAATGCTCTGGCGCATTCCCAAAGAAATGAAAAAAGTGGGAGCAGATGTTGTCTTTGCCGGAGAAATTCTCCCCATCGGCACTGCCCTCTGGCTACTCAGTCTTTTGAGACCTGCCCTTAGAAGCCTTGGCGAAGGAGGGTATGGTATTTTCCTCCACGGCCTCGACCTCGCGCTCACCGGTCGCAAGAGATGGATTGCAAAAAAGGTGATGCAACAAGCAACCTGGGTGATCGCCAATTCTGAAAATACTAAAAAGATTGCCTTAGGGTACGGGATTGATGAAAAAAAAGTGTTAGTGCTCACACCATGTCCATCCGTCGGCGTCATTCGTCATTCTGGCTTGACCAGAATCCAATCGACGGATCCTGGTCGGGGCCAGGATGACGGACTACCGGCCCTCCGAAATGTTCCCTCTCCTAGGGTAGGAGAGGGTCAGGGTGAGGTACGAATACTCACCATCGCACGTTTCGTGGAACGCAAAGGATACGACACCGCTGTTCAGGTTGCTACAGAATTGAAATCACGAGGCCAGAAATTTCTCTGGACATTTGTCGGCGACGGTCCTGACCGAAAGCGCATCGAATCACTCGTCGATCAATTAGATTTGAACGATTGTATTCGATTCGAGCACTCCGCGCGCGGTCAGCAATTGGCGGACTACTATCGCAACGCGGATTGTTTCGTATTTTTACCCAGGGAACTCCCCAACGGCGATGTCGAAGGATTTGGGATGGTATGTCTGGAAGCAGCGCTCTACGGCCTCCCAGTCGTCGCCTCAAAAAGCGGGGGAGTGCCAGAAGCAGTAGTTGACGGAGTGACCGGTGTGCTCACGAGCCCGACGGACGTAAAAAAAATCGCGGTGGATATCATTGCACTCATGAGCGATCAAAAAAAACAGCAGGCGATGGGGGAGGCCGGCCGCGACAGAGTGCTGAATGAATTTCAATGGAAGGATCGCGTTGAATGGCTACAAAAGAATATTGCCTGAGCTGATCGAAGGCCGATTACTTTTTTGGTGAATAGGTTTTCGTCCAAGCCTCTCCATGTGGGGTATAGCCATGCTTTTCAAGAAGTGGCAAGAATAATGTATCCCACTTTTCTAAACTCAGTTTTTTATAGGGGACTTTTTTGACTTCATGTTGTAATGGCGAATTCCATTGATCCGCCATCTTTTGTATAACAGGTAATGCCATCTCCCATAATCCACGTCCAAGCCCCGGCATTTTTCGTATATCATTGGTAACATCGGTTTCTACAGAATATGTTCCATCTTTCTTTTTTTTCACCGTTATTTTTGTGAATGCATGATCAGTACCGTTAGTAAGGGCAATAGTCAGTCTTATTTCTGAGTCACCACTCATCGCGCTAAAAGTAGCTTCTTGCTCAACACTAAGAGTAAGTGGTGTGTTCCGATAAGAGACCTCAAACTCTTTGTAATCTTTCCCTCCGCTTGTTTCCTCAGTGGCAAAATCAAGGACTTTGATATCTAACGACTCAAAGGTAGAAGGGGAGGCCACACTATCTATCTCAAATTTCATAAATATAAATAGTCAATCAACGTAGTAATGGCAAACTCCCCGTCAGCGCATTGATAGATTTTTTATCTCCAAACAAAGCGATCCCAAGATATCGCAAATCATTGGCCGCAGTTTCGGATAATTGCGTTGCGTAATCTTCATACGTTTTGGTTCGTTGCGCTACATCGCTAAAATCGACAACAACCACTCCTTCCATTGTTTTTGCTTTTTCACAAAGCACTGTTAAGTTTTCCTTGTCTGATTTTAAAATCGGCAGCACGGTGTTGGTGATACCGATATGGTTCTCTCCAGACTTGTCCTGGATGTCGTGCCCGAGTATTCCGTCGACCAATTTTCCTAAGGTTAGGGCCAGTACTGCGCTGGAGTTAGCGACTAATCCGAGTGGGAGCGCGGCATCAATAACGATCACGCATTTTTTGTCATCCATATTTCAAAACGAAAATTTATTGATCCTGCCAGCTTAACTCATATTCCGCTACCGCCTCTTGTAGATATCGTGTGACCCCACATCGAGGAGATTGACGATATCGGAAGACGTAAATTCAAAAAGAACCCGATACCCATCCCGGAGCCGAAACGCGCGACACTCTTGGAAACGACCCTTGAGTTTGTGCGTTCGAAGCGCTGGATGGTTCGGATCCTGCATGAACAACGTTATTTTTTTGTCAAAGTCGTCTTGAATGTGGACAGCGAGCTTCTTGTACGCCCGCTTCAAGCGCGGGGAGAAGTTGACGATCATATCATGCGCGCAAGGCGGCAATGAGACTCTTTGCGGTTTTATGAGTGGAGTAGTTGCCCAGCGCGTAATCCAACCGTGCTTCGCTGATAATCTCGTCGAGCGTTTCGGCGGAATTGACCCGCACAATATCGTCGGTTGTAATTTCCACGACAATTTTTTTCTCACGAGGGTAGCGGGATAAATATCGCAAAGCCGACAATGGTATTTTCACCATTGCCTCTTTTGTCTTTTGTCGAATAGGAGTGTGTCCGTTAGCCATATGATGTTCGTTCACTTCTATGATACTACTATTGTATCACAGAATGGGTCGAAAGACAATGCAGAGGAACCTCGAATCTTTACAGCGCTTGAGAGAGGAGAACCGTTCCCCCGATAGAGGCAATCGTGATAATAATTTTTCTCACAAAGTTTTTCCCCGATTTCATCGCATACCCCGCGCCAAACCATGCGCCGATCATCGCTCCGGCGCCAATGGGCAAGGCGTATTTTAACAGGAGCGACCCGTAGGTGAGATGAGTGAGCACTGCAAAAAAATTCCAAAATGCGGCTAACACGGTAATCATGCCAACGGTTTTCACTTCGTTGGACCCAATGAGAGAAAAGAAGAGCGCGGCAATAAAGAACCCATTGCCCGAACCGTACATTCCTTCGTAGAAACCAAACAGCAGCATCGCAATAATCAGAACCACTCTTTTCCATAGTTTTATCTCTTTTGGGTCAGGTTTCTTATGGAAAAACATCATGAGCAGCGCTACGATCAAAATGGCACTACCCACAATGATTTGAAGGGTTTGGTTTGAAATAAAGTGGATTTCGCGAGCTCCCAAGAAGGTGCCTACGGAACCCAGGAATAAATACCATGGGAAGTCGAGTGTGAGAACTTGTTTATTCTTCCAATAACGGAAACCACTCACCACCGTCCACAGTGCTTCGAATTTATGAACGGCAATAGCCTGGACAGGGCTTAAGCCAGCAAGAATCAACAGCGGAACCAAAATCAATCCCGAGCCAGAGCCTGTCATGGCGGTAAAGAAGCAGACGACTGCAGCAGTCAAGCTCAGTCCGATGATGGTGAGTATTTGTATATCAATAGTTACACTTTACTCTGAATGAATACCTTTTGTTTTGTTACTACCCAAATCGTAAATAGAAGCAGGAACACCCCCGTGGCGATGTAAATCGCTTGTAAATTCCAAATGGAGCCGATCAGTCCAAAAAGTGGGGCGAGGATTACGCCAGAAAGATTGATCAGCAGATGGTTCACTGATGTTACGGTTGCTCTGCTTATGGATTTTATATTGTGCTGGATTTTACTGTCGATGAGCACGGCCAATGGAGAAGTTACGAAATAAGAAAGGAGCAACAGTGCGATCATTGGAATACTGGGGAATAAACCGACCAGAAGCATTAAAACGAAACCAAAAAATGGGAGACCATAATAAATCCAATGGGTGTTTTTTAGTCTGTGTGAAAAATAGGAACCAATGGAATTTAATGCCGACCATAAAAATCCAACGATACCAAAAGCGAATATCGGCAACCCCGCTAATTGGTAATACAGTTGATCAAACTCTTCAATACCTCCAAAAATCGAGATTCCTACCGTATAGGCAAATAGATACATGAGTATGTTGTTATGTTTCATTTCTTTGTAAGCTGCTTTTATGTGTTCGAAGTAGTGGATTCCCTCTGTGGATTTTGCTTTTGGAGTCTCTTTTATCAGTAAAGCAAAAAATGCAGAAAGTGTCAGAGGAATGACTGAAAAAATGAGAGCCCAATCAAGATTATAATGCGCTATAAAGCCACCGGAAATTGTTGAAACTGCTAAAGCAATGTGAAAGTAGAATTTTTTCTTTCCCAGCGTTTTTTCGTATTCCTCTTTTTTGTCAAAAGCGGTTAATTCATCGTACAGCAATGCTTCTGTTGTTCCTGACACGAGGGAGCTCCCTATACTCCAAAATAGAAATCCGAGTGCGTATAAATAAAAATTTCCGTTTGCAAAAAACCAAACCACAAAACAAAGAGATTTTATGATGGGTGCTATGACAAGCATTTTTTTGCGACTCCAGTAGTCTGCCAATGCGCCAGATGGGATCTCCAATAGTACCGACGTCAAAGCCCACCACGCCAAAAGGAGTGAAATTTCAAGAATCGATAATCCGCGAATATTAAAAAGCACGTTGTAGATTGCATATGCAAAAACAAAATCGTAGAGCGATGAGCTAAGATAGTAATTGCGTAGAAATGATTTGTATTTTTTGTGCATCATATCTATGGTATAGCCACATACAGGCTACTCGAACCATTGAGTGTTCTTACATTTTTACACCCGAGCGCCGGTGAGATTCCCGCTCTCATATCTTTTGACGGCTTTTCCAAGCAACATGAGCGTAAACGCCGTCCAGGCCGCGGCCATTGCCCAAATAAACAGATACAGCCACCCATTGTTTGCGATCGCCGCTTCGGCCGGAAGGCCTCCCACCAGCAGCGAGGGAATAATGAACACAAACACGAATCGCAGCGCTCCTTGGAATAATCCGCCAGGATAGAGGCTGGGGGAGAGAAACACTTCAAAAAGATTATGGGCAATGGAATGTGCGTCGGGAATAAAAAAACTCACAAGCGAGGTCGCGAGTGAAACGTTGCTCATCAGCAAGGCCGCTGGGAGCGTCAATGAGAGCAGCATCGTCATGGTCAGCAACGATGCTTGAGCCCATACCCCATAAATGGCCAGCAGAATCAGCCCAAAAAATATGTCGCCGATGGCGGAGACGCCGATGCGCGAGGTGAGGATCCTCAAGTAGAGTGGGCGCGGGCAGAGGAGAAATTGATCCAGGGTGCCGTTGTACACATATTCGGAGAGAACCGATGAACCATTCATGAAAGTGAAGGAAATGCCAAACGCTAATGCGCTCATGCCCAGCATCGCAATGTATTCCATTGAGGTCCATCCTTGGATCTTCCCAAACGCTTCAAAGAAAAAAATCCATACCAGAGCCAATGCAATGTTGTTGATCATCATGCCAACCACCTGGAGCGCAAAGGCAGAACGAATTTCGCGTGCTGCCGCAAGATGGGTGCGCAGGATTTCTAGAATGATACGAAACTCTTTGATAATATTAGACATACGTTACCCGCCATGAATAGAGAGTTGTTTATTGGCTTGTTTTGCAATAATCGTCGTGATGATTGCCATCACCACTACCCAAAAAATCTGGGATACTACTAATTGCGGCCAGCGCTCTATAAAATCCGGATTGACAATCTGTGTGATAAACATCGTTGCCCCCCATGGGCTGTGTTCCGCAAACCATCGTACCGAAGGAGCGAACAGCGCCATGGGCACATACGATCCGCCCAGTACCATAATTGCTTTATCCATAATCCAATACAGTGGCTCAGAGTCGTTGAGCCATACGGCCGAAAGACCAATGGCCGAGTAGAGAAGGATCGCGATCACGCTTCCCATCAACAACAGAAGTGACCCCGCAACAATGACTTGACTTGTCAAAGCAATCGGAGGCAAGCCCGCCACGAGCGGCAGAACAACACTCGTCACCAGAAGAACAAACAGCCACGAAGCAGACCCTCTCCCACAGTTGTATGTCACATGATAGAGCACATACTGATAGGGCTTCGTGATCTTCGTTTCAATGGCACCTAAGCGAATATCTCGAGAGATTTCTTTGTAGAGCCCGCGGATGTCAAACGAGATAACGATAAAGTAGATCGCCATACTCCACAGCGCCACAGGCAGAGTAATTCCATTGACCGGAGATCCCCCGCGATATCGAAAAGCAAATGAGTACACGAGCAGGAGCACAAGCACGCGCACTGACCACATGACACCATAGGCAACAATGGTGCTACGTGAATTCAATCTCTCTCGAAATGATGCTAAAAAAATGTACCAGTATTTGATACTACTGTGGCTGCTGGCCATACACCGTGCTGATAATTTCTTCCAATGATGGATGTTCGACGTCCATGTCTTCAATAGAGTAGTGCGTCGTCAGTTCATCAAGAACATCCTTGAGCGCAGTCTTCGACGTATCAACCACAAATTGTACCGAATTGTCATCACGGTGTACTATTCGCGTTCCGGCGATAGTAGCAAATTTGGTGGGATCGGTGAAATCCACGCGCACACGTTTTTGTGTGAGAAATCGTCGCTGCAGGGCCTGCGTTTCCATGTCCAGAATTACTTTACCGTGATTGATGATAATCGTTCGCGTACACAGCGCCTCAATATCACCCGCATCATGGGAAGTAAGGAAAATCGTCGTGCCAAAGTCCCGGTTGAGAGAGCTAAGCACTTCACGCAGCCGACGCTTGGCCACAATGTCTAATCCAATCGTGGGTTCGTCCAAGAAAATAATCTTTGGCCGATGGATAAGCGACACGGCAATCTCCGCGCGCATCCGCTGCCCGAGCGAGAGTTTGCGCACCGGCTGGTCCATAATGTCTTCTATCGCAAATAACGCCACGAGCTCTTTCTCGCGTTGGGTAATCGTTCGATCCGAGAGTTCGTAGATTTTTCCAAACAATCGGAATGAATCGCGGACGGGAAGATTAAATATCAACTGCGAGCGCTGCCCAAACACTGTGCCAATATCGTAGCTTAGGCGTTGCCGCTCACGCTGTGGGTTTAAGCCGAGTATTGAAATAGTTCCGCTGGTGGGGTACAAAATACCGGAGAGCATCTTGATGGTAGTGGATTTGCCCGCGCCATTGGGGCCGATGAATGCCACGGATTCTCCGCGTTCCACTGTGAGGGAAATAGAATCCACTGCCACGATTTTTTGAAAATCCGGATGAAAAAAGTTTTTCCAGATGCCGTAGGCAGGATTTTTAACCGGAAATGTGAATATTTTTCTCAACTCGGTGATCTCAATCGCTTTGGACATATCTTTTTTGCCATGTTTTTAACTCATCGAAAATGGGGTCATTCCAACCGTCTGGTTTGTATTTGAATATCGCGGCCGTTTTTCTGACGCCGTACTGAATTTCATTCTGATTCTGCGTCTTTGTATAATGCCGAAAGCTATCAATCGTGTCAGCGGCTTCGACAATCAATGCATCTTGACCACATTGGACGCAGCGTCTGGCAAGATCATCCAGGCGCTCCGGATGATCTTTGATCGCTCGGTCTTTGGTATTCGCAACGACGATGTTCGCGATAGTATCGCCGAATTCTTCGCGCAGTTGTTGCTCAGTGATGTCAGACCACTCAAGCGCATCGTGGAGAAGTCCGCCCAACACCACATCGTACGAATACTCGCGTTCGTAAAGATACACACCCACCCGAAGGGCATGAAAGAACACCGGCTTTCGGCTGTTCGCCTCAGAGACGGGAAAGTGTTGAGCCAGTAATCGCATGGCCTTTTCGAATTCAACATTTAATAATTGTATGGGGTGATTCATACAAAGCATTTTAGGGTTTGTGATTACTGGTGTTGAATACTTTGATAAATTCCTTGACAATGGGATGCAACTGTTCTGTTACTGTTTCTTCTGAGGAAAAAAATTTTAGCTCCACACATTCATCCGATGGTGTGAAGTCGAGGCTGTTCACTCTGGTTTCATAAAAGATGTACGCTCTCCATTGAACACTATCATGATATGCGGTCACAAAGTAGCACGGTTCTGGATTGATATGGGTAACTTCCAAACCCATTTCTTCTTTAATTTCCCGGCGTAAACAGTCGTGGGGTTGTTCGCCATGATCGAGCCCGCCGCCGGGGAATTCCCACAGACTGTTATTTTCTTTAATGAGTAAGAACTTTTTGTGATCGTCAAGAATTAAGGCTTTTACGCTCACTCTATAAAAACAATTAGGAAGACTCAACATAGTTATTCTACACAGTTCGCTGTAAGTAAAATATTGTTCATTTGTATGCATTCTGCTACTCTAGCAGTGATGCGAATATTATACCTCTGCAGCGCATAATACTCCAGATATGCTCCTTTCGATCATCATCCCGGTCTATAACCATGCCCACGAACTGGAAAAGTGCATCGAGAGTATTCTCGTGCAATCTCGCGTCTCTAATTCCCCCCTACGCCAAGGCTCCGGAGGGCAGGCGCGCGAATGGTTCCAAGGAGGCGGTGAGATCATTGTGGTGAATGATGGATCGACGGATGATCTCGATGCGAGAATTAAGAATTTAGAATTAAGGATTAAGGAGCGCGGCGTTCGGTTTGAATACGTTGTACAGGAGAATCGCGGAGCCGCAGCAGCGCGCAACCGCGGGTTTGATTCATCCAGCGGGGAGTATGTTTTTTTCTGCGATGCGGACATTCGTTTGCGCCCTGATGCATTAGGGAAGATGTTGGATACTCTTCGGGCGGCTCCTGATGCGGCGTTTGCCTACAGCCAATTTCGATTCGGCTGGAAAACATTCACTTCCTTCCCATTTGACCTTGAGCGCCTCAAACAGCTAAACTACATTCATACGAGTTCCTTAATCCGTCGGCAATGGTTTCCGCGCTTTGATGAGGCGCTTAAGAAATTCCAGGACTGGGATCTTTTTTTAACCATCGCTGAAAAAGGGGGGTGTGGTGTGTTTATCCCCGAAGTGCTTTTTAATGTTTCAACCGGCGGCACAATGAGCCAGTGGGTTCCATCGTTTGCCTATCACGCGCCGTTTAAATTTTTACCGTGGTGGAAGAGGATAGTCGAGCAGTACGAATGTTCAAGAATGATTCTCCGAGATAAGCACGATATTCAGTTATGAGAGAACATGGAGTAGAGAATCAACACATAGCATTTTTTGAACAGGCCCGTAGCAGTGAACGGTATGAAGTAGGGGAAGATTTTGAATATGGGCCTGGGTATGCATCGTGTATTCGCGATTATTTTCAAGCGGAGTTAGGGGTCGGACGGCCCAACAACCAGCTTCTTGATGTACTGGCCGAGAAAAAATCACTCCCACGCGACCGCATCGTGCCGGTCATGGCTAGTTCTTGCTCCATTGGTGAGTATTTGCATGATTGTGTTGCTCCCGAGGACATCATGCCTCTATCAACCGATCTCGATATTATCGTCTGTCGTACCAGCGATGAGGCAACGAGATTTCGTCAGGATGCCCCGATCCTGCTGCCGTTGGACGCAACTCAATCGGTGATTGCGGCACTCAACGAAGGACAGACACTCCGTACTGATCGTAAGCATGGCAAACACCAACGGGAATTTTTACGAAGCAGTATTGCAAAAATAGCTGGCATGGATGCGAAAGCATTGTCATTGCACTTAGGCGGTGATGAAGTGATCAAAGCATTGTTCCGCGGCCTTACAAGTAACGGGAATGCTACCATGTTTGTGCCATTGCCCAATTATTTCGATGCGATCAGTTTCGCTCGTCAGTATCATGTCAACATCGTTAGTGATAATCCGGCACGCAAAGCATCAGTCGACGCGTGGGCAGAACGTATTGGGCAGACGCAACCAGGTGTCGTCTATCTGAGCAATCCCAACAATCCGTTGGGATACCACTTAGATCTCTCGCAACTGCGAGAGATTATGGCGGCCACGCCAGTCACCACTCGCGTGGTTGTGGATGAGGTCAATCTGTCTCGACAAGATCGTAACCAACTTTTTTCTACCCCCTGGCGCCAACTGCGAAAAGACTTCCCTGAGCATCATTTGATCGTTATCGATTCGTTTTCGAAAAGTCATAATCTGGTCACCAGTCGGGTTGGGATGGCGTATACCTCCCACCCAGATGATGCCGAGTTGTTGCGCGTTCAAGAACCACCTCGATTTTCTTCGCAAGCACCATATGAAGTTGGGCGCACCCTCCTTGTTGATCCTGTGGAACGTTCCACCGTAGCAGCAATGGAATCTTTTTATAGAGAACTCGAACGCATCGCGCAAACGGCAAGGGGCGCTTTGAGAGTATTCCCCTCACAAAGTAATTTTTGTACCATCTTTTTTAACGATGAGAAGATGAGCAATCGTTTTTTAGAATACGTAAAGGGGATTGATCCTCGCACGATTCCGGCTCGCTGTATCGCGGGGGTACCGAAAATCGGAGCAGGCGAGATTACCGTTAGCGATCTTACTGCGAATGGCACATTAAAAGATGAAGCATTATCGAGAAAAGGAATTTTAAATCTACCAAAAAGCGCGGTTCGATTGAGTACCTTGAGTCATCGATCTGTGTTGGGGGCGTTGGAACGTGCTTTGAGGGATTGATGAGATACATTACTCACCACAAGGTCTTGACAAAGAGTTGAAGGGATACTATTATTGTAATACAAATTGTTACAATTATTTTAGAGTTCTATGCGCAATATTATCAATATTTCTCTGCCCTCGACCATGGCCACAAAGGTCAGGACAGCGGTCAAAAAAGGCAGTTATGGTAGCACCAGCGAATTCTTCCGCGATCTTTTGCGCGCCTGGATGGATGATAAGTTGCTCCTTGATCTCAATGAAAGTAGAAAAGAAATTTGTTCTGGAAGGGGCAAGGTGTTGCGGACGCTCAAAGATCTCCGATAATCAATTGGTTTGTGATCATTATTCATTCGTCGAAGTTTGCTCGGGAGTATCGAAAACTGCCAGCACGGATAAAAATGATTGCCGAAGCGCAAGAAAAAATATTTCGATCTGATCCCTTTCATCCCGCCCTAAAAACTCACAAACTCAAAGGACGATTAAAAGAATTTTGGGCATTTTCGATTGGATATCAGCATCGCATTATTTTTGAGTTCGCAGAACACCAAACAGTGTATTTTCATTCCGTCGGAACACATGATATTTATCAACAATGAGTTATGATCGTCCTCTCCATCGGCGGATCGTTGATCGCCCCCACCGACCACTCGGGCAAAACCATCGGCACTATTGAGCATGGCTTTGTTCGGGAATTTAAGAAACTTATTCTTGCCGAAGTCAAACGCGGGCAGAAGTTTGTGATTGTCACCGGCGGCGGGGGACCCTGCCGAGCGTACGTGAATGCCGCCACCGCGCTTGCCGGAAAGAAACCAAGTAAGGAAGACCTGCATTGGATTGGTATCATGGCCACAAAACTCAATGCCGAATTTTTTCGTGTGTTGTTCCGGCCCTCTACGCATCCAGTGGTTTCGGGGGATCCGACCGTCAAACTTCCTCTTTCAAAACCCATTTTGATCGGAGCGGGATATCTTCCCGGCCACTCCACGGACATGGATTCAGTCATACTGGCCAAGACATACGGCGCGAAGCAGGTGATGAACCTCACGAATATCGACTACGTCTACTCCGCCGATCCACGCAAGGATAAAAATGCTAAGCCGTTCCACGCCCTTTCGTGGAAAGAATACAAAAAGATTCTTGGAGTCAAAAAACATGCCCCAGCAGCGCACGTCCCGTTTGACCCCGTGGCCACTGATTTTGCCCAACGCCATGGGTTGACCGTAACGATTCTAAATGGTACGAAACTTTCAAATATCCGAAAAGCACTTCGTGGAGAGCGGTTTGTGGGGACGACTCTTCATCCATAATTCAAACTTGATTGATAGTTATGAAGCCGGGGTTGAATGCAACACCCGGTTTTAGATTTGTGGATATCTTTTTGGACATTTTCCCATGGAAGCGTAGACTTTGTGTCATGGAGGGGGATATGTCCACTGTTCGACTATGGGAGGAGGTGACCCATGTTGGCAGGATTGCGAAAGTTGTTGCGCAGGCTGATCAAGCTTGCCAAGAATCCAGGTATCGTGTTCGTCGAGGAGCACGATGGTCGCGAGGTTCGCCGCGAGTACATCGTCGTCCGGCAAAGTATCGTGCCGCGCCCCGTTCGACACCATCGAGCGACCCCTGTTCCTTCAAGGGTTATCCGACCCCCTCAGCACAAGCCGAGAGTAAAGCCGGTCCTCAAGCCCATCGTCTATAGGGACGTTGGCAGGCCGATCCTCGAAGAATGGTTCAACGACGGTCATGACGATCGGAACATCCCAGAAAACATCGTTCCGGCTCCTGTCCCAGAAGTAGTCGGTGTGATGCAATCGGTGGTACAAGCTATGCTGGCTGATATCTCTGCTCCGTCACGGTTTGACCCGGACGAGGAGCCGACTATAGAGGATCTCCAACAGGAGGCCGTTGAAGAGGATGAATTCCTCAAGGGTGTTGAAGCCGATTTCCAGGAGGTCCTCCAGGAGTACGGCGCAGATGACTGAGTCAATTTTGAGTAGGGTAGGGATTGCACGGCATTTCCTACCCTACCCCCATTTCATGTTACCAAAAAATCAAAAGTGAACTCATAAGGATCAAAACTGGACTTCTCGGATATCTTCCCGTTTCACAGACTGCGTACTCATGAGCTTTCCTTTCCACCACATGCGTACCTCGACGATCCCTTTGCGGAGGTCTGGA
>ORMF012280724.1_pt1 | contig 17702 bp, 16 predicted proteins | sample 1779871 | NCBI WGS metagenome assembly ORMF01 (sample SAMEA104232316, study PRJEB22302) | groundwater metagenome | biome: forest; feature: aquifer; material: groundwater | place: USA | collected 2011-08-07 | depth 5.4 m
CGAGGCGGCGCAGGCGCTCGAGCGGGGTCGGGTGCTCGGCGAGTGCACCAACCTCGCGCGCGAGCTGTCGAACGAGCCGGGCAACGTGCTGACGCCACAGGAATTCGCCGATCGGGCGGAGAAGGTGGGGAAGGAGGCCGGTCTCGGCGTCGAGATTCTCGACGAGAAGGAGATCGCCAGGCTCGGCATGGGACTGCTGCTTGGCGTCGCGCGTGGCAGCCATCAGCCGCCACGCGTCGTCGTGCTGCGCCACGAGCCACAGAATGCGGTGAAGGACGTCGTGCTTGGCCTCGTCGGTAAAGGGATCACATTCGACACCGGCGGCATCTCGATCAAGCCGGCGGAAAACATGGACAAGATGAAGGACGACATGTCGGGCGGGGCGGCGGTCCTCTGCGCCATGGCCGCGATGTCGCGCCTCAACGCACCGGTGCGCTGTATCGGTGTGATTCCCGCGACCGAGAACATGCCGGGTGGCCATGCGATGAAGCCGGGTGACATCCTGAAAAGCGCGGAAGGCAAGACCGTCGAAGTGCTCAACACCGACGCCGAGGGCCGGCTGATTCTCGGCGACGGATTGTGGTATGCGCGGAAGCTTGGGGCGACGCACCTGGTCGACATGGCCACTCTCACAGGGGCGTGTGTGGTCGCGCTGGGCAAGACGACGAGCGGGTTGTTCGGACGGCCGGACCCGTGGGTCGAGCACGTGCGGCGCGCGAGCGAACGCGCGGGTGACCGCTCGTGGCCGATGCCCGTGTTCGACGACTACAAGGATCTGTTGAAGAGCGAGATTGCGGACTTCACGAACACCGGTGGCCGCGCGGGTGGCGCGATCAGCGCGGCGCTCTTCATCAAGGAGTTCGCGGGCGAGCTGCCATGGGTGCACATGGACATCGCCGGCACCGCATGGGCAGAGGAAGCGAAGCCCTATCAGCCGAAGGGCGCAACGGGCGTCGGCGTGCGTACGCTGGCCGAGCTCGCTCTCAGCGCCGAGTCCTGGAGTAACCTGAAGTAACCGTGCTCTCCCTGCTGTTCCAGCAACCCGGCCCCATCATCATCGAGACCGTCCGGCAGCCGCCGATTACGCGGGAAATCACGATGAGCGACGTGGTGCTCGGCGCCGTCGGCTTCGTCGGGGCGATCATGATTGCGGCAATCGTGGTCGGACTGGTCATCGGCATCGTCATCGTGATGATTAAGCGGTCGCGCGACGCCTCGGCGGGGCCGACCGATCCAGGTCACGCGAAGCTTCGGTCGTAGCTCGAAGATTGCCGAGGCCAGCTCGAGGAGATCAGGATCGCCTGGTGCGACGCTCAACAGACATCTCCTTGGCGAGGCGAACAAGGGCGCGGCTGACGGCCACGTGCGCAGCTGCAACGGTTGGCTTTCCAAGAGCCTGCGCGACATCGGGATAGGAATGCCCCATTTCGATCCGCGCGATGATCGCCTCGCGGTCACCCGGCCTCAGGCGTTGCAGCGCCGCCTCGTACCGCTCGAGCGCTTCGCTGCCGATCGCCTCTTCGATCGGAGAGGGGCCAAGTGCCGGGCGGCCGCTCTCGAGCACGTCGGTAGGCCTGCGCTGCGCCCATCGCAACTGATCGCGGACACGATTGAGGAGCGCCTGCCGAAGATACGCCTGGAATGCGCCGTCGTGGCGAGGCTCGAAGGAACCGAGACGCTGCACGACGTGGGCGAGCGTGTCCTGCACCAGGTCGTGGGTGTCGAGCGCTCCGCGGGCCCAGGCCGGCAGACGCCCGTGCGCCCATTTCTGAAGGCGCGGAAGATAGCGGGCACAGAGAGCGTTAAGGGCGTCCGCGTCTCCACCCCGCGCCCGGGCGAGGAGGTCCACCGATGCCGCGGCACTCGCTGCCCCGGCAGTCGTGCGTGGAGCTTGCGCGCCAGACGCCGGAGGGTCGGCCATGGGAGAACCTGCTCCGAATTCGAGGGTTGCGATGCCTATCATACTTGAGTCCTTTCCTGAGAATGGGCAGTCGGTATCCCACCTGCCTGAAATCCGGTGGCGGTACCCATAACGACGCGCCCCGGTCCTTCTAACAGCTCGTCGGGTCGGGCAGCGGCTAACGCGCCGCGATTAGGCCTCGAATAAGCAGCGCCTGTCGCTTGTCGAAGGTGTCAACCCACTGTGGCCTGAGCACCAGCCCCGCGCGCATGATGCCGCTTTCCGAGTGACTGTTCGGAGGCAGCATCAGGTGACCTAGCTCGTGCGCGATCACGTCGCCGAGAGTCGCGGCGAGATCACGAGGCGGTACCAGCCGCAGGGCCGCGATGCGGTCGTAGAAGATGTAGGCGCGGCGTGCTACGAGGGCCGCCTCTCCCACGACGATGTCCGCAAGGGCTTCCTTAGCCGCCTTTTCCTGTACGGCGCTTCTCGACATGATGACGACGGTGTACGACGCGACAACGTCGTCATTAATGACGGTCTGGCCGTCGATCCATTCCAACTGGACCGCGATCCTGCCGAATACTTCCGCCGCGCGGGCTTCTGACAATCGCAGGACCTGGACGGGGACGTTCGCCACGTTTTCGACCCGAACGAGGACGGAAGCCCGGTCGCGGGTGTCCGACTGGCGCGCGACGACGCGACTCTGCGCCGTGAAGGCCGCGATCGCGACCAAACCTGCGGTAAGTGCTTGCTGTGTTCGGTTTTCCACGCGCCGGCCCTCCTCGAAGGGAGAGGCGGAAAGCGGGCGTGAAAACTGGCAAGGCGTTCAAAAGCGCGTAGAATCGCGGTATTCCAGACGACCCAGCTGACGTCACGACGTTGCTGCTGGCCTGGCGCGGCGGCAACGAAGCCGCGCTCGGGCAGCTCATTCCGCTCGTTCATGACGAATTGCGCCGAATCGCCAGACGGTGCATGCGAGGCGAATCGGCAGAGCAGAGTCTCCAGGCGACGGCCCTCGTGAGCGAGGCGTACATGCGGCTGGTCGACGTGCGGCGCGTGAACTGGACGAACCGGGTCCACTTTCTTGCGATGGCCGCGCGAGTCATGCGGCGCATCCTCGTCGACAGCGCGCGCGCGAAGCACTCACAAAAGCGCGGCGGCGCCGTCGTCAAGGTGCCTCTTGACGAGGCAGGTGTGGCGATCGACGCACCCGCTCAATCGCTGCTCGCACTGAACGACGCGCTCGACCGCCTGTCTGCTATGGACGAGCGGAAGGGTCAGGTGGTGGAGCTGCGATTCTTCAGTGGTCTTACCGTGGAAGAAACCGCCGCTGCGCTGGATGTCTCTGTGGACACGGTGATGCGGGACTGGAAGCTCGCCAAGGTGTGGCTGCGCAGGGAACTCGCGTCCCCCAGTGAGCTTGGGGATTAGCGCTCAATGAGGGCCCCAATCAGTCGTGGCATTACGAAATTCCAGCCGCGCCGCGCTCAATTGCAATTCCGTCTCGCTCCGGGCTTGCTCGCACATGGCCAACCGCACAAGTCGACCGCGCCTTCCAAACCTCGGATTCGTGAGCGGTGTCTCATTACGGCTCCCCAAACGACCTCCGTTGCGTCGTGTGGATCCTTCTGAAGATTTCTCCTAAGCGTTGAGCGGTCGCAATTTAGCAGCCAGCGGGCTTCTGACGGATCAGCTCTTGCGGATCCAAGGGGCAACCAGGAGGTCCCCAAATGCGACGATTCACACTTCTCATCCTGTGCCTTGTGTGCACGACCCGCACGGTGTCCGCGGAGGTGCGGCAACTTATCATCAACAACGTGGTGGTCGATCAAAGAAGCGGTCTATCGCTTATCAGCGGCAAGCATTTCGGTTCGACGCCAACGGTGACTATTAACGACATTCAGGTCTCGGTGCTCAATGGTTCGTCGCAGTTGTTGCTGATCGAGTTGCCCGTAAGCGTTCGCGCGCAACCGGGCACGTATCGCGTCACGGTCGAACGGAATCGCACTCCGAACGGCAAGGACACGTTCACACTGGTGATTGTCAGTGCGCCGTCAGGCGGCTCTGGAGAAGCCGGACCTCCGGGACCAGCCGGGCTCGCGGGATCAGCCGGACCAGCCGGACCTGCCGGACCTCCCGGACCTGCAGGACCTGCAGGTCCTGTCGGACCCGCGGGCGCTCCTGGAGTCGCCGGACCTGCCGGAGCCGTTGGGCCTACGGGTCCTGCGGGGACTGACGGGATCAACGGGATCAACGGGACCAACGGGGCGAAAGGTGACAAGGGCGACACCGGGGCGACCGGACCTGCGGGCGCGGGTGCACTGAGAGTCGTCGACGCCGCCGGCACCGAGGTCGGCATGCTGGCGCCGCCCAATGCCGTCGTTCGCGAGATCGATGGAACGTGGGTCCAGCTTGCGTTGAACGCCACGACTCAGAGCGCCACTGAAGGCTTTGCGTCGTGCTCCGTGTCGACCGATTTCTGCATGAAGTATTACTTCATCGAGGATGGCTGCAAGGGTCCAGCGTATCTGTCGACGGTGAGCAGCCTGGTTCGGGAAGGGACCGTCATTGACGGGGAGATTCGCTATCCGGGTGGACCAGTGATGTCGAGGGCATTCGCCTCCTTCAGCGACGACAACAACGGCTGTTCGGTACTCGGAGGAACCCAGATGGATTCGGCGGAAATGAAATCGCTGTCGCTGTCATCGCTCGGCCTGACAGCCCCGTTTCACCTCGCGCGATAGGGAGGGCGAGCTATTGCGAGGCGAACGTTTGGGCGGCGGCTTTGAGCGACTTCTGGTAGCGCATGACTCCGTTGAACAGCGCCGCCGCGATCTGCTGGCGGTAGGCGCTGCTGCGAAGCAGCGCCGCCTCCTGACTGTTCGTGAGGAACGACACCTCGGCGAGGATGCTGGGCATGGTGGCGCCGATGAGCACCATGAACGGCGCCTGCTTTACGCCGAGGTCCTTCGCGCTCTTGTTGGATCGCTTCAGCCGGTCCGTCATCGAGGACTGGACGAGCGACGCGAAGTCGCGCGACTCGTCGATCTTGTTGTTGAGCGCGATCGCCTTCACGATGTCGGGAAGCTGTCGCATCGTCCGCGCTGACGCGGCATTCTCTCGCGCGGCAACCACCTCGGCGGCTGGATTCGGCGCGAAGTTCAGGAAGTAGGTCTCGATTCCGCGGACGCGATCGTCTTCACTCGCGTTGGCGTGAATCGAGAGAAAGAGGTCGGCCTCCTCACGATTGGCGAGGGCGGTCCGCTCCTCGAGCGGGACGAAGACATTCGAGCGCCGCGTCATGACCACTTCAACGCCAGGCTGGTTCAGCAGCAGCTTTTCCAGCCGCATCGCCACGTCGAGGACGAGCTCGGCCTCACTCAGCCCTTTGTTCATGGCGCCAGGGTCATGGCCGCCATGACCAGGATCAATGACGACGCGTGCGACGCCGAGACCGAGCTGCCGTGAGAGCGAGAACCCGCCGCCGCCGTTGGGCTGAGGCGGGGCCGATCGTTCGGGCAGCGCCGGTTTCACAAGCTGCGCCAACTGGGCCGGTGTTGCTTCCCGCGCGAAATCGATGACGACCCGGTAGGGGCTATAGAGGGCGTATGTCGTGTGCGGAGGAGTGCCGCTCAAGTCGAGCACAACGCGGGTGCGCGTGCCGACCTGCCGCCCGACGCGAATCTGCCTGACGACATCGTCTGGATACGTCTGGGTGGCATCCTTCAGCGCCTCGACGGGACGCGCGTTCTGCAAATCGATGAAGACCCGTGGTGGACCGCCAATCTGTTCATCGTGATAGGCGGCCTCGCCTTCGAGCTCGATGGTGACGCGAAGCGCGCCGGCAAGGACTTCCCGGCGGATGGCCGTCAGCATCACCGTCGGCTGTTGTGGCGCGGCCGCGACCGTGGGTGCAGGGCTTGGCGCTGTAGCCGCCACGGTGCGTGCGGGATGTGGTGCGGCCGCGACCGTATGTGTTGCCGTCGCCGATGGTGCTGGAGTCGCAGCCGGCGTCGCGGTGGCGTGTTGTTCAGAGGCCGGCTTCGCGGCGCTCAACCGACGGCTTTGAGCAGCGACCTGTTTCACCAGGGTGCTGCCAGGGTAGCGCTCGGTGAGCGCCTTCAACATGCGCAGCGCGCTCGATCGGTCGGCGGCCTGTCCAAACTCCCAGAATGCATCGGCGGCCAGCGTTGCGCCCTGCCAGAGTGCCCTGTCGCCATAGGGGCCACGGGGAAACAACGTTGCCATGTCGGCATACGCGCCGACGAGTGTTCGGGCGCGCTCGAGCAGCGGTGTTGCCGCGGATCCTGCTCTTCGCGTATCGATTTCGTGGCGCAGTGCTGCCTCGCGGGACTGGGCCTCCTTGAACAGCTTTTCCGCGTTGGATTGGGCAGAGACCGTTGCCGCGAGTGCCAGGCAGATCGCGGCAACGGTCACGCGGACCTGAAAGGTCCGCGCCGCAACGCCAAGGGTCCGTCTAGCGCAACTGTGCATCGATTTCTTCGAAGTAACCGCGGTCGACAAGGCCCTCTCGCGGCTTGCCGCCGGCGCCCGGAGAGACGAGCCCTTCTGCCTCCATCATGTCGACGAGCCGCGCGGCGCGGCTGAAACCGATGCGGAGCTTGCGCTGCAGGTACGAGATGGAGACCTGTCCGCCGCTGACGACGAGTCGCGCGGCCTCGTCGTACAAGTCGTCCTTCTCGAACTCGAGGCCGCCCGGCCCAGCCCTCTCGTCCTCGGCTGTGATGGTCTCGTCGAAGATCGGCTTGCCCTGCTTGCGCAGAAAACTGGCCAGACGCGCGCTCTCCTGCTCGGAGATGTACGGGCCGTGGAGCCGGATGCATCGAGACGAGGCCGGCGGGAGAAAGAGCATGTCGCCCTTGCCGAGCAGTTGTTCGCTGCCGTTGGTATCGAGAATCGTGCGCGAGTCGATCTTCGAGGACACGCGGAACGAGATGCGCGCCGGCAGATTTGCCTTGATCAATCCGGTGATGACATCCACCGACGGGCGCTGCGTCGCAAGGATCAGATGGATGCCGACCGCCCGCCCCATCTGCGCGAGCCGGCAAATCGATTCTTCAACCTCGTTGCTCGCCACCATCATCAGATCCGCGAGCTCGTCGATCACGACCACGACGAAGGGGAGCGTCTTCGGGCCGTCGGGATCCTTGTTGCCCGTCTCCTGCAGCACGAGCTTGACGTTCCGGTTGTATTGCTCGATGTTGCGCACGCCTTCCGCTGCCAGCGTCTTGTAACGCTCTTCCATCTCGCGCACGGCCCAGCGCAGCGCATTGGCCGCCTTCTTCGGATCGACGACGACGGGCGTCAGCAGGTGAGGGATCTCTTCGTACATCCCGAGCTCGAGGCGCTTCGGGTCGATCATGATCATTCGCACATCATCGGGCGTCGCCCGGTAGAGGATGCTTGTGAGCATCGCATTCAGGCCGACGGATTTGCCCGTGCCGGTGGATCCGGCAATGAGCAAGTGAGGCATCGCGGCAAGGTCGGTCACGTACGACTCACCGTGAATCGTCTTGCCGAGCGCCAGCGTCAGCTTCGACGTGGAGCGCTGATAGGCGTCGGAGTCGAGCAGCTCGCGGAGCGAGATTGCTTCGCGGTTGGGGTTCGGAATCTGGATGCCGACCGTGGACTTGCCGGGGATGCGATCGATGAGGACCGATTCCGCTTCCATGGCCAGGCAGAGGTCATCGGCCAGGCTCGTAATCTTGCTGTACTTGACGCCTGCGTCCGGCTTGAACTCGAAGGTCGTGACCACGGGGCCCGGATGAATCTGGGCGACCTGGCCTTCGACGGCAAACTCCCGGCATTTCTCTTCGAGCTGGCGCGCGGCCTCCATCAATTCACGCTCGTCGATCTTGTGCTCGGGCTTCGCCGGATCGAGCAGTGAGAGCGGCGGGAGCGTGAACGCGCCCTGACGTCGCGGCGTGCGCACCGGGTCAGGGTCGGGGAGCGGAAGGGACGGCGTGATGTCCGGCCTCTTCTTGCCGGCGACCATCGGTGGCGCGACTCCGTCGTCCTTGTCCCTGATGTCCTTCGCCGCGGTGGCGGCGCCGGCCGCGACCGCCTTCTTCGTATGCTTCGCGATGACCTCGCGGCGCTGCTTCTGCTTGCGGCGCTCGTCGAGCCAGCCGCGAATGAAACCCACACTCCGCGCCGAAAGGTCGCGCGACCCCTGGCTCGCGCTCGCGAACATCCGGCCGAACGAAAACTGCGTCGAGAGGATGATCGACAACACCATCAGCGTGAGAATCACGATGATGGAGCCGGTTCTATTGAGGTAGTCGGCGAACCATGCGGCGAGCCAGGCGCCGATCGAGCCGCCGGCATCGAAGTTCTTTCCCGCGACGTCGGTGCTGCCGAACAGGAGGTTGAGGAATGCGCCGCTGCAGCCGACCAGCAAGGTGATGCCGGTCAGCTTGGTGTAGATCGCCTCAAAAGGTTGGCACCAGAAGTAGTACCACCCTGTCCACGCGATGACCGCGGGAAGCAGAAACGCGGCGTAGCCAAGCAACTGGAACGACAGCTCCGAGAGAAACGCGCCGACGCGGCCGACGAAGTTCGCCGGCGGATGCAGCGCCTCGGTCGTGAAGAACCAGACCGGGTCGGTCGGCTCGTACGTGACGAGCGAGATGAGCCAGATCAGCGCCAGCGCAAAGAGCGCCACGCCGAGAAACTCGCTGAGCCGCCGCGACAACTTCGATTCGGCCACATCCCCTCCGGACTACCTCAGATCTCCATCAGAACCGGCAGCACAAGCGGCCGCCGTCCCGATCGCTTCTTGAAGAATCTCCGCAGCTCGCTACGGAGTTTTTCGGTCATCAGTCCTTGGTCTCCGCGCTCCTCGACGCCGGATGCATCGATGCACTCCGCGATGACACGGGCTGCATCCTTGAAGAGGGAATCGGCGTCGCCTTCGCCGACGACGAAGCCGCGCGCCACCAGCTCGGGGTCGCCGACGAGTGCGCCGGTCTGCCGGTTGATGGCCACCACCGCCACGATGACTCCGTCCCCGGCCAGATGGCGTCGATCGCGCAGCACCTCGTCGCCGACCTCGCCGACGCGCGTCACGTCGATCAGCACCCGACCCGCGGGCGCTTTGCCGGCAATCCGCGCGCCGTTCTTGTCGAACTGGATGACGTCGCCGTTTTCGGCAAGCAGGACCTGCAACCTGTGATCGGCGCGGCTCATGACGCGCTTGGCCACCCGCGCATGCTGCGACAGCTGGCGGTACTCGCCGTGGATCGGCACGAAGTAGCGTGGCCGCACGAGCGAGAGCACCAGCTTCAACTCCTCCGCGCTGCCGTGTCCGGAGACATGCACATGCTTCATCGTGTCGGTGACGACATCCGCCCCTCGCCGCGCGATGTGGCTCATCACCCGGGAGATCTTCTTCTCGTTCCCGGGGATCGCGCGTGCCGAGAGGACGACGGTGTCATCGGGGCCGAGCTTCACCCACCGGTGGTCGTCGATCGCGATTCGCGGGAGCGCCGCCTGCGGCTCACCCTGCGACCCCGTCGTCAGGCAGAGCACGTCCTGCGACGCATAGTTCTGCACGTCCGCGTCGCGGATCTGCATCCCCGCAGGCACGCGCAGGTACCCGAGCCGCTGCGCGATCTCCGCGTTCTGCACGATGCTGCGCCCGACGAACGCCACCTTGCGATCGAACTGCGCCGCCAGATCGACGAGGACCTGCATGCGGTACATGCTCGATGAAAACAGCGCCACCACGAGCTTTCCCTGCGTGCTCGTGAACAGCTCCTCGAACGCGTCGATCACCTCGATCTCGGGTCCGGTGAACCCGCGCCGATCGATGTTCGTGCTGTCGGCGAACAGGGCCAGCACCCCCTGCGACCCCAGCTCGGCGAACCGGTGCAGATCGAAATGCTCGCCGTCGATCGGCGTCTGATCGATCTTGAAGTCGCCCGTGTGGATCATGATCCCCACGGGAGTGGTGATGGCCAGCCCCACGCAGTCCGGCATGCTGTGCGTGACGCGGATGAATTCGATCGTGAACGGCCCGATGGTGATGACGTCGCGCGGCTTGACCGTTTTCAGCCGATCCTTCGCGTCGACGCCATGCTCGTCGAGCTTCGGCTGCACGAGCGCCAACGTCATCGCTGTCCCGTACACGGGACCGTTGAACAGCGGCATCACGTGCGGTACCGCGCCGATGTGATCCTCGTGGCCGTGCGTCAGCACGAGCGCTTTGACCTTGTCTCCCCGCGCCTCCACGTACGTGAAGTCGGGAATGATGAGATCGACTCCAAGCTGATCGGGATCGGGGAACATGACGCCGGCATCGATGAGGATCGTGGTGTCTTCCCACGAGACGGCCATCATGTTCATGCCGAACTCGCCGACGCCGCCCAGCGGCACGACCTCGAGCGTCGCCGGAGACACGTCCGGCACAGCGGACTGATTCATTCGGAGCCCAGCGTTCACCTCATCGTGCGCGGCGAACCCTTCGCGTTCGCTTCCGCGGGCCGTGAAGGCTCGCGCCGCACACCGTTTTGCGCAATCCCACACGCAACCTCTGGCGAGGCCGACTGCGGGCTGATCAGGCCGCTGGGAACGCCTGAAAACCTGAAGGGGTCAACGACTTGCGGAGAAAACTATAGCACAGCCCGCGAGAGGCGAGCGATTGCCTCGAGGGTGAGCGCCTCTGGTCGGAGAGTGCCGTCAACTTGTGCCCGCTCAATCAGTTCCGCGGCGGACTGCCCGAGCGAATCGGCGACTGGGCGGAGCGCGTTCGACAGCGTCTTCCGTCGCTGGAGAAACATCCCCCGGACGATGCGCTCGAATACGCGCGGATTGCCCACGTCGACCGCCGGCGGCCGAAAGCGCAGACGAACCACCGCGGACGTCACCTTTGGCGGCGGACGGAAGGCCCCTGGCGGCAGCGTAAACACCCGCTCGACGTCGGCGACCAGCGCGACCTGGATGGCGAGCACGCCGTACTCTTTGCGACCGGGCGTCGCGATCAGCCGATCGGCGACTTCCTTCTGGAGCATCAACGTCGCGTCACGGAAGAGACGCCCTCCGTCCGCGGCGCGCAGCAAGGCAAACAGTATTGGCGACGAAACATTGTAGGGAAGGTTGCCGACGACGCGGACGGGATGGCGCTCCTCGCGAAGCGCCTCCGCGAGGTCGATATCGAGAAAATCGGATTCGATGACGCGCAGGTTCGGGATCTGCCGGCCGGTCAGCAACCCGGCGAGGTCGCGATCGATTTCAATGCCGATCACGCGTCCCGCCCGTGTCGCAAGCGGGCGAGTCAGCGCGCCCCGGCCAGGGCCGATCTCCAGAAAAGTATCGTCGGCTGTTGCCTCGAGTGAATCGACGATCTTCGTGACCCATGCCGTCTCGAGGAAATGCTGCCCGAATCGTTTCCTCGGCCTGGGTTGAATTCCGTTCTTCCCCCTGTTCGAGTTCATTCGTCGTCTTCGTCCGGACCAAGCGTCCCGCCGCGCCAGTATTGCTCTTCGATCTCTTCGATCTCCTCTTCGCTGAGTCCGAAGTAGTGGCCGACCTCGTGAATCAGCGTCTCGCCGATGACCGCTCGGACTTCGTCCTCGTCCTCGCAGTCTTCCTCGATGGGCTTCTGGAAGAGCGTGACGCGATCGGGAAGCGTGTTGCCGTGAGCCCACGCGCGTTCGGGAAGGGGCGTGCCCTGGTAGAGGCCGTAGAGCGAATCAGGCGGCTCGATCTCCATCTCGTCGAGCAGCGCCGCGCTCGGCTCGTCTTCGACGACGAGCGCCAGGTTCTTCATCTCGCGGCGGAAGCGCTTCGGGATGAGCGCGACCGCTTCAACGACGAGGCGCTCGAACCTTTCGCGCGTCATGTTTTGCTCCGGGCGGGTCTGCAGCCTTCGCGCCGTGCTCTTCGGCTCCCCTCCCCGTAGCACCTGGTCGGCGGCGGGGAGACCCGCCCCTGCCTCGTCTCTTGGTACCCGCGGCGAGGACCTTCTCAGGTCCGCGAGCGACCACCAGCCTGTAGTAATCGCAGTCATCGCGCACCGCGCACTGATCGCACAACGGCTTCGGCTTGCAGATGCGCCGCCCATGGAGAATCAGCACGTCGGAGGCAAGCGTCCACTTCTCTTTCGGGAGGGCCACGGTCAATTGCGCCTCCACCTTCTCCGGATCGTCGCCCTCGGCGATGCCGATGCGGTTCGACACGCGCAGGACATGGCGATCCACGGGCAGTCCCGGTACGCCGAGCGCGTGGCCGAGCACCACGTTGGCGGTCTTACGGCCCACACCGGGCAACTTCGTCAGCAGGTCCATGTCCGCCGGGACCTTGCCCCCGTGCTCGGTTACCAACTGCTGCGCCATCCCGATGAGGGCCTTCGATTTCTGGCGGAAGAACCCGGTCGAGACGATCTGCGGCTCGATCTCCGTGGGCGTGGCCTTGGCAAGTGCACGCGCGTCCGGATATCGCTTGAACAACCCCGGCGTCACCATGTTCACGCGCACATCGGTCGACTGCGCGGAGAGGATCGTCGCGGCGAGCAGCTCGAACGCGTTCCGATACACGAGCTCGGTGTCCGCGTTCGGATGCTGCGTGGCGAGCGTCTCGATAATCCGGCGGACCGTCTTCGGCGATTTCATGTAATGCAAAAGTCAAAAGTCGAAGTACAAACAGTGCGCGGATTCGAAGCCGCTCAGTGTTTGCATCGTGAATTTTGCATTTTGAATCAGTGCACCGGTCCTTTAGACCATCCCACATTCGAGTACGACTCGGAGAAAACGCGCATGTGTTCCTGCAGCGCGGCCACGAGGTTGGGCACGAACTGCACCGGCACCACGACGCGCGCGCGCACCGGCGCGCGGACCACATGGTCGCTTTCGGCCTCGCGCAGCTCCTTTTCCGAGAGCGGCATCACCTCGCAGAAAGTGAGCGTGAAGTCGAACGGCGTGTGGGCGATCGAGCAGAAGTTCGCGTACGTGCGCGTCTCGCCTGGTTGGTCGTCGGGAACAATCGTGAAGTTGATCTGCTTGCGTTGCGGAGTCTCATCGGACATAGAGGCCAATACTACTTCGCTCCCGGGATCGGGGATCGGGGATCAGGGATCCGGGACTTCCTTAGTATTTTCTCATCACGCCGACGACGACGCCCTGGACCTGAACCTGGTCCAGGTCGACCATGAGCGGCTGCATTGCAGGGTTGGCCGGCTGCAGGCGCACGCGGCCGTTCTCGCGGTAGAACTTCTTCAGGGTGACATCGAGCCCGCCAAGCAGCGCAATCACCATCTCGCCATTGTCGGCGGTCTTGCGATCCTCGACGATGACGAAGTCACCGTCGCGGATCTGCTCATCGATCATCGAGTCGCCCTTGACGCGCAGGACGTAGGCGTCGCGCTTGCCGGCCAGCGTCTCCGGCACGGCGATCGTCTCGTTGCCGGCGATGGCCTCGATCGGCGCGCCCGCGGCGACAAATCCAAGAAGCGGGAGCTCCAGCGCGCGTCCACCGACGCGGGTCGGAACGAGCTCGACCGAGCGGCTGCGGTTCCACGCGCGGCGAATGAATCCCTTCTCCTGCAGGTTCGACAGATGCTTGTGCACCGTCGCGAGCGAAGAGAGATTGAAACGCCGTCCGATTTCTTCGAGGCTCGGGGCGTAGCCATGGGCCTGAATGAACTCGTTCAAGTAATCGAGGATTTCACGCTGCCGTTTTGTGAGCGGGAGCACTCCGTTCCTCCTGTCTGGCCGGGGTGGCCGAGACTATAATGCGAACAGAAGGCGAAAATCAACTATGGGCATAACTATCCCTTTACGGTAGGTATGCATGTTAGTTAGGATTGGCGCCTTCGTCACGCGGTATACGGACGCTGGTATTCCGTATCGTGTCTGGGAGGTGCCTCTGGCGGCCATTGCTCCGAGTTACATGACTTGTACGGTCTACCTGTATTCAAGCGTAGATGCTGCGAATCGCGGGCTGGGATTTGGCGGCTCCGGGTTTGTGTTGGGTGTGCCATTTGTGGAGCACCAACGCCAGTGGCACCTCTACGTGGTGACGAACAAGCACGTGATCGAGCCTCCAGAGGGGCCGAGTAACTGTGTGATGCGCGTGAACACGCGCGATGGCGGGTCTGTTTCAATCCCTACTCAGCCCGACGCATGGACGAAAGCGATAAACGACGATTTGGCGCTCATCCCTTTTGAGCCGCCGGATAATTGGGTGCCAGGATTGATCGCGACTGATACTTTTCTTGATGAAAGTTGCGAGATAAATGACTGGCCTGTTTACCCCGGCGATGATGTGGTGTTTTTTGGACGGTTCGTGAATCACGAGGGGCATCAGCGAAATAAACCGGTGGCTCGGTTCGGAAATATCTCAATGATGCCGGATATGGAAGCGCCGGTGAGGGTTTGGAATCAGGATCAGCTTGCCTTTCTAGTCGAGTGTCGGTCACTGGGGGGATTTAGCGGTTCTCCGGCGTTTGTTCATCTCTCGCATTTGCGGTGGATGGGCGGGATCAAGAAAGACGGGTTGAGTCCCTCTCAGCCGCGATTTCTTGGTGTCGACTGCGCGCATCTACCGTTTTGGTCGGCCATCTATGAGCGGCGCGGCGACCCTAGTACGAGGATTCCTAATCAGTGGGCGGAAACCAATAGCGGTATCGCTGTCATCGTTCCTGCGTGGCATCTACTGCGATTACTTAGCGAGGAGCATCTTGTGAGAGAACGCGAACGCGAAGAAGAACAAGCAAAAAAAGATGCTGAGACAGCATCTAGGGCGGTTCCTGATGCTGCTCAACAGGAAGAACCATTCACAAAAGACGACTTTGAGCTGGCGCTGAAGAAAGTTGCGCGGAAGCTACCTGATTCAGGAACAACTCAAACATCGGGCGAGTAGAGAAGCGGTTGGAGTATCGGAACGAATATTCGTCCAGATACGCCTGAAGGTACTTATGGCTCACCGCATGATAAACACCGCTCAATCCGCGCTTGATGAGGCTCCAGAAGCCTTCAACAGAGTTAGTGTGAATGTCGCCAATCACGTACACCTTTGCGCTGTGGTTGATCCGACGATGCTGGTAGCCCCGATTCGTGTACCCGAGTCCGGCATATCCGTGCAGTTCATCGGTGTAGACAGTGCTGGCAGGCAGGATGTGCTCCGTCGCCAACGCCATCAGATTCGCGCCTGTGACTGCCTCCACGGTCATCGCCTTTGCACGTCCGCCACGCTGAACGATACCGACAACGGCCATCTTTTTCTTGTCGCGGGGTCCGGGACGACCGCTACCTTTACGCGAGCTGCCGACACGCCGCCGACCGCCGATGTAGGTTTCGTCCATTTCAACAGCGCCACCCATCGGTCCGGAGTTGTCCTGCAACAGCATGCGAATCTGTTTGAACATCCGCCACGCGGTCTTGTATGTCACGCCTGTCTGCCGCTCGATTTGCTTGGCCGACACGCCGCACCGCGTAGACGCCATCAGATAGATCGCGTGGAACCACGTCTTCAGCGACGTGGACGACTTGTGAAAAATCGTTCCGGCTGTAGGGTGAACATGATGCCCACAATGGTCGCAGGAGTAGGATTTGCGGCTCGCAACCCGGTGATGCTTTCGCGTGGTCTTGCACGTCTTGCAGTAGATGCCGTTCGGGTAGAGGTGGTTTCGGAGCCATTCGAGACAAGCGTCGTCCGTAGGGAACATCCGGTCGAAATCATTGAAGGTAAAACGGCGGGAATCAGGTTTTCTGGTTGTTTTTGACATGTTTACCTGCCGACAAGCCAAAGAGTACCAGAAGCCCTACCTACAGTCAAGGGATAATTGCCACTATGGGCTTTGCGCGGGTGTTACACTCGAAACGCCAGCCGGGAGATACATCATGCGGTTCCTGACATCACCCCTCGACGTCGCTCGGGGTGCCCTGAGCGGTAGTCGAGGGGCACGATTGGGCGCTATTTTCGGCCTGATCCTCGCGCTCTCGCCCCTGCTAGCCGCCTCGGTCTCGAAGCAGCAGGCCGACGTCTTCTCACGCAAGATGGAGCAGATTGTCGTCCAGGGGAACGGCCAGCAGAAAGCCGGCGCTCGCAGCACCCCGGTGACAGAGAGCGAGTTGAATTCTTGGTTTGCCTACAGCGCAAAGCCGTTGCTGCCGGCAGGCGTGTCCGATCCGCAAATCACGATGGTCGGAAACGGCAAGGTGACCGGGCAGGCGGTGGTCGACCTCGACGCGATCGCGAAGAAGAAATCCACCGGCGGCACGTTTGACATCTGGAACCTCATAGGCGGGAAGGTACCGGTGAACGTCGCCGGCGTCCTGCGCACGAAGGACGGCATGGGAACGTTCGCCGTCGAAAGCGCGGACATCTCCGGTGTGCCGGTTCCGAAGACATTTCTCCAGGAACTGATCAGCTATTACTCCCGCACACCGAAGAATCCAAAGGGTGTGAGCCTCGACGACGCGTTCGCGTTGCCCGCATCGATTCGGCAGATTGATGTCGGCGCCGGCCAGGCTGTCATCGTGCAATGACGTCAACTCCCAACCTCCAACTCCCAACAACCAACACGCAGATCGTCTTGGGACTTGGGAATTGGGAGTTGGGAGTTGGCGATGTCCAGTGACGTTCTAAGCACTCCGCTCCAGTTCCTGAAAGGCGTCGGTCCGCGGAAGGCCGCGGACCTGAAGCGCGCCGGCCTCCTCACCGTCGAAGATCTCCTCTACCGCCTCCCATTCCGCTATGAAGATCGCAGTCACATGCAGCCGATCGCATCCCTTCGGCCGGGGATGCGCGCGGCGGTGCTCGCCGAGATCAAGAGCGCGCACCTGGCGGTGACGAGGCGCCGGGGTTTCAAGATCTTCCACGCGGTGGTGGGGGACGCGAGCGGCGCGATCCGCTGCACCTGGATGAACCAGGCGTTCCTCACCGATATCCTCAAGCCGCACCTGTCGGTGGTCATCTTCGGCGACGTCAAGCTCGACTCGACCGGGCTTCATTTCATGAACCCGGAATACGAGCTGATGTCCGACGATCTCGAGTCGGTGCGCACGGCGCGCATCGTCCCGTTCTACGAAAAGACCGGTACGGTCACGCCGAACATGCAGCGGCGGATTGTCCGTCAGGCGCTCGATCAGCTTCCTTCGGCAATCCCGGACCTGGTGCCGGACGATATCCGCGGACGCCTGCGGCTGGTGGCGCGGCGCACCGCGATCGAGGAATCTCATTTCCCGCCGAACGAAGCGAAGGTCGAGGATCTCAATGCGTTTCGCACGCCCGCGCAGCGGCGGATGATCTTCGAGGAATTCTTTCTCTTTCAGATCGGCCATGCGTGGCGCCGCCACGCGACGAGCATGGAGCTGAAGCCGTATGTGCCACAGGTCGACGATCGGATCCGCGCCTCGGCCGCAAAGATTCTTCCATTCAGGCTGACACCGGGGCAGAGGCAGGCGGTGAAGGAGGTCGTCGACGACATGCTTCTCCCGAAGCCGATGCACCGGCTGCTGCAGGGCGATGTCGGGGCCGGGAAGACGATCGTGGCGCTGCTGGCCGCGATTGTCGCGATGGAGAACGGCCTGCAGGTGGCGTTCATGGCCCCCACCGAAATTCTGGCCGCTCAGCACTACGGCAACATCGCGCGGCTGCTGTCGCAGTCGCGGTTCCGCGTGGACATGCTGACCGGCAGCACCCCCGGGCTCAAGAAGCACACGCTCCACTCGCACATCGAGCGCGGGACGACGAACCTGATCGTCGGAACGCATGCGCTGGTACAGGAGTCGATCAGGTTCCACAAGCTCGGGCTGGTCGTCATCGACGAGCAGCATCG